>Ga0209234_1000050_pt1 | contig 28027 bp, 28 predicted proteins | sample GraSoi013_1_20cm_2_FD_185816 | JGI IMG/M metagenome (GOLD analysis project Ga0209234, IMG submission 185816) | Grasslands soil microbial communities from the Angelo Coastal Reserve, California, USA - Sample 08_20_2013_1_20cm (SPAdes) (version 2) | ecosystem: Environmental > Terrestrial > Soil >... | reverse complement strand
CGGTCTCTCGACGAAGGTCGTCCGGCTCCCGAAGTTCGAAGGCGACCTGGACGGGACGCGGAAGATCGTGAGGAAGGTGGCGGAATGGCTCGCGCTCCAAGAGCGACTGTCCGGAGTCGAACGCGGGAAGGTCGAACTGCCCGCGGATCCCCCCGCACGGCGTCGAAAGGGAAAGGCCTGATGCGGATCGGGATCGTCGACACGTCCTTCTCCCGGTACGACATGGCGTCGGCCGCCATCGACGAACTCCGGAAGCAAGGGGGCGGCTTCCTCGTCGAGCGATACACGGTCCCTGGAATCAAGGATCTCGCGGCGGGTGCGCGGATCCTCTTCGACCGGGGTTGCGACCTCGTCATGGCCCTGGGCATGGTCGGCCGGCAGCCCGTCGACAAAGATTGCGCGCTCGCGGCGGATTTCGGCTTGCAGGTCGTCCAGGCGAACCTGGGCCGGCACATCCTCGGCGTGATGGTGCACGAGGAAGAAGCGGCCGATGAGGTCCAGCTGGCCCGACTCTTCGACCGACGGACCCGGGAGCATGCGGTGAACGCGTACGACCTCCTGCTCCGCCCCGACGCGATCCGGGCCCGTGCGGGGACGGGGCAGCGGGAGGGCTTCTCCGATGCGGGCCCGCTCCGGGTGAACGACCGATGAGACTCGCGATCGTCGCCGCGGAATTCCATCGCGACGTGACGGACCGGATGGTGCAGAAGGCTCTCGCTCGGGCCAAGGAGCGTGGCGTTCGGGTGACGTCGGTGGTCCGTGTGCCGGGCACATTCGAAATCCCTCTCGCCGTCGAGCGGCTCCTGGGCCGTCCGGACGTGGACGGGGCCGTGGCGATCGGCGCCGTGATCAAGGGGGAGACCCTCCATGACGAGGCCCTCATGGCCGTCGTGCCGAGGGCCCTCCTCGACGTCGGATTGCGGGCGGGCAAGCCGGTGGGCCTGGGCATCACGGGACCGGGGATGACCGACGAACAGGCGCTTGCACGCGTCGACAAGGGGGCCGACGCGGTCGATGCGGCGCTCGCTATGCACGAACTCCTCCGGGCGCTTTGACGTGCCTCCTTGAGATTCGAAGCGGAAAGGTTTAATCCCGCGAGGCCTCCATCCGGGCCTTCCGAGGCCTTCGGCCATGGTGGACGCAGCCGCGCTCGAATCGATCCTCAAGGAGATCGAGCAGAACGAGGGAGTGCACGAAGCGATGCTCGTGTCCCTCGCGGGCACCTACCTGGCGGGGAGCTTTCCGAAAGGGGTCCACGTGGACACGTTCGGATCGATGTTTGCGGTCCTGATCGGCTCGGCCGAGACCGTGACGTCGGAGGCGAGGGACGTCCTCGACAGCGTGATCATCCGCTCCAAGGCGAGCCAATACCTGATCATCCACGGTGGCCGGAAGGCCCTCCTGGTCATGCGAATCGGGGTGGGGAACGACCCGCTCAAAGCGAAGCTCGCGGTCGAGAAATACATCCCTCGCATCGAGGAGCATTTGTAGTCTAGATCCTCCGCATCCCGCGGACGATCCACTCTCCGACCGCCTTGGTCACGTATCGGACCGTCGCGCTCGCGCCTCGGTCTCGCCCTTGCGCCAATGTCTTTCCTTCGCCTAAGATCTGGACCACGTCGTCCGGACGGAGCAAGCCCGCATCGATCAAGGTTACCGCCCGGGCCACCTCGTCGAGGAAGTGGCTGTCGCTCCCGCCGGTTTGTCCGACGCCTCGCTCCCGGGCCAGGGCTTGGGCCCGCAAGTTCCCTCTCGCCAAGGTTCGGGCATTGAACGTCTCGTATGCGGCAAAGGGAGATTCTACCACCGCCGCTTCTCCGAGTCCCGACCAAAACCGGTAGGGATGAGCGGCGACGGCCACGCCACCAAGCGCCACGATCCGCTCCACCGTCTCCGTCACGGACATGTCTCGAGGGACGATCTGGCGGACGCCGTAGGCCAGCACGTGGCCGGACTTCGTGGAGACCTCGATGGCCGGAATCACGAGGAAATCGGACCCCGCGGCCTCTTCCGCCGCCGGGATGCCTCCGACCGCGTTGTGGTCGCTGATGGCCACGCCGGCCAGACCCGTGGCCTTGGCGCGGGCCACGAGCTCCGCCGGCACGACCCGCGAGTCCGGAGAGTACCGCGTATGGTTGTGCAGGTCCAATCGCATGGAGAAGTTCGCGGAACGGGCCGCCTCGCTTAAAGACTTGGGAGACGGAATTCCCGACGAGGACTTATCCTCCGACGCGGTCATTGGGAAGCGTGACGGTCGACTTGCGAATGGGGTTCGTTCGAGACCGCATTCAGGTGGGGCCGAGCGAGTATGTGGTACGACGCGGTCGGCAAGGCTGGCGGCATGTCGTCGATCCGCGGGGCAATGGCGGGAGGGTTCGCTACGACAGTTGGCGTGACCGGATCTTCATCGAATCCCCGGTCGGGTCCCTTCAGATCCGGTTTCGGTGGCGGAATACGACCTTTCTCTGGCGAGGTCGCAGGTATCGGATCACGCCGATGATCTGGAGTCGCATCACGATCTTCGACGGGGATCGCCCCGTCGTGGACGCGCGATTGACATGGAGTGGCGTCCACCTTGAGTGCCTCGGTCCCGACTTTCAACCGATTGAGCGCGAACTCGCGATTGGGCTCGGCCAACGTGCTGTCGCGCTCACGATGGCCATGGCATCGGTCGGCTAGCGGATCAGTGGACCCAGCTGCCTTCGTTCAGGTTCTTGTCCACGCGGACCGGGGTCCCCTCGACGGCCAGGGTGAGTTTCATCGCTCCATCGCGGCCGCGGAACTCGACCGTGCCGTCGGGGCCCACTTGGAACTTGTATTCTTGGAACTCGGAGAAGGGCAACGTCGGGGCCCCTTTGACGCCGAGGATCTGGGCGCCGACCGCGGCCTGTTCGGGCGGCATCAGGAGTCCAACGGTCGCCTGGTCCTCGGCCGCCAGCAGCATCCCGCGGCTCTCGACCCCCCGGAGCTTCGCCGGCTCGAGGTTGGCGAGGAGGGCGACCTTCCTCCCGCGCAACTGGTCGATCGTGTAATCCGTTCGAATGCCCGCGACGATCTGGCGGCGTTCGTCCCCCAGTTCTACCTGGAGGATGTACAGCTTGTCGGCGTTCGGATGCTCTTGCACATCCACGATCCGAGCCACCCGGACATCGAAGCGGTGGGTCGGGTCCGCGGCAGGTTCCTCGAGTTCGATCTTGGAGAAGAGCGGTTTGCCGACGCGAAGCCGCTGCCCTGCCGGCGCATCTTCCAAGGCGTCCTCCCACCGAGTCGCGTGGACGTCGGAATCGTATCCGAGGGCGTGCCACAACCGCGAGGAACTGAAGGGCAGGAACGGGGCCATGAGGACGGCGAGGGCCCGGCTCACCCGCAGGGCGACATGGATCGCCGTGCCGCACGCGGCGCGGTCCGTCTTGATCAGATTCCAGGGCGCCTTCTGATCGACGTACTGGTTCCCGAGGCGGGCGAGTTGGATCGCCTCCTTCATCGCGTCCTTCAGATGCACGTACTCGAGATTATGACCGACTTTCTTCCATTGTTGCTCGATGGCGCGAATTATCGCCTTGTCCGATCGGTCGAGGAAGGCCGCGGGCGGAATCTCGTGGTTGAAGTTCTTGTCCGCGAACGTGAGGGCGCGATGGACGAAGTTCCCATAGACCGCGAGGAGTTCGCTGTTGTTCCGTCGCTCGAAGTCCTCCCATTCGAAGTCCGTGTCCTTCGTCTCCGGCATCGTCGCGATTCCGTAATACCGGATCTGGTCCGGGTCGAAACGTTCCAGGAGGTCGGGAAGCCAGACGCCCCTCCCTCTCCCCGCGCTCATCTTCTCGCCGGAGAAGTTCAGGAATTGGGTAGCGGGTACGTCGTACGGAAGGTCGAGTCCTTGGTCGTACCCGAGGAGAATCGCGGGCCAAATGATGGTGTGGAACACGATGTTGTCTTTCCCGATGAAGTAGTAGTGGCGCGCCTCCGGATCGTACCAGATGTCCTTCCATCCGTCGGGCTGATTGCGGCGGCGATACCATTCCTTCGTCGCGGTCAGGTAGCCCATCACGGCCTCGAACCAGACGTAGATGCGCTTGGATTCATATCCGGGGACCGGGACCTCGATGCCCCAGTCCAGGTCCCTCGTGATCGGTCGGTCCTTCAGGCCTTCTCGGAGCCAGCTGCGCATGAACGTGAGGACGTGGTGCCGCCAGTGTTCCTTGTCGTCCGCGGCCCATTTCGAGAGAGGTTTCTCGAAGGCGCTAAGGCGGAAGAAGAAATGCCTCGTCTCTTTCGGGATCGGCGTGGTCCCGTGGATCTTGCATTTCGGGTCCTTCAACTCGAAGGGATCCAAGATCCTCCCGCAGTTCTCGCACTGATCGCCTCGGGCTCTCGGAAAGCCGCAATGCGGACACGTCCCCTCCACGTAGCGGTCCGGGAGAAACCTCTGGTCCGTGGTGCAGAAGGGGGAGGTCATCGTCGCTTCGTAGACATGGCCCTTTTCCCGTAGGGAAAGGAAGATCTCTTGGACCCACGCCTCGTGATGCGGATCCGCGGTGTTCCAGTACAGGTCGTAGCGGACGCCGAGTTGCTCGATGTTCTTCTCGTGCATCGCGTGGTAGCGCTCCGCGACGGCGCGCGGGGACACGCCTTCCCGATCCGCGAGGACCATCGTCGGCGTCCCGTGCATGTCGCTCCCGCCGACCATGAGGACCTGGTCCCCCTTCATGCGGTGGTAGCGGGCGATGATGTCCGCGGGGATGAACGTCGAGATCGCATGTCCCAGGTGGCGCGGACCCGCCGCGTACGGCCATGCGACGCACACGAGGATCTTCATTCCGCCGGTCCAAGATGGGAGGTCCACTTAAATCATTCGTGAGACCGGTCGGGCTCGGGAGGACGGGGGCGGACTCGCTCCTGATTATCACACCCAACAAGTCGTAACAAAGATGCTTTGGTCAAAAAGCACGATGCCCCGCCGTCCTATGGAGCGCGGTTCGACAATGATGCGTCCACGGTCGCGAGGGAGTGGTTCTCGCCGCGACGTCGACAGCATCATGAAGTCGCTCGGGACCCTGCCGAGGATCCTCTGTTGGAAATGCCGACAGCTCACGTCCTTCGATCTGGACCGTTGCCAACATTGCGGCTCCGCCTTCGCGGGCGGCACGGGAGGCGCGTACCGTTCGGGGCGCATTCCGACGTCCGATTCGTTCACACGAGCGGAGAACGAGTCGGGGATCCGACCACGGTCCCTCCGTGAGATTGTCGAGGACCTCCAACATGTGCGCGATCTAGCCTATTCCCCCAGGGAGCCTCCCCAAGACGAGGAGGTCTCCCTTCTTCTCTATCAGTGTCCGTCCTGCAGTCGGTTCGTGTCGCAGGCGTCCGAAGATTGCGCCTGCGGCGTCCGATTTGCCCCCGCCTCCGAGGTGACGTTCCAATGCCCGGAGTGCGCCTCGAGCGTGCCATCCGGCGAGGACTGGTGCCCCGTGTGCCGGGTCGAATTCCGGGCCGCGAGTCTGCGGGACCATCTGGTCTATTCGTGCCCGCGGTGCGGGACGCAGGTCGACTCCGAGGCGATCCGGTGCTCGTGCGGCGCGTGGTTCGAAGACTGACCCTGTCCAAGTATCAGGGTTGAGAACTGTTGGAAAGATTCCTTATCTTGCCACCTCGTCGTTCCTTGGTCGACGGACCCACCCCCGCCGAAAGGAACCCTCACCCGAGATGAAACCGAAACGCCCACGGATCTCGAACCGGAAGACGTATTATCTGGTCCTCTGGTGGATGTCCCAGACGCCGTACGCGGCGATCTTCGAGAACGAAGTGGCGGCTGAGGCGGCGGCGAATGTCCGAAACGCCCTCATGGTGACGATCTCAGGTCGCGACGCTAAGGTGGATACCATTTTGGACTGGTACCGCCGGGACGAATCGGGCCGACCGATGCCCGCAGAATGGCGGGACCTCGTCGGTCAGATTCACGTGCCGTGGCTCGCGAAGCCCAAGGCCGCCGTCTGATCGCGCGATCCGTGGGACGCCCCAGCCGGCCCACCCGGCGACGCGGGCTAAGGAGCCCGATGGGGACTCTATCAAATCGGATAGAGAGGAAGAAACGACTATAGCCTCAGACCGCAGGAGCGGGTTGCCGCCATGGCGCAATCGCAAGACGTCGTCGCGGAGTGTCCGACCTGCAAGGCGGTCGTGGCATTCGACGCGACGGAATGTCCGCAATGCGGAGAATTGTTTGACCAGGGGGTCGCCACCGACGGCCCGGTCGGCGCGGACGCGCGCGGGGTGGACCGAAGTGCCAGCGAGGATACCGCGGAGGAACCAAAGACCGGGTTCCGAGAGAAGTTCCTCTTCTACACCGGGATTTTCCTCATCCTGCTCGGTGGGCCTGGCATTGCTCTGGGGTCCTGGCTCCACGATGTGCTTCAGATCAGCGTCGGGGAGTTCCGTGCGTTCGACGTCTTCGGGCCCTGGAACCGGCTCGTCACCGCGATCGGACTCATTGTCCTCATCGTGGGAATCGTCTTCCTCATCCTGAGCCTCCGGTTTTCGCGTCCCTCGGACGTCGAGAAAGACCTCGATGCCCTCCGCGAATCGTGACGATTGCAGGAGCGCTCCCTCCCTCGCCTATATCGTTATATACCGTACATCGCGATGCGAAAGAAGCCGGCGACGGGGGGTCGCCGCATGGAGTGGGGAATGGCGTATTCAGGGTCTGGCCTCCGACCTTCGAACGTACCGGTAGAAGAAGGGAAGGTCTACGAGGCCAAGATCGAGGATATCGGACGCGAGGGCGATGGACTCGCACGGATCCAGAACTTCGTCGTGTTCGTCCCAGGGACGAAGGTCGGGGATCAGGTGAAGATCCGGATCACGAAGGTCCACCGCCGCATGGCCTTCGGAGAAGTCCTCAAGGAATGATGCGGCACGGTCCGGGGGAGGCGCGCATGGCACCAGCGGCAGCCGCGCGCGGGTGACGGAGTCGAGGCGGGATCGCAGGCTTCGAAAACTGTAAAATAACTTCCTTATACCTGCGGAACCCCATCGACTCTTTAGGCCGATGTCCATGGTTTTCACCCGCGCTGCCGCGATAGCTTTCGCGTCCTCTGCCGCCTTGGCTGTGGTGCTCGCGTCCTCCCTGGCCGTCGCGGACGGGACCGATTCGGACGGTGACGGGGTCTCGGACGGGCTCGAGGATGCGACCCAGCGGACCGTCGCCGCGAGCGCCGCGGGGGACGAATTCAGCGTGTCGAGCCACCTGGGAACCGCTGCCCTGGAGGACCAGTTTGATCTGTCATACCATGCGGGGACGTTCGAGGTGGCCTACAGCCGGACCGATGGGATTGGCAGCTCCTACGAGCTTAACCTCCTGAATCTGATCGCATGGAAGGACGGGAACGGCAACGGTCGGATCGACAACGGAGAGATCGTCCGGACGACGGCCTTGGGCAGCGCCGCCTTCGGCAACGCCCCGGTCCTCGCGTCGAATTGGACCGACACCGACGGAGGCCGTGTCTTCGAGTTCCTTGTTCAGAGCCGCGACGGCAACGCCACCCTGAACATCACCGTCGCGCAGCGCTTCGAGCGCATCGACACCATCGTGCTCACGCCGATGGAAGCGAGATTGGACATTCGGATCAAGCCGGCCGTGGTTCCACCGGGTGCGAACCTCGGCCTCGAATTCCGCATGGACACACACGAACGGGTGCTCCTCGAGGACCACAGTTGGGACGAGGTGCAAGGCTTCGCCCCGAATGAAAAGGAGATCAATGTCACCGCGAGCGGTCGAGGCCATTCGTCGACCGTGTTCTTCTCCTGGTCCAACACGGTCCTTGCGGACGGCAGCGGGATCCCGGTCGCACTCTTAGGCGGGCCCTTCGAGCCCGGTCCGTACAACCTGACCCTCAATTACGCCTTCGGATCTTCCACGCCGAGCAACACGATCCTTCAGCACGCGACGCTCGGGGTGCGCAGCGCCCTCTTCGACATCCGTCGAGCCACGGAGCCGAGTTCCGGACCCCAAGGCGATTTCGTCCTCTACGCGGCGACTCTCGCTGGTGTGACCGCCTTCGTGGCGGTGACGATCGTCCTCGCAAATCGCCGCACGAGCCGCAAACCTTAACGCCTTTCTCCGTTACGGTTCGCGGCGGTCTCCTTGGTGGCCATCGAGAACATCCTACTCGCAGCCGTCTCCGTCTTTGCGCTCGCCCTCACCCTCATCGCGGTCGTCGCATTCAGGCGAACCCGAGATGGACACCTCGTGTTCCTCGCGGCCGCGTTCGGCGTCTTCTTCCTGAAGGGTCTGCTCCTCACGATTTTCCTCTTCACACCGACCATCGACCTTCGACAGGCGTTCCTCCTGTCGGGCGCCCTCGACCTCGTGATCCTCGCCCTGTTCTACGGGTTCACGTTGCGGCGTTGAGCGGTGCATGGCGTCCAAGGACGAAGGGATCCTGGCGGTCCAAACTCGAAGGGACCTCTACGATTTTGTCCGCCGGAACCCCGGATTTCACCTTCGTGAGCTGTCTCGCGCTCTCAATCTCTCGATCACCCTGGCGGACTATCACCTCCGGTTCCTCGAGAGACACGACCTGATCACGTCCTCGATGGACGGAGAGTACAAACGGTTCTATCCGCGGTCCACGCCCGGACTCTCGGACTCCCGCCCCGCCCTGACCGATGCGGGTCGACAGATCCTCGCGTTCCTCCGCCAGCCCGTGCCCCTCCGCGTGATCAATTTTCTGATGGAGCGGGAGGATGCGACCCACAAGCAGATCTTGGAGCAAGTGTCGGTATCGCCGTCGACCCTCTCCCATCACCTGAAGAAAATGCAGGCGGCGGGAATCATCGACCGCGCGGAATTGAAGGAACGTGGGTATCGAGTCGTCGATCCAAAGACCGTCGCCCGCCTCATGACGACGTACGAGCTCGCGACCTCAGACCAGGTGGACACGTTCATCCGCGTTTGGGGCGAGTTCCGGTTGTAGCACCGATCGGCGGCTCGTGGGCGCACGATTCCGGACAGGCCATCACATAATGCTGCGCAGGTCCTCAGCGACCCATTCGAGGAATTCCTTGTCCGTCGCTCCAAAGGCGTTCAGTTGATCCGAGTCGATGTCGATCTCCGCAAAGGGGGCGCCGTCCCGAAGGATTGGGACCACGATTTCGGCACGCGTGTTGATGAAGCACTGCAGGTATCGCGGGTCGGTGTTCACGTCCGGGACGATCACGGTCGCCTTCTCCGCGACCGCGGCTCCGCAGATCCCCTCCCCGATTGGAATGCGGGCGTGTTGCGTCGCGCTGGGCCCCGACCACGAGACGAGGACAAGTTCGGGACCGTCGACCACGTAGATGCCGACCCAGGTGTAGTGCGGGATCTTCCGGAGTTCTCGGCAGACGAAATCCGTGATTGCCTTTCGCTGACTGCCGGAGTGGATGATCTTCTGAAGGCGGGCGGCGACTTCGTCGTAGCTCACCTTGCCCTTCTCGCCCGCCATGACCTCCCCGAACTTTCCGACGCCCTTCATGTCGTATTCCGCGGCGTCGAAGGGTCGGGTTCGCCATAAGCCTTGCGGAAGAAGGTGCAGAGTCGATTATCGCCCGTCATCTTGAGGCAGCTTCTGTGGAACCGAAAGGATCGCAAGCCCGACGTCGAGTCCGAACATGTTCTGTGAAAGCTTGAAATACTTCACCTTGATGAACCGCAACCGGCCCTCCAGAACGAACGCCGTTCTCATTTCTCGAAGGGGGGCGAAGGGCCTTCCCCCCTTTGCTCGGGGGGTCGGAGGACGCGCGATTCGAAAAGCTGACCACAGTTTTGAGCCGCATTCGAAAAACGTTTTATAGATTCGAGTTATTGTGGGAGTTGCTTAGACAAGCATCCCTCCACAACGAGGCCGTTCAGGATTCCTGGACGGCCCTTTTTTCCAGGGTTGATCGACCTCATTCTCGGCTAGGACATGGGTGGAAGCGAAATGTCTTTCGTATTGACTTTCACCCGGCGCCCCTCCACTTTGAGTCGTCCTTCCGCGAACAGGCGGACCGCGAGGGGAAGGAAGATGTGCTCCTGCTCCAAGATTCGCGCTGCGAGCGTCTCCTCCGTATCGTCCTCATGGACGGGGACCGCTTTTTGAAGGATAATCGGTCCCCCGTCGATGGACGCATCGGTGAAATGGATCGTGCATCCGGTGACCTTGACCCCGGCCGCGAGGGCATCCCGTTGGGCGTGGGCCCCAGGGAAGGCCGGCAACAGTGAGGGGTGGATGTTCATGATGCGCATCGGGAATTGCCCAATGAAGTAGGTGGTCACGAGGCGCATGAACCCCGCGAAGACGACGAGGTCCGCCCGCTTCTCCCGCAGGACCTTCACGACCTCCCGTTCGAATGCGGTCCGGTCTTTCCCGAAAGGCCGATGGTCCACGACGACGGCGGGGACACTCGCCTTCTTCGCCCGCTCGATCACTGGCGCTCCGGGGACGTTGCAGACGAGGACGACGATCTCCGCCGCCAGATCCCCGCGGTCGCGCGCGTCCACGAGGCTTTGGAAGTCCGTGCCCCTCCCGGACGCGAGCACCCCGACGCGGAGACGGTCCATCCGATCCCTCAATGCTTGAACAGCCGCGTCCCCGTGAACACCATGGCGATTCCGGCCTCATCGGCGGCCGCGATCACTTCCGCATCGCGGATCGAACCGCCCGGTTGTGCAATCACGGCGACGCCCCCTTTCGCCAATTCGTCGAGGCCGTCCCGGAACGGGAAATAGGCGTCGCTCACCGCGACGCTCCCGCGAGCCGCCTCTTTCGCCTTGTAGCAGGCAAGCATGCACGCGTCGACCCGACTCATCTGACCCGCGCCGATGCCGACCGTCCGTTCTCCATGCGCAAGGACGATCGAATTCGATTTCACGTACCGACTCACGGTGATCCCGAACAGCACGTCCCGCATCTGATCGGCGGTCGGTGAGGTTTTCGTCACGACCTTGAACGATTCCGGCCGCGATTCGGGAAATCCCGTTGTCTGCAGGAGCACGCCGCCGAGTACGCGGACCATGTCGACCCCGTGATCCTTCCGAAACGGCCCCCGCGTCCGGAGGATGAGGAACGTCCCTTTCTTCTTTCCTTTCAACATCTCGAGCGCCTGCGGCTCGTACCCCGGGGCGATGACCGCGTCGAGCACGTCCCCCTTCATCGCCTTCGCCGTCGGAAGGTCGATCGTTCGGTTCACGCCGACGATGCCCCCGTAGGCGGAGATCGGATCGGCGGCATGGGCCTCCTCGTAGGCCTGCGCGAGGGTCGGGCCCAGTGCAACCCCCGAAGGGTTCGTGTGCTTGATCACGACCGCGGCGGGACGCTCGAATTCCGTCGCGACGCGGAGGGCCGCGTCGAGGTCGATCAGATTGTTGTACGACAGCTCCCGGCCCTGGAGTCGCTCCGCGGTCGCGGTCGCCGCGAATCGGTACGGTTCCCGATACAGCGCGGCCCGCTGGTAGGGGTTCTCGCCGTACCGGAGGTCAGCAATCTTGTCATACGCGAGGCGGAGAGCCGGGGGGAGCGATCCTCCTTGGCGGGAGGCGAGGTAGTTGAAGATCGCGGCATCGTACCGGGACGTGTATTCGAACGCCTCGAGGGCGAGATCCTCCCGGAGTTTCGCCGGAAGCCCCTTGTGTTCCCGCCACGCCTGAAGCACGTCGCGGTACCGGGCGGGGTTCACGAGCACGCCGACCCGCGAGGCATTCTTTGCGGCGGCCCGAATCAGGGAGACACCTCCGATGTCGATGTTCTCGACCGCGTCGTCCGCCGTCACGTCCGGCTTGGCCACGGTCGCCTCGAACGGGTAGAGATTCACGATGACGAGATCGATCGCGACGGCGCCCAAATCCTGGAGGTCCTTCTCGTCTCCGGTCGGCGCGAGGATTCCGGCGAAGATGCGGGGATGCAAGGTCTTCACGCGGCCGCCGAGTCCTTCGCGGAGGCCCGTGTAATCGGCGACGGTCGTGACGGAGAGGCCTGCGTCCTTCAGTGCTTTCGCGGTCCCGTCCGTGCCGATTAACTCAAAGCCGAGGTCCCGCAAACCGCGGGCCAACTCGACCAGCCCCTCCTTGTCCGATACGCTGAGGAGCGCCCGCGGGGGAGAAACCATCCCTATTACCGAGTCCCCATAGGGAGAACCCAATTAAAGGTTGGGACAACCGTGGATGAATCCGCTCGCTCGCGGCATTCACCCGGGTAGATCGGGACGGGGCGCGAGGCCTGCGTCCTTCACCACCTTCGATACCACGCCGTCCCAGCCCACGGGCATGATATGAACGCCGCGGACGCCTTCGATTTTTTTCAACGCCTTGATCGTTCGGACCGCGATGCTCACGCCTTCCGCCTTCGGATTCGGCGCCTTCTCCATTCGGTCCATGATATGCTTGGGGACGACCGCTCCGAGTTTGTCCTCCATGAACCGCGCCATCTTCAATGATTTCAATGGGATCACGCCGGCGAGGATATACACCTTCTCGTGAAGCCACTCCTTTCGCACGAGGCGCATCCATTCCTCGAAGGCGGCGACGTCGTAGACCCCTTGGGTCTGCACGAAATCGGCGCCGGCCATGACCTTCGCCCGAAGTTTGCCGAACGACTCCTCTTTCGAGCCGCGAAACGGATCCGCCGCGGCGCCGATGAACACCCTCGGCGGCGTCTCGACGGTGTCGCCCCCTCGGAGGGTCCCGCTCTCTCGAAGATTCCGAACCGTCTCGATCATCTCCTCCGTCTTCAGGTCGAAGACCCCCTTCGCCTCCCGCTCGTTCCCAGCGGAAGGAGGGTCGCCCCAGAGACACAGCACGTTCCGGATTCCGAGGGCGGCCGCCCCGAGCAGGTCTGCTTGGAGCGCGATCCGATTCCGATCGCGGACGACCATTTGCATGACCGGCTCGACGCCTTCCTGGAGCACGATCGCCGCGGCCGCGAGGGAGGAGATCTGCACACGGGCCCGCGTGCAGTCCGTCACGTTGCACGCATCGACGGCCCCTCGGTACCGGGCGGCGTTCTGCCGGATTTCCGTCGCATCCGCCGACGCCGGCGGCGCGATTTCTGCTGTGACCGCAAATGCGCCCGAGGCCAGGACGCGTTCCAGGCGACTCCCCGAGCGGATCGCGCGGACGCCCACCGCCTCCGCCATCGGGGCGATGGAACACGCCGAATGCTATCTATGCTTCGCTCGAATCTGAGATCCTACCATCCGTATCGATCGCACAGTTCCAAGGTGCGGATCATGCGGAGGAAGTCGCGTGCATGGAGCGCAAGCCAAGGCTTCCGGGCGACGACCCGAAGAGTCAGTCTCGCATCCACCGCACGCCAATCGAGCCCTTGCAGTTCCTCGGTCACGGAGTTCATCAGGCGATCGCTCCAGGTTCGAACGCGCTCGATCATCCAGGAAAGGAGGGGGTCGAGGAACGGGGACGACCGCAAGATCCGATCGTAGGCCATCATCGCGTTCGGGTCCTCGCCTTCGAGGGCCGCCACGGCGCATTCCCCTGCGATGCGCCCGCTGAAGAGTCCCGGATGGATTCCCGCGCCGTTCATCGGATTCGTGATGCCACCCGCATCACCGACGATCGCGAGGCCGGGCATCGCGAGCGCGGACAAATCATATCGGTACGGGATCGAGCCGGCGATCGTCTGCGTGCGGCGCGCGATGTCGATCCCGAACTTCCGACAGAAGGCCACCGTCGCGGCGTGTCCATCGATCGGTCCTCCCGCGCCGACGTTCACGTGCTCCCCTTTGGGGAAGACCCACGCGTATCCGCCTTCGTACGCTCGACTCACAAACAGGAGAAAGAAATCCGGATCGAGGATGGGCACGTCCTCGCGGCGGAAACGGTACTCGTACGCGACGATCTTCTCGAGGCTCCGCACCAGGCCCGCCTGCCTCGCGACGAGGCTCGCCGGTCCATCCGCCCCGATGACGATCCGCGTATCAACGTGTCCGCCGTTCGCTTCGATCCGCCAGCCCCCGTCGTGCGGGGAGATTGCCGTCACCCGGGACGATGTCCGCAGGTCCGCGCCATTGTCCACGGCGCCGTCCACGATCCACCGATCGAAGGCCGGGCGATCGATCGCGTATCCGGGCAGCCGCGTGATGTAGAACCACTTCCCGTTCGGGGCGACCGCCTTCGCACCCGATACCCGCTGCGCGATCCACTCCTCGCGGGGCCGGAGACCGTTTGACTCGAGCCCGAACTCGCTCACTCCCTCCGCGCATTGCACCGGCTCGCCGACGACCTTCTTCTTGTCGAGGAGCGCGGTTCGGAAGCCCGCGGCCGCGAGCTGCCGCGCGGCCATTCCTCCGGAAGGACCGGCACCGACGACGACCGCGTCGAACACGTCGGGTCGGGAGCCGGGTGCGGATATATCGGCCTTACGCCGTGGCCTCGGCGGGGAATCGTCCCGCGAGGTCTTCACCATGGGCGGTCGTCCGATAGACGTAGGGCGGGACGCCGCGGCGAAGCGCCGGTCCGCGCTGCTTCGAGACGAGCTGGACCGCGGTCAGGACGCGGAGGCTGTTCACGGTCGTGTATTCGGAGAGGCCCATCTCCTCCACGATCTCATTCGCGCTCGCGTCGGGATGGTCCCGCAGGAAATGGAGGATTGCGACCTTCTGTCGGTCGAGGACCTCCGAGATCGGTCGCTTCTCCGGGCGCGGCTCGAGTTCCAGTCGCTCGTACAACCGCTTGCCCTGCTCCGACGGAGACACGACGACCTGGAGGAGGGCCTCCTTTTCGATCTCGAGCAGGTGCTTCGCCACCGCCGCGGGCGCGATCCCCATCTGGGCGGCGAGCTCCGAGATCTTCGAGTCCCGATTCCGATACACCTTGTTCTCGACCACGATCGAGAGGACCTCGCGCTGGCGCTCCGTGAGGAGTCGAGACCAGTCGGTAGAGTGCATCCGCAGGTCAAAGGCCGGGACCCGTCTTAAGCGTTTTTGTGGGACGCCGGCGAAGGGTCGTTGTCAGACAAAAACAGCGTACGAAATCGCGGCGTGGCGTCGTTGTCAGACACGTCGCTCTCCATCGTCTCCAAGGCTATAACCGGTGGGCCGTCTTCCCGATTTTCCGGTGATGGAGTGCCCGGCGCGCTCATCGACGGGAAGAAAATTGCGGACGACGTTCGCGCGGATCTGAAACCGCGCCTCGCCGCCCTCGCCGACCGCGGGATCGTGCCGGGTCTCGCCGCGATCATCGTCGGAGAGGATCCGGGGTCGAAGCTCTATGTGAAGATGAAGGGCAAGGCCTCCGAGGAAATGGGCCTCGCGCATTGGACCGTCGAGTTGCCCGAGCAGGTACCCGAGCGTCGTTTGCTCGACGAGATCGCCCGGCTGAATGCGGATTCGAAGGTCCACGGGATCCTCGTCCAGCAGCCGCTCCCCCCGCAGATCCGCGTGGACGCGGCCGTCTCCGCGGTGGATCCGCAGAAGGACGTGGACTGCTTCCATCCCACGAACGTGGGACTCGTCCTGATCGGCCGACCGCGGTTCGCGCCCGCCACGCCCGCGGGTGTCGTGGAGCTCCTCCTCCGTTCCGGACACGATCCCGGCGGCCAGGACGTCGTCATCGTGGGCCGCAGCAACATCGTCGGGAAGCCGCTCGCGGCCCTCCTGATGCAAAAGGCGAAAGGGGCCAATGCGACGGTCACGGTGGTGCACAGCGCAACACGCGACCTGGCCTCGCACACGCGGCGCGCGGACATCCTCGTCGCGGCCATGGGCTCGCCCCGGTTCGTGAAGGCGGACATGGTCCGGAGCGGCGTCGTCGTGATCGACGTGGGCATCAATCGGATTCCGGACGCGACCGCGAAGGGTGGGTACCGCACGGTCGGCGATGTGGATTTCGAGGCCGTGCGCTCGAAGGCGAAGGCGATCAGTCCCGTCCCTGGCGGGGTCGGTCCGATGACGATCGCGATGCTCCTGACCAACACGGTGCACGCGGCGGAGCTCTCCGGCGAATCGTGAGACGAAAGCTCTTATCGACTGCGCCGTTTCCTGCGGGTCGCCATGCGGGTCCTCGTGGTCGGGGGAGGAGGACGTGAGCACGCGATGGTCGAGGCGTTGCGCCGGAGCCGGGCGGAGATCTACACCGCGATGGCGAATCAGAATCCCGGAATCCGACGTGCGTCGAAGGACGTGCTCCTCGGCGACGTGACGGCAGTCGAGCCGATCGTGGGGTGGGCGTCCGAGCGGCAAATCGAACTCGCGATCATCGGGCCGGAAGGTCCGCTCGAGAAAGGGATCACGGACGCTCTCGAGGCGGCTCACATTCCGACCGTCGGGCCGTCCCGGGAGGCCGCGCAGCTCGAGACGAACAAGGAGTTCACGCGGGAGCTGATGCGAGACCAGGGGATCCCAGGCGCCCCGCGGTTCTGGGCGTTCGAGGACCTCGCGGAATTCGAGACATTCGTGGACGCCTCCGATTTCGAGTTCGTGATCAAGCCCCTCGGTCTCACGGCAGGCAAGGGGGTGCGCGTCTGGGGTGACCACTTCACGACGAAGGCCGAGGCGATCGCCTATGGGAAGGAGATCGTGACGAAACGGATCGGGGGCGTCCCCCGGTTCCTCGTGGAGGAGAAATTGGTCGGCGAGGAGTTTTCTCTCCAGGCATTCTGCGACGGACACTCCCTCGTGCCCGCACCGCTCGCGCAGGATCACAAGCGCGCCTACGAAGGGGACAAGGGACCGAACACGGGCGGGATGGGGTCCTACAGCGACGCGGACCATCTCCTGCCGTTCGTCGGGAGGCAGGATTTCGAGGGCGCACTCGAGACGATGCGCAAGACGGTCGCGGCCATGGCGGCTCGCGGCACGCCGTTCAAGGGGATCCTGTACGGCGGCTTCATGGCGACGAAGGACGGACCCAGGCTCCTCGAATTCAACGTCCGGTTCGCAGACCCGGAATCGATGAACGTCCTGCCGATCTTGGAGGACGACTTCCTCGAGACATGCCAACGCCTCACGGAAGGAGGTCTCCCGGCATCGCTCAAGTTCTCGCGCCAAGCGACCGTCTGTAAGTATGTCGTCCCGATGGGATATGGATCCCATCCGAAGGCAGGAGAGCAGCTGAAGGTCGACGAGGACAGTATCCGCCAGACCGGCGCGAAACTGTACTACGCAAGCGTCGACGAGAGGGGTGGCCATCTGTACACGACGACCTCTCGGTCCCTGGCGATCGTCGGGATCGCGGCGAATCTCGCGGAGGCAGAGTCGGTGTCCGAAGAGGCCCTCGCCTTCGTCGCCGGGAGCTTCTATGCCCGGCGGGACATCGGGAAGCCGGAAGTCATCCAGCAGAAGGTCGAACGGATGCGGAAGATTCGAGGAGGCCGGTGAGATGACGGACCCCGTACAATCGGATGGTTAACATGTTAAGCCTTCCCGCGAGCCCGCGCGTCCTTCGTAGCCCGGCCCGGCCCCAGGAAGCGGTGCGTCCGCTGCGGGTCCACGTCTCCCTTGGCGAAACATAACTTTCAATTGATGATGCGTACTCGTGGGAATCGATGCTTGCCCAGCATCGCCGCATCGTCCTTGTCCTCGCAATTTCCGCGGCCGTAGTCTTGAGCATCGGAGCGGGAGCGATTCTGCTCCTGCGTCCGTCGGTCGAAATGCGCGTCACCGACGTTGGGATGGTCCCGGACTCCCCGCAGGTTGGCATGACGGAGGTCCACGTCCAGCTCATCCTGCGGAATGTGGGGTCGTCGCAGGCCCACTTCGCTTGGTTTACCCTTTTCGCATATGATCCAACAACGGGCTCTCTCTTCGAAACGTGGGCCCATATGGAAGTTCGGCTGAATCCCGGGGAGACCTGGAGACTCTCCGGAACCGCGAACGTGACCGGTCACCCGTCCGGGGTCGCGTTCACCATGAAGCTCTTCCCGAGTCAAGCGCCGAGCTGGGAGACCTCGCTCGAGCCTGATCGGCCCGTGACCTGGACCGGTTGACGGGGAAGGTTCGGCGATCCAGAGTGACAGGATCGTGGCACAGCCTTGAAGCCGAGCCGACCGGATGCCCCGATGCTCGGTGGGTTAACATGTTAAGCCCGCGGTCGCCGGAACGCCTGGAGACTCATTCGAGGGATTGATACTGGAGCCAGCGCCACTCGGACACCGAGGCGGCGGAGACGTGCTGCGAGATCATCCGCCTCGTTCGCAGGCATCGCGAGGACCGACTGGCCGATCCACACGACGCCCGCACGGTGGATGAATCCCGGTTCCTCTCGCCGGCGGTCGCCGACGGTTCGTTTCCTCCCGAAAACGATCTGGCAGACTCTCGCGGCGACGGACCGGGCGGCGCCCGATACATCGTACGATACCAGCACGCAATCTCCCCCGGAGGACGCATCGAAGGTCATGCTCATTACTATATATACAGTCATATAATAATGTTTCTCCGGGAGATGGCAGAAAGTACTCCCCGTATTGGTTAACATGTTAACCGTCTGGACGAGCGCCCGTTCGCGGGCGGTGCTTCTCTCATTCGAACCCGTTCCCATAGGCCGAGGGCCAACCCTCAAATAACGGGATGGGCCATCCGCGCGCCGTGAAGAATCTCGACGACGTGATCGAAGAGATCGAGTCCCGGCTCGACGAGAAGGATGAGGTTCGCGAGCTCACGATTAAGTCTTCTCGCACGATCGCCCGCCTGAGTGGTTCCGCGATCCAGGGAATGCATCGTGGGCTTGACGTCGACACGCAACTCCAAGAGACCCGCGAGGAGATCCTGAAACTCCGAAGCCTCCTGAAGGACCATCCGGATCTGTACCACACCGGCATCGTGGAGAACGCGATGCAGGAGGCATGTGAAGCGTTCCTCGTCCACGCGATCCTCGAGGCGGAGGGCTTGCCCGCTCCAAAGGACATCGGGGTGACGGACACGGCCTACCTGCTCGGCCTGGGCGACGTCGTGGGCGAACTACGCCGATTCTCGCTCGAGCATCTTCGCCGGGGAGACATCAAGCTCGCCTCTTCCTACCTGGAGAAGATGGAGCGGATTTTGGACGCCCTCATGCGGTTCGATTATCCAACCGCTCTCGTAGCCCTCAAGCGCAAGCAAGACGTCGCCCGGAGCCTTATTGAGAAGACCCGCGGCGAGGTCGCGGTGGCCGCGCGAAGTCAGGAACTCGCGGACAAACTCGATGCCGTCCGCGAGAAGCTGTGAGAGGTCTGCAGTCAGCGCACATCCTCATACCAAGTCTTCTTATCTTCAGACAGCCGTCGATGTGAAGGATTTAGGAGGGCAATCGGCTGAGGTTGGTCCCCAGACTCGCCGTCGGCTCGGCCGTGGGTGCTGCGTTCCTGGTCGGCCTGTTCGTTCTCTTCGGGATCTCCGAGACGATGAGCGGGGCGGAATTGATCCTCCTTGCGGCGGTCGTCGGTGTCGCTCTTCCGATCGGAGTACTGCTCGGGTTCCTCGCGGCGCGACGGATCTGGTTCAAGAGCATGCCCGCAGGATTCTATCGAAAGAGGCCTGCCTACTGGTCGTGGTCCATCCCGATCTTGATTTCCGTGTTCGGATATCGGGCTGTGAACTTGTTTCCCTTGCAGATTGTGGCCGCGGCCTACCTCGGAGGGCTCGGGGTCATGGCGACCATCGCCGTCGGGATGGCCCTCTTCGAGCGAAGGGCCGATTGTCAGCTCTCCGTTGCCCGCGATCCGGCCTTTTTTGAACGGTGGGTGGAGTACCGGGTCGAAAGGCGGCATGAGTCGACCGCGCGATAGCGTTGGTCAACCCCTCGAGGAATTCCGTTTCCTTACGTTATCAGGGTAGATTCCTGGGTCGGAATTCATTTAAAAAGCCCCAGGCATCGAACGGCACATTCCACCCAGCGAGGCCCTCGCCTCTGCACTCAGGGCGAGGCTCCAGGGGGAGCCTACCATGGCGGATGTCCAGAAAGTAGCCAGCGGAATCCCGGGACTCGACGATCTGATTGAAGGCGGATTTTGGCCGAAGTCGACCGTGGTGATCCTCGGCTCGAGCGGGACGGGCAAGTCCACCTTTGCGATCCAATTCCTGATGGAAGGGATCGAGCAGGGCGAGCAGGCCCTGTACGTGACCCTCGAGGAACCGCCGGAACAGATCATGCGCGAGGCGGACCTCATGGGTTTCGACATGCGCAAGTACTACGAGAAATCGCTCTTCTTCATCCACCTCAAGGGCCGCAACTTCAAGAAGATGATTGAGGAGCAGCTGCCCCAGCTTGTGAAGGCGCGGGCGGACTACAACATCGCCACGCGCGTCGTGATCGACCCGATGACCCCCGTGATCTGGGCGACCGCGGAGAAGCTGGAGCAGCGCGAACTGATCGGCAAGCTGTTCTACACGCTCAAGGAACTCGGCGTCGTGCTCTGCACGGTCGAGGAGCACGCGAAGCCCGGCGAGACGATCGGGGAGGACGTGCTCCTGCCGATCTACCTCTCCGACGGCGCGATCCACCTGGAATACTATCCGATCGGAGGCGCGTTCAATCGCACGCTGAAGCTCCTGAAGATGCGCGGGGTGCACCACGGCGAAGGCGTGTACCCATACCTGTTCGCCCGCGGCGTGGGCATCGTCGTCCGCGCGAGCCCCTCCCACATCCCGGAGGAGCAGACCCGGTCCCACCTGAAGACCTTCGACGAGGCGATCAAGACGGCCGAGGCCATGAAGGCCCCCGCCCGCGTCGTCGATCGGATCAAGCGGATGTCCCGACACTGGGATTACGACTACTCGCCCGAGGAAGCCCTCCAGATCCTCTTCAGTTCGTACGGGTTGAAGCGGGGCGGCTAGATGCCCTACGCGGGCCTGGTCGACAAGACGATGGGGGCCGACACGGTCGGCCACCTGAAGCTCCTCCTCGAGACCGAGCTCAAGAGGGCCCGCGAGGAAAGCAACCTGGACCTCGCGATGTTCCTCGGGGTGGACGGCCGCATCTTCTCGTCCTCGATCCCGAACCAGCTCGATCCCCGCGAGTACCGCCTGTTGAATCTCCTGAAGGGCAGTCTGGCGCACATCTGCAACCAGCTGAGCGGGCAGAACATGATGATGTCCGTTCAGCAGTTCGAGGCGGGCACGATCATCATCTCCGGCGTCGGAGACCGGGCCTTCCTCGTCTTCCTCACGTCGAAGCCGGTCGAGATCACGAAGATGCAGACCGTCCTCGCGAACGTGGTGAAGACGTCGATCGTCGTCCGCCATCTGTTCGAGTCGAAGCCGATCACCCCGGAGGTCCTCGCCTCGTACGACGAGGCCGTCGCGGGAGAACTGAAGCGACTCACGCGAATCCTGTTCGTCGAGAAGTTCGGGGAGACGAAGGAGTTCAAGAAGAACAAGGAGATCGCCCAGTACCTTCAGTCGAAACTCGGCGCGCTGGTGGGACCCGGCCCCCTCCAGGAGATCGTCACGCTGGCGTACAACGAAGTCGGGACGACGGCGCCGTACATGACGTCCGGGCATTGGGAGCGATTCCTGACGATCCTGCTCGACCGCCTCCGGGAGCTCGAGGGGGACTCGGTCGCGGCGAAAGCGGAGAAGGAATGGCGCGCGCACCTGAAGCAGGTGCTCAGCTCGTTCGTGTGAGGCCATGGCCGGAGGTGTCCTGTGATCGACGTCGCGCTCGCCTCTCTGATCGAGGACATGATCGAGAAGGCCGGGGCCGAAGGCGTCGTCGAGTTCTGGCAGCGGGTCGGAGACAACCTCGCGGGCCGGATGGGCAAGGAAGCCTACCTGGGATGGACCTCCTTCAACGTCGCGGTCCGAGAGGCCCGGACGGCCTTCAGCATCGAGGGCGAGGTCACCCCGCTCACGGACATGGCGATCACGGACGTGGATGGCGACGTGGTCGGATACCTTTACGCGATGCGCCAATGTTGCTACGTGCCGACGATCTTCCGCACGCGTTTCGCCGTCGGCCGGATGAGCCCCGCGGACAAGGCCGTCACGGAGGAGTACAACGAGAACGTCCACAACATCGCGGTGTGCAACTTCTGTGTCTTCCACGAACGCTTCCGAGAGGAGATCGCGAAGAACGTGACGGTCTCCGGCAACCCGCTCGCATGTTTCCTCCTCGCCACCCGCGGATGGAGCGGGGAGACGAAGATCTCGTCGAAGAACGTCGTGCAGGTGAACATCAACGAGGACCACGTCCGGGCCCTGCTCCGAAATTACGAGTGCGTATACGCGCTCGTCCTCCGGGGCGCGCGGCTCAAGGGAGAACGGTGAGATGCCCTCCGACGCGCGGATGCAGGACAGCAATCCGTTCGTGGAGATCGCCACCCATCTGTTCTTGGAAGATCTCGCGGCGAAGGTCGGGGTCGCGGGCCTGAACAACTACCTCGTCTCCCTCGCGAAGAACCTGGTCGCGGCGATGCCCCGGGAGGAATACGCGTCCTGGACCGAGTTCGTCGGGGCCGTCCGAGACAGCCAATCCATCCTCTCCACGTTCGAGGAAGTCCGGCCGGTCACGGAACGGTGCATGTCGACGTTGCGTTCCCCCTTCGAGCGTGGGTGGCGCGAGTACGCGAAACGGGTCGGCTCCTTTGCACCCGTGCATCGGGAGGTCGCGGAGTACTACAACCACAAGGTCCGACCGACCGCGGTGACGTCGGTCCATATCGTCCTCCACACCTTCCGTGAGGCGGCGGCGGCTCGCATCCGCGTCGGCGATGACGGCGTCCGGTACGAACCGGTCGCGGCCGCGTGGGTCGACGGGACCGTCCAACTTCCCGAGGGACCGAAGCTGGAGTCCCTCCTGAAGCGGGCGGGGATCACCCGCACGAAGCTCGGGATGCTCCTTCGGAACCACTCGGACGTGTGGCTGCTCGAGCCCGCCTGATCAGGCCCGTCGGCGCCGCCGCACGGCGACGGTCAGCAACAGGACCGGCAGGAAGACCGCGATTCCGATCAGGACCGTCCACCCGGTGCTGAGTCCGGGCGTCCCCTTGTAGAAGAGCTGCGAGGTGGCCACCTCGCCGCGGGCCGAATCGATCACGCCGTTCCCATCCAGGTCCGCTTCGACGCGGACGCTGTGGGTCCCCGGTGGCAACCCGACGGGCAGGTAGTTGAAGGTCACCGTGGCCCCCTTGCCGGAGTCGATTCGGGCCACCGTCTTCGTCCCGACGGCCACGTTGTCGACGAAGAACCGCACGGTCACGTTCACCGCCGCGGTCGACCCGTTGTTCTGGAACGTCGCGCTCAGGACGACGGGCGTGACGACGGCAATCGCATGCTCGACACTCGTGTTCTCGAACGTCCCTCCGGAGGCGGCCGACACCGCGACCACGAGCGTGATCGTCTGCTCTTTCGCCGGAGTCGTGAGGTTCAGCTTGAACGTCGGAGTGGTCCCCGAGGCGCTCGTCGGCTTCGACTCGAGGGGGAGGCCGCCGGTCGTGTCGGAACCGGTGATGTACCATCTCACGGTGTAGTTCACGGAGACCGTGGGGCCGCCTTCGATGGACAGGTTGTAGATCGTCGACGTGCTCGCCGCGGCGGCCGGGGGACCCGTGATCGTCGCGAAGATCGGTCCCTGCCCGGAGGCCGGAGCGATCGCGAGCGCCAGGGTGGCGGTCAGCACCGAGAACGCGAACCACCACGCGCGCGAGGCCACGTCAGCGCCTCCGGCGGCCGAGGTACAGGCCCGCCGCCACCGCGGCGATGGCCCCTGCGGCGACCGCGATAAGCGGAGCGTTCAGCGGCGCCGCGGGGGTGATCTCCGGGCCCGTGACCGTGATCGAACCGGGGCCGAGGTCCGGCAGTTGGAGCGTGAACACGGCGTTCGACGAGACCGCGATCGAGTCCTGCGCGGAGGCGACGAGGACCACGGTCGCGCCGCTTGAGCCGCCGCTGGACTGCGCCTGCAGGTGCACCAGGACCGTCTGGTTCGCTTCGACGGTCACATTCGCGAGGGTGGTTCCGGCTAGCGCTCCTCCCACCCTTCCCAGGCTGACGGACCAGCCGACCGCCGCAAGCTCGTCGGGGTTCGTGATCCCGACCTGGACGACCTCTCGCGCATTCCCCGCGTTCTTCACATCGATCGTGTAGTTCAGGAATCGGCCGTCGAAGGTGGCGGCCGTGGAATTCAGGGCGACGGAGAGGGTGCGCACCCGCTCGATGTCCACCTTCACGATCACGTCGCCGGCCGTGCTCGCATCCGTCGTCGACGTGGCGACGACATCGAGGGGATCGTGATTGACGAGGGCATTCGCCGGGCTTTGAACGACGACCCGGACCGAGGTCGAAGTCGCCCCGCTCCCGAAGTTCAGGGGGACGGAACTCGGCGTGAAGGAGAACTGCCAGTCGGCGGGAGTCCCGGAGAACTGGAAGGTGTCGGCGACGTTGCCCGTGTTTCGGACGTCGATCGTGTACGTCACGGAGTCTCCCGCGAGGATCTGCCGTCGTTGGGAGGCATCCCAGGTCAGGGCGACGGAACGCGAGACGACCTTCGCCAGTGGCAGATTCACGAGGGAGTCGGCCTCGAGGGCGACCGAGGAGGCGGCCCGATAGGTGACCGCGATTCCGTTCTCCGTCCCGGTCTTCACCGCCGTGAGGGCGTAGCCGTTCGCGGGGAGGAGGGCCTGGTACTGACCGCCCGCATCGGAGACCAGGTCGAGTTGCGCGGAGGATTGGATCGTGATCGACGCGTTCGTCGCGAATCCCTGGGCGTTTGTGGTGACGCCGGAGAGGAGGGACGCCGGCGACAAGGGGAGATCCCGGGCCATCGACGGTGCGTGGGGCACGGAGATGCGCGCGAGAAACGCACCGGAGGCGAAGGTCCCGGTCGCATACACGTCGTAGGTTCCGGCTTGGAGGGATACAGAGTAGATCCCGTTCGCGTCGGTGGTCGCCTGGGCCGTGATCGCCCCCCCGCCGCGGGCCGTGAACGTGATGCGCGCGTCGACGGGCTGCCCGGAGAGGGTCGCCGTCCCGGCGACGGTGGTGTTGTCGAGCGTCCTCGATGTGACCAGATCGTAGGCGAGGATTGGCTGACCCGGCGTCACCGTCGCGTTCCCGTCGAAATCGTATCGATAGAATCGCGTCACCCCGCCCTCCGTCGGGCTCGCGACGCCGCTCAGATGGACGGAATAGTTCCCGGGAGCGAGGATTGCGGAATACGCTCCGGCGCTATCCGTCGAGACCGCGACGGATCCGCCCTCCCGCCGGACGAAGGTCACGGACATGGGGCCGGGGACCGCGACGCCCTGGAAGAGGGTATGGCCGGTCGCCCGCGTCGCGTTGGCGAGGGCGAAGGTCAGATTCGAAGCCTGGGGCACCGTCGCCGTCGACACCAACGCGTAGTCTCGGGTTGCGATCGTTTGGTTGGCCATCACCAGGTAGGTGCCCGGGATCAGGTAGACCTCATACCCGCTGCTCGTCGCGTTCGTCATCCGCTTCTCCGGTCCGTCGAACGTCAATCCCGTCGACACGTTCGAGCCGGAGAGCGTGACATTGCCGTGCACGCGGGTTCGTACGACGATCAGGAGATCGTGGGAGAGTCCGCTCTGTCCGATCGTCAACGCGATTTGATCCGACTTGAGGTTCTGATACCGTAGGTCCCGTGACGTCGACACGTTCTCGTCGACCACTAGGTCGTACGTCCCCGGAACGAGGGCCAACGTATACCCGCCGTTCGAGTCCGAGGTGTTCGTCTGGGCGATCGCCCCGTTGCCCAGCGGCACGGCTCGGATCGTCACGGGTCGGTTCACGAGCGCCGATCCGTTCAGCAGGACGGTCCCCTGCACCGGGACCGGCGTTGGGTCCAACGCGATCGGGACGGTTGTCAGCAGGTCGGCCGGATGCGACGCCGGGATCACGCGGGTCGCATACCCCGCCGCGGACACGGAGCCCGCATAGGTGCGGTTGGCGAAGAGAGGGGTCGGGAAATCCCCCGACGATGGCGTCGTGAGGAACAGATGGGCTCCCCGGTCGTCCACCATCTCGACGTGGGCTCCGGCGATGTCCTCTCCCGCGTCGGCCACCCCGTTTCCGTTGAGATCCCGGTACACGCGCCAGGCCACCGTGTCCGAGGTCGCGAGCAGGCCGATGTCCGTCCGGGTGTCGGAGGAGAAGGTCACGGACGCGAAGTACGCGCCCGCCTGACTGAGCGATTCGAGATCGTAGGTCCCGACGGGAAGGAACGCCAGGTATCGCCCGAGTGTGTCGGTGCGGAGCCACAGCTCCCCGGAGGAACTGGAGAAGGCCACGCTTGCCTTGGGGTTCTGGACGCCCGCACTCGGATCCTTCACGGTGCCGTTCACGCGGACGCCATCGAGGAACATCGCGTCGAAATGGGCGGTCGCGCCGGACGCCACATCGACGCGGCCCAGGGTGGCGTAGAGGTGAGTCCCGTCATAGAAACGACCGGTCACGAACCAGGTGCCCGCCGCGAGCCGGATCGAATACTCCGCACCTGCGTTCGACGTCGCCATCCGGATCGTTTGAGGATCCGCGGCGGACCGGAACTCGAGCGTCGCGAAGGGCCTCGCATTTCCGAAGAGGTTCGTCGCTCCAGCGGCGAATCCCGACGGATACAGGGTCAGATTCAACGCGAGGTCCGTCGGCCCCGTGTGCGTCCGTGTGGGGGTGGTCGCCAGGTCCGCCGAGGACGCGGCGACCGTGTAGTTCCCCGCGAGGAGCGGGCCGACTCGATACGAGCCGTCGCTCAGGGTCGTGGTCGCGATGAGGGTGGAATTCGTCTCGTCCCGGAATTCCACGTTCGCGGCCGGGATGGATCCGCCCAGGCTCGAGACGGTCGTGCCGTGGACGATCGAGAAGGGCACGCTCACGTCGCGCGCACTGTCCGCCCCCGTGAGTGTGATGCCGGGCGCGGTGAGGGTCCGTCCTTGGAGCGCGATGGTCACCGAATACGATCCCTCCGGCGCATCGCCGAGCGTGTACGTGCCGTCGAGGGCCGCGGTCGCGGTCCGGTGGAAGGGGAATTCCTTGTTGGTCACGGAGATCATGGCCCCGCTCGCCCGGACGTCTCCCGGTCCGAAGGCCCCGTTGCGGTCGATGTCGAAGAACGCGGTCCCGTGCCAGGCGTGCGGTGTCGCCTGGAGGTCGCGGGTCATGAGCCAATCCGGAATCCCATCGCCGTCCATGTCCGCGGGGGAACGCATCGCCTGATCCACGGTCACGTGGACCTTCGCACTCGCCAGGACGCGGGTACCGATCAGGCTCGTCCTCGTCATCGTCCCGGAGGACGCGGTGATTGTGATGTCACCGAACGGAACGAGGGCGCTGTAGTGTCCGGACGCGTCCGTCGTAGTCACATAGTGCGGCGTTCCGAGTTCGTCCGTGACCGTGATGCGGACGCCCGGCAGCGGCGTGGATCCCGCGCTGACAGTCCCGTTCACCCAGGCGCCATCGTAGTAGCGAAGGAACACCACGCCGTTCGCCACGGTCGTCGCCGTGCCCATGTCGACGACGCCCTTCAGCGTCCCCGCGGTGATGTTAGCCTGGAAGCGCTGAGCCTCGTCGTAGTTCATCGCCCGCCAAGCATCCGTGTGGTTCGCAGGATCGGGGAACGGATTGTAATACGAGCTCCGGTACACGACGCGGAAATGCGTGAGGTTCCAGGCCGGCACGGGCGGGTAGGCCTGGAGGGCCTGATCGAATCCCGGGATGCCCGTGTCGTTCGAGCCCAGGTCCGCGGGCGAATATCCGATGTACGACCGATAGAACATCGAGTGGTAGAACGCGGGCTTGTATTGGATTGTCTGGCTTTGGATCGTGTCGCCGGGCGCGATGTCTTGGATCGGGATGTTCGATCCGCGGTTCGTCGTCGCGTAGATCTGGAAGAACTCGAACGGCAGGATCCGGCCGTCCGGGAGCGCGAGGATGCGGTGGTCGGAGAGCTTCACGGGCGCGTAGAAGATCCCGGTGTTTTGCACGCTGATCGGGAACAGGCGCGAGTCTACGGCGAAATATCCGATCTCCCAACCCGTCGCCTCCCGGATTCCGCGGTACAGGGACACGACGCCCTCCGGATCGAGCTGTCGCGCGAGGAGATGCGTGAGGAACACGTACTCCGCGTTCAGGGGCT
>Ga0209234_1000047_pt1 | contig 29015 bp, 24 predicted proteins | sample GraSoi013_1_20cm_2_FD_185816 | JGI IMG/M metagenome (GOLD analysis project Ga0209234, IMG submission 185816) | Grasslands soil microbial communities from the Angelo Coastal Reserve, California, USA - Sample 08_20_2013_1_20cm (SPAdes) (version 2) | ecosystem: Environmental > Terrestrial > Soil >... | reverse complement strand
CGAGGGTTATGGAGGAGTGTTCGTCTCCGATCGCTTCGGATCTCTCCGGTTCGAGTCCGACGAAGTCGCGGAAAAACCAAGTCCATGGAACCACCCGAGAGGCTTCTAAATCTCGGGAGACGATCGATGGCACAGGACTTTGCCGGTCGACGGCTATCACTCGTAGACCAGGCGGCGTTTCTCCCGGACGCACGCGACAAGTCAGGACGGGAATTTCACGATACCGAGAGACCGTCCATCCCCCCGAAACCACATGAGCTTTCGCCGGAATCTTTGCGAAGAGTGACAGAGCGCCCGCAACGGCCCTCATACCGCGCATATCCCCGCAACTCTCTTCGCCGTGACCGCCCACGAACAATGTTGTTCTGCGTAAACTCGACCACGGCGACCCATGTCCCTACGAAGAACGTCGTTTGCCAAGAGCGATGATGTCGCGGCGGCCACCTCTTCGAGATCACTTGGCTTCACCAGGACGCCGGCGCCAGCCTCCTCTAAAATGTGGAAGTCGTATTCAGTCCCAGCAGAAGCAACGACAGGGCGACCACAAGCGATGTATTCCCTGATTTTCAAGGGCGATCCCGGAAGGAGAGGGGGCCTAACGCAAAAAGCGACATCGAAGGAGCCGATATAAGTCGACACCAATGAATGTGGAACGGCGCCAACGAAACGGACATGGTCCTGGATGCCCAGCGATGCCGCCAAGGCCTCCAGCCGCTGACGGTCCGGCCCGTCGCCTACGACCAGTAGGATTGCTTCGTACTGTCGACGAACGAGGGGCAGCGACTGAAGGAGGATATCGACGCCCTGCCACGGGGTTAATAGGCCAGTGAATCCAAGAACTTTCAAGCTTGCCGGCAGTCCCAACTGTTCCCGAGCGGCGACTTGATCCATAGGTCGGAACCTCTCCAAATCGACACCATTGGGCACGACGTTGAGCCGCGAATCACCGATATGATAGACATCCCGCAGCGTCCGACTGATGCCTTCCGAGACCGTGACGATAGAACGGGCTCTCTGAAGAATCCGTTGGCGGGCCCACCGACGAACGAGGGAAGGACGCCCCGTCTGTCCTTGCTGAATTGCTTTCTCCTCGTCGGGCAGTCCGTTTACCTCGACAAACAAAGGAATACTCGAGAGCATTGAAACAGCGAAACCTATCTTTGGGGTGAGCCTTCGCTCGTAGACTACATCGGACCGCGCCTTGTGCGCAATCCGCAGCGCGCGTATTGCGAGTCGATAGGTATCATCGCCTCCACTCCCCCATACCCGGATCCGCTCTGATGCCTCGAGGTCCGCGCCGCCGGCTTCTGAAAGGACGTCCACGACATGTCCAAGGGCCGCAAGATTCCGGACCAGTTCGCGAACATGAATTGCGTCGCCTGCTGGGCGGTCTAGGTCCACGTCGAGGGCCAAGAAGAGGAACCGGATCCGTTATCACCTCGTGACTTGCGTCTGAAGAAGCATCTCATGCGAGGGCAGCCAACCCCGTGGCTCCGCTTGGCATGGTATTGCGGCCGACGCACGCGGGACCACGGGCATCGACAGTCGGGCATTAAGGTGCCGAGTTTGAACATATCGGTGCGCCATGGGAATCACATGCGTTGGGGGCGCAGGCGAAACCGGGATCCCCCGAGAACCCCGGGTATCGGGCACGATAGTCGCTGGGGAAGTTTCATATCTGAGAACAATGGAACAGCCCATGGTCGAGCAAAGCTTTACTCGAACCTGTCGAGGTCAGGCGATCGCAACATGAGCGCCCCGAAGATCGTTGTCATTGGTCTGGGATACATCGGCCTGCCAACGGCGGCAATGTTCGCCCTCCACGGCAACGAAGTCCTCGGCGTCGACATTGATCCGGAAACATTGAGTGCGCTGCGATCCGGGAACGTTCCCGTTCGCGAGAAAGATCTTACCGCGATTGTCCGTGATGCGCTCGCGACAGGCCGGCTCCGGGTCTCGGATCGCGTCGAGAGGGCCGACTACTTTATTCTCTGCGTCCCGACTCCAGCGAAGGGCCAGAATGCCGATCTCCGCGCCGTCCGGTCCGCTGCGAAAAGCGTCGCACCCTACGTCAAGAAGGGCTCAACCGTTATCGTTGAATCCACCGTGCCTCCAAGAACGACCGACCTAGTCGTGAGACCGCTTCTGGAGAACGGCCGACTTCGGGCAGGGAGGGACTTTCATCTCGCCTACTGTCCCGAACGAGTCATGCCGGGCAATATTGTCAGGGAGATTGTAGAAAACGACCGGATTATCGGCGGAATCACGCCGCAAGCCGCAGCGAAAGCGCAACAGATATACTCGAGCTTCGTCCGTGGCAACATTTTTCTTACCGACCTGACGACCGCGGAATTCGTCAAGTTAGCGGAGAATGCATTCCGGGACGTGAACATAGCCCTCGCGAACGAACTCGCAAATCTGGCAGAAGCCCATGGCATCGACATCTGGGAGGCGATTGGCCTTGCGAATCGGCATCCGCGTGTAAACATCCTCCGACCCGGTCCTGGTGTCGGCGGACATTGCATCGCGGTGGACCCGTGGTTTCTTCTTGCGCCAAAGGTCGAGGCGCGGATGATTACCTCTGCACGGGCGGTCAACGACGGGCGACCGGGGCACGTTGCACGCCGCACCTTGGGGCTGGTAAAGGGAGTCCAACACCCGAAGGTTGCCGCCTTCGGTGTCGCGTACAAGGGAAATGCGGACGATGTCCGCGAGAGCCCAGCTATCCGAGTCATTGAGACTCTGCGAAAGGCTGGGGTCGATGTCGCCACATACGATCCCCTCGTTCCCCAGGATCTCTATCCAACCCAAGGGCTCGAGGAGGCGATTTCCGGAGCTGATTGTCTCCTGATTCTTGCTGACCACCGAGATTTCTTTTATGTAGATCCAAGTCTTGTTGCTCGGAAGGTCAGACGGAAGCTCCTATTCGACACGCGACACTGTGTCGATCACCGGAAGTGGGCAACAAGGGGCTTCGAAGTCCATGACCTAGGTAGCTCTCGGGTCCTCAACCGTAGGGCTTCAGGATCGACGGTCCGTTGAGATGACCGCCTCACCTTGGTTCCAGAATTAGTTGCGAATGTCACTAGGTCCAAATACGTGAGGCCGGAGTTTCCCGGAGAACTGCATGAAGATCGCGCTGGTGACGCCCTACTGGTCCCCGGTGCGCGGAGGCATCACGACGTATGTCCAGGAGCTCGCAAAAGAGCTGCGTCGCATTCATGCAATCAACGTACCGGTGATCGCCCGGGAGGGACGGGCGGAGGCAAACGTCACTGTTCTCGGGGGCACGGCCACGCAGTTTGTCCGCCGTGCGTCATTACAGCTCGAGAGGCTCAGACCAGACGCGGTCCACGCGCACGGCCATTGGTATGCACTCGAAGCTGGACTACGATACAGGCGAAGACATCCCGAAACGCGCGTTGTGTTCACGCTCCACACCCCGTTCCCACCCCTCGGCGCCCGCCGGTTCGGGCTTAGGCTCCTACTCTCCAAGGCGAACTTCGTGACAGGCGTGAGCGCCGATCTTCTCGGAATCACGATGCGCACAATTGGGATTAGGACACGGACTCGCGTCACGCCTCCGGGCGTATCCGTACAACCCGTGAATCCCCTTTCAATTGAAGAATTCCTGAAGGCCGTTGGGCTGGAGAACCGCAGCCCTCTCATCGGGTATGTGGGACGACTCGTTTGGGAACGGAAGGTCCAAGGCGTAACCCAACTGATTCGCGCGATGAAAACGGTTCGCATGTCCTTCCCATCAGCTGTGCTGGTGGTTGCCGGCGACGGACCATATCTGCGGTCTCTGAGGGAATTCGCGAATGCGGAAGTGCCTGGCGGCGTCGTCTTCGTCGGAGATGTGCAAGACCCAGTGGCATGTTTCTATGGTGCCGTCGACCTGTACGCCCATATCTCCTTTCAGGAGGGGATGCCGCTTGCAGTCCTTGAAGCGATGGCAAGCGGGAAGCCTGTCGTTGCCTCCAACATCGGTGGTATCCCGGAAGTGGTACGGAACGGGCAGAACGGTTTCCTTGTCTCGGGGAGCACGCCGGAATTAGCAGCTCGCATCGTCGAGGTGTTGTCTTCGCCAGATCTGATGCTAAGGCTCGGAAAAAATGCAATGGCCGAGGTTGCGGCGAGGTTCACATGGACGAGTACAGTAGGGCGCTTCTTGCCACTATATGGTCTCGCGTCCCGCCGCCGGATCGCGATTACCGTCGATCTCGAACGGGACCCCTACGCGACCGAAACTAGTTTCCGCGGTGCCAAAGAGGGGATGCCCAAACTCCTCGAACTGTTCGAGAAGCATGGGGTTCGGGCGACCGTTTTCACGACATCAGATGTTTGCGACCGACTCCCGGAGGTTGTGGAGGAAATCGTACGGCGCCAGCATCCTCTTGGGTGCCACGGGGAGAGCCATGATGTTGAGTATATCTCGAAACAGACATACCAGTGGCAGTTCGAATCCTTGCGCCGGGCGACAGAAACTCTGAAGCGGCATACAGGCCTCCGACCCCGTGGCTTTCGGGCCCCCAACTTCAGTGCGAACGGAGACACGATCCGCGTCCTTGAAGCGCTGGGGTACGAGTACGACTCCTCCGTATTGCCAGGTCGTCGAGTGAAGGCGAAGAGAATGCTCGAGCTCCTCGATTTCCGGATGGCACCGCGCGACCCATACCGGCCGTCGCGGGATGACCCTGCGATTCCCGGGATCTCGAACCTCTGGGAGCTGCCAGTTGCCGAGAACCCATTTGCACCAGGAGGGCCGATAGGGCTCGGCTACCTGAACGCCTATGGGGTCGAGAAGACAATCGAAGCAATTGCCCTTTCCTCATCGGATCCATGTGTATTCCTCATCCATCCATGGGAACTTGTCAATCCTCCGCCTGGCCCCATCCCAGAATGGATGAGAGCGGCGTGCACATCCAATCCTTCGAAGCTCGATACACTCCTCACACGCCTGGGTCAGGAGCATGACCTCACAACGATCGACGCGGAACTCGCAATGGTTCGGTGAGAGGTTCACAAGGCAGGAGCGATGCCAGCTGGAGAACGCACGCCTACAAAGCTATCTCGTCGAGCGCTTGTTCGAATCGGTCTGCGAACTTTTCGAGTGTGTAGTATTCCAGGTAGTGGCCCCGTGCCGACTCTCCCATCTTCTTGGCGAGAGCGGGTTCTTGGAGAAGACCAGCAATACAGGCTGCAATCGCATCTGGGCTGCCCGCGTCAGCCAGAAGCCCTGTCTTGCCATTTAGGACCACTTCCGAGGGACCGCCGTGATCCGGCGCAACCGACGGAATGCCACTCGCTGCAGCCTCGACAAACGTCAACCCAAAAGGCTCATCATATGGTAAACTCACAAAAATCGTCGACTGCCCGTATAGGGACCAGAGAGAATCTCTACTCACTGAACCCCGGAAGGTCACAACTTTGGTCAATCCCAGGGCTGTCGTAACTTCTCTGAGGCGGTCTAGGTCTGGTCCGTCGCCAACAATCGTGTACTCCAAGCCTGTCAGGCCGAAACGAGTCGCAAGAATCTGGATCGCCTTGAGAATCGCGCTGATATTCTTCACCGGGTACAAGCGCGAAACCGTCAGGATACGTTTCCCCTCAATTCGTTTTTCGTGGGTCTGAGACGAAAGGGGCAACCCGAGTGGACAAGGTTTCGCTGCAATGCTGTCTCCGAAAATCCTGTCAACCCATCCAGCGGTGAAAGTGCTATTAGTCAGGACTAGGTCAAACGATCGGACTAGTGTCTTATCAAGTAAACGCAGAAAGGCGTGAACTGCCCGAGTCTTGAACGGCAGATCACGAACACGGAACTCCGGACGGTAACAGATGTTGGCATACAGAGCCCGCTGCGGTTCTTCGCAATACCAGATCGTCGGAGGATGATTTTTGTTCAGAAAACTGGCGACGGCGACCCAAGGGTACGCCGGCCAGTTATGAGCGACCATCACGTCGAACTCGCTCGACCGCCGAGCAAGTTGACTGGCTTGAGCCAAGACAGATAAAATCGAAGTGTCTCCGTATCCGGGCCCGGAAATTTCTTCGACTGAAAACGATTGTTCCTCTCTCCTGCCGAAGAGTTCATCGACATAACGAGAGACGAACAACGAGATCTTGTGCCCCCTCCTAGCGAGTTCGTTGCAAAGCCAAACCGTAACATACTCGGCCCCGCCAATGACCGTCAAGGATGGATGCACGAATGCAATTCTCATCGTCTTCTCGAGCTCCTTCAGCCTGTCAGGTGTAACTGCACCACATGCGAACTGTTTCCTTGGGGCAAGTTCGGGCGATCACTCGAGCCGACAATGCGACATCCGCAGAAATCACAGTTCATGAGACGTCGCTCGGAATGCGGACAACCGATCAATCCCGGACACATCAGGTTTCGGTGAGGCATGCCTAATATCAACAAGCTACCCTCTCGTCTCAAAGTTGTAACGTTCACCCGAGCAATTGCTCTCTCGTCAATGTTCCGCACATGGTCCGTTGAGCGCAACTCATGGGCCCATGGTCGTCTTCCAAAACAAGCAGACCGAAACGAGCACGGGCCCATTAGATTTATTTGGCACGTTTGGCCATGAGTTGCGTGCATGGCCTGGTCTCCACTTGAGGAGCACGATCCGTACGGCTGAACCCTTGTCAGATTCCATTTCGAGGAGCTCATGACGGGTCTTGCCCAGCAATCCGATTCAGGTGGAGACATGGCGAGAATCTTGTTTCAAAGCTTTCGTGCAATGGAATCGCTTGCTGCTCTCCGGGCGTCGGGAATCCGCAACCTTCTGGCTATTAGCAGCCAAGCCTTCCCAATAAGCCAAGTCGCTCAAATCCTCGGCTGTGGGCGTTTGGAAATCTTGTTAATGGTGCGTGAGTTCATTCGAGACGCCACCTTTAGGAGACACCTTGAGAGCGTCTTGGCGTCATGCAAAGGCGTCTTTGAAGCGATTGCCTTACTGTACACAATATGCCGGACGGTCCGGCCGCGCGTTGTCGTCGAATTAGGTGTGGCAAGCGGCGTGTCGTCCGCCATGGGCAGTTCCACCAAATCTTCGCCATCGATGGGAACTAATCCTCGGAGATACTCGAGATGTGGCGCCAAGGTTGGTAGAGAGTCGACGAGGTCGACCTGGCATTGCATGACAGCGACCATAGCTCGGAAGCCGTCTCAGTAGAGGGGCTTGCGCTGTAGTCAAAATTGCGCGATGGGCATCTGTTGATAGTTGATGACATCGATGTAAGCAAGGGCTTCGACCAGTCTGTCCGACACTCTCACATGGAGGCAACGTCTTGTTGTGGGGAGGGTCGGAGTTCTCAAGAAGCGAGAAGTGATCAGGACGCTCCTTGGTTGGACCATCGACATGTCGAATGCGAAGAATGGTTTCATCCGTGTGGAGCACGAGTGCATCCGAGCACCAGAACGATGATTCGAGAGGTGGCTTGCCAGGCTCGAACCCTAGGGCCCCCTCAACCCTATGGGTCGTAGCCTTGTCGGGGGGGTGACCCGCCGCTTTGCGCCATGGCTCTTTCGTATGAATTGAGCAGACCTTTCAAAGTCCTCATCCAGGGAAAGAGAGTGGCCCGCTCGAGGCCGCGGATCTTCAGCTCGTCTCTAACATGAGCGTTCGTTAGGATCGTTCGGAGAGCTGCTGCAATTTCCCTTGTGCTATTAGGATCGAAGTAGAGAGCTGCATCCGCGGCGACCTCTGGAAGGCTCGTGAGGTTGCTGACGGCCACTGGCGTGCCCGACGCCATGGCCTCAAGTGGTGGAATGCCGAAACCTTCATGAAGGGAAGGGAGGACGAAGGCGTCAGCAACAGAATACAACAGAGGGAGGATGCTATCCGACACTCGATCCAGGAAGAGGACCTGATTTTGAATTCCGAGCGTCTTCGCAAGGCGTTGGAATGTCGCCCGCTGCGGTTGACGAGGGGCGCCGACTTTGATGAGGACCACGCCTAAGTCGGAAAGCAGGGCAAACGCGCGAAAGAGTTTCTCAATGTTCTTTCGGGGATGTTCTGACCCGACAAACAAAACAATTCGCTTGCTATCTGGAATTCCAAAGGCGCTGCGAACCGAATGCAATTCGGATGGTACTCTCGGATGGAAAACTCGGAGGTCAACTCCCATTGGCACGACATCCACAGCGTCATCGTTGAAGCCAAGGTCGATAAGAGCCGACTTTACAAAATTCGAAATCGCCACGAGACGTGTTGCTCGCCGGAGACCTCGCATGAGAAGCCTGTAGTATGCACGATCCACCACACGGTTCCGCGAGACATAGGAGGGATCGTCGAATTCTGGCAGGAAGGTCACCAAGTCAAGACACGTGACCACAATTGGCGGAGACATTGGGTATGCCGACAGGTACGCAAGCGACTGCGAGTCAATATGTAGAATAGCCCCACGTCGACGAGCAAGGGCGACCCGGAGTGGATGATCCAACAACCGATAAGCCATGCCAACCTGGGATTGGAAGTACGATTTCGAAATGAGGAGACGACAGTCAGCGAGTTCGCGAAGGCGATGCGCCACCTCGAGCGAATATGTCGGCGGATCAGCGACCGTCACGATGTCAACGCGAATGGTCATACTAACCTTGCAGTCTGGATTCAATAAGGGGAAGGAGTTTTGCGCGACGGCTTGCTAAGGAAAACAGCTCAGCTGTGCGTTCTCTGGCACGAGCGCCGCGATCATGCGAGCCAAGAGCCTCTCGAATCGCCCGAGCAGTTGACTGTGGATCCCCGTAGGGAACGTAGTAGCCTACATTTCCCACGACCTCAGGCAACGCCCCCCGGTTGGTGACTACTGGCACACAGCCCGAGGCCATTGCTTCGGCCACGGCAAGTCCAAAGCCTTCATTATACGAGGCTTGGACGTAGACTTTCGCACGTGCCAATAGGTCGGACAATTGTTCTGCCGGCACCCAACCTGTGAGCTGAACATTGGACGGGGAGATAGTTCTGAGCTCGTGCGCGTCTTGATCGAAGTGTCTCCCCACGAGGACAAACGAGACGTCTGGAAGCTGACGGGCAGCCCCAACAAAGGTCTCTAATCCCTTTCTTTTGAAGTTTTCGCGAGTCACGTTGCCTACCGTCACGACGAGATCCTCTTTCACCCTATTTGGACGGAACTTGTCGAGGTCCACGCCGATGTACAACAATTCTGCTTGTCGGCTCGCCAGCGTTTGAATGGAGGCCAGGCTCCATCGCGAGAAGGTGAGAACCAAATTCGCATTCCGAAGGACGAACCGTGCACGGAGGCGAGTTCTCTCGCTGCGGATTGCACCATACGAGATTTCAGGCATCGAGATGATGTCCCAACCGCCCGAGACAACGACCGAAGGCCGACGTAGGATCTTTCCTGCGAGGACTGCGCGCGCCGCATAACCTAACGCAAACCACGAATAGCTCAAGTCGGCGTGGGCGAGCGCACGGAGGACCGAGCTCATGCTGATCCCTTGGGAGCAGTTTATGGGATGGACTTCAAATTTTTCGCCCAGAATCCTCAAATCGCTTTGAACGAACGTGACTTCGTTCTCGTACAAAAACAAGATTCGTTCGGAACTCATCGCACGACTCCCTCGAAGCGTAATAGATCTTCTGTAAGCTGCATGTACGAACGTTAAATCAAATCAGCGGGTCAAGATCTTCTTCGAGAAATCCCCATGGTAGAACAAGGTCAATATGGACCCGAAGGGACAGGATGACATTGACGGATCTCAAATCTCGCTGTTATCGAAACAGCTCAACCAGGGAGTCATCGGCTCAAGAGAACGCCCCGCGAAAGGGCCGGGATTCCAATCGCAGAATAGGCGTGCAAAGGATTTCACGAGCGGAGGCATCGGCCGAGTAGGAAGGTGCCGATCTGTATCGTCCCGAGGGCAATTTCTAGCACGGGAAAACCCGGTCCGGCGATTCGTCATGGCTTAGAGCTCCGACCAGTCAGACTCATCTCAGTTTCGAGCACGGGAGCGGCCAAGAGATGCATTCTCTTGGCAACCTCCACCCCCGACACTCCTTGCCTCTTCGAAGACCTCAAGGTAGGAAACAGCTGTCGCCTCAGAGTTGTGTGTCTGCGCGGTCATTTGAGCCTCGAGCGCAAGGCTTTGTTTGAGGGTTGGATTCTCCGCAAGTCGACGAATTGCCTGCGAGAGAGCCTCGATGTCGCCTGGCCTAATAAGAAACCCGTCGTGACCATTCGTTACTAGCTCAGGGATGCCTCCAACATCCGTTGCGATTGCCGGCAACCCCGCGGCCATCCCCTCGAGAAGAGACATTGGGAATCCCTCGCGGTACGATGGAAGGGCGATTGCGTCGGCAGCGGAGAGAAATTCAAGACAATCGGTCCGCTCACCAAGGTCGACAATGGAAGGCTGAAGCCCGTTCTCGTCGACAAGTGCGCTGATCTCGTCGGCATCTGCGGAATCGACGGGACCGAGCGCGAGAAGGCGAGCGTCAATTCCGAAGGCGCGAACTTTGCTGATCGCGCGAAGGAGGTCCACATAGCCTTTGTTCCTTGCTCTACGACCGGAGAAGGCGACGACGAAACCGGCAAGAGCTAATTCGGATCGAAGGTCGACGCGGGAGCGCAGTTTGGCCTGCACGTGTGATACGTCAACGCCATTTCGGATAACCCGACCTTCTAGCTGGAAATCCAACATGGTGCGTTCCGAAACGAAAACGCGCCTAGTCGCAAATCGTTCGACAAGATAAGATGCGATACGAGTCGGAAAGCTCCTGAGAGGGAGACCACGCGGTGTCTGAACATGAAATGTGACGACCGTGGGCCGGGCGAGCACACGTGACACGAACGCTGCGACGCAAGTCATTGGATGTCCTTGGTGCAGATGCAGGAGATCCCAGCATTGGCGGTTTTTCCAAAGGCTAGCGGCGGTCCTCCAAGCAAGCCTGGCGTTTCGGAAGGGGCCTGGCGCGCCGAGCGAGATGACTCCGTGGTTATCGGACCAGCCGCTTTCAGGAGCGTCGGGCGTGAGGACCGTCACGCGGCAGCCATGCTGTTCGAACCGCCTCGAGAGATCTCTAACTAGCGTCGTAACCCCGGAGACAGAAGCCAGGCTATACGGAGTCACCTCCCAAATCCTTAGTACGTCTCGCCCTAGCGCCAATTTGGAAGGCGCCCCACAGGAATGGGATCGACCCGCGACTCTGGGCGGTCGAGCCGAACCTCCTATGCGCTTCTCCGCCGGGAAGTGCGGTGTCGATTCGTGAGCGGATGCTTCCTCCGTTTTGTCAGTTGGCAGTAATAGCCCCGGGCGCGCAATTTTGTGAGTGCCCACGCTATCTAACTCCTCGTCCCATAAGAACCCGGGGGACGCTGCGGATCAGGCGCCGCTCATGCGGTGCCATTGCACCCCACGAGAGCAGAGCGGAGCCTGCAACGACAGACCCGGCTAGCCAAAGGTTCACCTGGGCATTTGCAAGAAAAACGAAGATGGTGGAGAGGACGAATGCTCCCGTCGCAGGAAGAAGAGCCGCAACGACTCCCTGGACGTCTACTCGGTTTCGCTTTCCGAGAAGGATGACAATTAAGGCGGAATGCACAGACGAATTCAGGAGTAAGGCATACCCTACTCCCAGGAGGCCTAGCCGATCGAGGAGAACAGCCGTTCCCCCGACGATGACGAAAGACTGTATCCCGTCGAGGGCGAGGAGCGTGTTGGTCCTGCCGTCGCTGAGCATCGAGTTGGCCGCCACAATCGAAAGGATATCCAGGAACCCCGCAAAGACAAGGACGAAGGCGAGAGGCGCGGCTGCAGCATAGTCGTCGCCAAAAAGTATCCCAATCAAGACCCCCGCAAACAACCCAATACCGAGGGCTATGGGAAGCCCGGCATAGGTGCTGATTCGGAGAATTGTTGTCAATTTCGAGCGGTTCTGATCGATGGGCGCCGTGGCGTAGAGCTCGCTGATTGCGGGTAGAAGAGGGACGCTTATGGAGCCTGACACAAATGCAACAATTCGCGAGACGGTTATCGCGACTCGAAACAGACCCGTGTCCCCGTAACCGAGAGAAAAAGCAAGCTCGCTCGTTTGCACCAGAAAGGTCACTTTCAAGAGGGCAATCGAAGCCAAGAGGGGGAGCGTATAAGCAAGAATCTGTCTCGAAGAGCGCAGGTCGAACGAAAGGGAGAGTCGAATGTCCTCTCGGTAAAGGTCTCGCCACGCAAAGCCGAAGACCACAATCGTCGAGACGACAAGTATGAAAGTCCCGCCGAGCACGGCTCCGACGAGTCCGTACCTGGACAGTGAAACGAACATGACGGGAATCGTCAGCGCTTCCATGAAGATGCCTATCAGAGAGAGCCGTCCAATCTTCTGCAAGCCTTGGAGAATCGAAGCACCAACGTTGGATATTGAGTTGAGAACAAGAAAGAGGGAAAGGATCTTTATCATCAAGGCCAGGTCTGGACTCCCGTAAACGCTTATCGCGATGGAGTCGAGGAGAAACGCCGTCGCCCCAGCTACCGCAAAGGTCGCAGCGAGAGTCAGAACCAGTGCTGTTGAGAGGATTTTACCGAGAGCAGCTTTGTCTTCGGTGCGGTATCGAGCCACGAAACGAGTAACGGGTGTGCCGAGCCCCAAGCCGGCAATTGCGACTGCAAGGCTCGAGAGCTGCGCGTAGATTGCGAATACGCCGAGATTTCCGGGGCCGAGGAGTCGAGCGTAGATGATTGAAGTACCGAGAGCGAACGACTGACCCAGGATGGTCGCGAGGAAAGTGTAGGCGCTTCCTTTGACCAGGCGGTGCCGAAGTGGCTCAAGGACCATCGTTGCACTAGTGGAACTCCTCATTCTCTCCGAGTCCGATCTCATTTGATTTCGCCCGTCGGGGAGAGGGGCCGGTAGGGACCGAACTCAACCCGGTCCACCAACTTACCATCTCGAAAAACAAGCCGAAAAGGCGGATGTGCAATTGCAGGTTTCAAGATGGCAGGATAGTCGCCGCAGATTTCGGGCGAAAACGGAACGCACCTTGCGAACTCCACCAAAATGTGATTCCTCGCAGCCTCCTCGACGGTAGCGCCCCCCCACTCCCGCATCGCGTGCTGTTCGACGAATTCCTGGAGTGAGATCGAGCTCCCTTTGTTCCGTGCTTCGTACCAGAAACTCCAATAGAGCCGTTGAAGCATTCGCCGCAGTGACTTTACGGTCCGCATATGGAAATAGTACCCCTCGACAACGCTAGCCTTTTCGTAGAACCACGGAACATGGAGCGATTCCCACCGCTCGCGGATCGCGTATGAGAGCCAAGGGCTGTAGGTGTAAAGAAACGGTTCAGGGAGATCCCGCCGATCCGGAAACTGATGCTCGAGGTCGCCGTCGAGCGCGAAGCCAGAGAGGCTAATGCAGAAATACCGTCCTCTATCGAGGCTCCGCACAAGGCGGACGAGTCGCCTCACAGAACTGGGGCCCGATGTTTGAGCGACGAAATCGGCATGCCATCTTAGTACCCAACGGTACCGTGTTCTACGAAGCATTTTATTGATCGCCGATGAAAAGTCGATGTCGCCGAGCGAAACCAATCGAATCTTATCAGGATACCTTTGTGCGAGTTTTCGGACGATTTCAGGAGTGTCGTCATCCGAGCCGTGATCCGCGAGGACAACTTCATCAACCATATCCAGGATCGATCGAACACTCGTCTCGATCCAGTCCTCCTCGTTCCTCGCCATGGTCAAGGCGCTTATTCCTAATGGCCGGAAAACGGCCGGCGGAGGGACAAGCCCCGCATAGGTGGCGAATGACAGGACTTGTCTGAGGCGACGGCTGACGCAAAGAGATGAGTCACCGCTTGCGCGGACCAAAGGCGGACCTCCTTTCCGAGATCTTGTTGGGAAGGCATATGCATCGCCAGCGCCACGGTTTGTTGCGATTGCGCAGTGAGACCACCGCGACAAGGCTATGTGGTATCCTGCACTGCGACCGCCAGCTCATTGCCCACACCTTCCAGAACCTCCTCCGCTCTTTGGGACTCCGGCCAGGTGAAGCAACCAGATCGTTTCTCGACCGTTATCGTAGATTTCATAAGCCGACTGATGTGCCCAGAGGCCGAGTTCGGAGCAATACACGTTGTCGTATGCGAGGAATTGGCCGGGCGCCGACTTTAGCTCGAGCAAAAAGCCCGGTGCGTAACGCACATCGAGACTTGCGTCGATGTTGCCCCCTGGAGATTGTAGAATTAACACCCAGTCTCGCTCAGCCTGGATACCGGGGGCGACCCAGATACTGTCGCTCTCGATAGTAAGATCCTGGATGGAGACCCGGACGAGACCTCCGTTAACTTCATCTCCTGAAAAGAATCCGAAAGCGAGCAGTTCAGGGCTCTGGAAAGATGTCCCAGCGCCGCCGACAGGTAGAATCCGGGCTCCGGAGATCGATGCGAACTGAACTCCTGTAAGACCCTCATTAGAAATGATTGTGTTGGCCGTTCCCATCATCTTCCCATACAGGCTTGTGTCATAAGTTGTGGATGCGATCTCAGGGGTCCGATCGACCTCTACGCCGAGTACGTAGGTGGAAAAAGACGCGACTACCAATGTTAGGGTTACGGCGACCAGTAGCACCACTCGGGGTCGTTTCTTGAAGAGCTCAATAAGGCCCCAAAATCCAAGACCCCCTAGAATTGCCAAGATTGGAAGTACATAGAAGCCCGCATAATCCCGCAGAAGCAACGTCGGGATGAACCCAAGGAACGAGAGAGCGAGGAAAGGTTCCCGAAGCGTCTTGTTCCATTGGCGTGTGGTCACCACAAGCCCAGCTAGGGTGAGAGGCAATGCGACTCCGCTGCTTCGAGCGATACTAATCCCCAAGTTGAAGATTTGAACTTGGGGCTGGGTCCCGGAAGCGAGTTCGCCGGTCGTATACTGATCCAGAACATTGGTCCCAAAAAGCATGACCGCTGCAATCGCTATAATTCCGAGCAACGCAAGATGGGGAGCGACGCGCCGGAAAGAGTTTTGGAGCACGAGGCGGGGGAAGTACAAACGGAGGATGCGGAGAGCCATCAAAACAACGGCAGCCGCGAGGAATGAAACAAAAACTATGGAGAGAAGCACGGCCAATCGATGGGTCGCGGTTAGGAGCGTAAATGTTACGGCCAGTATGGCAAGTTGGAGGATGGAACGATGGCGATAGTATAGGAGGAGCGCCCAGATGAGCGCCGGAAGAAGCGCCATGAAGAGGCTCCGGCTGGAAGCCGACCACATGCTAAACGAAAGGAACCGCGGCGCCATGCCATACAAGAAAGCGACCGCTAGGGCAAAAACGGGGTCGTGGCGAAACTCCCTTGCCATCAGGAAGGCTCCGAGAATGCCAATCGGGCCGAGCATCATCGCGATTAGCAAAATTGATGCTTCAAGATTGACACTTCCAACGTCGACTGACGAGCCAAGCAAGAACGGCACTGCCGAGGGATAGGAGAGTGGATACCAACCGAAGAAAGAAAAAGGATTCAGGATCCATTCAGCTCGACCGTTCGCAACGATCGATTGACCAAGTGTGTGGACGAAGAAGGAGTCGACCCCAACCTCGTGTTCCGACCGCGGATATCGCACGAGGAGGCTGACGACGACGATGGCAGCAAGAAGGGCCAAGGTTGTGCGACGACCGACCCTCATTTAGACCGCCTCCATCTTTGACCGGCCAGCAATCACAATCAGATGCGCAGCCAAGTTCCGCCTCAATCTGAGGGCGAGGGTTGTAAGTGGGTGCGTTTGGTCGTCCTGCCAATACTCCTCGACGGGCTGGAATCCATAGCGCGCGAGGAGCTGTCGAAGCGTTGTCCGATCGTACCAGCAAGTGTGCTCAGCGTTCACTCGAACGCGAAGCCCTGCAAGGCTCTTGAGTGCGTTGTTCAGGGAGAGGGCATTCGGCGTGACGATGCACAGAAGTCCACCGGGTCGAAGGTGTTCTCCAGCCCTCTCAAGGAAAGCACCCGAGTTCCCGAGATGCTCGATGAGGTCGGCGGCAACTATCACGTCGAATTTTCGTCCGAGGTGGAAGGACTGAGCGTCTGCAACCACGACGTCATAGCCTTGCTCCTGACGACGCTCGATTTCAATCGCCGCGATATCGATTCCCAACAGCGACCGAGCTGCCTTTGCGAGTCGCGCGTGGGAGGTCTGTTCGAGGTCGACCTCTCCGGGACCACCTACGCATCCGACATCGAGTACATCTCGACCCTGGACGAGTTCGAGGATTCGCCCGAATTTAGTACCGACCAAAGGGAGATCGTCCTCTCGCCTCCATCGGTCTCTGTTCTCTCTTCGGAGTCTAAGTATCCCGAGCATTCCACACCTCTTCGTAGACTCCAAGAATGCGCCGCCCGATCTTTCGCCAATCGTAGGAGGCTACGGAAACGGCGATGGAGGACGACTGTCGAAACACCCCATCGCGAACTTGGCGCATGGCAGACTCGAGGTCCCTTACATCCGACACAAGGTAACCCGTCTCTCCATCGCGAATGAGGTCTGGTAGATCGCCAACCCTTGTCGTAATGACCGGCGTCCCACACGCGAGGGCCTCCAGAGCGACCGTTGGCAGCCCCTCTCGTTCCGAAAACAGGACCAGCGCGTCGGACGCGTTGAGGAGATTCGGAATTTCGGGATGGGCGATGTCGCCGAGAAGTCGCACAGGGAGGTTTCGCGCGGCCACCTCGATCACGGATCGTTGCGTTCCGCTCCCAGCGATTAGTAGCGTCGTGTGGTCGTTCCCGACGGAACGAAAGGCTTGCAAGATTTCCAATACACGTTTCTCAGGCTCGAGTCGCCCCGCGTAGAGGAACGTGGTACCCTCAATCCCGAACCTACGTTTCGCCACGGTTCGGTCCATCGGGTGGAATGACTTTCCATCGACTGCGTTCGGGATTACGCGCAAGCGATCTCTCAACCAAGGATAGCGGTGTTGGTACTCCTCTCTCGTCCCTGTGTCGATGGCGATGACCCGAGCCGTACCCAGTAAGGCGATTCGCTCGACCTCACGGTAGAAGGCCCCGACAAGCCAGCCTCTCCGCTCTGCTACTGCCCGACCAGGACTCCCGTGGAGCGTGCAAATCCGCGCCAGACCCTGACGGGCCACGGCAAACGGAATCAATGTCTCCGGCCGTTGCGAGTGCACAATTGTGTCTCTGGGGACAGGGAGGGCTTTCACGCAGGCGTAGAGCCCAGATTGAAACGACCAGTTCGACCCTCGCCGTCGAATCGGAAACTCGTACCGATTTTCGCCAGTCCAGCCACCCGATCCCGCACTGACGAGGAGATGCGGGATCCCCTCCGAAGCTACGAATGCTTCGAGCCCCTCGGCGTACGCGCGAGTCCCACCCGGGCGCGCCGTCGTCGCATCGAACTCCGCCACAATCGTCACGTGCATACGGATCCTGCTTCCTGCCGAGAGGAAGTGCACAACCGCGCGCGTCGGTAGGCATCGAGAAGCCTGTTTGACACCTCTGACCACCGCCACGTCTGATACCGGTGTTCGAGTCTAGACCGAAGCACGGCATTCTCTCCGGCTAGAGCATTCGCTATCGCCGAGGCCAACTCATCTGGGCGCCCCGGTTGATAGTAAAACGCGTTCTCTCCAACAAAAGACTCTATTGCAGGGAGCCGCGGCACAACAAGCGGCTTGCCAAGCATCGCGTATTCGAACAACCGATTTGGAAGGCCGAGCCGCGTAATGGGGTTGTCGACGAACGTCACGACGCCGACTTCGGAAAGCGAGAGTAGGCTGAGCGCTTCCGAATGTGGGACGAACCCACCGAGAACGACTCGATTTCCCAGGCCGAGCTGGTTTGCGAGGGCCCGAAGGTCCGCGAGGTATTTCCTTTCGCCCCGTCCTAGGAGGAGGAGATCGACAGACCCTGCCAGGGGAGGCAGCGCGAGGCTCCGAATGAGGGTCTCGAGGTCTCGCTCCGCGTTAAGGCCCCCGGCGATGACGATCGAATGGGCCCCCCTGAGCCCGAAGCGCTGGGCGAGAATGAGTCGATTGACTGGACCAATAGCTAGCTCGTCCGGCGTGTTTGGGAGGACAGTAATCTTGTTTGACGGAATCCGTCTGCTTACAAGGAGATCCCGGATCGTCTCATTCACGACGAAGATTTCGTCCGCGAATGCGGAACTCACGCGCTCAAGGGCGCGGGCAAGCCGCACGAGAAATGCATCGCGATCTAGCTGAAACCTTGCGGCCAGTACTTCCGGCATCGCCTCGTGGAGGTCCAATATCACGCGAACGCCAAATGCGCGGGGAAGCGCAGATGCAAACACGAGGAAGTCCGGAAGCGAGTGAATATGGACAAGGTGGTACCTCCTCCGAATCTCGGCACTAGCCACTGCGGCCGTCGCCAGGAGGAAGAACGCTGCGTACTGCCACGTGTATCGGAGACGGCTTCCACGCCGCGACTCAAGAGGGATTCGCCTCACGTGAATCCCATCGATCTCTTCGCGGGGTCGCTGTCCATCGGCCCTAAGGCAAATGACGTCAACCTCAACGCCTGCCCGGTGGAGGGTTCGAGCCTCCCGCGACACGCGGGGATCATCCGGGTAATGAGAATAGACGACCATGCAGACCCGGAGTCCCGTAACCGCTTCCTGTCGAGCGGGCTTAGAATCCGAACCCTTCATGGTAAACCTACAGAAACGATAATATGATTGCGGCAATTGCAGCGAGCGAGTACAGGCCCAACAAGGTTCGGACGAGTTGCTGCTCTGTCATCGGCTTCCTGGATAGCAGAAGGTACGCGAGCGTGTATCGCTCCGCACCCTTCGGAGGTTCGAGGTTCCCATCGTCGCGGATTACAGGATGATGGCATGCATGTCGTCGGTCGGGGACACATTGAATCTGGGAATAGTAAAACGTCGCGAACCCCTCGTAGAAGGCTGGGAGGATTGCGATTATCCCATACAACTCAATATGACCAAGGATAATTCCCGCCGCAAGAGCGGCACCCATGCCAAGGGTCCCGATATCTCCGATGAAGACTTTCGCCGGATACCGGTTGAACGCATACAACCCGATTGCCGCTCCGACCAAGGCTGCCATGATGATGACCGAGTGCTCTGGCGAGCCACGAACGAGCAGAATCACGAGCATAGCGGTCGAGATGATTGCGATCTGTCCGCTCTCGAGCCCGTTGTAGCCTGCGCTCATGTTCATTGCGTTTGCGACTCCCGTGACTCCGGCAGGAACGAGAAGCAGCCAGTACACGAAGTACCACGTCCCAATGAGCGCAATCGAATACCCGAAGGGGAACGGGACCTCCGTGCCAAGATGTACCAGCATCAATGGCAGCGCCGCGAATCCGACGCCAACAACCTTCACTCGCTGGGGAATGTTCGAGATATCGTCAATGAGGCCAACCATTGCGGCGATGAAGAACACGCTAATCGCCGCGAGGTAAGGTGGTTCGGCGATGTCCCCGACGATCTTCTGGACGCCGACGATGATGCTCAGAGAGATCGTGAAGCCGAACAGAGCCGCGATTCCGCCAAGTTCCGGAACTTCGTGTTTTGTGGATTTGTTGACATCCCTTCCAACCATTCCACCCTCGCGCATTTTTCGGAGGAGGCCGGGGATTGCGATTACGACGATCGCGAGGGAAAAGCTGAACGTGGTCGCCGCTGCGAGGAGGAGGGTTCCGTCTATGGCCCCTGCTGGAGAGAACAACGAAGTGACCGACATTCGGAAACGAGAAGCCCGTCCCCCGAGCTAAAAGGACTACGGCCCTGTTCTCAGAACCGAAAACTGCGTGGAACCTTACAGCGGCCCAGCGTTAGTGTCGGCCGACTGGATGTTTGCAAAGCAAAGGGTTCCTGTTGAATCGCTTGCGATAACCACACAGAAACCGCCTTAAAAGGGCCGTCACGTGGATCCCGTGGGACTCGTCAGGCACACTATCGACATCCCTGGATGGAGAATAGGACAATGGCATCCGCAGGAGAATCCGATTTGAGCCTCTTATCTAGCCCCAGGAAAACGAACGTGAGTGGACTCCTCATGGAGCGGGGAGCGGGGCCGATTCTTCTCATGAGCGGATCTGCGTACGCCGCTGCATACGTGGTCGGAGGAGTAATCGGACTTTCGCCTTGGGGAGCATTGCTCGCGATTGGGGGCACAGTCCTCGTGCTCCTCGGACTCAAGCTCGTGGCGGCCAGAACCTCGTAACCGTGGTCAAGCTAGGCGGCACCATCGATTCCGCGTTCGGACGGGCAATCCTTTTCGGGGGGTCCGCATTCTCTGAGCTCGCTAAAGTTTCGAGGCGGCCGATGGCCTCTCAGATCCACCCAACAGCGGAGGTTTCCGACAAAGCGACACTTGGCGATGGAACGATTGTTTGGCATGGAGTTCAGATCCGGGAGGGAGCACGCCTAGGGCGATTTTGCAGAATCGGCAAAGACGCCTATATCGATGCCGATGTGGTACTCGGGGATCGATGCAAGGTCCAAAACTTCGCAACGATCTACAAGGGAGTGACCATCGGCAATCGAGTTTTCATCGGCCCTCATGTTTGTTTCACAAACGATCTCTATCCCAGAGCCGATTCGTCGGACTGGGACGTCACTCCTACGATAGTGGAGGATGGCGCTTCTATCGGCGCAAACGCCACCATCCTCTGCGGCATCAGAATCGGTCGAAGAGCCATGGTTGCCGCAGGTGCGGTCGTGACGAAGGACGTGCTCCCCCATTCGCTCGTTGCCGGTGTCCCCGCGAGGGTTATCGGCTGGGTCTGCGAGTGCGGCCGGCCCCTCGACGCCAAGATGCATTGCGCCCACGATGGAAAGGCGTTTCCCAAGCTCCGTCCCAAGAGGACGGCCGGTTCCCGTTCTCGCAAGTGAGCGACGAACTTTCATTAGCCCGTGTCCGTTCGCGCGGCGATGATCCCGATCGCGCGGCCGATCCTCGGCGAGGAGGAGCTCGACGCCGTCAAGGAGGTGCTGGAGTCGGGGATGCTCGCCCAAGGTCCGAAGGTGAAAGCCTTCGAGGCCGGGTTCGCCCGGCACGTGGGCCGGAAGCTCGGGATCGCGGTCGCCAACGGCACGGCCGCCTTGCACATCGCCCTCCTCGCCCACAATATCGGAAACGGAGCCGAAGTCATCGTCCCTCCGCTCACGTTCTTCGCGACTGCGTCGACGGTCCTCTTCTGCGGAGCCAAGCCGGCCTTCGTCGACGTGGACGGCAGCCTGTACAACCTGGATCCAGGCAAAGTGACGACCTCGATCAACCGCAAAACCTCGGCCATCATGCCGGTCCACCTCTACGGCCAGACGACGGAGATGGAGCAGATCGTCGACTCGGCGAAGGAACACGGCATCCCGGTCATCGAGGACGCCGCTCAGGCCCACGGCGCCGAATACCACGGGAAAAAAGCAGGCAACCTCGGCGACACCGCGTGCTTCTCCTTCTACGCGACGAAGAACATGACGACGGGCGAAGGCGGCATGATCGTCACGGACAATGACGAGATCGCGGAGAGGGCACGTCTGCTCCGGGATCATGGGCAGGCGTCCAAGTACCAGCACGTCCTCGTCGGCTACAATTACCGAATGACAGAGATCGCCGCCGCCATCGGGCTGGTGCAACTCCAGAAGCTCGATGGCTGGGTGAAGCAGCGTCGCGCGAACGCGGCCGCCTTGACGAAAGGCCTCGAAGGAATCGAGGGTCTCGTCCCGCCCTCGGAAGGGAATTGGATGGTCCACTCGTACTACCAGTACATTGTTCGCCGCGAGGACTCATTCCCGATCTCCCGCGACGAGATCGTCAGGCTCCTCACCGAGGATGGAGTCGGTTCCCGACCCTCCTATCCGATGCCCCTGTACCAGCAGAAGGCGCTACGGGACCTCCGGATTCGGGGACGCTGCCCCGTGGCAGAAGACGTCGTCCCGCGCCTCTTTGAGCTCCCTGTGCATCCGGGGGTCGGCCCCGCGGAGATCGAGCGGATCCTCGCTGCGGTCGAGAGAATCGCCAGACCCGCCTAGGCAAACAAGCAAAGGGAGAAATCGGCAGGGCCACATAGGCACGCCGATGGCGAACGCCCGAGAGACTTTTGCAAAGGTGCTCCACGAAGGCCACGAGCGAGAGCACGATCAACGGTGGCAGGATGCCGTCGACACCTACACGAAACTCCTTGCGTCCCTCCGTCCGACCAAGGATCCGGAATCCCGCGCGATGCGCGCGATCGCCCTCATGCGATCCGGCAACGCCCTCATGGAACTCCGCCGGTGGGAGGACGCCCGCGGGGCGCTCGACGAGGCCTTGCACGAGGCGAAGGGGAGCGGCGATCCCGCCATCGTCGCCCAGTCCCTCCTCGCCGCGGGCGTGTTCGCGGCGAACCAGGACGACCGCGAGCGGGGCGAGGCCTTCCTCCTCGACGCCCTCGAGCGCTTCCATCGGAAGGACGACCGCGCCTCCCTCCAAGGCCGCGGCTGGGCATTCCTGAACCTCGCGACCCTCTATGGGAAGACGGGCCGGCTCGACTTGGCCTTCGTCACATTCACGAAGGCCCAGGACGTCCTCGGGGCTGCGGAGGACTGGGCCGGCGTCGCCGCCGCGTGGGAGGCCCAGGCCCAGTTGCGCCGCGCGATCCACGACGAGGACCGATGGCGCGAGGATCTTGGAGAGGCGATCGTCCTCTACGACCGCGAGGGAATGAAGGCGAAGGCCGACCGACTGCGGACGCTGCTCGGGAAGAAACGCGTGTGACCTGGGCCTTCCATCCAACCCTTCAAGTGCCGCGGGCGACTCTCGCCGACGATCTCATGGCGCTCACAATCGACGTGCAACAGCTCTGGAAATCGTACGAAGGGAAGCCAGCCCTCCAGGGACTCTTCCTTGACGCCCACGCCGGCGAGATCGTCGGCCTGATCGGACCCAACGGCGCGGGCAAGACGACGACCCTGAAGATCCTGGTCGGCCTGCTGCGGCCCGACTATGGCGTCGTCCGCGTGACGGACCATGATGTCCTCGCAGACCCGGTCAGCTACAAGGCCGATATTGGATACATGCCCGAGGCGCCGACGCTCCCGGAATACCTCACCCCGAGCGAATTCCTCGGGTACGTCGGCCGGATCCGCAACCTGCCCAAGGAACGCCTTGCGGTCCGCACACGGGAGCTCCTCACGATACTCGACCTGGCCCCGAAAGCCGACGAGACGATCGCCTCCCTGTCGAAGGGGATGAAGGCGAAGCTCGCCTTCGCGGCCGCCATCATTCACGAACCCTCGATCCTCATCCTGGACGAGCCGCTCATCGGAATCGATCCCGCCGGGCAGCACCTGCTTAAGGAGCGCCTGATGGGGATCGCCCGCGCCGGCGGGACGGTCCTCGTCTCGACCCACCAGCTCGACACGGCGGAGCGGCTCTGCGACCGAGTCGCGATCGTGAACCACGGCCGGAATGTCGCCACCGGCAGCCTCGAGTCTTTGCGGGCATCGGTCGACACCGGGGAGCGCGCGAGCCTTGAGGATATCTTCCTCCGGCTCACGCAGGAGGCGGCCGCGCCCGAAGTCGAGGCACCGCGACGCCGCGGCTTGTTCCGCCGAGGCTAGCCATGGGCCGCTCCCTCTCCCTGTTCACCTACAAGATGCGGTTCTTCTTCGGACCGGCCCTGCGCGGCCGTTTCGGACCCCTCGCCTACCTCGCCCTGATCCTGATCTTCCTCCCACAGGGCTACGCGTTCGGATACGCGATCGGACTGTCCCTCCGGACCCTGGACGCCGCGGCTGCGATCCTCGTGTTGAGCGCGCCCCTCGCGACGATCTTCTCCGTCGGCCTCCTCTATTCCCTCGGCGCCGGCGTCACGGCCCACGTGTCCGAGTTCGACTTCTTCCTCACCGCGGACGTGCGGCCGCGCGAGTACCTGGTCGCAGACCTGGCCTTCCAGTTCGTGAGCCTGCTCGCGGCGGCGGGCCTCGCCGCCGGCTTCGCGGCGGCCGCCATGGTCCTCGCCGCGGGCCGGTCCATCGTCGCGGCGGCGCCGCTGTTCGGGGTCTTCGCACTCTACGTCGCCTTCGTCCTCCTGACTTCCCAGGTGTTCGTGATCCTCCGCATCCGATTCCCGAAGGTCCCGGTCCGCCTTTTGACGCTCCCCGTGATCGGCCTCTCGTTGCTGCCCGCCCTTGGCGTCGCCGTCCCCGGATTGCCGATCCGATTCGATGAACTGCCGCTGCCCTCGATCGCCTTCGCGGCCCTCGGACTCGCGGTCCTGCGGGCGACCCCGCCGTCGCTGCCCGATGTCGCGGTCGCGGCCGCCTACCTGGTCGCCATCGCCGGCGTCTGGCTGACCTACTCGAAGACGTACATCTTCCACGGCCTCAAGCCCACGCTGACCGCGGGCTTCGGCCAGGTCGATCTCCGCTCGCGGATGGAGATGCAGCGGCGCATCATGGCACGCCTCGGGGGCGTGACGACCCGCATCCGCCTGCGGACGGACCGCGGCAGCGATACCGGGCTCATGACGCGCTTCCATCTGGTCCGGATCTGGCGGGACGGGAGCGTCGTGTTCGTCGGCCTGTTCGCCCTCCTCGTGATCGTGCCGACCAGCCTCGGTGGCGCGAGGGCGAACGAAATCGCCCCGATCACCGTCACGCAGACCCTCACGTTCCTCCTCGGAATCCTCGCGATGAACTGGGCCTTCTCGGAGCGGGAGAACCTCTGGATCCTCCTGACCGCGGCAAAGTCGCCCGGGACCTACTTCCGCGGGCTCATGCTCAGTTTCGCGGTGATCGGCCTCGGCATGTCGGCCGCGTTTCTCGTCATCCTCGACCTGGCGCGGCCGTCCCGCCTGGCGATCGAGAGCCTCGCCCTCCCGGTCGCCGCCCCGATCGCCGCTTCGTTCGTTGCGACCGCCGTCCTGACGCGGGTGAAGCTGAAGCCGTCCGCCTTCTCTTTCGCGGCCCTTGGCATCTTCTTCCTCGTGTCCGTGGGCGGATTCCTCGGCGGGTTGGCGGCACAAGCCGTCGTCGTCGCGGCTCGGGTCCTCGGCGGATTCGCGGCAGGCGCCCAGGCCGTCGTCCTCCTCGGATTCGTTATCGGGCTCGCAGCCCTCGGCCTTCGTGCCATCACCCGACTGGCGGCCTCCTTCCGCCTATGAAGGCGACTCGGTCTTTCCCCAAAACCTTCATTTACGGGGGCTTCCTCGCACGGGCACCCGTCGGGGAGGAATGTCGTGGCTTCGGAAACGGTGACCGTACCCAGTACCGTGCCCGCCCCCGCGAAGGCCCCGCGCGTCGAGGACCGGATCGTCATCGCGCGCAAGCTCGTGAAGACGTACGACAGCGGCGGCGTCGAGGTCCACGCCCTCCGGGGCCTGAACGTCGACATCCGGAAGGGCGAGATGGTCGCGATCATGGGCCCCTCCGGCTGCGGCAAGACGACCCTCCTGAATTGCCTCTCCGGCATCGATGATTTCACGTCCGGCGAAGTGTGGATCGCGGGCCAGCGGCTCTCGACCCTCAACGACAACGCGAAGACGGACTTCCGCGCCATGAAGATGGGTTTCATCTTCCAGAACTACAACCTGTTGCCCGTCCTCCGGACGGTCGAGAACGTGGAACTCCCGCTGCTCGTCCGCGGCGTCGACCCGAAGCCGGCGCGGCAGAAGGCGGTGGCCGCGCTCGTGGCCGTCGGCCTCAAAGACGTGCCGATGAAGAAGCCGGCCGAACTCAGCGGCGGGCAGCAGCAGCGGGTCGCTATCGCCCGCGCCCTCGTGAACGAGCCCGACATCGTGTTCGCGGACGAGCCGACGGGCAACTTGGACACGGAAACCTCGCGGGAAGTCGTCGGTCTGATGAAGCGGCTGCACAAGGAGAAGGGCCTCACGTTCATCATCGTGACCCATGACGCCGCGGTCGGCAATCAGACGGAACGGGTGATCCTGATGCGGAACGGCGTGATCCTGAAGTCCGTCCATCCCACGACGACGTGAGGGGTCCGATGGACACCGACCTGACGCTCCTGATCCTCGTCACGGGGACCTGCCTCGCAGTCCTCGGCTGGGCGGGACGGAAACGGTTCCCGCTGCGCATTGGCGTCGGCAACTTCTTCCGCCGCAAGACCCAGGTCGCGATCGTCGTGGCGGGCCTCCTGATCGGGACCGCGATCATCACCTCGTCCTTCGTCATCCAGACCACGTTCGATTCCACGATCCGGAGCGCCGTGCTTCGTGCCCTCGACTTCGTCGACGAGACGATTTTCGTAGCCTCCCCGGAAGGAGGCCGGCTGCCCTTCAACGTGAGCATCTACGATGCCTTAGCGGCAAACGTCGGGTCGATGCCCGATGTCTCTGCGTTCGCCCCGCGGATTCAGCTGAACGGCGCCGTGATCGACCGATCCTCTCGGCTCTTCGATCCAACGGTGACCCTGATCGGCTTCGATGAGGGACGGGACCTCGGTTCCTTCATCCGGGCGGACGGGGCCACCTGGACTGGGTCCGGCCTCGGCGCGTCTCAGACGATCATCAATGCGAAGCTGGCCCAAGCCGTCGAGGCGAAGGCGGGCGATGGACTCACCCTGAACTTCGGTGGGCCTCGAGGGCTCGTCGCGATTTCCGTCACGGTGTCCGAGGTCGTCCGAAACGAAGGGCGAGGCGCTTGGAACGACGGGAACAACCTCTTCCTCCGCCTCGATTCCTTCCAAGCGGACCTCGGGGTGCCGGGTCAGATCAACACGATCCTCGTTGCGAACGCCGGCGGGAAGGAGGTTGGGTACCTTCGGTCCGATGCGGCCGTCGCTCAGATCCGTCCCCACCTCCCTGCGAGTCCCTCCTTCACGATTGCGAAGGCGAAGGCAGACTCCGTCAAGGGTGCGACGGAGGGCGTGGATCGACTCAGCCAGGTGTTCATCCTCCTCAGTTTCTTCACGATCGTCGCGGGCGTCCTGTTGATCGTGAACATCTTCGTCATGCTCGCGGAGGAGCGGAAAGGAGAGATGGGGGTGGCCCGTGCCCTGGGCATGCGGCGAAAGAACCTGGTCCAGAGCTTCGTGTCCGAGGGACTCCTTTACGCGCTCCTGTCCTCCGTCGTGGGCACCTTCGCCGGCTTGCTCGTCGCCGCCATCATCCTCTGGGGTTTCGCCCAGATCTTCCCTACCGGGTTCGGTGGGAATGCATTCGCGGTCAATTGGACGTGGTCCGACCTGCTCACCGGATTCACGATCGGGTTCCTGATCACGATGGCCACAATCGGGATCGCCTCGCTCCGCGTTTCCAAATTGAACATCGTACGGGCGATCCGGGACATCCCGGAACCGATTCCACACCGATCCACCCGGCGACAAGTGATCGTCGGGTCAGCTCTCGCAGCCCTGGGCGCCGTCGGGACACTCGCTTCCCTCGCGACCCAGAACTTGATCCTTCAGGACGCAGGACCGTCCGCCCTGGCCATCGGACTCGCGGTCCTCACGATGAGGCTCACCTCCCCGCGAATCGTCTTCACATCGGCGGGAGTCCTCATGCTCGCGTGGCTCCTGAGTCCGTGGAAGTTCTTCAGCACCGCCACCGCGGACATCACCCTCTTCATCATCGTCGGCCTGCTCCTGATCCTCGGCGGCCTCCTGATCGTCCTGTTCAACAGCGATACAATCCTTGCGGTTGCCACGCGCCTCGTCCGGGGTCGGACGTGGCGGCCAGTCGTGCGCACTGCGATCGCGTATCCGATGAACAAGAAGTTCCGCACCGGCGCCACGTTGGCGAGCATCGCGCTCGTCATGTTCACGATCGCCACGATGTCGGGGATCCAAGCGATGGTGAGTTCGTCCATCTCGATGACGAGTTACCGGGAGAGCGGCCATTTTGAATTGCTCGGCGCGTCCCTCGTCCCGATCCCCAACTGGGAGGCGGCCTTCGCCGCATACAACAAGACGTCAACGAACGTCACGGGGAATCATGGAATCGCCCAGGCCCAGATTCGAATCGCCACGAATCCGAACCTGTCTGGCGTCCAATACAACAGCTCGCTGATCGGCGTGCCGTCCAATTGGACGCCCGAGTTCCCTCTCCAGGCCCGAGACCCGATGTACGCCGAAGACCGAGCCGCATGGGCCGCGATCCAATCCGATCCCGGCCTCGCCATCATCGACGGCACGGTCGTCCCGAACAGTTTCGGTCCGAACTTCGGCAGTTTCTCCGCCGTCCTGAACGACGTCTTCTACTTCCGCAACATGACCGGCGCGACGCGAGCCGTGCGGGTCATCGGCATCCTGTACGAGCAGTTCGCCCAGGGCCTTTGGGTCTCCTCGTCCACGGTGAAGTCGGACTTCGGGATCGAGGCCGCTAGCCTGTTCTACTTCAACATTCGCCCCGGCACCGATGTGACGCGGGCCGGACATGACCTCGAACGGTATTTCCTCCAATACCAGCTCATCACGCTGGATATCCAGGCGCTCATCAACTCGATCCTGGAGTCGACGATGGGCGTGTTCAACCTGCTCCAGGCGTACCTTGCGCTCGGATTGATCGTGGGAATCGCAGGCCTTGGTGTCATCACGATGCGCAATGTGGTCGAACGGCGTCAGGAGACTGGTGCACTCCGGGCCCTGGGGTTCCGCAAATCGATGGTGTTGCGGTCCTTCTTGTTTGAGCTCTCGTTCATCGCGCTGACCGGCATCACGATGGGAGTCGCCCTCGGGATCGCCCTGTCGTACGACCTATTCCTCCGGTTCTTCGAAGGCCAGGCGGCGTTCGTGATCCCCTGGGACCGTCTCATCCTCCTCGGCGGAATCGCGTTCCTTGGCTCCGTCCTCGCGACAGCAAGCCCCGCGATTCGTGCGTCGAAGATGCCGCCGGCCGAGGCGTTGCGAAGTTTCGAGTGAACGGCTGAGGACGGCTCAGTACACGGCCTGATTCTGATGCCGGTCGAGGGTGGCCAGTCGGTAGTGCTCCGGCTTGTGGTCGAATTTCAATTGGCAGTCTTCGGTGTCGAAGTAATAGGGCGTGCCCTTGTACCAGATCATCCAGTACGCGTTGTGCGGATTCACCGGCTTCCCGCACACCGGGTCGATCGCCAT
>Ga0209234_1000042_pt1 | contig 30165 bp, 28 predicted proteins | sample GraSoi013_1_20cm_2_FD_185816 | JGI IMG/M metagenome (GOLD analysis project Ga0209234, IMG submission 185816) | Grasslands soil microbial communities from the Angelo Coastal Reserve, California, USA - Sample 08_20_2013_1_20cm (SPAdes) (version 2) | ecosystem: Environmental > Terrestrial > Soil >... | reverse complement strand
GGAACGCGGAAGTCGGAACGCGGAACATCAGGGAAAGGATCGCTCGGGCAGCGACCGCTCCGCGCCGTTCCGCGTTCCGCGTTCCGCGTTCCGCGTTGGCAAGGAGGCCGGTGTGACCCGGGTGGCCGTCGTCGGCGGGGGCGCGTGGGGTACCGCGCTCGCGGACCTGCTCGCCCGCAAGGGGGAGCTCGCCGCGGTGACCCTGTGGGCGCGGGAGCCCGAGGTGGTCGAAAGCGTCAACCGGGACCACGTGAACCACATGTTCCTGCCGGGCGCGTCCCTCGCGCCGAGGCTCGCGGCGCAGGGTGATGTCGGCGCGGCGGTGCACGATGCGGACGTGATCGTCTCCGCGGGTCCCTCGCACGCAGTGCGCGAGGTCATGACACGGGCGAGCGCGCGACTCGTCCCGGGCGCGCTGGTGGTGAGCGTGTCCAAGGGGCTCGAGCCTGAGCGGCTCGCCACCCCGTCCTGCGTGCTCGGCGAAGTGCTCCCGAAGGGCACGCCGGTCGCCGTGTTGTCGGGGCCGTCGTTCGCGCAGGAGGTGTACGCCCGTCAGCCCACCGCGGTCGTGGCGGCCGCGCGCGACCACGCGGTGGCCCAGCGCGTGCAACAGGTCTTCTCGACGGCCTACTTCCGGGTGTACTCCGCCACGGACCTGCTCGGGGTTGAGCTCGCCGGCGCGCTCAAGAACGTGATCGCGCTCGCCGCGGGGATTCTCGAGGGGCTCGGGCTCGGTCACAACACCCGCGCCGCCCTCATCACGCGGGGACTGGCCGAGATCACGCGTCTCGGCGTGGCGCTCGGCGCGGAGCCCGCCACCTTCGCGGGGCTGGCAGGCATGGGAGATCTCATCCTCACCGCCACGGGCCCCCTCTCACGCAACCATCGGCTGGGCGTCGAGCTCGGCAGCGGCAAGCGGCTGGAGGAGGCGCTGGCCGGGCGCGCCAGCGTGGTCGAAGGGGTGAACACCGCCCGCTCGGCGGTGACGCTCGCCGAGCGCCACGGCGTGGAACTCCCGATCGCGCGCGAGGTGGCCCAGGTTCTGTTCCACGGCAAGTCGCCCGGAAAGGCCGTCGCCGACCTGATGGAGCGGGACCTCAAAGCGGAGCAGTGGCGATGAGCGCGCCGCATCCCGTCCAGGAGTTCTTCTCGATCGGCGAGGTGTGCCAGCTCACGGATCTGAAGCCGCATGTGCTGCGCTACTGGGAAAGCCAGTTTCGCTTCCTCAACCCCGCCAAGAACCGCTCCGGCAACCGTGTGTACCAGCGGCGCGAGATCGAGCTGATCATGCTGGTCAAGCACCTGCTGTACACCGAGAAGTACACCATCGAGGGCGCTCGCCAGAAGATCGAGCAGTATCGCCGCTCGGGTGAGCTCAAGCCCGAGGCACGCCGGGCGCTCGCGACCCAGACGGTCAAAGACCTGCGCGCCGAGCTCAAGTCGGTCCTCGCCATCCTCGAAGGGAGCGCCCCGCCGAATGCCGGGGCGCGCTGAGCCCCCGCGTCGGGGGATGGCCGTCGTCATCCCCGCCTACCAGGCGGCGGCCACGATTCAAGAAATCGTGGCCCGCGTGCGTCGTGCCGCACCCGACGCAATCGTGTACGTTGTAGACGATGGGTCGACCGATGGGACGGCAGCCGCAGGGCGTGAGCAGGGGGCCGTCGTCCTGCTGCACCGGCACAATCACGGAAAAGGGGCCGCCCTGCGGAGCGGGATCGAGCGCGCGCTCTCCGACGGGGCTCACATCATCGTCACGATCGACGCGGACGGTCAGCACGCTCCGGAGGAGATTCCCCGGGTCGTTGCTCCGGTCCAGAGCGGCGACGCCGATCTGGTGCTGGGCGCCCGCCGCCGCGGCCGAGCGATGCCCCTGGGGCGGCGCTGCAGCAACTGGCTCTCCTCCGCTCTCGCGTCCCGCGTCGGCGGCGTAACGGTGCCGGACGCGCAGACCGGGTTCCGCGCCATGTCCCGCCCGGTAGCCGAGGGGATCCGACCCGCCGAGCAGGGCTACGACTTCGAGATCGCGTTCCTGCTGGCGACGCTGGCCGAGGGCCTGCGCGTGCGGTCGGTACGGGTGCCAACGATCTACGCGGGGCAGCCCAGCCATTTCCGCGGCTTGGTAGATACGTGGCGCCAGGCGCGGGTGTTCACGCGCTACGGGCGGCAGATCATTTTCGGAGCGCGATGAACATCCTGATCTCGAACGACGACGGCATTCTCGCACGCGGCCTCGCGGTGCTGGGCGAGGTGTGCGCCGCGCTCGGGCAGGTGACGGTCGTCGCCCCGGATCGAGAGCAGAGCGGCACGTCCCACTCGCTCACGCTACACCGGCCGGTGCGGGCCACGCGCCGCCCGGATGGGGCGTTCCAGGTGGACGGCACTCCCACTGACTGCGTACTGCTCGCCATCGGGGCGCTCATGCGCGACAAACCCGACTTCGTGATCTCGGGGATCAACCACGGGCAGAACATGGGCGAAGACGTGTTCTACTCGGGCACGGTGGCGGCGGCGATGGAAGGGCTGGTCGCCGGAATCCCGAGCATCGCGGTCTCCTACGCCGGCTCGGACTTGGACATCCTCGGGACCCACAAGGACGGCCTGCGGGCGCTGCTGCAGCGCATCGTCGCCGTGGAGGATTTCCCCAAGGAGACGCTGCTGAACATCAACCTTCCCGCCATCCCCGGGGACGACGTCAAGGGCGTCAAGGTGACTCACCTCGGCAGTCGCGTGTTCAGCGAGGAAATCGCCCTCATGAAAGATCCGTGGGGCAAGGAGATCTACTGGATTGGCGGCGGCCGGATCACGTGGACCGGAGGTGCCGACTCCGACTTTCGCGCCACGAGCGACGGCTACATCTCGGTGACGCCGCTTCACATGGACATGACCAACTACAGCCTCATCGAGGTCGTGCGGAAATGGTTCCCCGGCGACTGAGTGGGCCGGGCGATACCTTCGCCGGCTATCGGGCACGGCTGGTCGAGACTCTGCGCGCGCAGGGCATCCGCGACCTGGCCGTCCTCAAGGCGTTTGCCGAAACGCCGCGCCATCTCTTCGTACCCGAAGCGGTGCGGCACCGCGCGTACGAGGACGCCGCGCTGCCGATCGGGAAAGGACAGACCATCTCGCAGCCGTTCACGCAAGCCCGCTATCTCGAGGCACTCGGGCTGCGGGGCGGGGAGCGGGTGCTCGAGATCGGGACCGGTTCGGGCTACCAGACCGCTCTGCTCGCCGCCCTCGCCGCGACCGTGTTCTCGGTGGAGCGCGTGCACGCGCTCGCCCTCGCGGCCCAGCGCGCCCTGCGCGACGCGCTGGTCACCAATGTCTCGGTGCTGCTGGGCGACGGAACGCTCGGCTGGAGCGCGTACGCGCCCTACGACGCGATCCTCGTCACCGCGGGGGGACCCGAGGTGCCGCCGCCCCTCGTGGAGCAGCTGGCCCCCGGCGGCAGGCTCCTGATCCCGCTCGGTGCGCGCGGCGCCCAGACTCTGACGCTGGTCGAGCGCCTCGGGCAAGCCGGCGAGGTGCGTCACACCCCGCTGGGCACCGCCCGGTTCGTCCCCCTGCTCGGAGAGCATGGCTTCGATGCTTGAATCGTTCGTACACTGGCTGCTGGACCGGTTCCGCGACCTGGGGTACCCCGGAATCGTGGTGCTCATGGCCGTCGAGTCGTCGATTCTGCCGCTACCGAGCGAGCTGGTCATGCCGCCGGCGGGATATCTCGTGGCGAAAGGCGAGATGGACTTCCTGTTCGCGCTGGCGTGCGGCGTGCTGGGCAGCATGCTCGGCTCGCTTGCCAACTACGGGCTCGCCCGCTGGCTCGGCCGCGCGTTCTTTCTGCGCCTGGGCAAATACGTGCTGATCACGGAGAAGGGGCTGGATCGCTCGGAGCGCTACTTCGCCGCCCACGGCGAGATCAGCGTTTTCATAGGGCGCATGCTGCCCGTCGTGCGTCACTTGATCTCGATCCCGGCCGGGATCGCCCGCATGAACCTGAACCGGTTCGTCCTCTTTACAGGGCTCGGAGCGCTCGTCTGGTGCGCCATCCTGGCGTCGATCGGCTGGTTCATCGGGAGCCGGGAAGACGTGATCCTCGAAGTGCTGGACCAGGAAGCGAGGCGGTACACGGGACGCGCCCTCCTCATTGTGGTGCCGATCTTGGCGCTCGTCGCGGTGGCGTATGCCTGGTGGTACAGGCGGCGGGCGTCTCAGGGGCGGCAAGGGTGAGGCCGCCGGCATGGTCGCGGCGCGGTTTCTCGTATACGGCCGGGTCCAGGGAGTCGGGTTCCGCTGGTTCGTGCTGCGTGCGGCCGAACGGCTGGAAGTGCGCGGGTTCGCGCGCAACCTGCGCGACGGCTCGGTGGAAGTGATCGCCCAGGGGACGGCGCAGGCGCTGCAGGAGCTCGAGCGCGTGCTCGGGCGTGGACCGGCCCTGGCACAGGTCGAGCGTGTGGAAAAGACCGATGTTCCACATGAGCTGGTGATCCCGAATGACTTCGACATCAGGTAGTTGAAAGGCTCGCCGGTGACTGTGACGGTGACCGTCCAAGACATCTACCGCACGATTCGCGACGTGCCCGATTTTCCCAAGCCGGGGATCCTGTTCAAGGACATCACGCCGCTGCTCCTCAACCCGCCGGCGTTCCGCACTGCCGTGGAGCTGATGTCCACACCGTTTGTGGGCGCCCGCGCCACGCGCGTCGTGTCGATCGAGTCTCGCGGGTTCCTGTTGGGTGCGCCCGTGGCGCTGGCGCTCGAGGCCGGCCTCGTCCCGATCCGCAAGCCCGGCAAGTTGCCGGCGGCCCGTGGGCGGGTGGAATACGCGCTCGAGTACGGCACGGACGCGTTGGAGATGCACCGCGATGCAGTGGGCCGGGGGGACCGCGTGCTGATCGTCGACGATGTGCTCGCCACGGGCGGCACAGCCGAAGCGGCGGCCAAGCTGGTGCGCGCGCACGGCGCCGACGTGATCGGGTTCACGTTCTTGATCGAGCTGGACTTCCTGAAGGGGCGCGAGCGGCTGCGAGGCGAGCGAGTCGAGGCCTTGCTACACTACACGTAACCCCCCTACATTCCAAGGTTTACGCCCCTGTAGCTCAGGTGGATAGAGCAGCGGTTTCCTAAACCGTTGGCCGGGTGTTCGAGTCACCCCAGGGGCACCATAAACAGAGAGAGTGTGGACGGAATGGCGACAACGGTGTCGAGCGCGGGACAGCCTGCCGCCGCGGAGGCCAATGCGCTGGGCTCGCTCACGCAGTGGATCAAGGGCCACCGGCAGGCGGCGACCTATGCGGGTGTGGTGCTCGCGCTCGCTGCGGGACTGTTCGGGTGGAATCTCCTGACGACCAAGACCGCCGAGCGTAACGCCGCCAGCCAGCTCGAGCAGGGCCGATTGGCGCTTGACTCCAAGAACTATCCCCTGGCGGCGAGCGTCCTTTCCCAGGTGGTCGAGAACTACGCCGGCACGCACGCCGCGCAGGAAGGCGCCATGCTGCTCGCACAGGTGCGCCTGGCGCAGGGGCAGACGCAGCAGGCGATCGACGTCTTGCAGCGCTACGGGCCGAAAGCCGACAAGGATTTCCGGGCGCAGGCGTACGGCCTGTTGGGCGCCGCCTTTGAGAACGCCCTCAAGCCCAAGGACGCGGCGCTGGCCTACGAGCAGGCGGCGGCTGCTGCCCAGTATCCGTTTCTCCGGGCCCAGTTCCTCTCCGACGCGGGGCGGGCGTGGAGCGCCGCAGGGGACACCGCCAAGGCGCTGGTGGCGTACCGCACGATCGCGCAGCAGCTCGACTCTACGAGCGCGGCCGGCGAGGCCAAGGTGCGGATCGGCGAGCTGACTAAGGGGGCGGGTGCGGGGGTGGGCAAATGAGCATGGTTCACCCAACGTACTTCGTATAAGAAGTGTTATGTTAAGTTAAGCCGCGTGGGAATGTGGAGAAGCCCGTCAGTTAATCACACCCCGTACCACCAGCCTCGCCTCCCCCTCCAGCCAGACGTCGTCGTACAGCCCCTGTGGGTCCTTCCGGGCCCGGATCTCGAGGCGGCGGCCGCTCCAGGTCCAGACCGTGACCGGGGGCTCCGCCAGGCCCCATTCGGCGAGCGCGCACGCCGCCGCCACCGCGCCGGTGCCGCAGGCCAGTGTCTCCGCTTCCACTCCTCGCTCGTACGTCCGCATGCGCCACTCGCCGCCGTGATTGCCCGACAGAAAGTTCACATTGGCTCCACCCGGCCCGACGCACGGGTCCGAGCGCATCGCGCGGCCACGCGTCTCGACCTCCACACGCGACACGTCCGGGACGAGCACGACCAGGTGCGGGACGCCAACCGTTCCGAGGACTGCCCGTTCTTCACCCGGGACCAATATCAATCCCGGAACCGGGCCGGGCGGCGGCACGGGCGCAAGGTGCAGCTCCGCACGCTCGTCGTCTTGGGAGGTACAGCGGCTCTGGTAGGTCCCAGCATCGGTTTCGAGAGCCATACCCTGAGGGCGCGCCAGCCCCAACCGTGCGGCGAGCCGCGTGCTGCAGAGAGCGGCGTTCCCGCACATCGCAGCGCGGGACCCGTCGGAGTTGAAGTAGACCATCCGGATGGCGTCGGGGCGCGACCCGGGCCCGACGAACACGAGGCCGTCGGCCCCGACTCCCGTGCCGCGCGCGCACACCGCCCGGATGTCCTCCGGCGCCCAGTTCTCTGGAGCGCTGTGCCGCGCGTCGACCATGACGAAATCGTTGCCCGATCCCGTCATCTTGTAGATCGCCGTCCCGACTAGATGCGGCCGAACCAGGTCATGAGCCGCAGCCGCGGCACGATCCACACGGCTTCCCGCACGATCGTCCGGTTCATTTTGCTTTGCCCCTCGGCTCGGTCGACGAACACGATCGGGATTTCCTTCAGCGTGAACCCTTTGCGCCATGCCCGCACACTCATTTCGATCTGAAACGCGTACCCGTTGGACCGGACCTGCGACAAGTCGATCGCCTCGAGCACCCGCCTGCGAAAGCACTTGAACCCCCCGGTCAGATCCCAGATCCGGAGGCCCGTGATCCAGCGCGCATAGATGTTCGCGCAATACGATAGCACAAGTCGGCCCATCGGCCAGTTGACCACCGTCACCCTGCCCCCCAGGTAGCGGGAACCGATCACCAGGTCGGCGTCGGCGATGGCCTTGAGAAACTGCTTTAAGTGCGCCGGGTCATGGGAAAAATCGGCATCCATCTCGAACAGGTAGTCGTAGGCTCGCTCGAGAGCCCACTTGAACCCGGTGATGTAAGCCGTTCCAAGACCGAGCTTTGCCTCCCGGTGCAGGACGTGCATCCGGGGCTGTTTGGCGACCAGGGCGTCGGCGAGCCGCCCAGTCCCGTCGGGAGAGTGGTCGTCTACCACGAGGACCTCGAGGCGGGCGTCCTGGGCCAGCACCTGTTCGACGAGGGGTGCGAGATTGCCGACCTCGTTGTACGTGGGGATGACGACCAGCCCGCGCTCAGGCATGGCGGCGACGCCCGATCGCCAGAGACGCGAGAGCGGCGATCAGGAGGACCGTGAGGGACAGGAAGGTGACGGTCCTGCCCAGCTCGTACGGCTTGGAGCGGAACGTGAGCTCCACGACCTTGGCGCCGGCCGGCAGCGGGACGGTGATCAGGCTGTAGTCCCCCCGCAGGACCTGCGCCGGCTGGCGATCTACGCTGGCCTGCCAGTCCGGGTACCAGTTCTCGGCGACGAGGAGGTAGGCCGGGGCCGCTGGCGCCGGATCGAGGCTCACGGTCATCCGGCCCGGTTGCCAGGACGGCACGGTCGCGCGAGTGGTGCTCGGCGGGGGCAATTCCTTCAGGGGGGCCGGTGTCACCGGTTGATCGTTCGTGAACAAGACGATCCGGGAGGCATCCATGCGGGGATCGACCAGCGTCGGGACGACGGTCGCGGAGTCGGTTTTGATGGCGCCCGCTACGACGCGGGCGTAGGGCGCCGGGGCCACGCGCTCGAACAGATTCGCGCGGCCCCCGTCGAACGTGGGAACGGAATCGAGAACGCGCCGGAACCCCGGGATCGAGTCGATGGTCCGGCCCCCTGCCGGCAGGATCGCGTAGCGCACCGCCCACAGGTCCCAGAGGGACAAGACGCCCAGGTTTCTCCAGGAATTCTCGCGATCCCACAACTCGTCGTAATACCGCAGCTCGTTGCCGTGGTACCCGAACAGTTCGGGGATACCGAACGCCATCAATATCGACCCGGGATAGGCCGCCCCTGGGCCAGGTGGGCTGAAGACGCGGTACGGCAGCGGTGTCGCGGCCACTCGATCGATCAGCTGGTCGCGTCCGATCGGCTTCGAGTACATCCAGAACTGGCGGGCGTTGAGCCAGAGGTCCGCACCGACGACCAGCACGAGGGCCAGGGCGCCGAGTCGCGGCGTGAGGCGGGTGGGGACGAGCCCGAGCACGGTGCCAGTGGCCGCGAGGGCTAGCCCGCTCGACACCGCTCCCCACAGGATCGCGGGCTGAGCGGCCTGCGCCGCGGGAACCGCATTGCTTCCAGTCACGGCCTGCAGTCCCGCCGCGAGGGTCTGGGCGACGTGGCCGAGTACACCCGTGAGGCCGAGCAGGGCCACGACCCCGCCGATGATCAGCGTGGGCTTCATCACCCGCCTGCCTTCTCCCTGCAGCGCGCGTTCGACGCCCAGGCCTGCGAACAGGGCGGTGACGAGCGCGACTACGTAGAAGGCCATGCCCGGGGCGCGCGTTTTCTTGACGAGCGGCATCACGGTCCACCACAGCTTGTAGAAGGGCGTAGCGGCGCCGAGGCTGATGAGCAGAAACAACAGCCCGATGCTGCCCAGCCAGACGATCTGCCGCCGGCGCTCACGCACCATCACGCCGAGGGCGGCGAGCGCCACGACCGGCAGGCCGAGATACTCCGAATGCAGCTTGAGCCCGTTCGAGCCCCAGTACGTCCCATCCTGCGTGGAGCCAACAAAGTTCTTGAGGAAGAACCCCGGCACGTGGTTCCACGGGATGGCGAAGGATGTGGATCCCTCGAAGCCGTGATAGCCTTGGGCGCGCGGCGAGAACGGGATGTACTCAAAGAACGGCAGGAGCTGAATCGCGGCGACCCCGAAGCCGATCATCACGGCCGCAAGCGCGGGGCCGAGCCGGAGCACCCGTTCCCCGCCCCCGCTGGGCGACGCCTCCTCGAACGTGAGGTACAGCGCGAACACGCCCGCGACGATGAGCGAGTAGTAGGCCATCTGGAAATGGCCCAGCAGGGTGAGGGCCGTCGCCCCCGCCAGCAGGACGTAGCCGTCCCAGCGGCGGTCGCGCAGCGCGAGCACGAGCGCCAGCAGCATCAGCGGCAGCATCGTGGCCGCGAACAGCTTGCCATCGTGGCCCGGCGACGGATACGACGCGATCAAGCCCGACAGCTCGTACGCGAGCCCACCCATCACCGATCCGGTCCAGCCGACGTGCAGACGCCGCAGCAGCAGGTAGACGAACAGCCCGGCGAGGATGTAGTGGACGGAGAAGCTCAGGTTGCCCGCGGTCGTGGTGGGGAGGATGAAGCGCAGCAGCCAGGTCGGGTAGAAGATGTCGCCATGCCCGGCAGCGACGAACGGCAGCCCGCCGAAGATCTCGGGGTCCCAGAGCGGCAGGCGCCCGGTCCGATGGAACCACTCGGCGCTCCAGGCGTGGAACGGGTAGCCCGCGTTGTACTGATCGCTCCAGGGGCTGGCGAGCCACATGCCGGCGAGCATCGGCAGCGACAGAATCGCGGGCCACAGCGTGAACGCCGCCGTCGCAAGGAGAGTGGGGCGCTTGGGCTCGTATGCCGCCGGGGCGTTTGCCGCCGGGCCGTCTTGCACCTGATGTCCTCCGGGCTGCCGGGTGGGTCGCTGGAGCGGGCGAAAGCTATGCGAGCCTGCGGAAGGTCAGCAAGCAGGCCCCGCGGTAGCCGCCGCGGCGCCCCAGGACTAGCTTTCCGCGGCCACATGACGCCGCTCGCTCCCCGAGAGTTCTACGACGCGCATTACCATTTCGATGAAGATGTCGCCCACCCGAACCTGCCGCGCCTGTGGCGCGCGCTGGAGACGCTCCAGCCCCTCGCGGGCGCGGCCCTGCTCGATCTCGGCTCGGGTGTAGGCTGGGGGGCCAGGCTCGCACTCGAGCGCGGAGGTGTGAAGACCGCCGTGGGGCTGGATTTCTCGCGTCGCGCCCTCGCCTTCGCGCGCCGCCAGACGCCGGCGGCGCGGTGGGTGCACGGGGACGGTACGGCCCTGCCCTTTCGGGACCGCGCGTTCGACCGCCTGTTTTCCTTCGGGTCGATCGAGCACTTTCCCGATCTACGCCGCGGGTTTGACGAGGCATTTCGGGTGCTGCGGTCGGGTGGTCGCGCCGTCGTCGTCGTTCCGAATTTCTATGTTCGCACGCAACAACCCCTGGAGTTCCGGGCGACGCGTGGGGGTTGGGAGCGGGTCATCCGCGCGGCGGGATTCGAGGTCGTGCGGGTGGCGACCGACGCGGGTCCGGCCGTTCTCAAGAACTACCGGCCGGTCCGCATCCTGCTGCGCCTGTTGCTGCGCTTTCTGTCGCTCGCCCCGCCGCTGCGATATCAGTTCGTCTTCGTGCTCCGCAAGCCCTGATCGTCGGGTGAGGCCTCCCGGCGCGGGCCATCGTCGCGGGTCGTGCGGCCCACCGCCAGCACGAGGACCGCGCCCAGGATCTCGAGCGCGATCAACCAGAGGCGCGCCGCGACGGCGAGCAGAAACGCCCGGTCGGTGCCGATGTGGCTGCCGAGCGCCGCGACGAGCGCCGCTTCGCGCACCACGATGCCTCCCGGAGCGAACACGGCGATAATGCCGGCCACGTAGGCCGCGACGAAGGCCGTGGCCGCCGGTACCAGACTCGGGGCCGCGCTGCCGAGCAAGGCCCGCCCGAACAGCCAGAACGATACGCCGTAACCGACCCAACCGAGGGCGGAGCCCAGGAGATAGCGGCCGAAGCTGCGCCAGGACGGCCGCGGCAGCGGGAGCCGGCGGCGGAGCACGGTCTCGAGGCGCCGCTGAAGCGCCGGCAGCGCCACCGGAAACAGCCACAATAAGAGAGCGAGGCCCGCCCCCACGACGGTCAATTGCGCCCAGAGAGGCAGCGTTGCCGCGAGCCGGCCAAGCAGCGCCGGGGCGAACGCGAGGGCCAACAGGAGTCCGGTGGTGAGCAGCACGAGTTGTTGGAGCAGGACCGCCCCGGCGGCCGCGAGTGGGGATATCCGCTGCTCGACCGCTGCCACCGCCAGGCCGGTGAATTGCCAAACCGCTCCGGGAATGTAGCGGGCGAGGTTGGTGAGGACGAAGATCCGCAGTGCCGTCAGGGCGTCGAGACGCTCGTTCCACCACACGAGACTCGCCGCCCAGAGCTGCACCAGGAACACAAATGACCCGAGCCACGCGAGAGACGCGAGCGCCAGCGTCCCCCAATGGATGCTCAGGTGCACGCCGGTGATGGCTCGCCAATTCGGCTGGGCCGTACGCAGCAGCACCCACACAGCGGCGCCCAAGGCCAGCGTCTGCAGCGCGACCCGGGCGGTGCGCACGACGACGCTGCGCCGGAGCGACGACTCCGACGGCGATGGTGGCGTCAGGGGGCGTGACCGGCTGGGGTAGACACGGTGCTCGAGTGGCCGATAAGATAACGGACGCGGCCGACAGGCGCACGCTTTATACTTCCCGCCTGTGCGGATTCTCCACGTCGTCACCGCCTTTCCCCGCGCCCCGGCCGACATCATCGCGCCTTGGCTCGTAGAGCTGCTCAAACGGCTGCAAGCGGCTGGGCACGAGGTGGAAGTGTTTGCGCCCTCCTACCGCGGCAGTCGGGGTGGCGAGTTCGAGGGGATTCTGGTCCACCGCTTCCGTTACTTCCCGGCTCGCTGGGAGGACCTGACACACGACCAGGGAACCCCGGACCGCGTCCACGGCTCGCTGCGGTACAAGATCATGCCGTTGTTCTACGCCATCGGCGGGATGCGGGCGATCTGGCGGCTGTGCCGGCGACGGTCCTATGACATCGTCCACGTTCACTGGCCGGTGCCCCACGCGTTGTTCGGGTGGGCCGCCCGGCGGGCGTGCGGGGCGGCGATGGTCACGCTGTGGTACGGGGTCGAGCTGCGGTGGGTGAAGAGTCGCCTGCGCTGGCTGAAAGCGTTTCTCCGCTGGGCGCTCAAGACATCCGACCAAGTGGTGGCGATCTCCTCCGCCACGGCCCGGGAGATCGCCGAGCTCGGGCACGGGCCGGTACGCGTGATCCCGTACACCGTGGGGTTCGCCGCGGCGCCGGCGGACCTGCCGACCCGGCCCCGGCGCGCGGCGGATGATCCGTTCGTGGTTCTGTTCGTGGGCAATCTCATCGAACGGAAGGGGGTGCGCTACCTCATCGACGCCGTGCATCGCCTCTCCTCGCGAATACCGGCCCGGCTGCTCATCCTCGGCAAAGGCGACGCAGGCGAGCGGTCCCGACTCGAGGAGCAAGTGCGTTCCCTCGGCCTGGAGGATCGCGTCGAGATGCCAGGACGGGTCCCCGAGCCCGAGTTGCACCGGGCGTTCGGTCGCGCCCACGTGCTGGTCTTGCCGTCGATCGTCGATGCACGGGGCGATACCGAGGGGCTAGGCGTGGTCCTGCTGGAAGCGATGAGCTACCGCCTTCCCGTGATCGCCAGCAAGGTCGGCGGCATCACGGACATCGTAGCGGACGGCAGGACGGGCCTCCTCGTGCCGCCCGCCGACGCGGTGGCGCTCGCCAGCGCGCTGGAGCGGCTCGCGACGGACGCGCCGCTCGCCGAACGGCTCGCCGAAGCGGGGCGCCAATACGTGCAGGAGCATTTCAGCTGGCCGGCGCTCCTCGAGGACTGGCAGGCGTGCTACGCCGCGGCGCTCGAGGCGGCGCGGGGACGCGTGGGCCACGGCGCGCGCGCCGCGGTCAGCGATTGACGGTCGCGAGCACTCGGTGACCAGAGTCTTCCAGGTTGAGTGGGTGGGGCGCGGGCACGGCGGCGTGAGCCTCCAAACGTCCATCAGGTGCGACCTGCCGTACGCGTAGGCTCCGCCGGGCCGCGCGCCACTCGACCATCGTGCCCAGCGTGCCGAGAAACGGCTCCTGCGCCGCGATGTTGCGCAGCAGGGAGCGAAACGCACCGGGCGCGCCCGGGTACCCGAGCGCGGGGCTCAGGTTGGGGTGCCACACCCCCACCCACAACCCCTCGACCCGGCGGCACGCTTCGACGAGGGCCGCGCCGTCGGCGACCCATGCGGCCGGATCTTCGACGCCGGCGTACTTGCTCAGCGTGCGATCCATCCAGCAGAACGGAGCCTCGTCGAGCCCGACGGACCGCTCGCTGGATGGGTCCCACAGCGGTATCACATCGGCGATTCCCACACGGAACCCGTTGCGATCGAAGAAACCGCACGTGGAATCGTACCGGAAGCCTGCGGCTGACATGCCCAGGTGGGTCACGCCGGCGCGTATGCGGAGGAAATGCTGCCGCACACCGCGCACCGGCTGGCCGATCAGCCGTTCGAGCCTCCCGCGCTGCTCTTGAAAGAGGTCCTGTCGCTCCGCGGTTGCGAAACTCCCGTGGAGGCCGATCTCCGCGCCTCGCTCCGTCAGCACGCGGACGATGGCTCGCGCCGCCCGAGCCTCGGGGCGGTACGTGAGGTCCCCCGCGCGCATAGTGGCGAACGTGGGCGTGCCGCAGAGGACGAACCAGCTGGAAACGATGCCCTGAGCGCGCTCGTCGTCGAGCACGCAGCGCACGGCCCGCGCGACCGGGTCACGGCCGATCGCCGACAGGGCGGCCAGGGCGGTGCGCCCGATCCGCTGCAGCTCGCCCTTACGAGTGAGCTCCGCGAGGCGCAGCAGGGTGAACACCGGCCACAGCGCCACGACATCGAGATCGTGGGTGAAGGCGGCGGCCCAGCGCTTGCCGTTCGGCCACGGGGCCACCAGCGCCACGGGGCGGCGGCCGGCACTCATGGTCACCGCGGCCCGCAGTCGCATGGCGGCCTGCGACACGACCGGATCGGCGGCGAGGCCCGCCTGCACCAGCTCGTTCTCGCGTGACGGGACGCGATCGTAGCGATCGCGGGCGGTGGCACGCCGCTCGGTCGCCGCCGTGGCTACGTCGCCGATGCGGCGCAGAACCGGGCGCGGGACCGACACCGTCCCGTCCCCCCGCTCCAGGTACCAATCTCGTGCGACGCACGTGCGCAGATCGGGAGCGCCCGCGTCCCGCTCGGCGACGAGTAATCGCACCACGTCGGCGGACGGATCCTCCACCGGCGGAAGGTGGGCGAGATCGACGAGCAGGCCGAGGGCGTAGCGCTCGATACCGGTGAGGCTGTCTAGCGGGGGCAATCGGATCACGAGTGCAGGCAATATAATAGCCCCCGCGCCCCGCGGCCTCTATCTTCTTACGCCGGTTACGCCGGACCACACGCGTCTCGGAGCGTTTGCGCGATGGTTGAGTCGCTCATCCCGAAGGACCGCATTCCATGGCGTCACCTCGTGCTATTCGGCTGGCTGCCGAGCCCGCTGAAGATCCTCGCGTACCGGCTGCTGCTCGGCTATCGGATCGGCCGGGGCGTGCGCTTCAGCCTCGGCGGGGTGGTCGTCGGGCGGTCGGTCGAGATCGGCGACGGCGTTGAGATCGGGTTTCTCGCGATCGTTCAGGGGCGCCGCATCAGGATCGGCCGGCACTCGAGCGTCGGCACCATGAGCTACCTCTCCTGCGAGACGATCGAGATCGGCGAAGACGCGAAGATCCGTGAGCAGGTGTACGTCGGCGGGCCGCAGCTGCCCGAGTCGCGCTTCGCGCTGGGGAGCCGCACCATCATCCTGCAGCTCACGTCCATCAACCCCACCAAGCCGGTGATCATCGGCGACGACACGGGGATCGGCGGCCACTGTCTCATCTTCACCCACGGTGTGTGGCTCAACGCCCTGGACGGCTACCCCGTGACGTACGAGCCCGTGACGCTCGGCAAAAGTGTGTGGCTGCCGTGGCGCGTATTCGTGATGCCCGGCACAACAATCGGCGATGGCACCGTCATCGGAGCCAACTCGCTCGTGTCCGGCACCATCCCTCCCAACAGTCTCGCGGTCGGGTCGCCTGCCAAGGTGATCCGGTCCGCACCGGACTTCCCGCGGCGCCTAAGCGGGAGCGAGCGGTCGGCCATGGTGGCGACCATCGTGGCCGAGTTCGATCGCTACGTGCGGCACAGTGGGGTGACGATCCAGGAGCAGGCGAACGTCCGGCGGTACACCCTTCGGCGGAAGACCTGGCGCCTCGTCTGGCTGCGGGACACCACCCCCCCCGCCGTCATCCCGGATCGCGGCGACACGGTCCTGTCCGAGACCGCCCTCGGGGCGGATACACTCACGGAGTTTCGGCGCCGGGGCGTGTACTGGCTCGACCTCGGCGGCGGGACGCGGAGCCGCGACGGCTCCCTGCTCACCGAAGAGCTGGCGTTGTATCTCGGGCGCTACGGCGTGAGGCTAGCCCGTGATACCTGAGGCAACGGCCAGGTAACCCGTAACGGGGCAGACGAGAAGGGACCCGCTCCCCTCCCCTCAGCGCAGGAAATTCACCCAGCCGGCCTCATTCGGGATCACCGCGGTCGTACCGCCCGCGTCAAAGCCGATGTACCGAGGGCTCCCACCCGTCATCACGGAGTCAACGATCGTTCGGGACCCGAGATCGAAAACGTACAGCTTCCCGTCGGCCAGCGTGCTGACGTAGACCTGCTTGTTATCGGCGGTCACGGCGACATCGAAGGCATTGCGCGACTCCGGCGTGCCGACTGCGTACTCGGAAAACGCTGAGCCATCAGATCGCAGGTCCCGGGCGAGCAACTTGCTGCGTGCGATGTCGGTGGCGAACAGGACGGCGCCATCGCGGGAGACCGCCAGGTTCTGAATGCGCGCCCCACCGAGCGTCTGGCTCCTCACCACCGTGTTCGTCCGCAGGTTCACGGTGCTGACCCGTCCCTCGTCGCGCGAAGCGACGTACATGCAGGGCGCCGCAGGATGGAACGCTACGCCGGCGAGGATCGTGCCGGCGCCCTTGATCGAATCGATCACCGTTCGGGTGTCGGTGCTGATGACGTACACGCCGTAGAAATCCGTCAGGGCATAGAGACGTTTGCCGTCGGGGGACAACCCGATTGTCAGAATACTTCCCGCGGGTACCGAGGTGGTGGCCACCGCCTGATTCGTCGCGACGTCGACGTACGTGATGGTGCGCGCGTCTTGATCCCCGACGTACGCAGTGCGGCCGTCGGGGCTCATGCGCACTTGAGACGGGATGTCGCCAACCGCGAACGACGTCGAGAACGAGGTCGACGGGAGATCGGCCCGGGACGCGGAAGCGGCGAGCAGCTGTGTCACGTAGGTGACGCCGCGCGGCGAGATCGCCACGGCGAAGGGGGTCCCGCCGAGCGGTGTCGCTTGGTCGCTCGTGCGGGTAGGATGAGTGCCCCCCGTCGGCGGTGGACCAGCCGCGGGGGCCCCGCAGATGTCGGGCACGTTGCTGAAGCTCACCCACCCGGCCTCGTTCGGAATCACCGCGCGGTTTCCCGTGGCTGTGAAGCCGACATAGCGTGGGCTGCCTCCCGTCCCGATCGTGGTAATCGGCGCCCGCGTGGTCCGATCAAACACGAAGACCGCACCGTCGGCCAGGGCGCTGACGTAGACCTGCGTGTTGTCGGGGGTGACCGCGACATCGAACGCGTTCCGACTCACAGGCGTGCCGACCGGATATTGCAGCGGCTGTGCGCTCCCGGACGTCAGGTCCCATGCGAGCAGCTTGCTGTTGTGAATGTCGGTGGCAAAGAGGGTCGCGCCGTCGGGGGACACTGCTACGTTCTGGATGTTCGCGCCGCTCACCACGAACGTCTGCACGACCTGCTTACTGCGCGTGTTCACAGTGGTGACCTGCCCTTGGTCGCGCGACGCCACGTACACGCAGGGAGAGAAGGGATGGAAGGCCACTCCGGCGAGGATCGTGCCGGTGCTGCTCACAGGAATGGAATCCTCCACTTCGCGACTTGTGGCATTGATGATGTAGACTCCGTGGAAGTCGGTCAGCGCATACAGCCATTTGCCATCGGGAGTCAGGCCGACCGTCAGGATGCTCCCTGCCGGCACGGTGGCCGTGGCGAACGCCTGGTTCGTCGCCACGTTCACATAGGTGATCGTGTGTGAATCCTGATCGCCGACGTACGCCGTCTTGCCGTCGGGGCTCATGCGCACCTGAGATGGGATGTTCCCCACCGGGAAGGGCTGCGAGAACGTTGTGGACGGCAGGTCCGCCCGGGATGCTGTCGCGGCGAGCAATTGCGTCACGTACGTGACCCCAGTGGGCGAGATCGCCACAGCGAACGGCGTGCCGCCGAGAGGCACCGGTGCCGCGCCGAGGATGGGGTGCCCCGCTCCTGTCGCAGGGGACCCAGTCGCGGGGTTGGTGCACGAATTCACGTCTCCCGTTGTCACCGCTAAGGGAGGCCGCTCGGGGGTCGTGACGCCGCTACATCCGATCCCGAGCCCCAGCACGGCCAGGATTGGAAGGGTCGTGGACCGCGCGATACGAGCCCGCCCGAATCCAGTGGCCATGTGTGCCTCTCAATAAGGGATGCGGAGTCGATGCCCGCAACAGAACCCTATCCGCGACCGTCGGCAAGCCGGAGCGCACCAAACGTCACAACTCTACCCCACCAGATCCACCCACCCCGCCTCATTCGCCACCAGAGCCATCCGGCCCTCCGGATCGAACGCGATCCGGCGTGGCCAGCCGCCGGGACGGAGGATGCCGAGCACGTCGAGCGTGCCCCGGTCAAGGATGACCACCTGACCGGCACGGAGCAAGCTCAGGTACACCACGGCATCGTCCGGGCTCACGCCCACTCCGAACGCCGGGGACCCGAACGTCAGCCGCCGCACGGGCGTGCCGGTGCTCAGCCGGATGACGTCGAGCCAGCCATCTTCGTTCGCCGCGAACAGGGTGCGCCCGTCCATGGACACGGTCACGCCCTGGACCTTGCCTCCGACCGAGAAGGTTCGCGTCGTGCGCAGGCTCGGCACGTCCACCTCGAGGACGACGCCGGCCCGCCAGGTCGGGACATAGAGCCGAGTGCCGGAGCGATCGAGCGCCATCTCCGTGCAGGCCTGGGGGATGGGCACGGACGCAACCACGCGTCGGCAGGTGAGGGAAACAGCGCAGAGGCGGTCCAGGTTGGTCGTCACGAAGAGGGTGCGTCCGTCGTGGGAGAGCGCCGCCGCCATGGCATGGCCCGGGACGGGGATCGCCCCGACCTGGCGACGGCAGCCGAGATCGATGACGCCGACATCTTCGGTGAATTGGTTCGTGACGTAGGCGTGGCTCGTCCGCTCGTCCAGTAGCACGCGCGTCGGCACTGCACCCGTGCTGATCGTGCCGGCTTGACACAGGGGCGCGAGCTGGAGGCGGTCCACGGCCGCGGCGTGTACGCGCGTGACGTAGGCGCTGTGGTCGCAGCCGATCGCGACGTCGAACGGGCGCCCGGACACAGGCAGTCTGGAGGCGAGCACTGGCAACGGGTGGCGAGGCGGCCCGCGCCGGGTGCGCTGGTGCTGCGGGGCCGCGCAAGGGTGCGATACGGGGGGCTCGGCGAACGGGACGCGCCGCCACACCGCCTGGGCTCGTGGCTCGTCGTCGGCTGTGTATGCGCGACACCGCCGCTTGAACTGCAACACAACCGTGGCCACGCCGGTGCGCTGGAGCTCCGACCAGCGCCGGCCCGTCAGTCGCCGCACGAGCCGGTACGCCGTTGCCGTGTCGATGTGCGCCCGCTGCGCCAGCTCGCGCAGGGAGGTGCGGGCCGAGTTCGCCTCACACATCCAATACAGCACGCGGGCCCAGCCGGCCAGCTCTTCCAGGGACGGCAGCCCTTCGCGCCGCAGGGCCCGCGCGAGCTGGTAGCGGCTCCTCATTCCGATCAACACGGCGATCTCGCTGGCGGGCCGGGCGGCTCCATTAAAGCAGCCGAGTGCGCTCATCACCGCTCTCGTAGCGGGCGTGAGATGTGGCAGAGCCGTCTGGAGCAGTCTCGTGAGCGGGAGTGGCGGCATCGAGAGTCGATCGGGCGTGGCGTCTCCGCAGCAAGTCGCGGGCCGCCTTCCGGTCGTGCTGGGGACGCGTTACTGGTGTTGCGCAGGCACCGCAACGACAAGGGGGCCTCCGAAGAAGCCCCCGTGCGTCCTGTGGATCCCAATCGACAATCAGCGGCGGCCTGCCTAGGAGGTCGTCCGATCCTTCAGCCGCTCGACCTCCTGCTCGAGCGCTCGCACTTCCTCTCGCATCCCCGCCACCATTTCGCCCACGAACCCGAACCCGAACAGCGCAATGCCCGAGATTACGAGCACCATGATCAGATCGAGTAGCGGTCGGAAGCCGTAGTGGAGTGGGCCGTACCGCAGCCACAGCGCCACGCCCGCGGCGATGAGGCCGAGGAGAAACAGGATCGCGCCGGACACGCCGAAGAACAGCATGGGCTTACGCCCGAACCGCAGCTGGAACCACACCGAGACGAGGTCCAGCACGCCGACCGGGATGCGCCCGATGCCGAATTTCGACTTCCCCGCCCGGCGCGGCAGCAGTGGCACCGGTCGTTCGGCGAGCCGGAAGCCCTGCGCCGCCGCGATGACGACCATGAAACGATGCCAATCGGGCCGCCTGGTCAGGCCGTCCATCACCTCGCGGCGATACGCCTTGACCGAGTTCAGGTCGGTGACCCGTACGCCGAACAGCCAGCGGCACAGCCCGTTGTAGACCCAGGAGACGAAGCGCTTGTCGTAATGTCCCTGCTTGGTGCCGGTGACGATATCGGCGGTGTCGTCGAGGATGGGCTGTACCAGGCTGGGGATGTCGCTCGGCCGATACTGCAGGTCGGCGGGATAGAACACGAGCACCCGGCCGCGGGCGACGTCGGCGCCGGAAGCCAGCGCGTCGGCGATGCCGCGCTGGCTGCGGTGGGTGACGACCCGGACGAACGGGTGCTTGCCCGCGAGCTCGCGCAGCGTGTCGGGCGTGCCGTCCCGACTGCCGTCGTCGATGACCACGATCTCACAGGCGTAGGGGAGCGGCAGCAGAGCCTCGCGGGCCTGGCGCACGAATTCGGGGAGATTCTCGGCTTCGTCCTTCGCGGGGACCAGGATGCTCACGTCCGGTGCGGCCGCACCGGTGGCGAGGCTCATAGCCGTTTGCGCATGCGGGCGGGGAGGATGCTCAGCTGGTCGCGGTACTTGGCGACGGTACGCCGCGCGATCTTGACGCCCCGCTGCGCGAACATCTCGACGATCTGCTGGTCGGTGAGAGGGTTTTTGGGGTTTTCGTCGGCCACCATCTTCTGGATCTGGGCCCGGATGGCGCGGGCGCTCGCGTCCTCGCCGGTGGTGGTGGAGAGGCCGCTCGAGAAGAAGAACTTGAGCGGCAGGAGGCCGCGGGGCGTCTGGACGTACTTCTCGTTGGTCACGCGACTCACCGTGCTCTCGTGCATGTTGATGACGTCCGCGACTTCCCGCAGGGTGAGCGGTTTCAGGTATTCCACCCCCTTCTCGAAGAACTCACGCTGGCGGTCGACGATGAAGTTCATCACCTTCAACATCGTCTGGCGCCGCTGCTCGATCGCCTGGATCATCCAGTGCGCGCTGTTCATGCGCTGGTTGATGAAGTCCTTGTTCTCGCCCTGGAACTTCTTCTTGTCGCGCGCGATGTCCTGGTACGTCTTCGAGATGCGCAGGCGGGGCAGCCCGGCGTCGTTGAGGAAGACCTTGTACGTCCCATCGATCTTCTCGACCACGAGGTCCGGAATGATGTATGCCTCGTTAGCCGCCGAGTGCTGCAGGCCCGGCTTGGGATCGAGCTTGGCGAGCTCGTCGGCGACCTTCTGCACCTCGGTGGCGTCGAGCCCGAAGCGCTTGCCGAGGTCGCTCCAGCGGTGCGCCTTCAAGTCGTCGAAGGCGTCCCGCACCAGCCGGAAGGCGAGCGTGTCGGTCTCGCCGCGCGCCTCGAGCTGGAGCAGCAGGCATTCGCGCAGGTCACGGGCGCCGACGCCGGGGGGATCGAGCTTCTGAACGATGCGGAGCATCTGCTCCGCTTCTGCCGTCGTGAACGACTGCGGTTGGCCGTCCTGCTCCGACTCCGCCGCGTACTCCTCGAGCAGCTGGTTGGCGCCGCGGGCGATTTCTTCGAGCGTGGCGCCGAGGTAGCCGTCCTCCGCGATGTTCCCGATGAATTCCTCGGCGAGGAGCTGCTGGCGCGGCGTCAGGTCGAGCAGCCGCATCTGCTCCCGCAGGTAGTCGGACAGGCCCTTGCTCTCGACCGGCACGGGCTCGACGTATTCGCGCGCTTCGCTCATGTCGCGGGGCGGAGCGCCCGAGTCCGATCCGTCGTCGAGCAGGATCTCTTCCCAGTTGGGCTCGTCGTTGGCCTCCGCCTCTTTCTTGTCCTCCTTGGCCTCCTCCGCCAAAGGCACCTCGGTTTCGTCCTCCGGCTCGAGCAACTCGAGGAACGGGTTCCCGAGCAGCTCCTGCTTCAGGTGCTGCTGGAGATCGAGCAGCGGCATGTACAGCAGGTCCATGGCCTGGTACAACCGCGGGTTGATGCGGAGCTGTTGCGACAGCCCGGTGTGCTGTTGCAGGCCGGTCTTCATACGGGTTGCAGCTGGCCGAGGCGGGCGCGCAGGCGCGCCGTGAGCGTGGGCCCGAGATAGAGGTTCGCTACGCGGTCGTCCAACACCAGCTCGCGCACGGTGCCGCCGACCTGCACTTTCCCTTCGAACATGATGTACGCGCGGTCCACGATATCGAGGGTCTGTTCCACGTTGTGATCGGTGATCAGCACGCCGATGCCCCGGTGCCGCAGGCCGGCCACGATGGTCTGGATGTCGTGCACGGCGATCGGGTCCACGCCGGCGAACGGCTCGTCGAGCAGCATGAACTTGGGCTCGGTGACGAGGGCGCGTGTGATCTCGAGCCGGCGCCGCTCGCCGCCCGACAGCTGGAACCCCTTCTGACGGCGCAGGTGCTTGATGGCGAGCTCGTCGAGCAGGCGCTCGAGGCGGTCCGCCTGCTCCGCATCGCTCAGCGGCAGCGTCTCGAGAATCGCGCGCACGTTCTCCTCGACCGTGAGCTTGCGGAACACCGACGGCTCCTGCGCGAGATAGCCGATCCCCATGCGGGCGCGGCGATACATCGGCTCCGCCGTGATGTCCCGGCCGTCGAGCACGATCTGGCCCCCGTCAGGACGGATCAGGCCGGTGATCATGTAGAAGCAGGTGGTCTTGCCCGCCCCGTTGGGGCCGAGCAGACCCACGATCTCACCCTGCTCCAGCTGCACGCTCACCTCGTTCACCACGCGGCGGCCCTTGTACGTCTTGACCAGCCCGTGGGCCTCGAGCCGGCTCCCGCCGGAGACCATGGGGTGCTCCCCGCTCGGCGACTCGGCGCGTGCCAACGCGCGCTCCGCGGCATCGAGCAGCCGGTCCGCCACGCCGCCGCGGTCGGTCGCGAGCTCGGCCCACACCTCGGCAGTGAACGCGATCGTCGCCGGATCGCCCAGCGCCCCCAGCGGGTACGTGACGATCTTCAGCAGCGCGAGCCGCGGCAGCACCGACGTCCGGAGGCTCGTGCCGAACTCCTCGACCGACAAACCGCCGAGCTCGGGAAGGCCCGCGTCGCGCGAGTGGGCGCGGAGCTTGAGAAACTCCTCCCGGTAGGCCACCGCGAGCTCGCCGAACGGAGCCCGGCCCTGGGCGTCCCCGACGCGCGCGAGCGCCGCCGCCGCCAGCGGGAGCGACGAGTCCCGCGCGGCCAGGAGATCCGCCAGCTGGCGGGGCGCCTGCGACGAGGGCGTCGTCATCGCCGGGGCGCCTTCGGCTTCTTGGTGCTGTCCGGCGGTGCGGGCGGCTGGAGCTCGAGCTGTATGCCGTCGGCTCGCCCGCTCACCAGGATGCTGTCCACCTTGTCGCCCGTGAGGAGGATGTCGATGACGGCGCCGCGTGTGTAATTGAGCGACGGCCCGGCCGTGGAGTCCCGGCCGCCGTGCAGGTGCGTGAATTCGCGGGCCGCGCCGCGGGCCACGAGGCGGCGCAGCGTGCGCTTTTGCTGCCCGGCGGAGTCGGCGGCTGGCGCCCAGCGCGCCGTGAGCGAATCGCCGGCGATCCAATCCGGGTCCGCGGGGCCCGAATCCCGCGAGGCCGCGGAATCGCGTTTCGAGGTCGAGAACGCATGCCCGAACGCACGCGCTTCCGTGAGGACCTGATCCGGGACGTCGAGGGCGAGCGAGTCGGCCTGGATCGTGGTGCGACTCGAGACGGCCCGGGCGCGGACCGAGTCCTTGGGACCCCAGGCGAACGCCTGCTGCAGCTTCTTGCGATCGAGGTGCAGGTGAATCGTGTCGGCGGTGAGACGCCAGTCAGCGCCCGAGGCTACGCCGTTGCCCAGCGCCTTGACGAGCCTGAGGTCGTGACCGTGGAGACCGAGCTCGATGCGCGTGCCGGTGAGCGTGTACGAATTCGTACCCTTCCCCTCGACACGCGGCTTGCCCAGGAGCAGCCCGAACCCCGTACCCTGGTCGAGCTGCATCGAGTCGCCCCGCGCCGCGAAGTCGCTGCGGTCGATCGTCACGCTTCCCCCGCCCCACATGCGATCGTTGCCTTTGAAGCGTACACGATCGGTGACGATCACATAAGGCTCCGCCGAGTCTCCCGTCGCCCGGTAGTCGATCGTGGGGCGGCCCGAGGCGTACATCTCGAGCGTGTCCCGCACGCCCGGCACGGCACGGTAATACGTCAGGTTGGGTCCCCGGAGCACGGAGCCGCTGTTGCGATTCGTGGCGACGACGTTGCGGTGCGCCTCGAGCCGCTCCTGCCGGAGGTAGTACGCGGCCGTGACCGCGTCGAGCGTGATGGCCGTGTCGCGGATGTGAACGGGGCCCTTCTGGCCGATCATGTCGAACCGCCGAACGCCCGCGAACCACGCGACGCTGTCCGCGGCGAGCGTGCTCCCGCTGCTCTCGCAGTGCGCCAGGACGCCGCCGCCCGCGAACACGTTCGTCTCGCCCGCGCGCACCTCCACCTGCTGCGCCTGCCGCCCCACCGAGTCGATCACGATCTTGCAGGGGCGCCCGCCGGTCGTGTCGGCGGGCGAGGGTGGCTGTTGGACGAGGGCGACGAAGAACATGGTGGCCATCATTGGTTCGGGAGGGTGAACTTGCCGCCCTCTCCACTCACTCTATTCGCGGTCACCACCTTGAAGTCCGGGTCGGCGGTAAAGCCCGTTCCCTTGATGTGCCGGGTCGGCTCGTCGAACACGAAGTCTCGATCGGAGCTCACTTGGTTCCGAGACTGGCTGTACCGGATGACCTCGGTCCGGAGCGTGGCTCCGTCGGTTCGCACCACCACCACGCTGCCGCGTGCCTCCATGTCGCCCGTGCGCCAGTGGTAGGTGCCCTGGTGCGACGTCAGCGTCGAGGTCTCGGCGCCGCGGATATCGTAGAACGTGATGTGCACGTTGCGGAGCTCGGCCGTCTGCGAGGGTGAGTAGAAATATGCCGTATCCGCCCGTACGTGCGCGCGCTGAATGCCCTCCTCGGTCACATAGTGCGACATGTTCTGCATGACCTGATCGGCGGAGTCGGCGGCGGAGATGGTCGCCGTGGGCTTGATCCCCGAGTCACATGCCCCCGCCATAAGCCCACCCAGAAAGACGTAGCACAAAACGACGTGGCACGGAAACGTCACGCGGAAGCGTGACGACTCTGCGTGACGCCTTCGCGTGACGTAGTTGCTTGACGCCCTTTTTCTGTTCATGCTGCTCCCGCTTTCATCAGGTCGTGCAGATGCACCATGCCGACCACTTTGCGCCCGCCGTCGAGCACGGGCAGGGCCATGATGCCATGCTGCTCCATGAGCCGCAGGGCGGCAGCGGCGAGCTCGTCCGGCGTGGTGGTCTTGGGCGTCCGCGTCATGACGTCACGGATCGGCAAATCGAGAAAGGCGTCGGTCTTCTCCATAAGCCGGGTCAGGTCTCCGGCGGTGACGACGCCCACCAGACTCCCCGCCGGGTCAACCACGGCGACGGTGCCTCGCTTCTCGGCGAGCAGCACGACGCACTCGCGCATGGGGCGGTCCGGCCCGAGGGTCGGGATCGCGCCCGAGAGCATCACGTCCGCGACGCGCAGCAGGAGCTTTCGACCCAGGGTCCCTCCGGGGTGCAGGGCCGCGAAGTCTTCGCGCCGGAATCCCTTCACTTCGAGCAGCGTCACGGCGAGGGCATCCCCGAGCGCCAGGGCGGCGGTCGTGCTCACGGTGGGCGCCAGCGTCTCCGGACACGCCTCTTCGGCGACGCTCGCGTCGAGCACCACGTCCGCCTGGCGGGCGAGCACGGAGTCCGCGTCGCCGGTGATCGCGACCACCGGAACGCCGAGCCGCTTGAGCTGGCTCACCAAGCCGAACAGCTCGTCCGAGGTCCCGCTCTTGGACAGGAGAATCGCCACGTCGTGCCGGCCTACGATCCCCAGGTCGCCGTGCAGCGAGTCGACCGGGTGGAGGAACGCGGCGGGCGTACCGGTCGAGGTGAAGGTGGCGGCGATCTTGCGCGCGATCAGGCCGGACTTCCCGACTCCCGAGACGATCACGCGGCCCCCGGCCGCCGCCAGGAGGCGCACCGCCGCGGCAAACGCCGGTCCCAGTCGCTGCGCGATACGCCCGATCGCGTCGGCTTCGAGGACGAGCACGCGGCGCCCGCGCTCAACGAGATCGCCCGGCTCCGTGCGGGACATCGCCACGCTCCAGAAAGTACGTTGTGAGGAGGCTCTGCCACTCGCCCCGCGCCTTGAGAATCCGCTCGGCGACGTCGCGGACGGCTCCCTGGCCGCCCGCGACCTCCGTGACGATCCGCGCCGCCGCTTTGACCTCCGGCACCGCGTTCGCGACGGCGACCGGCAGCCCCACGCGCGTGAGCACCGGAAGGTCGGCGAGGTCGTCGCCGACGAAGGCGCACTCGTCCCACGCGAGCCCGCGGCGAGCCAGCAGCGCCTCGAACGCCGGGAGCTTGCGGGCCGTCGGATCCTGGATGAGCTCGTCCACAGACAGCTCGCGCGCGCGCAGCGCCGTGGCCGTCGATTCCCGACCCGTGAGCCACACGACGACGAGGCCCGCGGAGCGGAGCAGGCGGATGCCGAGCCCGTCCTGGATGTGGAACCGCTTGAATTCGACCGCGTGATCGCTCACCATGCCGACGTAGATGCCGTTGTCGGTGAGCACGCCGTCGACGTCGAAGCCGACTAGCTTGAGGCGGCGGGCCATGGCGGCATCAAGCACGGACCATCTCCCGCGCCGCGTGCCACACGTCCACTGCGACCGTCACGATCGCCGCCAGCTGGTCCAGCGGGATCATGTTCGGCCCGTCGGACGGCGCCTGGTCCGGATCGGGATGCGCCTCGAGGAAGAAGCCGTCGGCGCCCGCGGCGGCCGCGGCATAAAGCAGCGGGGGGATGAAATCGCGCAGACCGCCGCTCGACCCGTCCGGGCCCTGCCCCGGCTGCTGCACCGCGTGCGTCCCGTCGTACACGACGGGTGTCCCGCATGCGGTCCGGAGCCGGGCGAAGTTCCGCATGTCGACCACGAGGTCGCCGTAGCCGAAGAACGTGCCCCGCTCGGTCACGGCGATCTCGGGCGCGCCACCCGCCCGCACCTTCTCGACGGCGCCCGCCATGCCCTCGGGCGCCATCCACTGCCCCTTCTTGACGTTCACGGCGCGCCCGGCGCGCCCGGCCACGACCAGCAGGTCGGTCTGGCGGCACAGGAACGCGGGGATCTGCAGCACGTCCGCCACTTGGGCTGCCGCGGACACCTGGGCGGCCTCATGTACGTCGGTGAGAATCGGCAAGCCGGTGTCCGCCCGCACCCGCGCCAGCGCTTGCAGACCCCGCTCGAGCCCCGGACCGCGAGCGCCCGCGAGCCGTGACCGGTTCGCCTTGTCGTAGGATGCCTTGTAGATGACATGCACGCCAAGCTTCGCTCCCAGCTCGGCGAGCGCTTCGCCGACCCGCAAATTCAGCCCGTCCGACTCGAGCACGCACGGCCCTGCGATCAGGAACGGGGTGGCCCCTCCTGCGAAATGCCGCACCATATCAGTCGCGTCGGGCGGCGAGCCGGGACGGCCGCTCGGTCTGGGCCGGAGCCGCCCCGGCCCGGGCGCGATGCTGCTGGCGCGCCGCCCCCACGAAGCCGGCGAACAACGGGTGCGGCCGTGTCGGCCGGGACTTGAGCTCCGGATGGAACTGACATCCGATGAACCACGGGTGATCGGGGAGCTCGATGACCTCGACCAGCGAGCCGTCGGGTGAGAGCCCGGCGCAGCGCATCCCGTACTCGGCGAGCACGTCGCGATAGGCGTTCGACACTTCGTATCGGTGCCGATGCCGCTCGCTCACCTCGAGGGCGCCGTATACCTGCGCGATGCGGGAGCCCGGACGCAGCTTGCAGGGATACGCCCCCAGTCGCATCGTGCCGCCCAGTTCCTGGACCCCCTCCTGGGACCGCATCAGCGCGATGACGGGGTTCTCGCACTCGGGCGCGAACTCGCTCGAGTTGGTGTCGGGAAGCTTGACCACGTCGCGCGCGAACTCGATGATTGCCGCCTGCAGGCCGAGACAAATCCCGAAGAACGGCAGCTTGTGCTCCCGCGCCCAGCGGATGGCTTCGAGCATGCCCTCCACCCCGCGCACGCCGAACCCGCCCGGGACGAGCAGTCCGTCGTAGCCGCCGAGCAGCTGGCCCGTGGTCTCCTGGTCGGTGAAACGGTCGGACGAGATCCAGTCGACTTGCGCCCCGCACTCGTTCGCGATCCCGCCGTGCGCGAGCGCCTCGTGGATGCTCTTGTAGCTGTCGGCGAGCTCGGTGTACTTCCCCACCACGGCGATCCGCACCCGCTCGGCGGGGTTGAGGATCTTGTCCACCATCTGCGCCCAGCCCCGCAGATCGGGCTCCTTGGTCTCGAGGTGCAACCGCATGCAGACTTCGCGGTCGAGCCCCTGCTCGTGCAGCTTGAGCGGGATCTCGTAGATCGACTTCACGTCCGGACTTTCCACGACGCAGCCGAAATCGACGTTGCAGAACTGCGCGATCTTGCGCTTCAATTCCTCCGAGAGCGGCCGCTCGGTGCGACACACCAGGATGTCGGGCTGGATCCCGATCTGCATCAGCTCTCGGACGGAGTGTTGGGTCGGCTTGGTCTTGAGTTCGGCGGTGGCGGCGATGAAGGGAACGAGGGTGAGGTGGATGAACAGCGTATTGTCGCGGCCGACCTCCTGGCGGAACTGACGGATCGCCTCGAGGAACGGCAGCGACTCGATGTCGCCCACCGTGCCGCCGATCTCCGTGATCACGACGTCGTGGTCGGGTGCCAGACGGCGGATCGCCGCTTTGATCTCGTCCGTGATGTGCGGGATCACCTGCACGGTCGAGCCGAGGTATTCGCCGCGCCGCTCTTTGGTGATCACGGACAGGTAGATCCGTCCCGTGGTCACGTTGTTGACCTGCGACAGGGAGCGGTCGATAAATCGCTCGTAATGCCCGAGGTCGAGATCGGTCTCCGCGCCGTCGTCGGTGACGTACACCTCGCCGTGCTGGAACGGCGACATGGTGCCGGGATCGACGTTGATGTAGGGATCGAATTTCTGGATCGTGACCCGGAGACCGCGCTCCACCAGGAGGCGACCGAGCGAGGCGGCCGCGATGCCCTTGCCGAGCGACGAGACGACGCCACCGGTCACGAAGATGTACTTCGTCGAGCTCACGGACTCACCTCCTTGAGGTGCCGGGCCAACTGCGCTTCGGCGTATCGCAGGTCGTCCGCGGTGTCCACGCCGGGCGCCGCGGATCCCGCACACAGCGCCACGCCGATCGGCAGGCCGTGCAGCAGCGGCCGCAACTGCTCGAGCCGCTCCCACCGCTCCTCGGGCACCGCCGGCAGCCGCACCCAGCGCTCGAGCGCCTCGCGCGTGTAGGCATACACGCCCACGTGCTGGCGGTACAGGACCGACCCGGTGCCGTCGCGGTCGAACGGAATCGGTGCCCGCGAGAAATACACGGCGCGCCCGCGCGGATCCACGACGACCTTCACGCGCGCCGGGTCCGCCGCCAGCGCGGGCTCGAGCGCGCCGGCGGCAGTACCGATCGGATCGCCGCCGCGCACGCGCGCCACGGCGCCGCGCAGCGCGTCCAAGTCCACGAGGGGCTCGTCGCCTTGCACATTCAGGACGAGATCAAAGTCTCTAAACGATTTATTATCAACGACTTCCGCCACACGCTCGGTGCCGGACTGGTGGTCGGGCGAGGTGAGCACGGCCTCGTATCCCGCCCGTTCGGCAACGGCCGCGATTTCCCGCGCGTCGGTCGCGACCACCAACCGATCACACACGCCGGCTTCGGTGGCCCGTCGCACGACCCAGAGGATGAGCGGCTCGCCTGCCAGTGGCAGGAGTGGCTTGCGGGGAAGGCGGCTGGAACCGAGCCGCGCCGGGATGACGCCGAGGACGGGCACGGGGGAACATACAAAATCCGTGCCGTGGCGTCTAGCCCCGGCTTAATTCTCTGGTATGGCGGGTGTTAGCGTGCCGCGCACAGGTTCAAAAAGTTCTCGAGCATGCGCTTGCCGTGCGCAGTGCCGATCGACTCGGGGTGGAACTGAACACCGTAGATCGCATGGCGGCGGTGCTTCATCGCCATGATCTCGGCGTCCTTGGGGCGATCGGCGCTCCATGCCGTGATGACCAGATCCTTGGGGAGCGATGCGGGCTCGAGCACGAGCGAGTGGTAACGCATGCCGGTCACTGGGCTCGGGATCGCCTCGAACAGCTCGTCGTCTTCATGGATCACGTCGCACGTCTTGCCGTGCATCACGCGATCGGCGCGCACCACGCGGCCGCCGAACGCCTCGCCGATCGCCTGATGACCGAGGCAAACACCGAGGATGGGCACGTTGCCGGCGAGTGCGCGCACCAGCGGGACGAGAATGCCGGCTTCTCCGGGCGTGCGGGGGCCGGGCGACAGCACGGCCGCCGTCGGCTTGAGCGCGAGCACCTGCTCCACGGTGA
>Ga0209234_1000040_pt1 | contig 30906 bp, 24 predicted proteins | sample GraSoi013_1_20cm_2_FD_185816 | JGI IMG/M metagenome (GOLD analysis project Ga0209234, IMG submission 185816) | Grasslands soil microbial communities from the Angelo Coastal Reserve, California, USA - Sample 08_20_2013_1_20cm (SPAdes) (version 2) | ecosystem: Environmental > Terrestrial > Soil >... | reverse complement strand
CCTGCTGGCGACGGGCCGCCTCGACTCGGTGGCCTTCGTCGAGCTGCTGGTCCAGCTCGAGAAACGCTTCGGGCTCCGCGTGGAGCTGGACGACGTGGACGTGGACCAGTTCCGCTCGCTCGCGGCCATCGCCGCCTTCATCGCCGAACGCCGCGGCGCCGCCCGCGCGTAGCAGGCGACCCGGTGCGTTAGTATCTTAGGGAGCTCCATTCACGCGACATGAGGAGGTGCAAGCATCCGACAGCTGATTGAAGTCCAACCCCCCGCTGAACGGGCATTTCTCGTCGGGGCGCCGCGCAAGGGCTCGCCAGACGCGACCCAAGTCGAGGAGCACCTCGACGAGCTAAGACGGCTGGCCGATACGGCGGGCGCCGAGGTCGTCGGGCGGACCCACCAGCGGATCGAGGCGCCGAATCCCAACTTCTATCTCGGACAGGGGAAGGTCGAGGAATTGAAGGGGTCGCTGCAGCAGTGCGGCGCGACGCTCGCGTTGTTCGACGAGCAGCTGTCGCCGGCCCAGGGGACGAACCTCGAGCAGGCGCTCGCCGTGCGGGTGATGGATCGGACGGAAGTCATCCTCGATATCTTCGCCACCAGGGCGCGCAGCGCCGAAGCGAAGATGCAGGTCGAGCTGGCGCAGCTCGAGTATCTGCTGCCGCGCCTCACGCGGATGTGGACCCACCTGTCGCGTATCCGCGGGGGCATCGGCCTGCGCGGCCCGGGCGAGACCCAGCTCGAGACCGACCGACGCGCCATCCGCCGCAAGATCTCTGTCCTCAAGAAGCGGCTCGAGGACGTAGCCGAGCACCGCGCGAACCAGCGTCAGGGGCGGCGGGCCTGTCCCAGCGCCGCGCTGGTCGGCTACACCAACGCCGGCAAGTCGAGCCTGCTGCGCGCGCTCTCCGGCGCGGAGATCTTCGTGGAGGACCGCCTGTTCGCGACGCTCGATACCCTCACGCGCGAGGTGGACGTTGGAGGAGGCTACCGGTTCCGGGTCACCGACACGGTGGGATTCATCCGCAAGCTGCCGCATCACCTCGTCGCGTCGTTCCGCGCGACCCTCGAGGAGGCACGCGCGGCCGATCTCTTGCTGCACGTGATCGATGCGGCGCACGCGGAGTGGGAGGAGCAGGCGGATGTGGTGGAGCGCGAAATGCGGAATGCGGAGTTCGGAGTCAGGACTGAGCAGACCAACATCGCTGAGCCGCAGCGGGTCGTGTACGTGTTCAACAAAGCCGATCTGTTGTCCAATCCGGAGGCTTTTCTCGCCCAGGTACGGGAGCGCTTCCCGCACGCCGTACTCACCTCATCAATTCCGCAGTCGGGTGGTGTAGAAGGGTTGCGGTCCGTGCTCCGCACCTCCGCTCAAGCGCTCCGTCCCATCGCCCGCATTCGTGTGCCGCTGGGCGACGGCAAACTGCTCGCGGCGCTGCACCGCGACGCGGAGGTCCTGGACGAGACGCAGGTGGACGGCGTCGTCCAGGTCACGGCGCGGGTGCAGGCGTGGATGCTCGGGAAGCTCCGGAGGGGAGGGATTACCGTCGAGATTGGGTGGTTGTGACGGGGGCGGGACTCGTTGGAAGTGCAGGCACGATGCGCCACACGTTGCCGTACCATGTAGTGATGTACAGTTCCCCACGTGTGTCCTCGCCGAACGACGTGAGAGCGAGCAGGGTGCCGAACTGAGGATAGTCGCGCTGGTCTTGAATGGCGCCGTTCAGGTACCGGAAACTGCGGACCCACCCCCCGCAGTAGTCGCCGTAAAAGTAGTGACCTACCAGCGCCGGAAGGCGCGTTCCGCGATACACGTATCCGCCCGTGATGGAGCATCCGTTCGCGTCGTTGACGCCGTGGGAGTACTCGAGCACGGGGGGCACCAATCCAACCGTGTTGCAGTCAGTCAGCGGGTTGAAGCAGTGGTTACCCTCCAGGACATTCCAACCGTAATTCTGCCCCCCTCCACTTGCCCCCGGCTGCACGTCGACTTCTTCCCAGAGATCCTGTCCTACATCCGCGATGTAGAGGGCGCCGGTGGCTCGATCGAACGAAAACCGCCAGGGATTGCGGAGTCCGTAGGCCCAGATTTCCGGCCTCGCCGGGGCGAGGCTGACGAACGGATTGTCGGCGGGAATGCCATACGGGGAGACTCCGTCTACGTCGATCCGCAGGAGCTTGCCCAGGAGCACGGTCGTACTCTGCGCGTTACCGGAGGGATCCCCTTCACCGCCGCCGTCGCCCACACCGATGTACAGGTATCCATCGAGACCGAACCTGACGAGGCCGCCATTGTGATTGGTGTATGTTGGATGGCTCACTGAGAGAATGGTCTGGGCGGAACCGGGACTGGCGATGTCCGGGTCGGTCGACACTGTGTAGCGGACTACCTGAATGTCGCCCGCGAGGTCCGTGTAGTCGATGAAAAACTGGCCATTGTTGGCGTAGTTGGGATGGAACGCTATGCCCAGCAACCCTTGCTCGCCACCGGTCGCGACCAAACTCGTGATATCAAGAAACGGCGTGGCCAGGAGTGTGTCGTTCCGGATGACGCGAATCCGTCCGGGCTTCTCGAGGATGAACAGTCGAGAGGTGTCCGTCGGTGGCTGCGTCACGTACAATGGTTGAGCAAGGCCGGTCGCAATCAATTGCAGCGTCGGGATTGCAGACACGATAATCGCGGACGTCCCGCCGCTCCCACCGAAGCTCGCGATAACGGTGGTCCCTCCCGGGCGCACCGCCGTGACCTGAGCCGTCCGGTCGCCCGTGCTGGCCACGGTGGCAACGCCTGGGTCGAGGGTTGCCCAGACGACGCGGTCCGCCACCGGGGAGCCGCTGGCATCGACGATCGTGGCGGTGAGCGTCGCGGTGGCCGCGATCGACAGGGTGTCAGCGGCCGGTGTCACGGTCACGACGAACGACCCGAGCGTTGCGTTGATCGGCGCGTCGCCGGCCAGAGGTGCGAGTACCAACGAAATGACCGGGTTCGTTCCGGGCTGGATGGTTACGGTCACCGATCCCCGATGCGTCTCCACACCACCCGCGTCGAAGGCGTGCAGCGTGATTGTGCGAGAGGAGCCCGCGGGGATGGTGACGATCCCCGCGGCGACCCCGTTCGTGATGAGAATGTTGAAAGCGAGTGGTGTGGCGATGTCGGGGGCCGTCACTTCGACCACCAGTCTCGCGACCGCGACGGCCGCCACGTCAGCCCGCACAAACAGGGTGGTCTCACGATGGTCGCCCGGCTCGATCATGTCTCGCGCAATGCAGGAGCCGAGCGAGAGCAAACTTAGCAGAGCAAGGCGGAAACGCACTGGCCCGTTCACTGCTAAGGTGTGACGGTGATCGTTGCGGACCCGACGGCCCCTTGGAAGGTCGCCACGACGTTCGTTTGGCCCACGCCGACGGCCGTCACCAATCCTGTAGCGTCGACCGCAGCCACTCCCGGCTCGTGCGTGGCCCAGCTGACCGCGCCGTTCGTCTCGTTGCCCTGCGCATCCAGCAGAGTGACGGTGAGCTGAACCGTTTGGATGGCCGCACCAAGCGAGAGGCTGCTCGAGATCGGCGCAACCGTGACCGTGACACTACCCAGGGTCGCGTGGATCGGCACGTCGCCGTTCAACGGAGCCAGCACGATCGAAACGGTCGGGTTGGCACCCGATTGGACGTTGATGGTCACCGATCCGCTATGGGTCTGAACCCGGCCGGCATCGAACGCCCGGATAGTGATGGTGCGGCTGGACCCGGCCGGTAGCGTGATCGTACCGCTCGCGATCCCGCTGACGATCGCGAGATTGAAGACGAGCGGGCTGGTGATGTCAGGCGCGCTCACATCGACCACTACCGCGGCGACGGGTGTCCCGGAAACATCAGCCGTGACCCTCACGCTAACCTGTCCGCTGGACGGTGGCGTCGGGTTGCCGCAGGAGACCAGCCCCGCCACGAGCGCGAGAGTCGCCACGGAAGACCTGCATCGAGTCGCGAGCATCGCCGATCGCCTCCAGCGGTTGGTGCGGTCAGGGGCCCGGGATTGGGCAGCGGACCAGCGTCGGACGAGCAGAATGCAAATAGCTTGCCTGCCCAAGTCGCTACGAGCGGGGGCCCATAACGACTTCCACCGATTCACATTACGCGCACGGGCCGACGGTCACCGTTGGGCGTCACAAAGGTGGAACGTTTGGTGGCGAACGGCGACACTTCTGCCGCCGCTGCTGCTCATGGCGCCAGCGGGCCAGGTGGCAGGACGAGGCTCAGGTCGGCCTCCCTCAGGTACGCTAGATGCATTGCTGGGGTGCCATGACGTCGGGGCAGAGTCGAGCCAGGGCCGCCATCGCTGCCATCGCTTCGTATTTGCCGGCTTGCGAGCTGACAAACGAAGCGCTGGCCTCCGAGGTGGGCGACTGGCCCGCGGACCAGATCTTCGAGAAGACAGGCATTCGCAGCAGGCGAATCGCCGCGGAGGGCGAGTGCGCGTCGGATTTGGGGGTGGCGGCTGCCCGGCGCCTGTTCGAAACCGGGGCGTGCGCGCCGAGCGACGTCGACTTCCTCATTTTTTGCACCCAAAGCCCCGACTATTTCCTGCCGGCCACGGCTTGCACGATGCAAGCGCGGCTCGGCTTGCCAACGAGCTGCGGCGCGGTGGATATCAACCAGGGGTGCTCTGGATTCGTGTATGGTCTGGCGCTCGCGAAGAGCCTGGTGGAGGCCGGTACCGCGTCTCGCGTGCTGCTGGTGACGGCCGATACGTACTCGAAGTTCCTGCATCCGCGCGACCGCAGTGTGCGCACGCTGTTTGGCGATGGCGCGGCGGCGACCCTCGTCGTCGGGCGGGAGGCAGACGATGAGCTGATCGGGCCATTTGTCCTGGGCACCGATGGCCGGGGAGCGTGTCAGCTCATCGTCCCCGTCGGCGGATTGCGGCGCCGTCCTGATGCGGAAACGGCCGTCGCCCGCGAGGCAGAAGGCGGCAACTGGCGGTCGGAGCAGAATCTCTACATGAACGGTCCCGAGATCTTCACCTTCACACTCAACGCCGTTCCCCGAGCCGTGGAGCAGCTGCTGCTGAAAGCCAACGGCGGGCCGCAGGCGGTCGATTACTTCGTGTTCCATCAAGCGAATCGGTTCATGCTCGAGCGTCTGCGCAACAAGCTGAAGATCGCCCCCGAGAGGTTCTGCATCGATCTCGAGGACTGCGGCAACACCGTGTCTTCGACAATTCCGATCGCCTTGGAGCGGGCCAGAGGCCGTGGCAGCATCACCAGCGGACAGCGAGTCATGCTGGTGGGCTTTGGAGTGGGTTTCTCCTGGGCGGCAGGGATGATCCGAGTTTCCTTTTGAGGAGGTCACGCTCATGAGTCCGGACAGCACTGCAGGTTTCCTCGCGGAATTGGCGAGTGTGTTCGACGTGGATTCGAGCGTGGTCACGCCGGATTTCGCGGTGGGGCACCGGTGGGACTCGATGGCCGTGTTGGCGACCATTGCGCTGATCGATGAGCAATTTGACGTGACCGTGCCGGTGGATGGGCTGACCGGCTGTACCACGGTGGCGGAACTATTGACACTGGTGCGTCAGAGCGTCGGCCAGCGGGCACAGGTGAGGTAAGCGGGCTCGAGAGTGGTCGCGACACGTCGAAACCGAAAGCGACGCGCCGCGTCGCAGCCCGCCTCAACTACACGGAACGCCCGACTGCTCCCAGAACTTGTCGTAGTGCCAGCACGGCCCACCGCCCTTGACGTTTCCGTTCGGCGTTGCAAACGTGCGGTCGGCGATGGGACCGTATTCGATAAGTGTCGGTGATTCGTACAGGTCCTTCATGGAGCCCCCTGTCGGTTGGCCTCGGCGCGACGGGAAGATGCATCAAACGGTTCGATGGGACAAGACGTCACGCCGCCTTCACCGCACGTCGCAAGTTTCCTGCCTCTCGCTGGGTGGCGGCCCGCGGCTGCTGGGTGATTTGGAGTGTTGCTGTCTTGTGACAGTTCACGCGAATTGGGATCACCTGCGGCACACCTCGACGATCCGTTGGACGGTAGCCTCCAGGCAGCTCAGGCGAGCCGGGCGATACAGGTCCCAGATGGCGAGTGGACTGGCGAGCCAGGTCAAGCGACGGAATGCTTGGGCGCACCCGTCCACCGTCGGCAGGCGAAAGCTGAGGGCCCAAAGGCTTGGAATCGCCTCCGCCGCCGGGATGGGCGTGATCGCGATCTCATCCGCCGATTCGTGCAGCAACACGATTGCGGCGATGGGAACGGGAGCGCCGCTGCCCGCGCGCTGCTCGTCCAGGCCGAGATAAATGCGGTCGCGCCGCGCTGCGACGAGGTGCGTGCCCGCCGGCGGGCGGCCGCCGTACACGTCCGGTCGGAGGCGCAGCAGCGCCGGGCCGGGCAGCAACGCCGGCTCCCCAGTGGGGCGACAGCACGCGAGATCCTCACTGAGAACCCGATACCCGCGCTCGTGAAAGGCGAGCGCCAAGGTCGTCTTGCCACGACGCCGCGGTGCCGCGAGGACCACTGCCCGGCCCTCGACCTCCACCGCGGCGGCGTGCAACGGGACATCTCCCCGCTGCATGAAGCACAGCGCGGCGGGTATGCCCCACAAGCGCTGCTCACGCACGATGGCGTCGGGACCTTCCGGGATCTCGACCCGCGACATGTCGGGGGCGATCCGATACGCGCCGACGTCCGATGCCCAGAACTCGAACTCACGGTCGAGCTGGTACAACGCGCCACGGGCGTCCTGGTCGATCCCGGCGAGCGTCCAATCCGCCAGCGGCGCCGCCGCGGGTCGCTCTCGCCGCGCCGGCGCGAGCACCACGTCCAGCGTCTCCACGCCGCCGCCCGACCTCGCGAACCGCAAGGTCTCGGAGCTGCGAATCTGGAATCCAAACCCGGAGGCTGGAGGGAGCGAGGTCACCATGCGCCGAGGAACGCGTGGATGCGAGTCAGGTCGACCGCCCAGGTCCAATCGACGCGGTTGAAGTTTCTTTGGGCCAGCCGCCCGGCGAGGCGCCGATAGTCGACGCCCGCCAGACGATGACGTGGGTTCACCAGGAAACGCTCCATGCCGGCGTAGTCGATCTGAGTCATGACGTGGTCATCGAACACGGTCTTGTCGCGTCGATTGACGATCTGATCGGGCAGCACGCCGCGGAGCAGCCCTCGGACGAACGTCTTGGAACGCAGGTCAGGGCACTTGAGCTCGGCGGGAAGGCCGAGGAAGAACTCCCAGAGATCGATGTCGGCAAGGGGCCGCCGCACCGTGATGCCCGCCACGGCGGCGCACAGTTCGTCGGCTTCCATGGTGATCGTCGATCCCTCGAATGCACCCACCTGCTCTTGGGTCCAACGCAGGCGGGCCGGTGGGAGCAAGTCCGTCCGATAGGGGACCTCGTTGACCTTGCGGGCGTCGAGCCAGTCCGGGATGCGCTGCGGCGCATCGTGTCGGCGCCAATGCAGGTACGACGCCGCGACGCGGCCCGGAACGATGGCCGCGGCCAGGTGTCGTGCGAGCGTTCTCCACGCCGTGCCCCGCCGGCGCTCGGCCAGGAGGAGCCTCCCGAGCGCGCGCCAGCGCCGGTGCGTGAGGAGGTGGCCGACCAGGTGGCGTGGGCTCCCGAACACCAACTCGGCGAACTCTCCGGACAGGAGGTTTCGGTACCCGAGCCGGCGCGCCAGCGAGTAGTGCTCGCTGAACTCGGGGACGGAGACGATCGGAACGGGGCTGCCGAGCAAGCGACACCAGTGCTCCACGTCGTCCAGGGCGCGTGCCTGCGGTCGATAGGTGTGGAGCTTGAGTCCGACGTGGCGGGCAACGACCTCGATGTAGCGGCGCTCGTCGACGGCTGGGAGGTCGGGAAACACGGCGGACAGAGCGCCGATCGGCCCGGCGCCGCGGCGACGGTGCTCGTGGGCGCCAACGGCCGCGATGGCGGGGGAGTCGAGGCCCCCGCTGAGCGATACGGCGTCACCGCCCGTGAGGCAGCGTGCCACCGCCTGCGCCAGCAGCTCGGCAAATCGCTCTCCCACGTCCGCCGCGCCGAGGCGCGCGGTCTCCAGGAGCTCGGCGGGCCTCCAGTAGCAGTGTGGGATCGACTGTCGCGCCTGGTTGGTGGTGAGCGTGGTGGCCTGGGGGAGTCGCGACACGCCCTTCAACGCAGCCGGCGTGTCCGCACCCATCCGGCCATAGAGAATCCGCTCCAGTACCTCGAAATCCGGCTCCTCCGGCAGTCGCGCGCCGACCAGCACCTGGCGGGGCTCGCTCGCTGCCACGAACGCGCTCGCATCGTCCCGATAGAACAGCGGGCGGAACCCGACGTGGTCACGAAAGCACGACAGCGTGCGTCCGTCGGTCACGATCCCGGCGAACGTTCCCCGCATGCGGTTCGGAGCGTCCGGCCCGAACGCGCGGACGGCGGCGACCACCAGGTCGGCGGGGGCGGCCGACGCCGGAGCGCACCCAGCTACGGTGACCATGCTCTCGAGCTCGGCCGCGTTGTCCAACCGACCGGTCAGGGCTGCGACGACGGGGCCTTCGCTCGAGAGCGTGGAGTCGGCGCAATGGGGCTGGTTCGACACTCCCAGCACGCAGCTGCCAACTACCCGCAGTCCGATGCACGAGCCGCGATGCGGCGCCGCCGCGAGCATCCGGCGCGCGAGCGTCTCGCTCGGGCACCCGGACCGGCTGAGGATCGCGATCACGGCGTGGCCCTCGGAAGCGGCGGAAACGGCGCATAGCAGGAGAGCTCGCGCAGGTCTCCCAGGACGACGCGCCCGTCGCTCTCGATCCAGGCGTGCGCCACCAACCCACCAGGACCGGTCCTCGCCACGCCAATCCGCAGACTTGCGGCGTAACCGCTCCGCAGGAGCAAGGCCTCGGCGGCGAGCGCCTGTGGCAAACAGGTGGCACGCGGCACGACACGTTGGGCGGCCGAGACCGCCCAGACGATCCGTTCTACCGAGGGCGTTGGCCGGTGCCATCGCATGGATGACCGGGCCGCGCGGGCCAGGAGGTGGCGCAGCCGGTCGAGCGACAACAGCGCCAGGCCCAGCTTCGTCGCGCCGAGCCATAGCACGGCGTCGACCAGCAGGGCCCGATCCGCGGCCGGAAGACGCCACAGCTTACGGAGCGATTTCATCTCTGATGTCGACCAATTCCCGCACGGCCAGCTGCTGTAAGAAAGAGACGACGTCCCGCTCGCAACGGTCGGGCTCCACTTCGTACCGGTCCACGAGGGCCTTGCGGATGTCGAGCACGCGCGTCGGCGCTCCCAGGAGCGCCCAGATGCGTGCACCGACGCGGTCCAGGCCGTAATACATGCCCGTTCGGAGACTGAGGATGACGGTCTCGCCCGCGAGATCCGAGGAGACCTGGTCCTTCGCCGCGACCACGACCGAGGTGGTGGTGATGACGCGGTTGACACCGGTGGATTGCAAGACTCCTCGCTGCGCTTACGGGTGACTGAACAGGCGCCAGGCCTGGTAACACACGCGTGCCGCGCCGGCGGCGACGCCTCTGCCGATGTGCCGGGCCGAGGGCGTGCCTGGTGGCGAAAGTGTCGACGGCAGCTTGAGCTCGACCTGTGCGGCCTGGTCGAGCAACAGGCGCCGGACGCGACTGACGGGATGACGTCCCCACACCGGGCGCGGCGGGCGAAGCCCCCGGGTGTCGAGCAGACGACAGACGCCGAGTCGCCAGCTCAAGATCTTGGAGAGGTCAGGCGTCGGCAGGGGGCGGAGCGGGCTGGCCGCGTCCGGCAGCGCCCCGAGCTGGGCGGCGGTGCCGAGCCAGCGCCGCGCGAGAGCACGATGTGGAAGCTCGTCGGTGGTGAGGCGCATCGCGATTTCGCCCCAGTCGACCTCAGCGCCCGCCGCACAGACCACCGCGGCATCTTGGAACAGGCGCATCCGGAAAGCAAAGGGGTGGGGAAGCGGTGCGTGAGTGATAGCGTGCCAGAGCAGCTCGGTTGCTCCGGGAATCCGTGTCGGTCCGCCTGCGCAAGTTGCTGCTTGCGCGGTGCCCGCGAAGCGCGTCCAGGCGACCGGCGCCGGGACGAAGGTCGACGTGGACGTGTGCAACTCGACGGCCACGGCTCTACCGTTCCGGAGTGGTGGCAAGTGAAAGTGGCCGTCATACGTGGTTGGACTGGCCGAAGCCGGCTCGAATCCCGCGGCGCGGAGGCATTGCCAGGTGGGAAGCGCGGTGTTCCCCGGTAGCAGCACGTCCACGTCGCTGGTCGACCGAGCGTCGGCATAGGGATATCGGTCGGCTATGAGGCGTCGCGCACTGCCCTTGAGCAGCACGTGCGGGACGCGGAGCTCGTTGAGGATCTGCACGAGATCATCGCGCTGTGCATCGACCAGCAGGTTGCGCGCGACGAGAAAGTGTGCCCGTTGCGAGAGCCACTCGGCGAAGGCAGCCGGCACGGCGTCGAATATGCAGAGCTCCCTCAACCGTTGGTGCAACCACAGCACGCATCCTTCGTATTCCGTGAGCGTCGCCAGGCCGGCGGGACTCGATGCGGCCCATCGCTTCCGCAGCGCGGCGACGTCGACATCAGCGTGCAGCCGCAGGGTCGTGAGCAGCAGATCCGCGGTCTCGCTGGCCGTCGAGCGCCGGCGCCTCATCACCCTCTCCCTAGATCACGGCTGCCGACCGCCGGGCGTACAGAGGGATCCGGTCGGCAGGTGGGGAGATCTCGCCGAGTACCCGGATACGTCGGTCGACGCCGCAACGGCGCTCCCCGGCGGTGCGGTGCTCAACGGAGACAGCGAGGAGACGCTTACGTCGCTCGGTGCGGCGGCGGTCCGACTGCGCGCGGCGCTCCACCGAGATGCGAGCGCTTGCGGCATGGCCGCGCAACGACCGGGGGGTCGCAATCGCTCTCCTCGGTTCGCGACCCTCTTCGCGCGTAGCCGCCGCCTCGCCGAAGTCCGGCACGAGTGTCTTGAGCAAGCAGCGCAATTCTTCGTCGGGGCGGCATTCCCGTGCGGCTGCGACCAGCGACTGCACGGCGCTCGCAACTTCCAGTGCCACGTGGCCGTTGGTCGCGCGCAGCACTTTTGGATGGGCGGTCGGAAGGACCTCCTCGTGCCGGAAGAACGGCTCCTCGAACAGCCGCTCACCCGGACGGATCCCGGTGTAGCGGATTTCGATGTCGCGCCCCACTTCGAGTCCGGAGAGGCGGACCAGGTCCGACGCGAGATCCACGATGCGGATCGGCTCGCCCATGTCGAGCACGAACACCTCGCCTCCGTGCCCCAGAACGCTCGCCTGCAGCACCAGTTGGACGGCCTCGGGGATCGTCATGAAGTAGCGGCGCATCTCGGGGTGCGTGATCGTGAGGGGCCCGCCGGCCCGGATCTGCTCGAGGAAGATCGGGACCACGCTGCAACGGCTGCCCAGCACGTTACCGAAGCGCACCGAGACGAAGTTGCGCCCGTGGCTTACAGCGGCATCCTGCACGATCATTTCCGCGACCCGCTTGGTGGCTCCCATGACGCTGGTGGGGCGAACGGCCTTGTCGGTCGAGATCAGGACGAAATGCTGGGTGTCGAGCTCCGCGGCGCAGCGCACCACGTTCCCGGTCCCGAGGACGTTGTTCGTGACCGCATCGGCGACGTTCTCTTCCATCAGCGGCACGTGCTTGTGGGCCGCCGCGTGGAACACGGCGTGGGGGCGGAGACGCCGGAACACGCTACGAATGCGCGGCAGGTCTCGCACGTCCGCGATCACCGAGCTGAGCTGCAGCGACGGATGCGCCGCGCGCAGCTCGTTTAGGATATCGAAGATCTCGTTCTCCCCGTTCCCCAGGAGCACCAGGTGCGACGGCCCGAGCCGGGCCAGCTGGCGCGCCAGCTCACTGCCGATCGACCCGCCCGCTCCGGTGACGAGCACCGGCAAGCTCGCCACGATGCTGCGCACGAGCTCGAAGTCCGTGCGTACCGGCTCGCGACGCAGCAGGTCGTGAATCTCAACCTTGCGGAGATGCGACAGGCCGACGCGCCCCGAGAGGATCTCGAACAGTGCCGGAACGGTACGGGTGGGGATCCCGGCGTCCGTCGCCGCGCGCAATACGCGGCGCACGACCTTTCCCGGGGCGGTGGGCATCGCGATCACGATCTCGTCGATGCGGTGCCGAACGACGACGGTGCCGATCTCCGACAGCGCACCGAGCACGGGCACGTCGTTCAAACGATGGTTCTGCTTGCGCGGGTCGTCGTCGACGAAGCCCACAGGCGTGAGGTCGAGCTGTGGGTTGGTCAGCAGCTCGCGCAGAATCATTTCGCCGGCGGCACCGGCGCCCACGATCAGGGCGCGCCGGCCGCTGCTCCCTCGCGCGAGGTTCTGAAGGGTGCCGAGGCCGCGAATCAACAGGCGCGGAGCGGCAACCGCCGTGACCGTGAGGAAGGCGTCGAGCATGATGACCGAGATCGGAACGCGGCCGGCCGTGAGCCGGCTGGCCGGCAGCGCGATCAGGCCCAGGGCCGCGCAGACGGCGGCCGACAGAGCCGTGGCCTGGACGATCTTCGCCAGGTCCGGGATACTGGCGTGGCGCCACAACCGGCTGTACAGGCCGAACGGCAGGAACACCACGAGCTTGAGGACGAGGGAGAGGACGGCGTACATGGACGCCGTGTGCTTGTCGGGGGCGGTCCAGAGGATGCCCTCGAACCGGATCGCGTAGGCGACAAAGGGCGCCGCGGCCAACAGCAGCAGGTCGGAGACGAGGAGATAGCGGTTGCGGATGTTCGCCATGCCTGGGAGTCCGACTCCTGTCGCTGCAGAGGATGTGCGCTCGCCCCGGAACGCGGTGCAAGTAGCTTGCCCGTCCAAACGGTCGTGCGCTGAGAGTCACAACGACTTGAGTGCGTTCACCTTAACGTGCAGCATCACCGACCCCCTCCGAGCGTCGCAGCGGTGGAACGTTTGATGGTCTGCGGCGACAGTTTCGCCGACGGCGTCGCGGTCTGACGCGACGGTCAACCATCTGGAAGGATGGCGCTTACGTGCGTCGGGGGGGTGGGTATGATGGGTGCGTAGGCAACTTCCCGCAGCGTCCGTTGGAGCGCCATGACTGCAGCGAGCGATCACGACATCCGGGAGCCAACTTGCGCTCACCTTCGGGGCACGATTCTCGAGGTGCGCCTTGGGTCTCGCGAGTGGTTGAGCCCTCCACCGGCCGCTACAGGATGAACCTCGAGCGGCTGCGCCTCGACGATCTCAAAGACGGCCCCGGGTCCCTGTGGGACGCCGACCTACAGATCGCCGGTGGCACCCTGTTTCACTCGACGGTTTGGGCGAGCTACGTGGTGGCACAGCGGCCCAATGTGGAGTGCCTCTTCCTGCGGCTCGTGGACGAGGCGGGACAGAGCCGCGGTATGGCGCTCGCCTTCCGGACGGTATGGCCACGGGGTTTTCTGCCGCCGTTCAGTCGATCGCTTTGGCTCGATGCGCTTCCAGTCGTGCTGGGGGCGAACCGGGGCCCGCTTCTCACCGAATTCCTGCGCCAGGTCAAAGTGCTGGCGCGGCGCGCCGCTGACGTCGACTTGGTCGTGGGAAGCTTTGCGTCGCCTGGCGCGGCGACCGTGCTGAGGGACCTAGGGTTCGACTGCGTGCGCCGTCTGGAGTTCCAGTGTCCCTTGGATGTCTCGGAAGAGAACCTGTGGGCTGCGCTCGGGTCCAAGACTCGCAACACCATCAGGAAGGCCGGCCGCCTTGGTGTCACCATCCATGAGTTGGCGGGAGAGGAAGCTGCGAGGGAACTCCGCCGCCTGCAGCGAGCCTCCGCCGGGCGGATCGCCTCTCGCGGGGGTCCTCAACTCGTGTTCCCGGGCGATGGCCGGACGGATCCAGTGAGGGTGCTTCTGGGCGCTGGCGTTGGACGCATCCTCGCCGCTCGCTTCGAGGGCGTGTACGTGAGTGCGGCGTTGTTCACTTGCTTCAACGGGCTCGTTTACTACACGCTTGCGGGCCACAGCGAGCAGGGGTTGCGGAGTCAGGCCCCCACGCTCCTCCTCTGGGAAGCGATGAAGCGCTACCGGCAAGAAGGGGCACGCACCTTCAACCTCGGCGGCTGCGCGGCCGATGCCGCGGACGAGCGTTCGCCCGAGCACGGGCTCTTTGCCTACAAACGCTCCCTCGCGTCCCAGTGTGTCGAGTGCACCAGCGGCAGCGTGGTTCTGCGCCGGCAGGTGTTCAGGGTCGTGAGCGGACTGCGACGAGCGGCTGCGGTGCTGAGTCATGCGTAGGCGGCGCGCTCGGCGGCGGCTCGGAGCTCGCCGACGCACTCGCCCGCTGAGCCGGCTGGGTTAGGGAACCCAATGGGACGGATCCGCGCGTTTCGGTTGGATGACATTCCGGACATGGTACGGTTACGCCGCCGGATTTTCCGAATTACCGAGCGGCCATCGGACGATTCCCTGGCCGCCTATTACCAGCGAGTCTTCTTCGAAAACCCCTGGCAGGATGACGCAATCTCGTCCCTCTTGTACGAGAACGGCCGGGGCCGGCCGAGCGGATTCATCGGCGTCGTGCCCCGGCCGATGGTGTTCCAGGGTGAGCCGGTACGTGCGGCGGTCGGCACAGAGTTCATGGTCGATCCCGAGGAACGCGGGGCAGCCGGCATCCAGCTGCTCGAGCGCTGTTTGCGGGGTCCGCAGGATCTGTCGATAGCTGATCGCGCCAACGACGCCGCAAGGGCCTTATGGGAGGGGCTCGGGGGAGTGACGGCGCTGTGGTATAGCCTCTACTGGAGTCGGCAGCTCCGTCCCGCGGGATACCTCGTGTGCCGGCTCGAGTCCCGCGTTCCGCGTCGCGTCGGACAAGTGCTACGCCCGGCCGCGGGGGTACTCGATGCGTGTGCAACGCGCGTGCTAGCAGGTGGCAGCAGCTATCGACAGGCCCCTCCGGGCTTCGTGGAACCTCTCGACGAGGACACCCTGGTTACAGAACTCCGACGCGTGGACAAGCGCCGGCTGCTGCCTAGCTATGACAAGGCGTCGGTGCGTTGGTTGCTCGAGCGTCTGGAAGAGCGGGTCGCCTGCGGGACACTCGAGCGCGCCCAAATCCGGGACTCGCAAGAGGGTGTGATCGGGTGGTTCCTCTACTTTCTCTATCCTGATCGCCGCGCGGACGTGGTGCAACTCGCCGCGACGGCGCGGCATCGCGGTCAGGTGTTTGATCACCTGCTGCACCACGCGTGGCAGCGCGGGGCGGTGCTCGCCACTGGTCGCCTCGACGCACCGTTCATGGGGAGTCTGCTCGAGCGCGGGTATACCTTCAACCTTGCCCGGCCCTGGACGATGATGCACTCGCGCCGTCCCGAGCTGATGGCCCTCTTCCAGAGCGGTGGCGCCTTCCTGTCGCGGATGGAGGCCGAATGGTGGATGGGCTTCTAGCGGGAACGACCTCGCCAATCAGACCTGCGCCGCGCAAACGGGCTGACGTCGATATGAAGGTGCGTCGATGAGCGAAGTCGCAGTCTCATCCCAACTTGTCGTGTCTGAGGGCATCATCGCGGCGAGGACCCTCGACCGTTCGCTAGTGCACGGTCTCGTCTGGACGGCTGGCGGCAAGTGGGCGACCCAGGCGCTGAGCTGGGCCTCCTGGCTGATCGTCGCGCGCTTGCTCACCCCGGAGGACTACGGACTCGTCGGCATGGCTGGGATCTACCTCGGGCTCATCACGCTACTCTCCGAGTTCGGTCTGGGTGTCGCCGTGCTCACCTTCCGCGACCTCAGTCTTGAGCAACTCGCACAGCTCAATGGGCTCGCGCTGCTATTGGGGCTGGGCTGCCTACTCGCGTCCTGCGCACTGGCGATTCCGTTGGGGCATTTCTTCCGTGCTACGCAGTTACCACTCGTCGTGGTGGTGATGAGCACGACATTTGTTATCGCATCGTTCAAGACCGTGCCGCTGGCGCTGCTTCAGCGGGACCTACGCTTCAAGACGATCGCTCTCATCGACGCAGGCCAGGCACTGGTACTCGCAACGAGCATGGTCGGATTCGCGCTGGCGGGGTTCCGGTACTGGACACTCGTGCTTGGCGGGGTTCTGGGCGCGCTGATTTCGACCGGAGCGATGCTCAAGTTACGCCACGCACCCCTCGCCTGGCCGCGGATCGAGTCCTTGAAGAGGACGATGACGCTCAGCTCCGACGTCCTCATCTCCCGCCTTTGCTGGTATGCCTATTCGAACGCCGACTTTCTGGTGGCTGGGCGCATCCTCGGGAAGACTGCGCTCGGCTTCTACAATTGCGCCTGGACCTTGGCCAATCTTCCGGTGGAGAAGGTGACGACGCTCGTGGGACAGGTGACCCCGGCCATCTTTTCCGCGGTGCAGACGCAGCATTCAGCAATACGGCGATACGTCCTTGGGATTACTGAAGGCATCTCGCTGATGATTTTCCCCGTCAGTCTCGGGCTCGTTCTCGTGGCCAAGGACTTCGTGTTTGTGGTACTTGGCTCCAAGTGGGAAGGAGCCACTGTACCGCTACAGCTTCTCGCGGCCTATGCGGGCTTCCGCTCAATTACACCGCTCCTCGCACAAGTCCTGCTGGCCATCAAGGATTCGAAGTTCGTGATGTGGAACTCAGTCACCTCCGCCATCGTGATGCCTATCAGCTTCTATTTCGCCGGCAGCCGCTGGGGTACCATCGGCCTTGGAGTGGTTTGGATTATGGTATATCCTCTGATTGCTTCGATGTTCTTCTGGCGCGTCTTCCGCAAGATTGAGTTGCCTCTCCGAGCGTACATGGGAGCGCTCTGGCCCGCGCTAAGCGGGACGATCCTGATGGCAGCAGTGGTGTTAGCAGTCCGCGCGTCCGGTGGTAGAGACTGGTCGCGAGGATTTCGGCTCGCTGCGGAGGTCGCCTCAGCGGTGATCGTATATGTCCTGACATGCCTGCTGGTGCATCGGCAGCGCCTCAGGAGATTCTGGGAGCTCGTCATGACAGCGCCGCTCAGATCTGATCCGGCCTCCATGGATCGGGGATAGACACGAGCATGTGGATGCCTGACGCTAAGGGCCTGTTGGGGCCTTTTACGATGCGGCCGATGTCCCGGGTGTTGAGGCCCTTAATGAGGTATCGTCTGGGGCGAGCGATCGGCCGCCTGCTTGCCCTCCCTGTAGGAGAGGTTCCGGCGCTCGATCTGTTGGAAGAGTTGCGTACGAGCTGGGGCAATGAAGCGTTCGTCGCGAATCTGCCCTTCCTCGCGGCGGTCGCTAAGCACGCGGTCGCAGCTGAAGGGCCGATCCTAGAGTGCGGAAGTGGTCTCACGACTATCGTCTTGGGCGCTCTTGCCGGTCGCCGAGGAGTACCCGTCCACTCACTTGAGCACGTTCCGGAATGGTTCGCACACGTGTTCACCAAGCTGCGGCGATACCGCGTTCCTGGAATAGCTCTCCGTTTGACGCGACTGATTAGCTACGGCCCGTTCGAATGGTATGAACTCCCCAAGGGCGATTGGCCGAACGAGTTCCAACTTGTGGTATGTGATGGCCCTCCAAATGCTACAACCCTTGGAGGGCGCTACGGTTTGCTGCCCCTTGAGGGACCGCACCTTCCAGCTGGCGCAATCGTCCTGTTGGATGACGCGACGTGCTCTTCGGAGATACTCGTGCGGCGACGCTGGCATCTTGAACGACGGATGCGCGAGGAGATCCACCAAGCGCCGGACCGGGCGTACGCGGTGTTGACGCTCGGTGGCCAGTGATGCGCTGTCGGCCTGGCGGAGTGAGCGCTGTCCAAACCGCGACGCCAGCGAGCCTTCCGCGACGCACCAGGCAGGGGCCTGGTGAGGCACAGCGGCTGCTGGTCATCACATACAACTTCCCACCTGACGGGTTCGTAGGCGGTCTACGCTGGGCGGGCATCACAAAGTATCTCGCCCGCCTGGGCTGGAAGGTTACGGTCGTCACGGCCGCTCCGCCTGTCGACGATGCCGCGGTGGCTGGTTCGGAAGTGGAGCGGTGTAAGCGCCTTTGGACTCTCGCAGACGGCGTGCGGTGGCTGCGTCGGTCGAATGGCCAATCCCATGCGTCGGTCGCGGACGCGGTTGGTGCAGGCGGGTCGCCGCACTGGTCCAGTCCATTGCTCAGTCTGTGCCGGGAGGTTTCGGCGCTCGCGACCTTCCCGGACGAGAGCCGGGGCTGGGTGTTCCGCGCCGCCCTGCGGGCACGGTCGGTGATGCGGCGATTCCACCCGACCGTCGTCGTGAGTAGCGGTCCGCCGCATTCGGCCCACCTGGTGGCAGGGATGGCCACCCTCGGGACTTCGGTCCGTTGGTTCATCGACCTTCGCGACCCGTGGGCTGGACCGTTCACGAAAGCCTGGGAGCCGGATCGGTGGACGGCTCGCACGCTCCTCCGATCTTTCGAGCGCCTGGCAGTTCTGGTTGCAGACGGAGTGATCACTAGCACGCCGGACCTCGCGCGCGCGCTCCTGAGGACCTATCCCGCTGTGCCCGTGGAGTGTGTTCCGAACGGCGTCGACTCCGAACAGCTGCCGTCGTTAGCGCCGGATCCCTACACCGGGGTGAGCATTGCCTACGCCGGCACGCTGTACGGCAGCCGGGACCTCGGGGCGGTGGTGCAGGCGCTTCGGATCTTTCTCGACCGCCATCCGGAGGCCGCGCTCGCCGGTTCAAGACTGCGGATAGCCGGTCGAGCCGAAGCCCCCCATGCTCTGGCTCTCAGCCGCGCCGTAGCGGCGGCCGGGCTCGAGCAGTGGGTCGAGGTGATGGGGCCTCTCTCCCGTGCCCACGCCCTGCGCATGCTGTCTCGCTCGCACGTGGCCGTAGTACTCGCACAGGAACAGGATCTGCAGATCCCAGCGAAGCTTTACGAATCAGTGGCAATGGGTATCCCCACGCTGGTCGTGGCTGGGGCAGGCAGTGCTGCGGCGGTCGAGGGGAACCGCCTTGGGGCGGTAGTGCGCGATCCACATGACGTCGACGGGATCGCGCGGATGCTCGAGGAGCTGTGGCATCAGCGGCTGCAGCGGGGATCGCGCTGTCCTGTGCCGGTCACGTACGAGGCGATCGCTCCTGTGGTGGACGAGCTGTTCCGGAACGGTGGAGTGCAGACCCGATCATGTGGCTGACATCCGTGTCGCGCCTCGCCGGAGTCGCGTGGGGAGCGGGTGCCTGGCGCTCTAAACACGCCTGGCTCCTGTGGTCACAGATCGGTGGTCGGCACCGTAATCGCAACGCGGGGCTGAGCGATCGTGAGCATCTCATAGCGGCGGCCAACTGGCTGCGTCGCGCCCAAGATGCGACGCCCGACGGCGGTGTCTGCGGACGCTATTCACTGCGTACGGGGTGGAGCTCGTCTTATCCCGAAACGACCGGGTACATCATCCCGACGTTTCTTGCGCTTGGGCACGAGCTCGGTGACGGCGACTTCGAAGAGCGGGCGGCGCGCGCCGTGCGTTTCCTACTTTCCGTCCAGCTCCCCGATGGGGCATTTCCCGGCGGAGAGATACGGGACAACAGCGTCACGCCGTCGGTGTTCAACACTGCGCAGATTCTTGGTGGTCTCACCGCGTGGCATCGGGTTAGCGGCGATTCCCAGACGCTGCAGGCGGCCGAGCGCGCCGCCGAATGGCTTGTTTCCGTCCAAGCAGCGGACGGAACCTGGCGCCGGCACGTGCATTTGGACGTTGCCACGACATACACGGCGCACGCTTCTTGTTGGCTGGCGGAGTTCGGTGACTACTACGGGACGGGCGCGTACCTGGACGCCGCTGGCCGACATCTCGACTGGGTGCTGAGTCATCAGGACCCCGCGACCGGTTGGTTCGATCTTGCGGGCTTCACCGCCGAGGACCATGCGGCGCGACGGGCCGTGACGCACACCATTGCATACACGCTGTGGGGCGTGCTCCGTACCTCGGAACTGCTCGGGCGCAGCGACGGGGTGGCGGCTGTCGCCAGGGCCGCGAGCGAGATGGCACGCACGTTGGAGCTTACCGGATGGCTGCCCGGGGTCCTGGATCATCGGTGGAACGCGTACGTGCCATATGCGTGCCTCACCGGCAACGCGCAAATGGCGCTTACGTGGTTGCGGCTGTGCCAGCACACTCGCAGTCCCGTGTGGCTTGACGCCGCACGCAGGGCGCTGGCCTTGGTCAAGCGCGCGCAGCCCATGTCCACGAACGATCCCGACGTTCGTGGCGGTATCCCGGGTTCGGACCCGATCTGGGGCGAGTACATCAGCAACGCACTGCCCAACTGGGCGGCGAAGTTTTTCATCGATGCACTGTTACTGAGGGTGCGCCCCTGATGTGCGGCCTTGTCGGTTTCTGGGCACAAGCCGGCTGGACACGGGAAGCGCCGGCGGCATTGCGGCGAATGACGGAGTCGCTGCGCCATCGTGGCCCTGACGACGAGGGATACTGGCACGACGCGACGGCGGGTATTGGACTGGGGCACCGTCGCCTGGCGATCGTGGATCTGTCGCCGGAAGGGCACCAGCCGATGGAGTCCAGCAGCGGTCGCTACGTAATCGCATTCAATGGGGAGATCTACAACTTCCTGGACCTGCGCGTCGAGCTCGAACGCGAGGGCCACGCATTCCGCGGACACTCGGACACGGAAGTCATGGTGGCGGCGATCGAGCGATGGGGCCTGGAGCGTGCCGTGCGGCGGTTTGCGGGCATGTTCGCATTCGCGCTGTGGGACACCGCCGCGCACACGCTCTACCTGGTCCGCGACCGACTGGGTGAGAAGCCGTTGTACTACACGTGGAGCGGCTCCACGCTGGTGTTTGCGTCCGAATTGAAGGCGCTGCGCGCGAGCCCCTGGTGGCACGGCGAGGTCGATCGAGGTGCGCTCGCATTGTACGTGCGCCACAACTATGTGCCGGCCCCGTATTCCATCTATCGTGACGTGCGCAAGGTCATGCCGGGCACAATACTGGCGTTCCGACCGGAACGCGGACCGGGCGATGCGCCCGTGCCATGCCGGTACTGGTCGGCGCGCGCGATCACCGACCGGGGCGCCGCGAGTCCGGTGCGTGGGAGCATCTTGGAGGTCGTGGACGCCCTGCAGGCCTTGCTGCGCACTGTGGTGCGACGGGAGATGATCGCGGACGTGCCCTTGGGCGCGTTCCTGTCCGGTGGCATCGATTCCTCCACGATCGTGGCGCTGATGCAGGAGCAGAGTAGTCGACCGGTACGCACCTTCACGATAGGATTTGGCGAGCCGCGATACAACGAAGCCGACCACGCGAAAGCCGTCGCCCGCGCGCTGGGAACCGATCATACGGAGCTCTATGTGGGACCGGCGGAGCTGCTGGCCGTCGTTCCCCGCATGCCCGTCGTCTACGACGAGCCTTTCGCCGATTCGTCACAGATACCCACGGCCCTCTTGTCCAGCCTTACGCGCCGGCATGTGACCGTCAGTTTGTCCGGCGACGGCGGCGACGAGGTGTTCGGCGGCTACGACCACTACCGTCGGGGGCGTCGCCTGTGGGGGATCCTGAACCGGTTGCCAACGGTGTTGCGGCGGCGACTCGCGCAGTGGGCGCGCGCGGTGCCGGACTTCGATTTCGGATCGGTCTCGAGCGACCGCGTTCGCCATTGGGCGCCGGTGCTGGGGGCCGAGACGGCGCAGCAGATGTACCGCGAGCTGATATCGAACTGTCGTGAGCCTGAGGGCCTCCTGCATCACGGCACTGAGCCTGAGACTGCTTGGACGGACGCGACGCAGTGGGGAGGGCCGGGCACCGCTCACCTAGTCGAGCAGATGATGTGCCTGGACCTGACTACCTTCCTTCCCGATGACATCCTCGTGAAGGTCGACCGGGCAACGATGGCGGAGGGCCTGGAATCGCGCGCGCCGTTGCTCGACCACGAGGTCGTGGAGTTTGCCGGGCGGCTGCCACTCGATCTCAAACTCCGCAACGGTCATGGAAAGTGGTTGTTGCGGGAATTGCTTCATCGCTATGTGCCGCCGGCGCTGGTCGACCGGCCGAAAATGGGCTTCGCAGTACCCCTCGCGTCCTGGCTCGCTGGCCCGCTGCGCGAGTGGGCCGGCGACCTCTTGGCGCCAGCGAAGCTCGAGCGCGAGGGGTTCTGGAACGCCCCGGTGATCGCGGACAAATGGCGGCGCCAGCAGCAGGGGGCGCGCGGGGGGCACGTCGTGCTCTGGACCGTGTTGATGTTCCAGGCGTGGCTGGAGGCGCAGGGCGCAGGAGCCGTTCCATGAGCCTTGACGCTAGCCTGGAGTACTTCGTGGAGTGGGGCGGTCAGAGTTGGCGGCAGCTGGTTGCGACCGGTGTCCGCGAGTTCCTCGGCGAGCGGCTGGACGGCCAGCGGGTCTTGGATATCGGTGCCAGGAGCGGTCGCATGTCGTGCCTATTCGCACTCATGGGCGCGCAGGTCACGGGCATCGATATCGGAAACGATTTCGTGCTGCAGGCTCGGGTCGAAGCGGCAAAATGGGGCGTCGAACAGCGCACCAACTTCATCCCTTACGACGGCGACCTCGACATCTTCGCCGACAATACGTTCGATGTGATCTTCACGAAAAGTGTGCTGGTGGTCGTGTCGGATTTCGACGGTTTCCTCGCGAAGATAGAAAGGAAGCTCAAGCCACGCGGCAAGGCGGTGTTCGTCGAAAATGGGCGAGGCAACCCGATCGTGCGGATCCTGCGACGCATCCGCGCCTCGTTCGTGAATTACGGAACCGTACGGTGCTTCACGCAGCGAGAGCTCTCCGTCATAAGCCGCGTGCTGGACGTCGAGTTGGTGCGCGCGCGGGCGCTCCCACCGGTTTACCTGATCTGCGCGTCCAAGGGGAACCCGCACGGCTAACGCACGGGAGCCGCGATGTGACGTGCGGTGGATCCGAGGTGTCGCTCTAGCGTGACACCACTCCCGCGCCGCTGTCACGCAGCCGCGACGCACCCGTACCAGTGGGTGCGGCGAGCCGCATAACGAGCCACCGGGAAGTGGGTTACGATGTGGCGCCTTATCCCGAATAGCAGCACAGTCCTTGCCCGTGGTGAGCGCCATGAGATCGGGCGAAGGGGTTGCACTCCCATGATGGCGACAGCGCATCCAGCCTATGCAATGCAGCGGAGGGTTGGGGGGCTCGGGCGGCTTCCCGACGAGGCCGCCGACCCGGCGTTCTGGGAGCAGCTGCTCATCGGCGTGATCGTGCTCAGTTGGTTGCTGACCATAGTCATCGACTTTCGGGCGGCCCTCACGCTGCTCTGGGCGATCGGGCTCGGCGCGGCCACCATTGGCCTGCGTTATCCACGGCTCGGATTGTTGGGCATCGGGATCCTGTGCTCGCTGCACGGATTCGCAGCTCCCTTGTTGTTGCAGGGAGGGCTGTGGCGCTGGAACACCGTCAACTACTTGTTGCTTCTTGTCGCCCTGCTGTTCTGGCCGTACCTGCTGAGAGTAGGGCGGTCGCAAAGCCACGTTCTGCTCGCGTTCATCCTGCTTCTCGGCGTGGAGATCCTGCTGAGCGCAGATGTCCAGAACGGCATACAGCACGTGTTCTCGGTCGTGGCAGTGTTCGGGTTGCTGATTTACTTCCGTCGAGGGGCGCGTGCCCCAGACGACTGGCACTGGCTCGCGCTGGTCACTGGGGTCCTGGCAGCCGCGGGAACTGGGGCCTTCTTGCTGCAACAGGGCAAACTTCCAGTCATCAACCGGAATGCTTGGTCCTATGTCTCCCTCACCGCCCTGTTCGCCCTCTCCTTGGCGTTCGGTGTCACGGGCGGCGTGAAGCGTCGTGGGATGGCGCTCACGCTCTTGGCGACGATCAATGCGCTGTGGGTCTTCCTGAGCGGGAGCAGGGGAGCCATCCTGACCGCGGTGGTGTGCCTCGGCTTCATCCTGAGCCAGATGCGGCTGCGTCGCGCGCTCTTCTTCGGCTGCATCGCAGCACTCGTTAGCGTCGTCGTCTTGTCACAGTTCACGACTCTCCGGGACAACGCGGTTGGACGGTTGGGTCTGCTCGCCAATCCCACAGAATCGCTTACGCGTCGTACGAGCGGCCGGTTTGACCTCGTGTTCGGCGCGTGGCAGATGTTCAAGGATCACCCCTTGGGGGTCGGAACCGGCGGTTTCAGCGCCAGCTGGGAGGACTATCTCGCGGACCCGCGAGCCGCGGAAGGGTCCGCAGGCTTCAAACGGACACATCCTCACCTTGCGGCCCACTCCGCATGGGCGAAGGTTCTGGCGGAGAACGGCCTTCCCGGGATCCTGTTACTGTGCGCATACGTCTTCTCGTTCACGCTGAGTGGCTGGCGCACTCACAGCCGAGACTTGCTGCGGCTGGGCTTGACGGTCACCGCCGCCCTCGCGGTCGCGTGGGTGTCCACCGAGTTTTGGAATCCCGGTTTGTGGATGCTCGCGGCGGGCGCAAGCGTGCTCCTCGACCGTGACTCGGCGGCGGGGCTCCGTGGCTGAGCCGGACTCGCTGCGTGTGGCGTTACTCGCCGGGACGTTGGGACGCGGTGGGGCCGAGAAGCAACTGGCCTACGCGGCCTGTGCGCTGCGGGACGCGGGCGTGCGTCTGGAGGTGTACGCCCTGCAGGAAGGAGAGTTTTACGGTGCCGTGCTGCGCGACGCCGGACTAGCTCCCGTCTGCGTCGGCCGGGCGGCCAATCCCGCGCTGCGGCTCCTGACCTTTGCGCGCGCGCTGCGGCGGTTTCGGCCGCATGTCGTTCAAGCCGCGCAGTTCTATGTGAATCTATACGTCGCGCTTGCGTCCCGTGCCTGCGGTGCACTGGCGATCGGCGCTCTCAGGAGTGACGTCGTGCTGGACTTGCAGGCGACGGGGCGGTGGGGCAGGCTGCTGCTGCGCGCGCCGTCCGCTCTGGTGGCGAACTCACAGGCGGCGCGCGCAACCGCGGCCCGGCTCGGCGTCCGCGCCACGAAGATCCATGTCGTCCCGAATGTGATCGAGACCTCCGCCTTCGACCGCGCCTGGAGGTCGCGTCCCGCCGCGCGTAGGGGTCCCCACGCCGTCGCTATCCTCGTGGCGACGTTGGTGCCGGAGAAGCGCGTCGATCGCTTCCTCGAGGGTCTCGCGCTCGCTCGGCGATCCGCACCGGGACTGCAGGGCGTGGTGGCGGGAGCTGGGCCGGAGCGCGCCTCCCTGGAGGCGCACGCCGGTTGGTTGGGATTGCTCCCCGGCGGCGTGGAGTTCCGCGGCGCGTGCGACGACATCCCGCGGCTGCTGGCCGAAGCGGACATCCTCGTGTTGACATCGGACCATGAAGGGTTGCCCAACGTGATCCTGGAGGCGATGGCGGCGCGGCTGCCGGTGGTCACCACACCGGCCGGCGATGCCGCCGTGGTCATCGAGGACGGGGTCAGCGGCTACGTGGTGCCGTTCGAACCGGTCGCGGATCTCGCGAACCGCCTGAGTACGCTCGCGCGGTCGCCGGCGCTGCGTCGGCAGCTGGGCGAGGCAGGGTACGCACGCGTGACCGAGCGATACGCATGCGCGGGGCTCGCGGATCGCCTGCTCGCGGTGTATCGGGCGGTGGCGCGCGAGAGCGGCCATCGACAGGTCTTGGACAGGCTGCCGTCACTCGCCGCCGCGACGTCCTCGTTCCCTTCCTAGGGTGAGAGCGTGGCCACACGCCTTCGCGTTGGTCTCCTGATCGATTCGTTCACGCTTCCCGCTTGGGCCTACGAGATGCTGGTGACGGTGCACCGATCGACGTATGCGGAGATTGCGCTCGTCGTGCTCAACGATTCGCCGCCACCGCCGCGGAGGAGCTGGCTCTCGAAGCTCTGGAAAAATCGCCATGTGATTCTCTACGCGCTCTACAGCAAGCTTGAAGACCGGTTGTTTACCGCCGAGCCCGACGCCTTCGCACCGCGCAACGCAACCGACTTGTTGCGCGACGTGCCCGTGGTTCGCGTCAAGCCGACTCAGGCCAGGCATTCGGACTGGTTCTCCGACGAGGACACGGAGAGGATACGGACGCACCACGTCGACGTGCTGGTGCGACTGGGGTTCCGCATCCTGAGGGGCAAGCTCCTCCAAGCCGCCAGATATGGCGTGTGGTCCTACCATCACGGTGACAACGCCCTGAATCGCGGCGGGCCGGCCGGGTTTTGGGAGGTGCTCGAGGGTCATCCGGTGACGGGCTCGATCCTCCAGATACTCACGGAGGACCTGGATAATGGAAGGGTGCTGTTCAGGTCGTTTTCGGCTACCGACCTCTTGTCCGTCAAGCGCAACCGGAACAACTGCTATTGGAAGAGCGCTTCGTTTCTGCCGAGAAAGCTTAAAGAGCTGCATGACGTTGGGAGCGCGGAGTTCCTTCGACGCCTGAACGGGGACGACGGTCTCAAGCTCTATTCGCACAGGCTCTACGTCGTCCCGAAGAATTGGGAGTGTGCGCGGTTACTGACTAACCATTTCATGCGGTCGGGCAAGCGCAAGTTGAGCGATGCGCTCTTCACGGAGCAATGGATCCTGCTGTTCGACCTGCGCCCGGGTCTTGCTGCGTCCCTGTGGAGGTTCCAGCGAATGATCCCGCCCAGGGATCGGTTTTGGGCGGATCCACACATCGTCTATCGAGACGGGAGGTACTTCATTTTCATAGAGGAGTTCGTGTATACGCGAGGCAGGGGACACATCTCTGTAATCGAGATGGATGAAGCAGGGAATTTCGGCCCGCCGAAACCTGTTCTTGAGCGTCCTTACCACCTTTCCTACCCGCACGTGTTCGAGTGGAACGGCGACTACTACATGCTGCCGGAGAGCTCCGCAAACCGGACCGTTGAGTTATACAAGGCCGTCGAGTTTCCCGTGAGGTGGGAACGCTGTACGGTCCTCATGGAGGATGTCACGGCTGTGGACGCCACCCTGTATTGTGACGGGCGAAAGTGGTGGCTGTTCGCGAACATGCGGGAGTGGCTGGGGGCTTCGACCTGGGACGAGCTCTTCCTGTTCCACGCCGACACGCCGTTGAGCACCCACTGGACCGCGCATCCCGCCAATCCCGTGGTGTCGGACGTGAGACGATCGCGACCCGCGGGAGGGATCTTCGAGCACGGCGGCCGACGCTACCGGCCATCGCAGGACAGCGCCGGGGGGTACGGCTCCGGCCTGAGGCTGAACCGCATCGTCGCGCTGAGCGAGACCGAGTATCGGGAGGAAGAAGCAGCGTCGATCGAGGCCAGGTGGGCCGACGATATTCGCGGCGTGCATACGCTGAGTCACGCGAACAGGCTGACCGTGGTTGACGCACGGCTCCGAAGGTGGAGACGATAGGTGTCCGAGACGGCTCGCCGGCTCGTCTTGATGCTCGCGATCGCGGTCGTGATCCGGGGGTCGTTCGCGCTCGGTGCCTGGCTCGTCACGAAGGACCGCACGGTCTTCCACGTGCCGGACACCGGTAGCTACCTCGCGCCGGCGCGCGACTTGCTGGCTCACGGGACCTTCACGCGCGATGGGCGACCGGAACTCGCGCGCACACCTGGCTATCCACTGCTCCTGGTCCCGGGGATCTGGCTCGGATCGGTGGAGGCCACGACCATCGCGTTGCAGATCGTGCTCTCGGCACTTACCGTGGCGGGCGTCTTCGTTCTCGCGCGGCTCGTGTTCAACGATGGCCCGGTGGCGCTCTTGGCGGCGGGGCTCTATGCGGTCGACCCACTCTCGGCGATCTATACAACGATCCTCGTGTCGGAGACGCTCTTCACGGCGGTGGTGGTCTGGAGCCTTGTCCTGATCGTCGCCTATGTCCGGGGTGGCCGGCTCACCACGCTCGTCGGGGGGATGGCGTTACTCGCCGCCAGCGCCTATGTCCGGCCCGCCGGGTATTTCCTGCCGCTGTGTCTGGTCGCGTTGCTCGGTGGGTACGCCGCTTTCGAGCGTCGCTGGTCGATGCTGCGGCATCTGGCGGTCGCGCTTGCCGCCGCGGCGGCCGTCGTCGCGCCGTGGCAGGTCCGCAATCGCGCGCTCGGCTTCCGGGGGATGTCAGCGATCAGTGCCGAGAACGTCTACTTCTACGACGCGGCCAGCCTGCGCGCCGCGCGGAGCCACACGTCCTTGGAGGCGGCCCAGGCGGCGATGGGATATCACAACGACTCGGTATACCTGGCCGTCCACCCTGAGCAGCGGACGTGGCGCCCCGGCGAGCGCTTCCAGTTCATGGCCGACGAGGGCGGCGGCGAGGTCCAGGCGAACCTGCTGCGCTACGCCCGCATCCATCTCGCTGGGATGGCGCTGGTGCTGCTCTCCCCCGGGACGCATGAGGTGCTCAGGCTCTACGGCCTCCCCCCCGTCCCCGGTGGTTTTCGCGACCGGATTGACGCGGAGGGGCTCGGGAACGGGTTGCTTCACCTGTGGCAAAGCAACGCCGTCGCGCTCGGCCTGGTGAGCGTGCTCCTACTTGGGCTCATCGCGCTCTACGCGCTTGCGCTCCGGGGGCTCGCCGCCGGCGGCCGCCGGCCCGACCTCGCGACGCTCCTGCTGGTCGCGTCGGCCGCATACTTCGTGGTGATCGCCGGCGGGCCGGTGGGCGAGAGCCGCTTTCGCCACCCGCTGATGCCATTCGTCTGCGTGCTCGCGGCGACGGGGATCGCCGCGAAGGCTCGGACGCTGCCCAATCAAAACTCCATTGCGCCCAGATCGTAGGTGACGCCTCGAGGGCGCGCTTTGCCATCGAAGTCCGTCGCCACCGAAGCAATGGCCATCCCGGCATCAATGGCCGGGCTGCCCGGCTGCAAATGAAACGCGCCAGTCGCGGCATTGACGAATTTGGGATCGACACCGGTCAAGTTGTGATCGATGACCGTGCCGACTCCGCCCGTGCCCGAGATGTCGCTCCCCCGGTTGAGATAGGCGATGTTGTTCTCAATCCTGGTGTTGATGGCGGCGCCATCCACCTGAATTCCATGGTAACCTTCGACGGCGCCGTTCTGGTAGATCGTGTTATTCAAGATCTTCACGTCGGAGGTGCCGTTCGTGACCTGAATGCCCACCCATTCGTTGTTCCAGACCAGGTTGTTGTACAAGAGGAGGCTGGCGGGTCCCAGGTTTACGACGATGCCGCCCCTGTTGTGGTGCACGTTGTTGTTGCGGAGAATCGTGCCCACGTTGGAGGCATATTGATTCGTGATGCCATAGCCAGAGCCGTGGTCATGAATATTGCAGCGATCAACTAGGTCGTGGGGTGCTCCGAGGTAGAGACCGTGATGCAGCCAACCTGTTGCGGGCCCGTTGTGATGCACGTTTAGGTTAATGAACTCGTTGTAGCCGGTATTCTCCGCGTCCAGGATTCCCTCCCCAGGCGCATTCCTTACCTCGCCGTTCATGATGCGGATGTGGTGCGCTCCGTTCGCAGGGTTCGCGTTGTAGGTGATTTTCACTGCGTCGTAGCTCACGTTCCCGGCGTCGAGAATAAGCCCGTCGATCACGATGTAATACTGGCCTTCCGCGAAATCCAGCACGCGATAGGCTCCCGCATTCGGCTTGAGCGTGACCGTCTCGCCCGGATACGCCTTGAGGGTTACGGGCGTGCTCCACGACGTGCCGTGGGGGATGTTGTCGAACAAGGACTCGGTGTAGATCCCACCCCTGATGAGCAGGGTCGTCCCGGGGGTCAGACACCCTACGGCACTGTTCAAGGTTCGTTTGGGCGTTCCGAGGTCTTGTGCCTGCGCACACGAGACGGCGTCGTTGCCGTTGGGCGAGACGTAGAATGAGGGACCACCGAGCGACGCGGTGGCTGTGACCGTCGCCGTGCCGCTCTTCCCCTCGCTCGTCGCCGTAATGGTCGCGCTGCCCACCCCCTGGCCGGTCACGACGCCGCTCGGGCTCACCGTGGCGACCGCCGGGTTGCTGCTCGCCCACGTGATGACGCGGCCTGTGAGCGGATTGCTCGCCGCGTCCTTAGGCGCCGCTGTGAACCCCTGTGTCTCCCCTACGCCCACGTTCGCGGAGGTGGGACTCACCGTCACGGTAGCCACGGGGACCTGGGTCAGCGATAGCGAGGCTGGGTGGGCGAGCGCCTGGAGGTCGGCGGCGCCGAGGGCGCCGTCGTAGACCCGGACCTCGTCGATGAGACCGTTGAAGTATTCCCCGAACTGGCTGGCGCCGATCTGCAGGGTCGAGGGCGAGCTCGGCACCGGCCCGGACGCGGGGCCACTCGCGACCAGCACCGCGTTGATGAACAGGCTGAGCGTGGCACCGTCATACGTCACCGCCAGGTGGCTCCACGTGTTCGCGGGCAGGAGGGTGGCGCTGCAGACTGTGGCGGTGCCAAAGCCCGCGAGGACGCCGCCGTTGCCGCAATAGCCGGACGACGAGGCATAGAGGAAGTAGGTGTAGTTCTTGACCACGACGGCACGGAAGTCGGACATCGCGGCGGTGGGTGCCACCCAGGCCGCTACCGAGAAGGCGCCGGCGGGATTGAGCGACGCCGAGTTGGGCACGGAGAGCTGGCCACTCACGCCGTCCAACCGGACCGCGGCTTTCGAGACGCCCGAAGCCCAGGAAGCTCCTCCTCCCATCGTGGCGGAATTGCCGTTCCCAGAGGCATCCGGAGCCACCGCTCCCGAGCCGTCATCGAGGCTCCAATAAGCGACAGCGGGACGGCTTGCGAGGGCTTGGACGTCGGTGGCACTGAGGGCGCGGTCATAGACCCTGACCTCATCGATGACGCCGCTGAAATATTCCCCGAACTGGCTGGCGCCGATCTGCAGGGTCGAGGGCGAGCTCGGCACCGGCCCGGACGCCGGGCGGCTCGCGACCAGCACCCCGTTGATGAACAGGCTGAGCGTGGCACCGTCATACGTCACGGCCAGGTGGCTCCAGGCGTTCGCGGGCAGGGGAGTCGCGGCGCAGACCGTGGCTTTGGCCAGGGAACTCCCGAAGCCCGCCAAGACGGCGCCGTTGCCACAATAGCCAGACGAGGAGGCATACAGG
>Ga0209234_1000038_pt1 | contig 31103 bp, 29 predicted proteins | sample GraSoi013_1_20cm_2_FD_185816 | JGI IMG/M metagenome (GOLD analysis project Ga0209234, IMG submission 185816) | Grasslands soil microbial communities from the Angelo Coastal Reserve, California, USA - Sample 08_20_2013_1_20cm (SPAdes) (version 2) | ecosystem: Environmental > Terrestrial > Soil >... | reverse complement strand
GTGCTTACGTTCGTATACCGTGGGAAGATTGCGCCATGCAGCATGAGCATGTCGTTACCGAACATAAACATCTTGCCATACATGGGAGATGAATCCGGTAACCAACTGGTTCCAGAACCTTCGCGGCTCATGGGATCGGCAAGGTCGATAGACGAACGCATTTCCATATGCATCTCGTGGCCCTCATGTATTGAGTGAGACTGATGGGACAAATCCGACTGATGATCAGACGGCGAGTGTTGGGTGCCTACTCGCGATTTATCGGAGTTGAGCGTTGAGTGTTTCTTCTCTTCCTTCGGCACAAGTGTCATTCCGCACTTTGGGCAATTGCCGGGATGATCCGTAATCACTTCGGGATGCATGGGGCAGGTGTATTTCTGTTTCTTCTCATGCTCCTGCTCATAATTGTGCTCGCTGCCCGGGCGATTGAGGTCAATCGCCCCTACCTGTGCGCCAGCGCTAATCGCGAGCGTAAATGTAATGATTAGAATCGAGATTCGTTTCTGCATATTGGCCTGCGTTCTCTGTAGTGGCAGCCGTGTCGGCTGCGACGTCCTGCGCAAATGCAGACGGCACATCTGCCGCTACAGCGGAAGATTCGCGACCCCGAAAGCTTTCGGGGCTGGTTAGGCCAATGACGGTGGAGCGTGCGCGAGAAGGCTCCGCTGCAAAATCAATTCAGCGAACGAATGCGCATCGGGTGGCCCGGTATCAAGAGATCGCGGCGCCAAGGCAATTCGCGAATACCTGACGTACGCAGGTTCTTCCAGGCTAAGATTGACGCTGGAAAAATTCGCGTGGTCACGCATCCAGCTCTTTGCCGCGACCGGAGCAATCGCGCGCAAAATTTTGCAGCACTGGGCTCCAGTCGACGGCTTTTCTTGTTTCGCGGGCTTGGAATGAAACGGACACCCGGCTCTCACCGAGTCTGTCTTTGTTGCCAGCGCAGCGAACGCACAATGATTTGAAATCGCAAACCATGAGCAGACCGCAACTGCAACGATCAGGCAACGCGCAATTGCTCTCACACCAATTCAATCGCTGATACGCTGCGAATGCTCAAATATTTTCTTTCGCCTCGCCAAACGGTGCAGCGCCGGTCGCAGTAACTTCCGGTGGCGCCAAGGGCACGTTCTGCGGCATAGCCGCTTCTGATTCGACTCGTCCTTGCTTGATGCGTGTCGACATTAACATCGCCGTAAAAAGAAGAGCGGCTGCCAGATAATACGGCGCGCCAGGAAGGTGAATTTTATTTTTCGGATCAATGAACCATCCAAAAATCCGAAGAAACAACCACGGTCCGATAATGAACGTGATCGAACGCATGCTCTGGAGCGCGCCTTGCAATTCGCCTTGTTCGCGCTCGCTGACGCGATGAGTCATCATGCTTTGCGCGGCTGGCATGGAAATGTTCCAAAGTGAAATGATTGGGATCGAAGCCAGCAACCACGCGCCCGTTTTGGCCAAGCCGGCAACTAACATTCCGCTCGATCCAAAAAACTGGCCAATGTAAAGAGTCCGTCTTTCGCCGAAACGTTTCACCATTACGCCGGTCAGTCCGCCGGAAATCGCGGCAGTGACGACTCCAACCACCATGAGCGACAATCCGATCATCCCCTGGCTCCAGCTGTAGCGATAAATCGCGTAAAGTGCCCAGACGCTAAACACATTGTGCGCGAGATAGGCCAGAAATTGGATCGTTGTCAGCCGCCAAAGTTCGTGATGAGAGCGCAACAGCGTAAGCGAGCCGACCGGGTTCGCACGCCGCAACTCGAATTGTTTTCGCTGATTTTGCGCCAACGATTCCGGAACGAAGAAGTAGCCCCAGAGCCAATTCGCTAGACTAAGAGCGGCTGCAATCCAAAACGCGAGACGCGGATTGACATCGCCCGCCAATCCACCGATTGCTGGTCCGAACGTGAATCCGATGCCGAATGCCACGCCGATCAACCCGAACGCTGCAGCTCGCTTTTGTTTCGGCGTAACGTCGGCGATGTAAGCCATCGCGGTCGGAATGCTTGAAGTCGTGATTCCGGAAATAATTCGGCCGAGGAAAAGCCAGTTCAACGTGGGTGCCATCGCCATCACGATGTAATCCAATCCGAGACCCAGATTTGAGAGCAGGATAATCGGGCGTCTTCCAAACCGATCTGACAAAACTCCGAGTAAGGGTGAACAGAAAAACTGCATCAGCGCGAAGACCACAGCGAATCGGGCGCTCCATTTTGCCGCATCGGTCATTTCGCCGCCAAGAAAATCAAGAATCAGCTTGGGCAAAACGGGGATAATCAAACCCATCGCCAAAATGTCGAGTGTCACGGTGACGAGAATGAAAATGACCGCGGCTGGACGTGTTTTCATTGGGTAGCGTTAAAGCGTTAAAGCGTTAAAGCGTTGAAGCGTTAAATCGTTACATCGGATCACGATTCACGGATCACGAATCAGCGAAAGTAAATCTGTGTTAGCATTGGCAAGATGCATCGTCTCTCTTATCTCTCGCCGAAAACCGAAGTCCGCGAAAGTAAGATTCACGGACGCGGTTTGTTTGCGACTGCCGATATTGCCAAGGACGAAATCGTGGCCGTGAAAGGCGGGCACATTGTCGATCGAAAAACTTTGCGCGAAAAAATCACGCCCAGGCTCGGACCGGTGGAAATCCAGATCGACGACAATTTGTTCATCGCGCCAGTGACCGACGAAGAGCGCGAGCTATCGATGTTGTATTCGAATCACTCGTGCGATGCGAATCTCGGAATACGCGGCGAGATCACGTTCGTGGCGATGCGTGACATCCGCGCTGGCGAAGAACTCACGCATGATTGGGTGATGACGGACGACGACGATTATTCCGTTGAATGCAAATGCGGCGCGCCCAATTGCCGCAAAATTGTCACGGGCAAGGACTGGCAGCGACTGGAATTGCAAAAACGTTACGAAGAGTACTTCTCAGCCTATTTAACACGCAAAATTGCCGCCGAGTTGTCATTCCGAGCGAAGCGAGGAACCTCACAATCGGATCGGTGATTACACTGGACCAGCGTCTCACCAGTACGCAGCGCGAGATCCTTCGCTCTGCTCAGGATGACGGCTTCACATTGGTGCGCGATCCATCATTGCAGGTCGACATCGCGAGGTTGTCGGTCCTAGAGCATAATGCCTTTCTCGAAGCGCTTTGAGCCAGAGATTCCTTGGCTTCGCTCGGAATGACAAGCTTCTCAGTAACGGTAATGCTCTGATTTAAAGGGCCCCTCGACTGAAACGCCGAGGTAGTCGGCCTGTTTTGGGGAAAGCTTGGTCAGCTTCACCCCGATTTTTTCCAGGTGCAAACGTGCCACTTCTTCGTCGAGTTTCTTTGGCAGAACGTAAACGCCAACTTTGTAGGTGTCCCGATTTTTCCAGAGATCCAACTGGGCCAGAACTTGGTTGGAGAATGAGTTCGACATGACGAAGCTCGGATGACCGGTGGCGCATCCAAGGTTTACCAGCCGGCCTTCTGCCAGAAGGAAAATTTCGTGACCATCTGGGAACGTGTACTTGTCCACCTGGGGCTTAATATTGGTTTTCTTCACGCCTTTGGCCTCGTTGAGCGCGTCGACCTGAATCTCGTTGTCGAAGTGTCCGATGTTGGCGACGATCGCCTGATCTTTCATTCGTTGCATGTGATCGAGCGTGATCACATCGATGTTGCCGCTCGCGCTGATGTAAATGTCGCCGCGGCCGAGCGTCTCTTCGACAGTCGTCACTTCATAGCCTTCCATTGCCGCTTGCAACGCATTGATCGGATCGATCTCGGCGATGACGACACGCGCACCCTGACCGCGCAACGATTGTGCGCAGCCTTTGCCGACATCGCCATAACCGCAAACGACAGCGACCTTTCCAGAAAGCATCACATCCAGCGCGCGATTTAATCCATCGACCAGCGAATGCCGGCAGCCGTACAGGTTATCGAACTTCGATTTGGTGACGGAATCGTTCACGTTGATTGCCGGAACGAGCAGCCGGTTTTCCTGATGCATCTTGTAGAGTCGATGCACGCCTGTTGTGGTCTCTTCCGAAACGCCGCGCCAATCCTTTACGATCTCGTGCCAGCGATAGGGATTCTCCTGATGAATCTCAAGGAGCAAATCCTTGATGACCTGTTCTTCTCTATTTGCCGATTTCGTCTTGGCCCAGTCGCTGCCTTCTTCGAGCTCATAGCCCTTGTGAATCAGCAACGTGGCGTCGCCGCCATCGTCGACCACCAGTTGTGGACCTTTACCTTCAGGATGCGAAATAGCGCGATAGGTGCATCGCCAGTAGTCTTCCAGCGATTCACCTTTCCAGGCGAAAACCGAAATGCCGCGTTTAGCGATCGCTGCTGCGGCATGATCTTGCGTTGAGAAAATATTGCAGCTCGCCCAACGCACGCTTGCGCCAAGATCGGTCAGCGTTTCAATCAACACCGCCGTCTGGATCGTCATGTGCAGCGAGCCCGTGATGCGTACGCCTGAGAGCGGTTTCTGTGGCGCGTATTTTTCGCGGATCGCCATCAGGCCCGGCATTTCCTTCTCCGCGATGGAAATTTCTTTTCTTCCAAAATCAGCCAATGAAACGTCGGCGACTTTGTAATCCTCTTTTCGTTCCGTCTGTATTGCTGTCGGCATAGGTATTAAGTTTTCGTGTTAAGTTTCCATTTTTCTACGGCGCTATCGCGCTGTGGACCGCAGCTCGTTCGCTTTATCGGTGCGTTCCCACGTGATCGCCTCGAGATCATCAATTTTGCCAAAGTGACCGTAGTTTGTCGTCTTGGAATAGATCGGGCGGAGTAAATCGAGTTGTTGAATGATGTCGGCCGGCTTGAAACTGAACGTCGCCAACACGGCGCGCTCGATCGTTTCTTCGTCGATGGTGTGCGTGCCAAAAGTGTCGATGTGGACGCTAAGCGGTTTCGGGTGCCCGATGGCGTAGGCAAATTGCACTTCACACTTTCTTGCCAGCCCGGCCGCAACCACATTTTTCGCTACCCAGCGCGCCATGTAAGCCGCACTGCGATCGACCTTGCTCGGGTCCTTTCCGGAAAACGCGCCGCCGCCGTGGCGTCCCATTCCGCCGTAACTATCGACGATGATTTTCCGACCCGTCAGACCGGTGTCTCCCTGCGGACCGCCGACGACAAAATTCCCGGTGGGATTCACAAGGAACTGCGTCTTCTCGCTCAGCATCTCGTCAGGCAAGACCTCCTTGATGACATTTTCGATGATAAAGCTGCGGATTTCCGAATGCTTCACATCGCGGGTGTGCTGTGTGGAAACGACGACGCATGAAATTCCAATTGGTTTCTCATTCTCGTAAATCACCGAGACCTGCGATTTGGCATCCGGTCGCAGCCAGCCAGCTTTTCCGCTCTTGCGGATACGTGTCAGTTCCCGCCCCAGCCGATGCGCAAACATGATCGGCGCGGGCATCAGCTCCGGCGTCTCGTCGCACGCGTAACCAAACATGAGTCCCTGATCGCCGGCGCCTTGCTCGGCTGTCTCTTTTCCATTCGCCGCGCGCGCATCGACCCCTTGGGCAATGTCGGGCGACTGCTTGGTAATGATGTTCGTAACAAAAAGCTTGTCCGCGTGAAAAACGTCGTCGTCGTTCACGTAACCAATCTCGCGCACCGTGTCGCGGACGATTTGCACGTAATCGAGGTCCGCTTTAGTCGTGATCTCGCCGCCAACGATGACGACGTTGCTCTTTGCATAAGTCTCGCAGGCAACACGACTATGTCGATCGTGTGCCAGGCAGGCATCGAGCACCGCATCGGAAATCGTATCGCAAACTTTATCGGGATGACCTTCACCGACCGACTCGGAAGAAAAAATATAGCGACGTGACATGGCTTGAATTCGTTAAGAGGTTACTGCGTTAATTGGATTAGCCGAGAGACGCGTCCACATCGTGACGATTTGAGGCGTTCACGAGTTGACGTTGTCCAAAACATATTGACCAATCATGATGCGTCGATATATCGTTGCCTACTCATGGCGTCAACTATTAATTTGTTGCGACTGCTGGCCGACCCGACCCGGGTGCGGCTGTTACTTCTTTTAGAGCAGGAGGAGTTCTCAGTGGCAGAGTTGCAGCAGATTTTGGGAATGGGCCAATCGCGCATTTCCAGTCATCTCGCTCAATTAAAACGCGCGGGCGTCGTTTCCGATCGCCGGGTAGGTAAAAATGTGTACTACGACGCCAACCCTCACGGACGGAATTCACAGCGAGAGCGCGTTGAAGAAATTACGCGGCTGCTTGCCCGCGAATTGCCGGAAACATCACGAGATCGAACCAGTCTGAAGCTTGTTCTGCATAAACGTCAGGACAAGGCGCGCAAATACTTTGACGAGCTAGCCGGCAAGTTTGGCCGCAGCTATGTGCCGGGTCGCTCGTGGAAAGCGCTGGCGCATACGCTTATTACTTTACTTCCGCCGCTGACGGTCGCCGATCTCGGTGCGGGGGAGGGAACGCTTTCGCAATTGCTGGCGAAAAACGCACGCAAGGTCATCGCCATCGATAATTCGCCTAAGATGGTCGAATTCGGTGGGCGGCTGGCAAAAAAACACGGAATAAAGAATCTCGAATACCGACTTGGTGACATCGAAGATCCGCCGATTGCCAAAAACAGTGTCGATCTGGCGATTTTGAGCCAGGCATTGCACCACGCCATTCATCCCCAGGAAGCGGTCGCTGCTGCCCACACGATTCTAAAACGCGGAGGCCGGCTGGCAATTCTCGATCTCTTGAGCCACCGGTTCGAACGGGCTCGGGAGTTATATGCAGACCATTGGCTTGGCTTCAGCGAAGTGCAATTACACCAGTTCCTGGAAAAGAGCGGCTTCCGGCAAATCGAAGTGAGTGTTGTATCGCGGGAAAAGCAGAGCCCGCATTTTCAAACTGTGCTGGCTACCGGCGTTAAGTGAACGCCAGGGCCGCTTCGCGTGTCAATGTAGTGGGCGTTGCTTTATGGTCTCTACCGACAAAGCTGTAGCCATAACCGGCTTCTTCGAGGAAGCGAAACGGCGCAAGGTGTACCGCGTGGCAGCAGCCTACATCATCGCTGCCGGCGGGATTATACAACTGGCCTCCGCCGCGTTTCCGGCATGGGAATTGCCAAACTGGGCGCTGCGTCTGGTGATCGTAGTGCTGCTGATGGGCTTTCCAATCGCGCTGATCCTTGCCTGGGCGTACGACATCACGGCGCAGGGCGTTCGTGCAACACCAACGCCGGCGGTGCCCGGATCGCATCGTCGCCGAAACATCGTCATGCTAGTACTGACCGGCGTGACCATTTCCGCCGCAGCAGGGTTCTTTCTCCTGCCACGCGTGTCAGCCCACAAGTGCGACAAGTCAATCGCAGTGTTGCCGTTTGAAAATCTGAGCGACGAAAAGGAGAACGCCTACTTCGCGGACGGCATTCAGGACGACGTGCTCACCAATTTGTCGAAGGTCGGCGACCTGAAAGTGATTTCACGCACCTCAGTCATGCCGTATCGAGGGAAAGCATCCAATCTTCGTGAAATTGGAAAGACGCTGGGAGTTGGTGCCATTCTGGAAGGCAGCGTTCGTCGCATCGGCAATCGAGTGCGTGTAAACGTGCAATTGATTAACGCCGACACTGATGAGCACATGTGGGCGGAAGATTACGATCGTGATCTGACTGATGTGTTTGCCATTCAAACGGACTTGGCCCAACAAATCGTGCGCGAATTGCAAGCGAAACTGTCGCCAATGGAAAAAGCGCAAATCGAGCGCAGACCCACTGAGAACGGCGAAGCCTATCTGGCGTTCATGCAGGGCCACGAGATGTTTTATCGGGCTGACAAGTTCCGCAGCAATACAGAAAAAGCTGAGCAGCTCTTTGAAAAAGCAACGAAACTCGATCCAAACTTCGCCGGAGCATTTGCAGCATTGGCCTGGGTCCACGATTGGAATTACCACGATTTCGATCCGACGCCTGCGCGAAAGGAAAAAGCGCGGGCCGCGGCAGTGGAAGCGCTTCGTTTGCAGCCGAACCTCCCTGAGGCACATCTCGCAATGGGTTTTTATTATTACTATTGCGAGCGTGACTATCAGGCAGCGCTCGACGAATTCGCCATTGCGAAGCTGAGTTTACCAAACTCCCCGGAAGTTTATATGGCCATTGGTGCCATCGAACGTCGCCAGGGCAAATGGAAGGAATCGACCGCGAATCTGCAGAAGGCGGCGTCCCTAAGTCCGAAGGATGCCTGGGTTTTGCAAAATCTTGCTGACAATTATTATGCCACCAGAAGTTTTGAAGCTGCAGACAAGATTTTCGACCGTGCGATCGAAGCCGCGCCTGGATCATTTGGTGCTCGCGCGCAGAAGGCCAACCTTGCGATTGATTGGAAAGGAGATCTCGGTGAGATGGAGAGACAACTGGCGCAGGTCCCGACAGGTTTCGATCCAGACGGTCTTATTACATATGCGCGCCTGCAGCTTTTAATTCTACAACGAAAATTTCCGGACGCTCTCGCGCTTCTGAAGCAATCGCCTCAAGATCTCTACCATAAAAACAAGCCAAAGGACCTCTTTGAGGGCGCGATTTATACTTATTCGAACAATAAAGAAAAAGCGCGGCCTGCCTTTGAACGGGCTCGACCCATTGTAGAAAAAGCGTTGCTTGAAAGCTCGGATGATGCGTCCCGGCATGTAACTCTCGGTTTAATTCTGGCCGGGCTTGGTGAGAAGGACGCAGCCATCGCCGAAGGCAAACGCGCCGTCGAGCTATTGCCCGAGTCTCAGGATGCCCTCGAAGGGCCCAAGACGGCCGTGGCCCTCGCTCAGATCTATGCCTGGACAGGCGAAAATGACCAGGCGCTCCAGCTTCTTGAACGTTCGCTTAGCACGCCCAACGGGGTGACAGTCCCGTCTCTAAGACTTGATCCCATTTGGGATCCGTTGCGAAGCGATCCGCGCTTTCAGGCTTTGATCGACAGACACGAAGCGCGAGCTTAGCGTCGGCTTCTCTTTTTTACTGTCGACAACAGCCATCATCGCGAACGACGCGAAAAGTTCGTAAAGGCAATGACCACGATTTGAAGTGAATGGCGCGCTTCATTTTCATGTCTATATTTCCGCCGTTGAACCATAATCGAGGCGAATCCAAATCTGTTGCTATGGACGGCTTCTTCGAGGAAGTAAAACGGCGAAAAGTATATCGTGTGGCGGCGGCCTACATCATCGCTGCCGGCGGCATTATACAACTATCATCAGCCGCGTTTCCGGCATGGGAATTGCCAAACTGGGCGCTGCGTCTGGTGATTGTGCTGTTACTGGCCGGTTTTCCAATCGCCTTGATCCTCGCCTGGGCTTTTGATGTCACACCGCAGGGCATTCGAGCTACACCGAGCGTGGCTGCGCCCAGAACACACCGCCGTCGCAACGTAATCATGCTTGCGGTGACCGGCCTGATCGTCTCCGCAGTCGCGGGATTTTTCCTGCTCCCCCGTATTTCTTCGGCGCACAAGATCGACAAGTCGATTGCGGTGTTGCCGTTTGAAAATCTGAGCGACGAAAAGGAGAACGCCTATTTTGCAGACGGCATTCAGGACGACGTGCTCACCAATTTGTCGAAGATCGGCGACCTGAAAGTGATCTCGCGTACCTCGGTCATGCCGTATCGAGGGAAGGCGTCCAACCTTCGTGAAATCGGCAAGACGCTCGGAGTCGGTAACATTCTGGAAGGCAGCGTTCGCCGCATCGGTAATCGGGTGCGCGTCAATGTGCAATTAATTAATGCAGAAAACGACGAGCACATTTGGGCTGAAGATTACGATCGCGAGCTGACAGATGTCTTCGCGATTCAGACCGATCTGGCCCAAAAGATCGCGACTGAACTGCGGGCAAAATTGTCGCCAAGCGAAAAAGCGCTCATGGAACGCAAGCCTACCGAAAATGGTGAAGCCTATCTCGCCTTTGTCCAGGCACATGATCTCCAGTGTGCCGTTGAGGATCTCGGGAAACTCAAACAAAGCGAGCAGCTTTATGCGCGCGCCATCGAGCTGGACCCTAAATTTGCGCTTGCTCTTGCGCGCTACTCACAGTTGCAAAGTTGGCTCTTTCATAGCATCGAACCCACTCGGGAACGCCGCCAAAAAGCCCGCGCTCTCGCCGAGCAGGCCCTGCAATTACAGCCCGACCTGCCAGAGGCGCACCTGGCCATGGGGCAATCCTATTATTACGGCGACAACAATTACGATGCGGCGCAGAAAGAATTCGAAATCGCCCAGCGCGGATTGCCTAACGAATCGGAAGTTTACCTCGCTCTCGGCGCGATCCAGCGCCGCCAGGGCAAGTGGGCAGAATCGACTGCGAACTTTGAAAAGGCCGCCAGTTTGAATCCGAAAGAGAGCTGGCCGCTGCAAAATCTCGCTCAGAACTACCAGGTGCTGCGAGATTTCGATGCGGCCAACAAAACGATCGATCGCGGGCTTAAAGTAGATCCGGAAAGCGTGGGACTTTGGGAGACCAAGTCCAAGCTGGCCATCGCCGAAAAAGGCGATCTGAGCGTTTCGGAGCAGGCATTTCAAGCGGCGAAATCGATGCCAATGAACGACGAGGCCAAACTTAGGATCGCCTTCGGACGCGCGGACGTTTTTGTTTTGGAACGGAAATACCAGGAAGGATTGCGCGAAGCGGAAAATCTGCCGGACGATCGCCTCGCAGCAATTCCCAAGGCCTTGAGTAGTAAATATTTTCTCATCGGCTTTGCACGAAAAGCACTCCAGGACGAAACCGGCGCGCGCCTCGCGTTCCTGAAAGCAAAAGACTTGCTCGAAGCACAACTGAAAGAAAGTCCCGATTCACCGGATATGCAGATTCTGCTCGCGAAAGTTCTTGCCTGTCTCGGAGAAAAAGATGGCGCGCTAGCTGGGGCGCGGCGCGCCAGCGAATTGCTTCCGGAAAGCAAAGACGCCTTTGGCGGCCCGGAAATTGCGGCCGACGTGGCTGAAGTTCACGCCATGCTTGGCGACAACGGTCCGGCGATTGAAATCCTGGACCGGTTGTTGAGCCAACCGAGCGCTGTCACCGTTCAGGGCCTGAAAGTAAATCCCATTTGGGATCCGTTACGGAGCGATCCGCGTTTTCAGACGCTGCTGCAGAAATACGGTGGTAAAGCATAGCTGCGGGCAGCATTCGCAATCTGCAACCAGCATCTAACACAGGTGGCCCATATAACTCATGCGTTTTAAACGTGTCTTTTTCTTTCTCGCGCTTGCGGCAACCGCACAAGCGGATTGGACGATTCTCTCCAGCGCATCGGAGCCGGGACGCGACGGTCTGGTACACAGACATGTTTTTCTGGAAAATGCCGTTGGCAGCGAACGCATCACCGTTGATTTCGCAATCTTCCCTACAAAGTCCTGCACACTGCGTATCCTTCAAAATGAAGGTGGCGCAGTCGGTCTTGGTGAGATGATGAGACATGAAAAATGTCTGGCCGGTGTAAATGGCGGGTACTTCAATGAAAACTTCGCTCCGCTCGGTTTGCGAATCGCGAACGGGCAAATGATCGCGCCACTGCAGCGCGCACGCTTGATGACGGGCGTGCTTGTGGCGTCCCCCCGAGGAGTGCAAATCGTTCGCTCTCGTGAATTTTCGCGGCGCCTGGGAGTGACTGCAGCAATTCAGTGCGGGCCGTTTCTCGTTGATCGAGGCCAGCCTATCAGGGGTTTGAACGATTCCCATCTGGCCCGACGGACTTTTGCAGCGACGACAGGCGGCAGTCGCACATTGATCGGCGTTTGCTCAGGGGTTTCGCTGGCAGAATTGGCGAAGATCCTTGCGACAACGTCGCTCGCTGAGGATTTGAAAATTGAACGCGCTCTAAATCTCGATGGCGGATCATCGAGCGCATTTTGGTTCGCGCGAGAGAATGGCAACGCGTTTTCAATTTCGGAGCAGAAATCTGTGCGCGATTTTGTCGGGATCGTTTCAAAATAGCCGTAGCAGCGCTCTGCGAGCGCCAAATAACGAATGGATTTGCGACGGTCAGAGACCGCCGCTACAGAAATGCGGAAGATGCGCACATTCGGCGGCTTTATATCCGGGCACAGATTTTTCTACGGAGAAATTCGTGGCGACGAAGTTCGCGTCCTAAAGAATCCCTTCTGGATCGACATCGAGCCGACAGGCGAGATTGTCCGCCTAACGAACGTGGTGGTCGATCTTCCGGTCACGCCGTCCAAGTTGATTGCGGTCGGCCTCAATTACTCCGACCACATCGCGGAGATGAAGCGGACACCGCTGGGTACGCCGTTAATCTGGTTCAAATCTCCAAACTCGCTTTTGCCGCACGGCGGCACAATCGAAATTGCGTTTCCCGAACATCAAACCGATTTCGAAGCGGAGTTGGCAGTCGTCATTGGCAAGTCCGCGAAAAATGTGCTCCCAGATCGAGCGCTGGATTTTGTTTTCGGGTACACAATTGGTCTCGATATCAGCGATCGAGATCTGCAAAAGATCGAGAAGCAATTTGGCCGCTGCAAATCGTTCGACACCTATACCCCGATTGGGCCGTTTGTTTATGCTGATGTCAACGTGAGCGATGTTTCGCTCGAGTTACGGCAAAACGGGAAGCTGCGCCAAAGCACGCGCACGAGCCGGATGATATACTCGGTTGCGCAAATTATTTCCTTTGCCAGTCAATCGCTCACACTCTTGCCGGGCGATGTAATTTTAACTGGAACGCCTGCTGGTGTCGGTCCAATTCATCCCGGGGATGAACTCGAAGTAACAATCGACGATTGGCCGCGCCTGCGGAATAGCGTTGCGATCGCATCACTAGCACGTTCCACGGGCGAGAAATGACGGAATTTTGGCGACGACAAATTCGATGTGCTTGCCTTACATCCTCTCTGTAGCGATATTACGAAGTAAAGGGTACATCCTCGGGATCAAAAAAGTGAAAACTTTTGCTGGACTCACCAGTAATGATTTTGCGATAAAGACACTCCTGTACCGCAACCGTTCGATCACATTCCTGATTTAACAAAACTATGAAAACATCATTCATCGTCTCAGCCTGCTTACTAGCGCTAGTACTAACATTGGTCGCGCAGTCTCCGCCGCCCGCGCAAAATCCGCCCGGAGCCCCAGCTACGAGTCCCGCAGCACAAGCGCCGACAAATCCCGCGGCGGTAAATCCTGCTGCGCCCATGCAATCGCCGGCGACGAACGTGCCACAGGGGCAGCAGCCTGCCGTGCCAGGGACATCGGTCCCAGTCACGCTAAGCCCGGCACCAGGAGTGGTTACCAGCCCGGCTGCGGCCACCGCGATCAGTCCGTCCCCGGCCGCCTCGCCCACTCCTGAGCAACCAACAGGTTTTCTCGCCGGCAACTGGTTAATTGACAAATTCCACAAGGGGGGCCCGGTAATGTGGCCGATTCTGATCGTGTCGATCATTGCGCTGACAGTAGTCATCGAACGGTGCTTTTGGTGGGGTGGCCGCTGGTTCCGACGCGATCCAAAGCGCATCGAGAAGGTGTTTACCGCGATCGAGAACGGCGATACAACCGAGGCTTCCAGGCTTTCGCGCGGATCACGCGACCCAGTTCTTCGCATGATGTGGAATGGCCTCAATCACCAACACGCCTCGTTGCAAGGCGCATTACAGGTCGCTGCCGGCATCGAGATCAAACGCGCCGGTCGATTCCTCGTCGTCATGGACACCCTCGTAACTTTGGCTCCCTTGCTCGGTCTGTTGGGCACCATTACCGGTCTTATTAGGTCGTTCAGTTTTCTGGGGAACGAAGAGTTGGCTGTGCAGGCCGTCACTGGGGGCATCGCCGAAGCGCTCATTGCCACGGCCTGCGGTCTGGGTATTGCCATTTTCTCGTTGATTCCGTTTAACTTTTTTACTTCCCGGGTGTCTAACTTGGAGTTCGAACTGCAGACGGCAGCCACGAACCTGGAAGTGATGCTTGAGGCTCAACATAAGGAACACAGAGGAGTAGAGATCGAACACGGTACGCCCGCTTCAGCAACGCGTTCTTCAATCTAGGAATTTTCCAATGCGCGTCAGTTCACCTGTCCCTCATAAGAAAGCGCGGATTGAGATCATCCCGTTGATCGATATCATGTTCTTTCTGCTCGCCAGTTTTATGATGGTGAGTCTGAGCCAGGTGCACATGAAAGGCATCAAGGTGAATCTGCCCACGGGCAGTTCGGGTGAGACACAATCAAAACGGGATTACATCAGCGTCTCGGTCGATAAGGATGGCCATTATTTTTTCGATAAAAATGAGATGACTGAGGCAGATATGCAGGCGCGCCTGATCCAGGTGCATCAATCAGATCCAGAAGCGAAAGTGTTCGTGCGCGGCGATCGCGATACTGTCCATGGAAACATTGTTCATTTGCTCGATATGCTTCGCTCGGCAGGATTCTATAAGATCTCATTCGAGATTAAGAGTGAGGCGCTAAAGGGGGTGCCGGGACCCGGCACGTAATCTGGTTATGGCAGAAGAATTACCAAAACCGCTGCTTTATCGGCCACCACCTCCGTTGTATTTCTGGGGCGCTTTTGGCGCTGCATTAGCAATTCATCTCACCGCGGTTGCACTTGCTCAAAAACACGAGGCTCCGGTTGAGGTTCCTCCTGACATTCCGACGGCTGTTGTTGAGGCAACACTACAGGCCACCGAGGAACCCACACCTCCGCCGGAAGACATTCCCTTGCCGGAACCTCCACCGCCACCGGATATCAAGCCAGAGTACGTAGAAGAAACGACTCCTCCGCCAAAGAAACCGCAGGCGCAAAAATTCGCCCCCATTAAGGCGCCGCAAGCTGCCGGTCGTCCTGGTACCCTGTCAATTTCTTCAGCGAAAGCGCTGGCCACTTATGCGCCGCGCCCGCAGTACCCGTATGAGGCGCGTTCACGGCATGTTACCGGCAGTGGAGTCTGTGTCGTCGAAGTCGGTCCCAGCGGCAGCGTGACGAGCGCTTCAATGGCACAAAGCATCGGAAATCCTATTTTGGATAACGCAGCAACGAGCGCTTTTCGTCAATGGCGATTCAAGCCGGGATCGGTTTCGAAAGTCAAAATCCCGATCACGTTTACGATGACAGGCGCCCAGTACTGAAATTCTTTGAGTTTAACGTATGAGACTTGCTTCACCGGTTCCGAAGAAAAGAGCGCGCATTGAGATCATTCCTTTGATCGATATCATGTTCTTTCTGCTCGCCAGCTTCATGATGGTGAGTCTGAGCCAGACCCATATGAAAGGGATCCGGGTCAATCTGCCGGCAGCAATTGCTCCGCCCCCAAGCCCGGTAAAGGATTATGTCTCCATCAAGGTGCGTGAGGGTAACGTGGTTACTTTTGATAACCAAGTCTTGACCGATGACCAGGTACTACCTCGCCTTTATGAACTGCACCGTGCGAATCCAGAGATTAAGGTCTCAATTAGCGCGGACTTGATGGCCATGCATGGTGACGTGATCGCCGTTCTGGACAAGGTGCGTTCCGCCGGAATCACCAAGGTGGGCTACCAGATCAGAGCCGCAGGTGCTCAGGGCGCGCAGGGCGCTCAACCCCCGGGGGCTCCTCCGCCTCCGCCGGCGCCGCCACCGAAACCCTAGGCTTCGCGGCAGAGCGTCGGCAGTTCAGCTTGCAGTTTGCGAACCGCCTCCGCGCGGTGACTGATATTGTTTTTCACCTCTTCAGGAAGTTCGGCAAAGGTTTCTTTGAATCCATCTGGGATAAAGATCGGATCGTAGCCGAATCCGTGTGAGCCGCGCGGCCGTTCGGCGATTTTTCCGTCTACAACTCCTTCGAATGTCGCGAGAACATGGCCATCACGCGCAACCGCCAAAACACAACGAAATCGCGCGCGTCGCCGATCGCTTTTCGTCCCAGTGTTCGCAACGCGGCTCAGTAACTTGGCGATTCTTTCTGTGTTGCTCGCATTCACGCCGGCGTAGCGTGCTGAGCGAACTCCCGGGGCGCCCCCCAATGCGTCGACTTCCAGTCCTGAATCATCCGCGATTACCAAGCCGGGCAATTTTCTCGATACCGCGATCGCTTTGAGTTTCGCATTTTCTTCGAAGGACATCCCGCTCTCCGTTATTTCGGAAATCTCGGGATGGGCAGTGAGATCCCGTACAGCCGAAGCTGATCCGAAAATTTGCTCAATCTCCCGCGTTTTATGCGCATTGCGCGTTGCCACAATCAATTGCATACGCGTTTGACAGGATTCAGAAGATTAACCACGAATCAAGACGAATGGACACGAATAACCGTGAGCTTTCCCTACAGTCGCGACCCAAGTGACGAAGAGCGTCAACCAACTCGGTGACAGTTGACGAGTAGCGACGCTCTTCTGTGAATTGGTGTTCATTCGTGTCCATTCGTGGTTTAACGTCAGGGGTTTTCCATGGACGAGCGCCGCAAACCGTATCCATTCGACGAGTTCGAACCAAAATGGCAGGCCATCTGGGAAGAGCGACAACTCTTTCACGCGCCCAATCCCGGTGAGAAAGATTTCGATCCCTCGAAGTCGAAATTTTACGTCCTGGATATGTTTCCCTATCCGAGCGGCGCAGGCCTGCATGTTGGCCATCCTGAAGGTTATACCGCCACGGATATCATCGCGCGTTACAAGCGCCTGCGCGGATTCAATGTCTTGCATCCGATGGGTTGGGACGCATTTGGCTTACCTGCTGAGCAATACGCGATCAAAAGCGGCCAGCACCCAGCAATCACCACACGCGAAAATGTGGCCAAATTCAAGAACCAGCTCAAGCGAATTGGTTTTTCCTACGACTGGCAGCGTGAAATCAACACGACCGATCCACGTTATTACAAATGGACGCAGTGGATTTTTCTCAAGATTTATAATTCCTGGTTCAATCCGGCCACAAACAAAGCCGAGCCCATTTCGACGTATTCGGGGAAAAACCCGGATGAAGTTCGCCTCGCGTACGTGGCTGACGTGCCGGTGAATTGGTGCCCGGAGCTCGGCACTGTTTTGGCTAATGAGGAAGTCGTCGATGGGAAAAGCGAGGTTGGCGGATTTCCGGTCGTGCGGCGGCCGATGCGTCAATGGATGTTGCGGATTACCGCTTATGCAGAGCGCCTGCTCAAAGAGCTGGACGGACTCGACTGGCCCGAAGGAATCAAGTTACTCCAGAGAAACTGGATTGGGAAAAGCGAAGGCGCAGAGATCGATTTCAAGATCGACAAAAGCGACCAAAAAATCCGGGTTTTTACCACACGTCCCGACACGCTTTACGGAGGAACGTTCCTGGTGCTGGCGCCAGAGCATTCGCTTGTCGATCTAATTATGACTGAAGAGCAATGGCCCGCAGTGCGCGAGTATCGCGAACGGACCGCGCGCAAAAGCGATCTCGAACGCGCCGATCTGTCCAAAGACAAAACCGGCGTGTTTACCGGAGCCTACGCGATTAATCCGGCAAATAATGAAAAGATCCCAATCTGGATCGCTGACTATGTGCTGATCGGTTATGGGACTGGCGCGATCGGTGGCGTTCCCGCGCATGACGAACGCGATCTGGAATTCGCGAAAAAATTCGATCTGCCGGTTGTCGTTGTTGTTCAGCCAACAGGAGATAACGCGGCGATGGGATTTACCGGCGAAGGCATTGCAGTCAATTCATCAATTATCGATGGCCTAACCAGCGCTGAAGCAAAGAGAAAAATCACTGCCTGGCTGGAGGAACGCGGCCAGGGTAAACGCGCCATCAATTACAAATTGCGCGACTGGCTTTTTTCCCGGCAGCGTTATTGGGGTGAGCCATTCCCGATCGTCTGGGAAGGTGGCAGTCACCGTTCGTTAGGCGAAAACGAACTGCCGCTGGTCCCGCCGCCACTGCAAGATTACAAGCCCACCGGAACGGCCGAACCGCCGCTGTCAAAGGCAAAAGATTGGATTCGTTACTCCGAAAGGGCGATTCGCGAGACGAACGTCATGCCGCAATGGGCCGGTTCGTGTTGGTACTACTTGCGATTCTGCGATCCAAACAACGATCAGCGTTTCGCGGGAGAGCAGGCCGAGCGTTATTGGATGGGCGGCGAGAAGCCGGGTGGTGTCGATTTGTACGTTGGCGGCACCGAGCACGCTGTCCTGCATCTGCTGTATGCACGCTTTTGGCAAAAGGTGTTGTTCGATCTTGGTTATGTCTCGAAGCCTGAGCCATTCCAACGCCTGGTCAATCAAGGAATCATCCTGGGTGAAGATAATCAGAAAATGTCCAAATCGCGTGGGAACATCGTTAATCCGGACGATGTGATCGACCGGTACGGCGCCGACGCCTTTCGCTGCTACGAGATGTTTATGGGACCCCTGGAGCAAATGAAACCGTGGAGCATGCGCGGCGTGGAAGGCGTGTCGCGTTTTCTTGCGCGCGTCTGGCGTTTGTTCATGACCGAGAACCAGGGCGGCGACTGGGAATTGTCTGCGAAAATCGAAGAGATCGCGGCAAACAAGGCACAGCAGAAGATGACCCATGCAACGATCAAGAAAGTCACTGAGGACATCGAGTCGTTCTCGTTTAACACGGCGATTTCGCAGATGATGATTTTTGTAAACGCGTTCACCGGTGCGGAAGCGATTCCGTTCTCATCAACGCGAGCCTTTCTGGTTCTCCTCAGTCCGTTCGCGCCGCACATTGCCTCCGAGTTATGGGAAAAGTTGAACGGCAAGTTTACGGACGCGTGTGGCGATATCACGGAACAGAGCTGGCCTTCCTATGACCAGCAGTTACTTGTCGAAGACGAAGTGGAAATCGTCCTTCAAATTAACGGAAAGGTGCGCGATCGAATGAAGATGCCGATTGTTGCGACGGATGAAGAGATGAAAACCGCTGCGTTGTCGAACCCGAAAATTCAGGAGCGAATTGCTGGTAAGGCAGTGGGCAACGTGATTGTAGTCCCCAAAAAGCTTGTAAACATCGTCATCGATTAGTTCGATGAACCACTATGTGGAAGGAATTTAAGGAGTTTGCAATCAAAGGAAATGCCGTCGATCTCGCGGTGGGCGTGATTATTGGCGCCGCCTTTGGAGGTATCATCAATTCACTCGTCAAAGACATTCTCATGCCGCCGGTAGGTTTACTGACCGGTGGCCTCGATTTCTCCAACAAATTCCTCATCCTTAAGGCGGCGCCCGGCGGCGGTTCCTATAATACTCCGGCCGAGGCGGCCAAGGCAGGGGCAGTGACTTGGAACTACGGAAATTTTATCACTCTCGTGATCAACTTTATCATCGTCGCCGTCTGCATTTTTCTCGTAGTCAAAGCGATGAACAAGTTGAAGCGGCCGTCGCCGGCTGCCGCGCCAGTTTCGAGGGACTGCCCGGCCTGCGCCATGACGATCCCGATCAAGGCGACACGTTGTCCGCATTGCACGAGTGAACTGTCGCCGGCTGCCGTGCGTTAGGATTGTATTTAGCCGGAGACATCACTTTCTCTGGGGTTTCCGTTTCGAATCCGCCATTCCGGCCTAGGGAATTTTCTTAAATTATTGCTTGCCCTTGGTCGCGTCGGCTGGTATTGAGGGCGCAATATTGCCAATGCCGAAGTGCCTTAACCTTACGGTGGCAGCAGCGGGCGCTTGCTTAGTCGTTGGTTGCGCCACCCAGTCGAAACCAAGCGTTAGCAGTGCGCGCCACGTACCAAACGTGCGCACCACTGCCTATACGCATAGTGAAGGAAGCGGATCCCACAACGCAGTCGGCACCTATCTTTCCGGCCGCCACGTGATGAGTGCGGCATCTGATTGGTCGCGTTATCCCCTTGGCACACGATTTCGCATCGCCTCGACAAACGAGGAATACATTATCGACGATTATGGGTGGGCACTCGTCGGGACCGATACCATAGACCTGTATAAACCGAGCCGGCTGGAAATGAGACGCTGGGGCGTCCGTCACGTGGACATCGATATCTTGCAATGGGGATCGGACGAACAAAGTCTGAAAGTGTTAGGACCGCGCTGCAAACATCGTCGGATCCAGCAGATGGTCACAGCTCTTGAGAAGAAAAAGGGGAAAACCATCGCAGAAACCTCTCCTCCTCGCAGTTCGCTTTGATTTAAGGCCCATCGCGCCGCATTTTCCCGGCGCATGAGAATTTTCGTTGTTGGCGGGGCCGGTTACATCGGAAGTGTTTGCGCTGAACTATTGTTGGACGAGGGCCACGACGTAGCCATCTTCGATAATCTGACTGAAGGACACGGCCGCGCGGTTGATTCACGCGCTAACTTCATTCAAGGCGCCCTGGCCGACCGTGAACAAATCCAGGGCGCGCTGTCCAATGCGCGCCCCGAAGCCGTGATGCATTTTGCAGCAAACGCGCTCGTTGGGGAATCAATGCGCGATCCGTCGAAGTATTTTCGCAACAATGTTTGCAGCGGGTTGAACCTGCTCGATGCCATGATCACAACGGGCGTTCAGCGAATCGTTTTTTCCTCGACTTGCGCGATTTTTGGATTTCCCGAGCGATTGCCAATCGAGGAAACGACGCCCGCGCGTCCGATCAATCCATATGGCGAATCGAAACTCGCTTTCGAAAAAATACTGCAATGGTACGATCGGATCCACGGATTAAACTTTGTGTCATTGCGTTACTTCAACGCAGCTGGTGCGACTGAGAACTTCGGTGAAGATCATCGGCAGGAGACACATTTGATCCCTAACGTGCTTAAGGTCGCGCTGGGCCGAAAACCGAATGTCGAAATTTACGGCACCGATTACGAGACGCCAGATGGAACATGCGTTCGCGACTACATCCACATTCTGGATCTGGCACGGGCGCACATCCTGGCGCTTGGCGCGTCTGGCAGCGCATTTTACAACCTTGGTACGGGAGGCGGCTCCAGCGTTCGCGAAGTAATCGAGGCTTGCGCTAAAATCACCGGACGAAAGATCGCCACGATCGAAAAGCCGCGCCGGCCTGGCGATCCGCCCCGGCTTATTGCATCTTCGGAAAAGATAAAAAAAGAACTAGGTTGGCGACCGCAGTTCCAGTCGCTGGAGGCAATTATCCAGAGCGCGTGGAAATGGCACGAGAAATTTCCAAACGGCTACGAAGATTAAGGCCTTAGAACTTCAAATCCCTTTTGCCAACCTGGCGACACCTGCTGCCAGACCCGCCCTCGTGTTACATATGTAGCAGGAAACTGTCATTGCGCTCCTGAAAGGGCCGGACGCAGGGCTGTCGTCACTGCCGCTCGAACTTGTGCGATGTCCAGATCGTTTAGGCTGCCGCTTTGCGCTTGAAGCACGCGCACATTTTCGTTTCTAGGCGCCCAAACGTTGGGATCGGTCGGACCGAAGAGCAAAATGCAGTTTGCTCCTGCGGCGGCGGCAAGGTGCGAAATTCCGCTATCGTGGCCTACAAAAATAGTGTGTTCGAGTACAGCGGCCAGATGCGGTAGTGGCAAATTTCTTGCGAAGCAAATACCGCGATCCTTCCAGTCGTACTCCAATTCCGCGGTCTGGTCCTTGTCTGCCTCGCCCGAGACAACGACAAGAGAAAACTGCTTTCCCATGTGGCCAAGCTCACCCTTTGCCTTCGATGAATCATCTTTGCTTGAGACTAGCTCAATCCAATTTTCCAGCGGCCAGTTCTTTTCCTTGCTGCCGCTTCCAGGATGAATCGCGAGAATTGATTGCGATGAACTCCGGAGGAACTCTTGAGCGAATTGGCGATCGTCCGCGGAGAGAAAAATTTCTTCAGCGAGATCGGCAACTGTAATCCCCAGTTGTTCGATCGGTCGCGCTAGCTGCCTCGCGGCATGGCCGCTCTTTTCGATAATCTTGGCAGGTCCGCAAAGCAGATTTTCAACACCACATCGACGGAGGTTACTTTCAAAGATTCGATCCGGATCATACAGATAGCTGATGATCAAATCGAAACTCGCGAAATAATCTGCCAATTCCGCCGGTAGCTCCGAATTCTTGGCGAAGAAACTGGCGAGAGGTCCGTATTCGATTGAGCGAACTGCTTGCGCATAGAACCGGTTTTCCGCGACCACTGCGATATGTTTGTAACCAAGGATCTCAATGCGTGCATCAGGATAGGCTTCACGGAGCGCCTTGAGCGCAGGAAGGGTAAGAATGAAATCGCCGATTGCGCCGCCCCGGATTACGAGAATGCGGTTCATCTTGTAGTGCGCCGAAATCCGCCGGAGCCTGCAAATTCAAATCTCAAAATGCTGAGACCAAACGTGGCGGGCGGTCGCAGACCGTCGCTACAGTCTTTTAATACTGGGTAAACGCGAATGTTAGAATCACGCAGCCGTAAATCAGCGCGATAGCATGCAAACAGCGCCAGCGAAACGTGCTCCGCGTGGTCCAAGTGATTTGATCACGCAGGACGTACGGGATGGCGACCCAAAAGAGACCGCCAAGAATTAACAAATAAGCAAGTACTGTTACGAGCAAACGGCTTGTCTCGTAGCGAAGAAAGGCCGCGTCGAGCAGTGGCTCCGCGGCCAGCAGACAAAGAATTCCAAGAGCGCGCACGGCGAGGAATTCTCCAACAAAACGCAGCACAAGTCCGTAGCCGATGGGCAAGGCAATGAGCAGGGGACGCCGAAATGCGGAGAATTCACCCATCTGGATGGTAGCGAGCAACCAGAAGGTCCAGACAAGACAAATGGTTAGCAAAAATACGCCGGCCATGTGAGATCGCGGAAACTTTTGTGCAGCGCCGGCAAGGTTTGGTTTTAGCAAACCGGGCAGACTGATCAAAACGAGAAGTACGCCTGCGATGATTCCAACAGCTTGTAAAGAGAGATGGTAAATCACCGGAAAGTGCGCCACAGCGGATTTGTCCGGCGGGCGGCGAATTTTCAACTCGCCGTTCGGCCGATGCAACTTAAAAAGTGCCGCAATCTTTCAGGAGCGACGCCCCGTACAAGCTGAATCCGTTGGCGTGTTGCACGTGTATATCAACAATTTCGCCGATTAGTTTTTCGCTGCCCTCAAAGACCACAATCTTGTTTGTGCGTGTGCGGCCCATCAACCGTGCTGAATTGGTCTTACTCGGGCCTTCGCAAAGAACTTCAACAGAGCGTCCCACGAGGCGTTGGCCAGAGCGGCGCGCTGATTCATTAACCACCTGGAGCAAATCCTGATTCCGCTGTTCTTTGATGCGCTCATCGATTTGATCGCGCATTTCCGCGGCGGGCGTATCGCGGCGCGGCGAATAGCGAAAAACGAACGCGTTATCAAACTGGAGTTCTTCAACCAGATCGCGCGTACGCTTGTAATCGTCGTCGGTCTCGCCTGGAAATCCCACGATGATATCAGTGGTAATGGCAATGCCCTCGCGTGCGTGTTGAATGCGTCGAACGAGATCGACATATTTCTCCGCCGTATAGGCTCGGTGCATCGCCTTAAGAATTCTGTTAGAGCCGGATTGCAACGGCAGATGAATGTGCTCCGTCAGTTTCGGCACACGCGAAATCGCATCGATCAAGTCGTCGCGGAAACCGATGGGATGCGGGGAGGTGAACCGGAGCCGTTCCAGGCCGCCGATTTCGTTCACCGCTTCCAGCAACTGCACGAAAGGACTTTTGCCATCGCGTTTCGGAAATTCGTGACGGCCATAAAGATTCACGATTTGTCCAAGCAACGTGACTTCTTTGACACCATGCTCGACCAGGTCGCGCACCTCCCTCACGATCTCGTCAATGGAACGGCTGCGCTCCATGCCGCGCGTCTGAGGGACAATGCAAAACGTGCAATGCATGTTGCATCCCTGCATAATGGAGACGAACGCCGTGGCCTGCCTGGGTGCCAGCTGTTGATTGCGAATCGTCGATTGCGAGCCGGGTTCCTCCGCAATATCAACGATCGAAAAACGCAGATCGTCCATTGCGCGATTCTGGTTCGGTGCGAGCTGAGCTTGCTCGCCGGGGCGAGAGCGGCCCGTTTTCTTCGCCACCAATTCTTCCACGTAATCGGCAACGCGATGAAATTTCTGCGTCCCGACAACGAGATCGACGTGCGGCAGATTCTCCAGTAACACCTCGCCACGGGCTTGTGCCATGCAGCCAAGAAACCCGAACACCATATGCGGCCGGTCTCTTGCCATTCGCCCCAGCATCCCCATTTTTCCCAGCGCCTTCTGATCAGCCATGTCGCGCACGCTGCACGTGTTCAACAGCACTACGTCAGCTTCTCTTTCGTGGGCTACCCGCTCGTAGCCGCGTGCGATGAGCGAATGTGCGACCTGTTCCGAGTCGCGCTCGTTCATCTGGCAGCCATACGTCTTGATGAAAAACTTCGGCATGGACGAGCGAAAATAATACACTCGCACGATGCCTCCGTCCAAAGCCGGACACGAATTTCACGCCCTCACATGGATCAATACCGCTAGGTTCGTGACAATTCGTGTATTCGTGTCTTAAATCGCAACATGCCCGAGAAAAAAGATGAGCCGCCAGCAATCGGGATCATCGGCGGCAGCGGTCTGTATCAAATAGAAGAATTGCGTGATATCAGCGAACTCAACATCGATACGCCATTCGGGCCACCGTCGGACATGCTCATTGGCGGAAAGATTAGCCGGCGTCAGGTTTATTTTTTGCCGCGTCACGGCCGTGGTCACCGGATTTTGCCGCACGAAATCAATCACCGGGCCAACATCTATGCGCTGCGTTCTCTGAACGTTCGCTGGATCATTTCGGTAGCAGCGGTGGGCAGTCTGCAGGAAAAATATGCGCCGCGAGATGTGTTGTTGCCTTCGCAGTTTTATGACCGCACAAGCGGGCGCGCAGTGCACACATTTTTTGGGGAGGGTATTGCCGCGCACATCGCGTTTGCTGAGCCAATCAGCACAAACCTCCGCAATCTTCTGGCGGAATCAGCGAGATCCCTTGGTGTTGCCGTGCATAACGGCGGCACCTACGTGAACATGGATGGCCCTGCGTTTTCCACTCGCGCCGAATCGGAATTGAATCACCGCAACGGTTTCGATGTGATCGCGATGACGAATCTACCGGAGGCGAAACTGGCTCGCGAAGCGGAGATCGCATTCGCAACAATGGCGATGATTACCGACTACGATTGCTGGAAAGTGGAAGAGGAACCGGTCTCGGCGGAAATCGTTCTCAGCCACTTGATGGCAAATGCGGAAACGGCGAGGAAAATAATTGTGGATGTAATCGCGCAAATCCCGACGGAGCCGAATTGGCCGGAGCATTTCTCTCTGAACACCGCGTTGATCACAGACCGCAAGCTTTGGCCAGAAACTACCACCCAAAGACTGAAACCGATCTTGGAGCGGTTTCTGTAGCCATGGCCCGGCGGGCCGTCCGCGTTGCCCAAGATTTCTGTTTGTTGCCTAAGGCCGGCCGCAGCCGCAGCTCGGTGGCTACAGGTTCATACGATGGCGCTTAGGCGCTTGATTGCTTTGCAGAGCTCCCGAATTTGGGCTGCTTTGTGTGTCGCGGTTACAGTAATCCGCAGTCTGGCGGCACCCTTCGCTACAGTAGGATACCGAACTGCCGGAACGAGAAATCCTTCGCTTTGCAGCACGGCTGCCAGATCTAGTGCTGTTTTCTCGTCGCCCACAATCCAAGGGAAGATTGCGCTGCGGGCAGTAATGTCTTCTCCTTTTGCTCCGGCGCGTGGCAGAAGTTGCTGCATCAATTTGATTCTTTCCCAAAGCAAAAGTCTCCGTTCCTCCCCTGACGGCGACGCAAGAAAATCAACTGCCGCGAGGGCGGCTGCCGCGGTTGCTGGCGGCGGAGCTGTGGAATAAATGAAGGAACGGGCGCGATTGATTAGCCAGTCGATTAGGGTGCGTGACCCGCAAATATACCCGCCGCTCGAACCAAGGGCCTTACTCAATGTTCCCATCTGAACGTCGACTTCCTCGCTTACGTTTTCTGCCGCAGCGAGGCCACGTCCGTTTGAGCCAATTACCCCGACTGCATGCGCTTCATCGAGCATGAGGAGCGCGCCGAATCGTTTTTTTAGTTCCACTAATTCGCGCAACGGCGCGCGATCACCATCCATGGAAAACACAGATTCAGTGACGATGAGAACGCGGTGACCCGGATATTCGCGCTGAGCCCACTCAAGATGACTCTCTAACTTGCGGAGATGATTGTGTGGAAAGACGCGCAGGACCGCGCCGCTGAGTTTTGCGCCATCGATGAGTGAGGCGTGGCAGAGCTTATCGAGCAAGACGACGTCATTTTTGGCGACGAGAGTAGGAATCGTTCCGAGCGCCGCAGCGTATCCGCTACTAAAACAAAGCGCAGCTTCGGTCTGCTTCCACTGTGCAAGAGCCCGTTCCAAGCTAAGATGCGGCGATTGCGTTCCGCTGATCAGGCGCGAAGCGCCGGCGCCGACGCCAAATTCGTTGATTGCGGCGGTCGCTGCGTCGCGTAATCGAGGTTCGTTTGCGAGACCGAGATAATCGTTTGAAGAAAAATTGATCAAGCTGCGGCGGTCGCCAATCTCGACTTCGGGTCCTTGCGCGCTGGTGATTTCGCGAAGATGTCGATCCAACGAACGCGCATGCAGCGCTTCCATGTCTTTTGCGAAGAGATCCTTCATCACAAGCGATTGAATTGCGCCTCCAAGCAATTGAGAATCACAAAATGAAGACGCGTTGCTTCGATCATATCGACTTACGAGTGAAAGACATGAGCATAGCAAGAAAGTTTTATGGCAAATTCCTGCCGCAGCTTGGATTTGTTGAGGAACGACCGGGCAAAAAATATCACACTTTTTATTCCGCAGGTGGCGACAGGCCGTCGGAATTTTTTGGTTTCACGCAAGACAAAAATCATAAGCCAAATGGCACGCGCATCGCATTCTGGGCAGATACGCGGCAAGAAGTGGATCGGCTTGCGAAGTTGGTGTGTAAGGCGGGCGGCAAAGCGCCCGAGGGTCCGGAAATCTGCAGGCGTTATCCTGCCGGCTACTATGCATTTTTCTTTGAGGACCCGGAGGGCAACAAGCTGGAAATCTGCTGCCGGGAAAGGCCGATCATTGCGAAATGACGCAGTTTCGGCGAACGGTTAAGGAATGAGTAAGCCGACGCATGAGCCTGCGATTCTGCAGGAACCGCGTCGCCATCGCTACCTCAAGCTGATCGCGCTCTTCAAAATCGGCAAAGGCGTCCTGTTGCTTCTGCTTGGTGTTTCACTGCTTTTTCTGAACGCGCGGAGTCGCTGGATGGATGCCCTGTCGAACTGGACCGCTGACGAAATCTTGTTGGAACACAGTAAGGCAGTGAATTATCTGCTGAATAAACTGCAAGCCGTGCTCGCCGGTGGGACGTTGCGTGCCACGGGTTTTCTGGCGCTTTTTTACACGGCGGTACTTTTTACCGAAGGAATCGGCGTTTACATGGAGCAACGCTGGGCGGAATTGCTCATGATATTTGCGACAGCGGCTTTGATTCCCCTCGAGGTACGTCATATTTGGCATCATCCAGGAGTCGTTGGCGCGCTCATTTTGCTGGTGAACTGTTTCATCGTTTGGTTTCTTTACTGCGTGCTCAGGCGCGATAAGGCAAAACCGCACGCTAGGCAGCCGCGCCAACTGGTGGAGACACGTTAGGCGGCCGTCTCATAAGGTTATAGCTATGCCCTGCCGGGCGTCTCCGTCATAAGGGATGCACGTTCTAGACGGTGCATAGCGCCGTGGCTAGAGCTGATTGCTACAGCGCTCCAAAGAGATCCAGATATTGTTCGAGGTAACGTGTCAGCAGAAAATTTTTCCGAACTGTCTCATGCGCCTTGCGTCCCATTTCGTCGCGCAATTCCCCGTCATTAATTACCTCCACCATTCGTTCGGCTGTCTCGTCGACCGAGGAAACCAGGAATCCGTTCACGCCGTCTTCGATCTGGTAGCGAATTCCGCCGACGTTTCCACCAATCACCGGCGTGGCTTTCCACATCGCTTCCGCCACGGTGAGCCCAAAGCCTTCACGCAATGATTTTTGCAGGACAACCGCTGCACGCGTTTGCAAAGCATTTACCAGGGCTGTGTCGTCGCCACCGGTCACAATTAGTATTCGCTCGTCCCGACTCGCGCAGAGCGAGTGGAAAATTTCTTCGCCTTCCGGGTCGTCGGTCGCAAAATTGCCGAGAAGCACCAGCCGGGCATCGATTTGTTTGCGGGCCAACTTGAACGCGTCCACGACTCCTTTGGGATCTTTCCACGGATCGAAGCGCGAAACTTGGACGACGAGCGGTAGATCTGTGGGAATTTCGTAGCGCGACAGACGCTCGTTGATTTCTCGATCGCTTAGTTGACGATTCTTGATCGTGAACGGATCGATCGCCGGCATCATTACCCGTTGTGGCGGGTTCATTTCTTGAGCGAACTCCCTGCAACTGAGGATCACCGCGTCGTAATTGTCGATCCAATGCCGCAGATACTTCCAGGTTTCGGCGTCCGGCCGGGAAAGGTCGAGATGACAACGCCAAAGCCACGGACACTTCTTTTCGTAATGCTCAATTAACGGAAGCGGCTGCGGGTCGTGCACAATGATGAAGTCGTGATCGAGAAAATTGCGCAGGCTGTTCTCGTAAATCACTTGTTCGAAAATCTCCCTTTTGATCTTGGAGAGATCGATTTCTCCACCCTGAAGGGCATTGTGCATCTTCTTTGTGATGGAGAAAAAATCGGGCGTGCCTTGGATCACTCGCCACTCGGTGCGTAGTCCGAGGCTGTTCATGAGCAAAGTGAGCGAAGAAATTGTCTCGGCGACGCCGCCGCCGTAGTACGTAGAATTGAAATTCGCGACGCGCAGGCCTTTCAAATTGGCAGCTTTCTGGCGAATTCGCTCGATGGTCTCCGTTCCAACGAACGAGTCGTAATCTTCGATCTCAGTAATGCGATACTGGGCCATTTGTGAATGATTCGTTTATGAGCACGGACACGCTCGCAGGAAGCGTGAGCAGCGATTTAGTTTTGCGCCGCGTAGAGCTTGCCTGGCAATGAAGAAGCCAAAAATAGATGATAAACTGAGACTACTGGGGGATTTCGGGGAAACCGACGCAATCTGTGTGGAGGTACTTAAAAATCCGGCTACCGAGGAAGGCGTTTTGCTCAAGGTAATGACCCGCGGCTCATTCGAGCAAGGCCAGCAGGTCTGGATAGTCGATCGCGATGGATCGAAAGTCGGCGCCACAGTTGAAGACGTCCTTGAGCAAACCATGGACAGCGAAGTGACGCTCTCAACGGTGTTGCCGGCGTAAGTTGCTCACTGCTGAGCGTCCGCGTTCCCCAGAGGCGACCGCGACCCTGTCGCACCACGTTTCCCAGATGGGTGGCGATGAAACGAAGATCAAAACAACGTGAACGCAGTTTTCCGTTCCTGCCAGTTAATGAGCGGGGAAATAAGCCGCGGAAGCGCGGCCTAACCGAGATTCGGGGGCCGTATTACTCGGTTGTGGGTCGGCGTTACCTTGAAGATCTGTTCGAAACAATGGGCGCCTACGTCGATTCGCTGAAGTTTGCCGGCGGCTCGTTCACGCTCATGCCAGAACGAGCTGTGCAAGACATCATCGAGCTTTGCCACGAACATGAGGTACTCGTTTCCACAGGCGGTTTCGTTGAGCGCGTTCTTGTGCAAGGCGATGATGCCGTGCGCCGGTACGTTGCCCAATGCAAAAAGTTCGGGTTCGATATCATCGAGATCTCAGCTGGGTTCGTCTCGATTCCAACTGACGATTGGCTGCGGCTAATTGAATTGGTGCGCAAATCCGGATTAAAAGCGAAACCAGAAGTGGGGATTCAATTCGGCGCCGGTGGCGCGAGTGCGGCTGCAGAACTAAAAGCGGAAGGTACGCGCGACCCGAGCTGGGCCATCGCACAGGCAAAGCGATTTCTCGACGCCGGAGCGGGGATCATCATGATCGAAAGCGAAGGCATTACTGAAAACGTCGATCCCTGGCGCACGGAGGTTCCCGCAAGATTCATAGACGAGATCGGCATGGAGAAACTGATGTTTGAAGCTGCCGATCCCGATGTGTTCGAATGGTACATCAAAAACTACGGTGCAGACGTAAACCTGTTTGTCGATCACAGCCAGATCGTTCAATTGGAATGCCTTCGCGCCGGTATCTGGGGGACAAAGAGCCTTTGGGGACGGGTGGTGACGTATAAAGACGCGCGTCAATAAGTAACCGGTGTCATCCTGAGCGAAGCGAAGGACCTCCCGCTGGATGCTGCGTCACACAAGATAGTCAATGTGACAACTACTCCGATTGAAAGATTCCTCGCTCCACTCGGAATGACCGCTTAATGCGCGTCGCTGATGTGTTTGACAAACCAATCGCTTGCGAGTTGTGCGACTTTCTCCAGCGTCCCTGGTTCTTCGAAGAGATGCGTCGCGCCAGGGATGATCTCGAGTTTCACTTCGCAGTGCATCCTATCGCGTGCTTGCTCGTTTAACTCGATGACGATGTCATCGTTGCCGCCGACAATGAGCAGGGTTGGTGCATTCACTTTTGGTAAAGCTTCACCCGCCAAATCTGGACGTCCGCCGCGCGATACGACCGCGCCTGCATCCTGTGGAACATCGACCGCCGCCACCAGTGCTGCAGCGCCGCCAGTGCTCGAGCCGAAATAGCCAATCCGCAAATCGCACGTTTGTGGTTGCTGCTTTGCCCACGTTGTCGCGTGAACAAGGCGTTCGGCCAGCAAATGGATATTGAACCGAAGCTCGCGAGTCTGCATGTCGATTGCTTCCTCCTTCTCCGTCAACAAATCAAAAAGCAGCGTCGCCAGTCCGGCGTCGTTAAGTGTGCGCGCCACAAATTGATTGCGCGGACTGTGACGGCTGCTGCCGCTACCGTGGGCAAAAAGCACGAGCGCACCCGCGCTCGTAGGAAGATGCAAAGTTCCCGAGAGAATTGCTCGCCCGGCCTGAATTTGCAGCTCGCTCATGATCGAAGAGAATCGCTCGTTTGATTCGGCGGGCCCGGCGGTCGCGCCCGCGCCCCACCAAATTTGTCTTCATAGATGCGCTTCATACTTTGAACGGGTAGGTTTCTGGTAATTCGCCGGCGTCCCAGAGACTGGTTTGTTCGAGCGGGTCAACTGCACAAGTTTCATC
>Ga0209234_1000036_pt1 | contig 32132 bp, 27 predicted proteins | sample GraSoi013_1_20cm_2_FD_185816 | JGI IMG/M metagenome (GOLD analysis project Ga0209234, IMG submission 185816) | Grasslands soil microbial communities from the Angelo Coastal Reserve, California, USA - Sample 08_20_2013_1_20cm (SPAdes) (version 2) | ecosystem: Environmental > Terrestrial > Soil >... | reverse complement strand
CTACATCCTCGACCATCAGGCGGCCTACAACATCAAGGTCGTGAACAACTCGTGGGGCACGAGCGGCGCGTTCGATCCCAAGGATCCCATCAACAAGGCCTCGAAGACGGTGCACAACCACGGCATCACGGTGGTGTTCGCCGCGGGCAACGACGGACCCGATCAGAACACGCTGAACCCCTACAGCGTGGCGCCGTGGGTGATCGGCGTGGCGGCGGGGTGCAAGCTGGTGACCCCGGACCCGACCAACTCCGCGATCCACTGCGCCGATCAGACCGGCCAGAACCGGGCCGCGATCCTCGCCGACTTCTCGTCGCGCGGCGTCCCGGGCGACAACCTGTATCATCCCGACATCACGGCGCCGGGCGTGCACATCGTCTCGACGCGCGCGTCCACGGGGACCGTCCTCAACGCGCTCGACGCCAATCACGATTTGAACCTCACCAGCACCTGTGCGATCGCGCTCGCCAACCAGCCGTATTACACGTGCGCGTCCGGCACCTCGATGGCGACGCCGCACGTCGCCGGCGTGGTGGCGTTGCTGCAGGAGGCTGCCGGCGGCAAGCTCACGCCCGACCAGGTCGCCGCGGCGATCACCCAGACGGCCCGCCCGCTTCCGACGTTCGCCCTGTGGGAGGTCGGCGCCGGGTACCTGGACGCCTACGCGGCGGTGATGGCCGTGAAGAACTAGCGCGGCCCGCTCCGGCGTGGGTGCCGCCAGACTGCGCGCACGATTCATTAATATGAAGCGTGTGGCTGCTCGCGGTTCTGCTGCTCGCCGACAGCGCGCCGACCGCGCGCGCTCTCAAGGTCGCCGTCGCCCCGACCGAGTCGCTCGCAGTCGAGCTGGCCGGCCGGGGCGGCGGAGCGGCGGTGGTGCTCGTCCCGGGCTTGTTCGGCTCCGCGTTCGGCTTCCGGAAGCTCGTTCCGTTGCTCACCGCGGCCGGCTACCGCACCGTGATCGTCGAGCCGCTCGGCATCGGCTCGTCGAACCGGCCCCGGAAGGCGAATTACTCGCTCACCGCGCAGGCGGGCCGGATCGCTGCGGCGCTCGATTCCTTGCGCGTGCGAGGCGCCCTGCTCGTGGCCCACTCGATTGGCGGGTCCGAGGCATTCCGTCTCGCCTACCAGCGCCCCGACCTGGTCCGGGGGATGGTGTCGATCGAGGGGGGTCCGACCGAGGGGGCGCTCACGCCCGCGTTCAAGCGGGCCCTGCGGTTTGCGCCCTGGATCAAGCTGTTCGGCGGGATCCGACTGATCCGGCGCAAGATCCGTGGCCTGCTGATCGATTCATCGGGGGACTCGAGCTGGGTCACGGACGACGTGGTCCAGGGCTACACGGCGGGCGCGGCCCGCGATCTCGACGGCACGCTCAGGGCGTATCTCGCCATGGGCAAGGCGCGCGAGCCCGAGCGACTGGCGCCTCACCTCCCCGAGCTGCGCTGTCCCGTGCGGCTGATGGTGGGCGGGGCGCGCCACGACGGCGGCGTCGGCGATGACGAGGTGCGGCTGCTCGAGCGTTCCCTCCCATCCTTCGCCCTCGATTCGGTGCCCGGGGCCGGTCACTTCATCTATGAAGAGCAGCCCGGCGCGGTGCTAGCCGCCGTGACCCACCTTGCGGCGAGCGTGACCGCAGCGCGGGGTCCGGGGTCACATTGACTGAGCCGTTCGTCCGTCCACCCCTCGCCACACGGGTTCGTCATGCGCATCGCGCTGGTCGCCGAGGACTACTATCCGCAGCTCGGGGGGGTCCCCGAGCACGTGCACAATCTCGCGTTGCAGTTGAACGCCTGGGGTCACACGGCGACGGTCGTCACGTCCCGCATGGGCGACTATCCCGACGCGCCGTTCGTGCGCCGGCTGGGCACGAGCCGGGTGATCTACTCGAACGGCGGCGTGTCGCGGGTCACGACCGGGTGGCGGCTCGGACGGCGCCTCGAGGCGCTGTTCCGGGCGGGCCGCTACGACATCGTGCACGTGCATGGCGGACTGGCGCCGACGTTCGGCCTGGCGGCGCCGTTCGCCGCCTGGCGGGCCGGCATCCCGGTGGTCGCGACCTTCCATTCGTGGTTTCCGCGCTCGGTCGGCTGCCGCCTGTTCCGGCGGCCGTTGCAGAAGGTCCTCGACCGGCACGCGGCCACGATCGCCGTGAGCCAGCCGGTGGTGGACGCGAACTCTCGTTATTTCCGGGCCGCCTGGGACGTCATCCCCAACGGCGTGGAGACGAGTTTCTTCAGGCCCAACGGGCGCCGGCCCACGGACGCCCTCACCGACCATCCGCGGCTCCTGTTCCTCGGCCGCATCGAGCCGCGCAACGGGCTGGGCACGCTGCTCGACGCCATGCCCCGCATCCTCGCGCGCTATCCGGGAGCGGTCCTCACCGTGGCGGGCGATGGGCCGTGGCGGCACTACTATGAGCGACGCTCCCGGGCGGAAGGACTGGGCGCGAGCGTCCGGTTCGCCGGGCAGGTGTTCGAGGATCGCCCTGCGTACTATGGCGCGGCCGACCTGTACCTCTGCCCCACCACGATCGCGTCGTTCGGCGTCACGCTGCTCGAGGCGATGGCGTGCGGCACCCCGATGATCGTATCGGACAACCTCGGCTTTCGCTCCGTGATCGCCGGCGGCGCCGAAGCGGTGGTCGTTCCCAAACACGATCCCGCTGTCTGGGCGGAGACGACGATCGCGCTGCTGGGCGATGCCGCCCGGCGCCAGGCGATGGGGCGCGCCGGCGTCGAAAAGGCGCAGCGCTTCGCCTGGCCGCGCATCGCGCGTCAGGAGCTCGCCGTGTACGAGCGAGTGCTGAACCGGAGTGCGAGGCCGGTGCGGCGTGCCACCCGCAGAGCCTCGGAGCTGGCGTCGACGAGCCCCTGACCAACCGCGCCTCGGGTCCCCGCAGGGTTCATCACGCGGCCCAGACGGACGATCGACCTCATGTACAACTCCCGCGAGACAGGTACCTAGATTACCTCCGGGACCCCCCTACGAGGTCACAATGCGCGTGCACGCCGCGTCCGTCTACCGCTGTCGCAGGGTCGCCACGTTGGCTGTCGGTCCCGCCAGCGCGTGACGCAGCCTCCGCCCGCGCGCCTCTCCCGCCTGCGCCTCGGGCCCCTGGTCGCGGTGATGTTCTTCACCGTGTCGGGCGGGCCGTTCGGTTTGGAGGGGCTCGTCGGATCGGTCGGCCCGGGCGTCGCCCTGCTGCTGCTCGTCGCCACCCCGCTGCTCTACAGTGTGCCCGAAACGCTGCTGGTGGGCGAGCTCGCCTCGATGCTCCCCGCCGAGGGCGGCTACTACCAGTGGGTGAAGCGAGCGTTCGGCCGGTTCTGGGGCTTCTGGAACGGCTGGCTGTCGTGGACTTACTCGCTGCTCGACATGGCGATCTATCCGGTGCTCCTGATCCAGTATCTCGACTTCTTCCTGCCGGGGCTCGGGTGGCTCGAGCGCTGGATCGTGGCGCTGGCGATGATCTGGGGAGCGACATGGCTGAACCTGCGGGGGACGCGCGTCGTCGGTACGGCGTCGGGGTGGTTCGTGGCGACGGTACTCGCGCCGTTCGCGGTGCTCGCCGCGGTGGCGTTCACCCGCTGGCTCGGGCAACCGGCGACGCCTTTCCCGGTAACGCCGTTTCACGCTGGAGGCACGTCCTTCCTGGGGGCTCTCGGCATTGGTGTCTCTCAGAGCATCTGGAACTACAGCGGGTGGGATAACGCCTCGACCATCGGGGGCGAGATCGAGCAGGCGTCGGCCACCTACCCGCGGGCCCTGGCCCGCGCGCTGCCGCTCGTCACGCTCGTCTACCTGCTCACGATCGTTCCCGTGCTGGCGCTCACCGACTGGCAGGCGTGGAAGGACGGCGCCTGGCCGGGGCTGGCGCGCGTCGTGGTGGGCGACTGGCTCGGCGTGTGGGTGGCGCTGGCCGGGATGTTGAGCGCGTTCGCGCTCTTCAACGCCCTGTTGCTCGTCTATTCGCGGATTCCTCTGGTGCTGGCGCAGGACGGTCTCTTGCCCGCGGCGCTGGCCCGCACCGATGCGCGGGGGACGCCGGCGAACGCCGTGCTCGTGTCGGCCGCGGTGTACTCGGTGTTCTCGCTGTTGCCGTTCGGGGGGCTGCTCGCGGGCGACGTGCTGCTGTACACGGCGGCGCTGGCCCTCGAGTTCGCGGCGCTCATCCGGCTGCGCCGGGCGGAGCCGACCTTGCGCGGCGCCTTCCGCGTGCCGCTCGACGTGCCGTGGCTCGTCGCGCTGGCGTCGCTGCCGCTGTTGGTGCTCGTCGCGGGCGTGGTGCTGGAGGTGCGGAGCCGGGCGATCGGGTTGCCGGGCGTGCTGGTGGCCGTGTTGCTCGCGGTGGCCGGGCCGCCCGTGTATGCCGGCCTGCGGCGGCGACGGGCGGCGGCCTCCGCCGTCGCGCCCTGAGCGCGCTCCCCCCTCCTTGCGGACCTCGCGAATCGCGCGCAAGCTAGCCGGTGATTTCCCGCCGGTTCCGCCGGCCCGGTCAGTCGCGACGGTCGTGCAATTGATACGGAGGTTTCGTGATCACGCGCTGCTTGCTGGCTCTGGTCGCACTCTTCATCGTGGCGGGGACCGCGGATGCCCAGCCGCGCCCGCCCTTCGTGCGGACCATCTCAGGACACGTCACCAGTTCCGTCAGCGGCGATCCCCTGAGGGGAGCGAGCGTTTCGGTGGTAGGGACGCAGATCAGAGCGGTGACGAGCGAACGGGGCGAGTTCTCGCTGTCCGCCCCCGATGGTGCGGTCACGTTGGCGGTCCGGAGCATTGGGTACAAACACAGCACCGTCCCGGTGGCGGCGGACCAGAGCACTGTGGACATCCGGCTCGAGCCGGATGTGTTTAACCTCGAAGCGGTCGTGGTGACCGGCCAGGCGACTGGCGTGGAGAAACGCTACGCGCCGAACGCGGTGGCGACGGTCGCAGCGGCCGACTTGAGCCGCGTTCCCGCGCCGAGCGTGGAGACCGCGATCCGGGGCAAGGTGGCGGGGGCGGTCATCCAGCAGAACTCCGGCGCACCGGGCGGTGGCATCCAGGTGAAGCTGCGCGGTGTGTCCACGCTCAACGGGCTCTCCTCGCCGTTGTACGTGGTCGACGGCGTCATCATGAGCGATGCGGCAATCCCGAACAATCAGCAAGTGGTCACGCTGTCGAACCAGGGCTCGAACCCGTCGCCACTGCAGCAGAATCAGGTGAATCGCATCGCCGACTTGAACCCCTACGACATCGACAACGTCGAGGTGTTGAAGGGCGCGTCTGCAGCAGCGATCTACGGGTCGAAAGCCGCGGATGGCGTGGTGGTCATCACCACCAAGCACGGCCAGCTGGGTGCGGCCCGGTTCAGCGTGACGCAGCGGTTTGGGTTTTCCGAGCTCGCGCACGAGCTCGGGTCGCGGGCATTCGCCGACTCGGCGGCAGCCGTCAGGGTGTTCGGCGACTCCGCCCGGGCTGGCCAGATCTGTCGCGGCGGTTGCCCCTTCTTCAACCACGAGCAGGAGCTCGCCGGTCAGAAAGACTTGAACTACGAGAGCTCGGTGGACGTGGGCGGGGGCAGTGAGAACACGCGTTACTTTTTCTCTGGTCTCACCTCGAAGGACGCCGGCATCATCCCGAACACGGGCTATTGGAAGCAGTCTGTCCGGGCCAACATCGATCAGCGCCTCAGCAGTCGGCTGGACGTGAGTCTCAACACGAATTTCGTCCATACGCTGGCGCGCCGCGGGCTGACGAATAACGACAACGCGCTCGTGAGCTATTACATGTCGCTGCCGTTCACGCCGAGCTTCATTGACATCCGCCCCGTCAATGGCGTGTATCCCGCCAATCCGGTAGCGGGGACCAATCCACTCCAGACCGCCGCGCTCGTAAGTCCGAACGACGAGGACGTCGACCGTTTCGTCGGCGCAGCCAAGGCGACGTTCGACATCGTGAATGGTGACGTCCATCACCTGCAGTTCATCGGCGTCGGGGGAATCGATCGATTCACACAGCAGAACGCGCTCCTCTTCCCGCCAGAGCTGCAATTCGAGCAGACCAGCAGCCAGCCGGGCGTCTCACTGCTCACGAACGGCGAGAACCACAACGCGAATTGGAACGCGAATCTCGTGTACGCCTACCGGCCGAAAGCCGGGTCGTTGGTCGCCACGACGTCCGCTGGACTGCAGTATGAGGACCGAGAGCTCACGGTCTCGAACATCGTGAGCAGGAACCTCGTCGCCGGTCAGGGCAACGTGAATGCCGGAACGAGCGTCAGCGTGGGAGAGCAGCGGCAGCGCGCGAAGGACTACGGATTCTACGGTCAGGAGGAGTTGCTCACGCTGGGGGAGCGGCTGTTCCTTTCCGCGGGGTTCCGGGCCGATCGGAGCAGCAACAATGGTGACATCCACCATTATTTTCTGTACCCCAAGGCCGCTGGGTCGTATCGGCCGCCGACCGGCCTCGGCCCATTCGGTGACTTCAAGCTGCGGCTGGCTTGGGGGCAGTCGGGAAACCAGCCGCTCTATGGGATGAAGTTCGCGGAGCTCGATGCCACGCAGAACATTCTCGGGCTGCCCGGCACCGTGCCGCCGTCGACCGTGGGGGACGCGAACATCAAGCCCGAGCGGCAGACTGAGATCGAGGGCGGGATCGACGCCACTCTCAGGAGCGGACGGGCGACCTTCCAATTGACGCTGTACCAGAAGAGCGTGAGCGATCTTCTGCTGTTGCGGGGGCTCGCCAGCTCGAGTGGCTTCAAGAGCCAATTTTTCAACGGCGGCGAGCTCCGCAATCGGGGGATCGAAGTGTCCATTGGTTGGGCGCCGATCCAGCGCCCCGAGCTCAACTGGGTGCTCCGCTCCACGTTCTTCTCGAACTCGAGCAAGATTACCGAGTTGCCAGTGCCTCCGTTTACCGATGGCAGCTTCGGTGGGCAAACCGGCAACTTCTTCATCGAGCAGGGGCAGTCGGCCACCGAGATCATCGGCCGTGTCCCGGGCGTCGGCACGCAGAAGGTGGGCGATGCTAACCCGGATTTCCTGTGGTCGTACGCCACCGACCTCACCTACCGCCGCTGGAACGTCTCGGCGCTCGCCGAGTGGCAGCACGGCGGCAACATCATCAACCTCACCAAGTTCATCTACGACTTGGGCGGTACGACGCCGGACTGCCCGACGGCGTGCGCGGCGCGACTCGCCGGAGGCACGCCCCCGTATATCGAGACCGCCACGTACTTCAAGCTGCGGGAAATCACGCTGAGCTACACCCTACCCACGAGCGTCGTTGCGTGGACAGGCGGGCGCGATGGCCGCGTCTCGGTCAGCGGGCGGAACCTGATCGTGATCACCGGGAGCGACTACACCGGGATGGACCCGGAGGTGAGCAACTTTGGGATCCAGCCGGTAGCGCGCAATATCGAGGTCGCGCAGTATCCGCGCAGCCGCACCTTCTGGTTCACCGTCAGCGTGGGGTTCTGACCATGACCCGGCTATCGCATCGCGAGCGGACCGCGAGGGTCCGGTGGATCAGCAAGACTCCGGCGTTGGCGGTCATGCTGAGCACTGTCTTGGTCACGGCCTGTCAGGACCTCAACGTCCCGGACTTCAACAATCCGGCCATCGGGGACCTGCAATCGAGCCCCACGCGCACGAAAGTGATCACGGCCACCCAGGGCTTGTTCATCGGAGCGCGTGCCAACATCGCACCGTTCAACGGCTACGTCTCGGAGCTCGGCGTGCTCGGCCGCGAGTCCTACAACGTCGGCGCGGGTGACGCACGCTTCATCACGGAGCTATTGCAACCCGGTCCCCTCGACGGAAGCAGCCCCCGTTTCGGCGGCAACCTGTGGGCCGAGCGCTACGCGAACATCCGCAACGCCGGGATCGTCCTAAAGGCGCTCCCAGCCCTCAGCACAACCCCGCCCGTGGGTATGACGAGCACAGAAAAGGCCGCCACAACGGGATTCGTCAGAACGATGGAAGCGCTCGACTTCCTGTTGATCATTGACACGCGTGACACGCTCGGCGCGCCCGTGGACGTGAACCACGACATTAGCGCCGGGCCCGCCGGTTTCGTGAGCCGCGACTCCGTGTACCGATTCATCGTCGGACTGCTCGACTCGGCCGTGACAAATCTGGCGGCGGGAGGGAGCGTCTTCCCCTTCGCCTTCCCGGCTGGATTCAGCGGTTTCACGACGCCAACGACGTTCGTGAAGTTCAACCGTGCCCTCAAGGCGCGCGTCGAGGCGTACCGTGCGACGCTGCTCGGCTGCGGCGCGCCATGCTGGACGCGCGCGCGGTCGGCGCTCGATTCGTCATTCTCGGCAGTGACCGCTGACACACTGCTCAAGGATGCCACGGATTCGCTGGGTACCGCGTCGATGCTGGCACGCGGCGCGTATTATGACTTCGGAACCGGCTCGGGCGACGTGAGCAACGGCCTCAACGACCCGACAGGAGTCAGTCAGCGCGGGCACCCGTCGCTTCGCACTCAGGTCGACACCCAGGTGAATGGGAAGCGCGATCGGCGTTTCCAGCAAAAGGTGGATTCCGTGGCGGCGGTCACCGTGATCGGGCACACTTCGGACATGGTGTTCAAGATCTACGAGAGCAACACCACGCATGTGCCGATCATCCGGAACGAGGAGTTGCTCCTGCTGCGTGCGGAGGCGGAGTTAGGCCTCGGCAACCCGGGAGGTGCGGCCGCGCTCATCAACTACGTCCGGGTGAATGCGGGACGGCTCCCGCCGCGCGGGACTCTAGCCGCGGCACCGACGGACACGATCGTCACGGAGCTTCTCAAGCAGCGGGTGTACTCTCTGCTGTTCGAGGGGGGGCACCGCTGGATCGATGCCCGCCGGTATGGGCGGCTTCTGTCCCTGCCGGCTGGCATCCCCGGCGATAAGATCTTCGGCGCCCTTCCTGTCCCCATCGATGAGTGTACCGCGCGCGGCCTCCCGAACAACTGCGCGCCCCCGACCCCGTAACGCCGGACACACACGGTCGTGCGCACCGCCGGGCGCCCGTCGCGCCCGGCGGCTTGCGTTTCCCGCCCCGGCGTCAGCCGCGCGCCACCTCGTACAGGTATTCGACGTACGAACGCGCCGCGCCGTCGATGCCGCGCACGTTCTGGTTCTGCGAGTCGATCACGTAGTACTCGTCGGGCGCATGCGCCCCGCTGCCGTGACCCAGCCCGAAATGCCCGGCCGGGAGCCGCAGCGGATCGCCGGTGAACACGTAACCCGGCCACGAGCCCGCGATGCGCGGCAGAATCACGGGATCGATACCGGAGCGCCGATACACGGCGACCTGCGCCTTGATGAGCGCCGCGTCGCCCGGCGTGGTGGTGGGATCGTACCCCCCCGTCATGTTCACCTCGACGTCGCCGAACCCGCGCTTCGCGAGGTGGGCCTTGAGCGCGGCCAGCGCCTCGGCCGCCGTCATGTCGGGCACGAGCCGCAGGTCGAGCTTCGCCACCGCGCGGTGCGGCAGGATGGTCTTGCCCCCGGGGCCGGTGTAGCCGCCGACCAGGCCCTCGATATTGACCGTGGGGCGCGACACCAAACGCTCCAGGGCCTCGACCCAGCTCACGTCGTGCACCCAGTGGTCCACGCCCATCTCCCGCTTCGCGACCGCCTCGTCGAGCCGGCGCGCCGCCGTCGCCACCATCGCCTTCTCACCCGCCGACAGCGGGCGGGCCTTGTCGGCGTAGCCGTCGATGGCCGGCTCGTTGCCGTCGGGCGAGACCAGCGTGGCGAGGGCTTCGACCAGATGCCACGCTGGGCTGTCCACGCGCGCCTTGTTGCTCGAGTGGATGTCCTTCTTGGGCCCGCGACCCCAGCGCTCCCCGCTCGAAACGAGCTCGCACTCGATCACGCCCTTGGCGCCGAGTGTGATGGTCACCTGGCCGTCGGACGCCTGGGCCGCCGAGGGCATGAAGATCCCCGCGACGCGGCGCAGGGCGGCCTGCACCTCCGGCCGGCGCACGATTTGGGGGAAATGGGGCGACCCGATCTCCTCTTCGCCCTCGGCTACGAGCACGAAGTTGAGCGGCGGCTTCTTGCCGGCGGCGCGAATCGCGTGCAGCGCGGCGAGGAACGTCGCCTCGGGGCCCTTCTGGTTCACGGCGCCGCGGCCGATCAACACTTTGCCGAACCCGGGCCGGTCCACGACGGCGGCCGCCCAGGGCGGCGACGACCACTCGGCGGGATCGACCTGCTTGACGTCGTACATGAAGTAGAGGCCGAGCGTGCGGGGGGCGCCGGCGTCGAGCGTCGCGAAAATGCCGGGCTGGCCGTCAGTCGGGATTTTCGTGACCGAGTCGAAGCCCGCCTCTTTGAGCATGCGCATCGTGAGCTCGCAGCCCTCGTTCATGCCGCGGTTCTCGGCGGCGATGGACGGCTGCCGGATCCACTCCTGCAGGCGCGCCACGGCTTCGTCGTGGCGCTTTTCGATCTCCGTGAAGATCGGGGCGAGGTCGTCGGCGCGTCGCGTCGAGGGGGGGGCGCTGGGCCAGGCGAGGGCGGCGGTGGCGGCGGCGGTGCGCTCGAGGAAGGTGCGGCGGTCCACGCTCATGAACGGCCTCCGGGTCTTGGGGTCAGGGCAGGGGCGCGTTTCAACTTAGCCTTCCCGGCCCCTTCTTGCGGGGGCGCCGAATGGACCGCAGCATATGGGGACTTTCGTGCGGCTCACCGTTGCGAACTCCAGTGGCACTGCTCGAGGAGGGTTCGTGGTACAGCGTACTTCGCTCTTCGCCCTAGCGCTGGCGGCGCTGGGCGCGGTCGGCGCATCCGGTCAGGAACGCCAGATCACCGGTCGCGTGACATCGGCCACGAACGGCGAGGCGATCGCGGGTGTCAACGTGTCCGTGACCGGCACCGCGTTCGCCGCGGTGACCAATGCCGAGGGCCGCTATGCGATCTCGGCGCCCTCCGGCGCGGTGACGCTGGTCTTTCGCCGCATCGCGTTCAAACGGCGCGAGATCTCCGTCCCGGCGGGTCAGAACGCGGCGGACGCGGCGCTCGATCCGGATGTGTTCAACCTCGAGGCGGTGGTCGTCACCGGCCAGGCGACCGGTATCGAGCGGCGTAATGCCGCGATCGCGACGACCAATGTGACCGGGCAGGAGATCTCGGCGGTGCCGGGACCGTCGCTCGATCGGGCGCTCGCGGGCCGGGTCCCCGGGGCGATCATCAGCCAGAACTCGGGCGCGCCCGGTGGCGGCACCCAGATCCAAATTCGTGGCAACAATACCGTGATCGGCAATCCGGATCCCCTGTTCGTCGTGGACGGCGTACTCTACAGCGACGCCTCTCTCCCGACGGGCCTGTTCACGGTGACGGGCAGCTCGGCGAACCGCGGCAACGGTGAATTGCAGGACGATCCTGTCAACCGACTGGCGGACCTCAATCAAAACGACATCGAATCAATCGAGGTGCTGCGCGGCGCGGCGGCGGCTTCCATCTATGGGTCCAAGGCGGCGAACGGAGTGATCATCGTCAAGACCAATCGTGGCAAAGCGGGTAAGGCACGGGCGACGGTGACACAGCGATTGGGCTTCTTCGAGCTGCAGCGTGGGCCCGGGACGCGCGCGTTCACCGAGGCCGAAGCGCTCGATCTGTATGCGACGCCCAAGGACACTGCCGAGGCAAGGCAGGATTCCGCCCTGGTCCGGTCATATCTCGTGAACGGGCGTTTGCCGACGTACGACCACCTGAGCGAGATCGCGGGGAACAAGCCTCTTGCGTACGAGACGAGCATCGACGTGAGCGGTGGCACCGAGAACACGCGCTACTTCCTGTCGGGGAGCACCAAGCGGGATGGCGGCATCATCCAGAACACGTTCAACGATCGGCAGAACCTCCGCGCCAACGTGGACCAATCGTTCAGCGACAAGCTGCAGCTGAGCCTCAGCACGGCGTTCACGCGGAACCAGACCGACAAGGGCTTCACGAACAACGACAACGATGGCGCGAGCGCGACCTACGCGATCGCCTACATCCCCGGGTTCATTCCGATCCAACCGACGAGCGCCGGGTTTGTGCAACCGGCGATCACGTACAAGTCGTCCAACCCCCTCCAGACGATCGCCCTCGGCACGAACGACGAGGTCGTCACCCGCTTCACGGGCGGCGGCACACTCAGCTTCCAGGCCGTCCAGACGGACCGTCACAACCTGCGGTTCGTCGGCTCGGGCGGCGTGGATCTGCTGAGCCAGACCACGGAAGTGGTCGCGCCGCCGGCGCTGTTCTTCCAGGCGACGTCGTCCACGCCGGGCACGTCCGCTCTCGGGAACGCGAACAGTCGTTTGTGGAACTGGAACGTCAACGCGATTCACGCCTATTCGCCGGCGGGCGGCTCGTTCAAGGCCACGACATCGGCCGGCGTGCAGCTGGAAGATCGTGAGCTCGAGCGCTGGCGTGTGGTGGCCCAGGGGCTCCTTCCCGGCCAATCCAACATCGACCAGGGCTCGTCGCTCGGGCAACAGTTCGAGTTGAAGACCAAGGACCGCACCCTCGCGTTCTACGGCCAGGAGGAGTTCCTCACCCTCCGAGAGCGCCTCCTCCTGTCGGCCGGGTTGCGTGCGGAGCGCTCGAGCGCCAACGGCGACATCAACAAGTACTTCCTCTACCCCAAGGCCTCCGCCTCGTATCGTTTCCCGAACCTGCTCGGGGAGGGGACCGAGCTGAAGCTGCGGGGCGCGTATGGGGAGACCGGCAATCAGGCGCTGTTCGGGCAAAAGTTCACGACCCTGGCCAACACCGTCATCGGCGGCCAGATCGGGACCGTGGTCCAAGGCGTCCTCGGCGCGCCGAACATCAAGCCTGAACGGATCAAAGAGTTCGAAGTGGGCGTGGATGGCCAGCTGTGGCACGGCCGGGGCACCTTCGAGGTGACCGGCTATTCGCGGCACACGTACGACCTGCTGCTCCAGAGCACTCCGGCGCCGTCCACGGGCTTCAATACCGTGATCTTGAACGGCGGTGTGCTGTGGAACGAAGGGGTCGAAATCGCCACCGGCGTCACACCCATCCAGCGGAAGGACTTGAACTGGGTGTTCCGCACGACGTTCACGTCGCTCAAGAACCGGGTCCAGGAGCTGCCGGTGCCCGACGTATGCAAGCCGAACGCGAAAATCTGTGGTTTCCGCCCCGCCAACGCGGGGTTCGGCCTCGCCTATGGCGAGTTCTTCGTGCAGAAGGACAAGCCCATCTCGCAGATCATCGGGACCGACACGGTACCGGGCACCTGCACGCCGACGCCCGACGACTGCGTGTATGTGAACCGCTACTTCGGGCAGACCAACCCACGGTTCCGCCTGGCGTTCGCGAACGACGTGACGTTCCGTCGGCTGTCACTGTCGATGCTGTGGGACTGGCAGGCGGGTGGGGTGGCGCAGAACCAGACGCTGTCGCTCTACGACTGCAACGGGCTGGCTCCCGACCAGGCCACGCCGGTCGGGCAGGGACGCTACAACGCCTGCAACGTCTACGGCACCGCGGGGGCATTCATCCAGTCCACCACGTTCCTGAAGCTCCGGGAGGCGAGCATTGCCCTCGACCTGCCCGAGCGCTTCGCCAACTGGTTCGGCGCGCGCACCGCCCGCGTGAGCGTCACCGGGCGCAACCTGTTGCTCTTCACGAATTACTTCGGGTACGATCCTGAAGTGAGCAACTACGGTCAGCAAGCCATCGTGCGGAATATCGACCTCGGTCCGTATCCGCCGGAGCGCAGCTTCTTCTTCTCGATCACGGCGGGGTTCTAACCATGACCATCATGTTGCCGCTCCGCAGGCTGGCCACGGTAGGCGCTGCCATGGGAGCGCTGCTCGCGGGTGTGGCGTGCTCGGACTTCTTCAATGTCACGAACACGAACCAACCACTCCTCGACTCGCTGCTGGCTAACCCTACCCGGGATCGGTTGTCCGCGGCGGCCATCGGCATCTTCGGAAGCGCCCGCACCGGCATCCAGGCCTACATCTGGCGCCTCGGCTCGATGGGCCGGGAAGGCATCAACCTCTCGGGGAACAACCAGCCCGACTATCAGGAGCCGTTCTACGGACCGCTACAGGGAGGGGGCTTCGGCGGCGCGCTCTGGGGCGACCGCTATCAGAACATCCTCAACATCAACATATACCTGAACGCGGTGGCCCGCACCGCGGATCTGTCCCCCGGCGAGAAGGCAGCGTCCCGCGGTATGGCGAACACCATGAAGGCGCTCGCCTTCCTGTACGTGATTCTCACACGTGACTCGCTGGGCGCGCCGGTTGACGTCGATCGGGCGGTGAATGCCGCGCCCGCGGCCTTCGTCCGCAAGGACAGCGTGTACGGCTACGCTCTCGCGCTGTTGGACAGCGCGCGAGCCGACTTGCGGACGGCAGACGCTGACAGCGCCGCGTTCCCGTTTCCGACGCCTCCGGGATTTGCGGGCTTCGAGGCTCCCGGTGCGTTCAAACGCTTCAACCGGGCAGTGGCGGCGAAAGCGGCGATCTTGCGTGCTACGGCGGCTGGGTGCGGCGTGCCCTGCTATACCCGGGCCGTCGCCGACTTGGATAGTTCGTTCCTGAATCGGAGCGCCACGACCGCGGCAGGATTCGCCGCAGGCGCGTTCTTCGACTTCTCGAACGCCGCTGGAGACATTTCCAATGGGCTCTCGGAGCCGTTGAACGGCGACACATACTTCGCGCTCGACTCGACGGTCGCCAACGCCGACACGCAGCCCGTGCTGGGTAAGGTTCGGGATCAGCGCGTACTGGACAAGATCGATTCGGCGCTCGTGGTGCAGCGACTCGGCGGGATTCCTATCATCGGCACGCTGAAGTTCAAGGTGTATTTCACCGCGGGCAAGGCCGACCCGGCCCACCAGATACCGATTATCAGGAACGAAGAGCTGGTTTTGCTCGATGCCGAGGCCCAGTGGTTCGCCGGGAGCAAGACGACAGCCGTCAACGACCTGAACCAAGTCCGGATCAACGTCGGTAAGCTCGCCCCCACCGCGGTCACCACCGCGAGCCCGGACACGGCCTTCGTCACCCAACTGCTCTACAACCGTCGCTATTCACTCCTCTGGGAGCAGGGCACGCGGTGGGTCGATGCGCGACGCTTCGGCCGGTTGAGCACCATTCCACCACAGGTCGCCAATGGCAGTGTCCCGGTCGTTATGCCAATTCCCGATGCGGAGTGCAATGGACGCGGTTACGAGAGCAACTGCACGCCACTGAATCCCTGAGCTGGGAAGGTGGGAATGTGCGGAGGGGCGCAGCACGCTGCGCCCCTCCGTTTTCTACATCTCCTTATACACGTACGCCCCCACCGCCCCTGCCACTGCATACTGCACCAGAGCGACGACCGTCCCGACGGTGTACATCTTCTGGGGGAACAGCCCCATCGGGCCCTCGCTGATCGCATGCAGCAGCCCGATAAAAAACCACACGGCGACGCCCGCAATGACCGCTGTCTTCGCGCCCGCGCCGAACCGCGGCCGGATCGCCGCGTAGACCCACAGCAGACCGATGCCGGAGACGAAATCCACCACCACGAACAGCGGCACCAGACTGTCCATCGCTCCCGGCCGCTTGCCCAGCGCCTGCATCGCGGCGTCGATCTCCTGCTTCATCATCACGCCGAAAAACACGAAGTCCACGATGTTGAGCACGACGCCGGCCAAGAGCCCGCCCAGCACGACGCGACCCCAGTTGATCTTGCCCATAGCGCACCTCGGAGAGGGACCCCCTACGCTACGGCACGATGAGCACCGCCACCATGCCGCCCAGACCGTCGGGCACCGTCGCCACGCCGCGGGGCACCACCCAGTCCGACCCGTCGACCAGCAGGTTGAAGTGATACAGGCCGCGCTCGAGTCGGATCGTCCCTTCCCACACGTCGCCGCCCAGCGGGCGCAGCGGCACCTGCTCCCAGGAGTTCCAGTCGCCCGCGATCGCGACCGACCCGGCACCCGCCATCCGAAACCGCACCACGACGCTGTCACCCCGCACCCCCGGCACGAGCGGCGCGAACTGCACGCGCGGTGCCCGCGCCGAGCCGTGGAGCCGCACGCCGACGCTCACGAACCCTACCTGGGGAAAGCCCTGATACGGGTCCGGGAGGTAACTCCCGCCGCTCAGCTCGAGCGAGACTCTGGGCGTGGCGAAGTATTGGGCAGACGCGCCCCCAGCTCCCTCCGCAGGGAACGCCGACGACATCCGCCCCGCGACCCACAGCGACGCGATCGCTCGTCCCCGCTGGAGCGTGGCGGCCAGGGTCGCGTCCGTGAACCAACCGTCCGGAAACCGGGTGGGCTCGGCGCTCAACTGCAGCTCCGGCGCGCCGGGGCCGCTCTCGGGACGCCACCAGATACGCGCCCGGGTGTGCAGCGCCGTGACGGGGGACTCGTCCGAGATCCCGCCGGCGGACGGACCGGCGCCGATCCCCACCCCCCACGTGTTGGAAGATCGGGACAGCTCCGCGACCACGTGTGCCGCCGCGCTCGAGCCACCATCGCTGCGTGTGGTGCCTCCGAGCGTGAGGTCGGCGCCGAGGCGTGCGGCGTGGGCGAGCGGCGGAGTGACCACCGACAGGCCCGTCATGGCCTGACCGGCCCACACTCCTCCCGGAAGAGAGGCGAGCGAGCTCGAGAAATCGGCGGCGAGCGCCGCCGAGCTGTGCCGGACGCCGGGCGAGAGGACGGCCGTGCCGAAGCTCGCTCCGCCGGAATACCGCACGGTGCCAATGCCCAGGCCGACGGACAATTCGGTCTGCGCCACCGCCGGCGCGGGAAGAGTGATCACCGCCACCAGCAGCGCAAGAATTCGCGGCTGCACGGCTCCAAAGCTATGCGGCGCTTGGAGCGAGGGATACAGTCGGCAAGAAACGCGTAGGGGCGCAGCATGCTGCGCCCCTACGTTCCGGTCTGAACGTCGTTGTCGTTACGGCTGATGCGGGTTGGCCGGTTGGCCTTGCTTGTGGGCCGGCGTCGCCGGCGTGGCTCGGTGGGCCGGCATGGTGGGCGCGGCTCCCTGCCCCGGCACGGCGGGCGTCGCGCGCGTCGCGGGTGTCGCCGCGTTGGGGTTGCGCGTCACCTCGACCGGAACCACGTCCCCACGACGGTGCGTCGCCCGGTGGGCGGCGCCTTGGGAGTGCAGCGCGACCATGGCCTTGCCCTGGGGGGACGCGTGCTCGTTGGGAATCTGCGGCGTCTGCGCCGCCAATAGTGTGGGCACCGCGCACGCTGCCGCGAACCCGAGAAGCTCACGAATCATCCGGTCCTCCTTACGTCGTGAAGTCGGCTGTCTGCTGTAGGGCTGACCACCCGCCGGCCCACTCCCGCGCCAACAACACTGCACGGGAGCGACTGCGGGCAATCTCACCCAGCCAGGCCGACACCGACGTGTTTGCGGTCTCCAGGAAGCGGGCGGCGCTCTGCCAGACGTATCCGAACGTCTCGGCGACTACGTCATCCGCTTCACGTGGGTCGATGACGATGCCATAGGCGAGCGCGTACACGCTCCTGCCGTGACGTTGCTCCAGCTCGCGCAGTGCTGCCGCGTCCCCATTCGCCACGCACCCGACAAGGGTCCGGTCCGGCATCGCTCGATTGTGCTGGGGCATCCCTCGACCCTCCCGATCTCGCCATAGAAGAGTGGCGGCCCCCGAGCGAGGTAACGCGTTGCGCCGCAAGTTGTGGCGGGGTTGGGCGTTACCAACGTCGCCCGCTGTGACTCTTTAGGGGCAGACGGGTTGCCCGCGTCGGCTGCGGCCCCTAGCATCACCTGCACAACTTCGGGCAGCGAGGGCGACGGTTGGGTCTCGCGGGTGACGCACCGGACGGCGAGGTCGTGCGTGCGGTCTTGGGCGGCGAGGTGGAACGGTACGCGGTGTTGGTGCGCCGCTACCGCGACCGCTATGCGCGCTACGCGGCGCGCATGCTCGGCTCCCTCGACGCGGCTGAAGATGCCGTGCAGGACGCGCTGGTGCGGGCGTTCGATCGCCTGGCGGATTGCCGCGAGCCGGACAAGTTTGCTGGGTGGCTGTTCCTGATCCTGCGCAACCGCTGCTACGCGGAGCAGCGGCGCCGGCAGCGCGAAGGCCGCCCGCTCGATGAGAGAGACGACGGCGTGGCGGCCGCCGACAGGCCTGATGGGACGTTCGAGCAGGCGGAGCGGATGCAGGCGCTCGGACGGTCGCTCGGGCACCTGACGCCGGAGCAGCGTGAAGTGTTCGTGCTGAAGCACATCGAAGGATTGGCGTACGACGAAATCGCGGGGCGGACGGGGGCCACCGTGGCGTCGCTCAAAATGCGCATGCATCGCGCCTACGACAGGCTGCGGGACTTGATGAAGGAGCACCTATGACCACTGGCTATCACCCTCTCGTAAAGCGGCTGCTGGACGGTGAGCTCTCGCTTGCCGAGCTCCCGCCCGAGCTCCGTGCCGAGGGTGAGGAGGCGCTACGCCTGGTTGGCGCGGCGGATCGTGCGCCGGTTGTCCTGTCGCCGGCGCTCGACGAGCGAGTCATGGCCGCGGTGCGGCGTCATGGCGCCTCTCGTACGCGGCGCGCGTGGCGGTGGCTCACGGCGCCGCGCGACGTCGAGGTGCGCCTGCGGCTGCGTCCCGTGGTGTGGGCTGGCGCCCTCGCCGTCGCGGCCGGTGTCGCGGTCCTCCTGGTCGCGCGGCACCCCGCCCCCGTCGAGCCCTCCGCTGCGGTGTCGCGCACGCGGATACCCGACTCCGTGTTGGTGCGGTTCGTCCTGTACGCGCCCGCCGCCCGGCACGTTACGGTCGCAGGCACCTTCAATCAGTGGGATCAGAACGCGGCGCCGCTGGTCCGCGCCGGCACGGGCGGCGTGTGGACAACCACGCTCGCGCTCCCCGTCGGCCAGCACCAGTACGCGTTCGTGGTGGACGGCGCGCGCTGGGTCGTGGACCCGGCGGCACCTGCGATCGACGACGGGTTCGGCCGCCGCAACAGCATGGTCGCCGTAACCCCCCGGGGAGCACACACTCTGTGAGGCGCTTCGTGGCGCTCGCCCTGGCGGCGGGGCTGCCCATCGGACTCGTGGCGCAAGGTGTCGGAGCGTCCCTCGACGGGCGCGTACCGCCCGAGGTGCAGCGCGCCGTGCAGGACATCGCCGCGGACGCCGCGGCGCGCGGCCTGCCGACCGGGTCGCTGCTGCAGAAAGCCATCGAGGGCGGCGCGAAACGGGTGCCGCCGGAGCGGCTGATCGCGGCCGTGCGCGCGCTCTCCGCTCGCCTCGCCGGCGCTGCCCAGGCGGTGCGCGCCGCGGGGATCGAGCGCCCCGCGGACGAGGTCGTGGAAGGTGGGGCCGATGGGCTCGGTGCCGGACTCACGGCCGCTCAAGTGAGCGACCTGGTGCGAGCCAGCGGGCCGAGCTACGATCCGGCGCTCGTGCTGCGCGTCGCCGCCACCCTCGCGGCCCTCGGCGTCCCGACCAAGCAGACGGTCCAGCTGATGGAAGGAATGATCAGCGCCGGGCGGACCCCGGGCGACCTGCTGGAGCTCCCCGGCGAGGTGCAGGCGGGCGTGGCGCGCGGGGCTACGCCGGCGCAGGCGGCCGCCGGGCTGGGCCGCGGCGCGGGCAGCTCGCCGCCGGGTCGGCCACCTGGATGGGTGCCGCCGGGCCAGGCGAAACCGCACAAGCCACCGAACCCCCACAAGCCCTGAGGCGATCGCCGCAGGGCAGACGCGTTACCTCTGGCCCCGGGTGTAGGTAGATTCCACTCCCTATGCCCATTTCCCACAATCTCGGCTTTCCCCACCTCGGCGCCGGCCGCGAGCTGAAGCGCGCCACCGAGGGCTACTGGAGCGGCAAGGTCCCCCAGGCGGATCTGCTCAAGACCGGTGCCGCGCTGCGCCAACGTCACTGGCGCCTGCAGCAGGACGCGGGCATCGACCTCGTCCCCGCGAACGACTTCTCCTACTACGACCGCGTGCTCGACACCTGCGCGTTGGTGGGCGCCGTGCCGAAGCGGTACGGCTGGGCGGGCGGCCCCGTGGACCTGGACACGTACTTCGCGATGGCGCGAGGCGTGCAGGCAGGCGGTCGCGACGTCACGGCGATGGAAATGACGAAGTGGTTCGACACGAACTATCACTACATCGTGCCCGAGTTCGAGCCGGGCCAGGCGTTCCGGCTGTCGTCTTCGAAGCCGGTGGACGAGTTCCTCGAGGCGAAGGCGCTGGGCATCCAGACGAAGCCGGTGCTGATCGGGCCCGTGACGTTCCTGCTGCTCGGCAAGACGAGAGCGGCGCGGTTCGATCGCCTGACGCTGCTCGACGGGCTGCTGCCGGTCTATGCCGACGTGCTGTCGCGCCTGGCCGCGGCGGGCGCCACGTGGGTGCAGCTCGACGAGCCGTGCCTCGCGCTCGACCGCACGCCGGCCGAGCGCGAAGCGTTCGCGCGGGCGTATCGCTTCCTCGCCGACCAGGCGCCCAAAGTGAAGCTCCTGGTCGCGACCTATTTCGGCGCCCTGGACGACAACCTGGCGACGGCGCTGGAGCTGCCGGTGGCCGGCCTGCACGTGGACGCCGTGCGCACCGGGACGCGGCTGGGGCCGCTGCTCCAGGCGTGGCCGGCGGGCGGAGGGAGGGAAGGCAAGATCCTGTCGCTCGGCGTGATCGACGGGCGTAACATCTGGAAGGCCGATCTGGGAGCGGCGCTGCGCCAGCTGGAGGACGCGCTCGAGCGCGCCGGGGCGGCTCAGCTGTGGGTAGCGCCGTCGTGCTCGCTGCTGCACGTCCCGGTCGATCTCGAGCTGGAGCGGCGGCTCGACAGCGAGCTCAAAGGGTGGCTCGCGTTCGCGAAGCAGAAGCTGGTCGAGGTGGCGACGCTGGCGCGGGCGCTGCGCGACGGGCGGGAGTCCGTGGCGGCGACGCTCGAGGCGAACGCGCGCGCCCTCGACGCACGGCGCACCTCCCGGCGCATCCACAACCCGGCCGTGAAGCAACGCGCACGGGGCGCGACGGAGCACGACATGCGCCGGGCGTCGCCGTTCGCGGAGCGACGTCGGAACCAGTTGCGGCTGCCGCTCTTCCCCACGACGACCATCGGGTCGTTCCCCCAGACGGCCGAAGTCCGCGCCGCGCGGAAACAGCTGCACGACGGCAAGCTGACGGCGGCCGAGTACGATGCGTTCATCGCCGAGCAGATCACGCGCACCCTGAAGCTCCAGGAGGAGCTGGGACTGGACGTGCTGGTGCACGGCGAGTTCGAGCGCAACGACATGGTGGAGTACTTCGGCGAGCAGCTCGAGGGGTTCGCCTTCACGGAGCACGGCTGGGTGCAGTCGTACGGCACGCGCTACGTCAAGCCGCCCATCATCTACGGCGACGTGTCCCGGCCGCGGCCCATGACGGTGCGGTGGAGCACGTTCGCGCAGTCCAAGACGGCGCGCCCGGTGAAGGGCATGCTGACCGGCCCGGTGACGATCCTGCAGTGGTCGTTCGTGCGCGACGATCAGCCCCGCGCCGAGACGGCGAAGCAGCTGGCGCTGGCGATCCGGGACGAGGTGAAGGACCTGGAGGCGGCGGGGATCCGCGTGATCCAGATCGATGAGCCGGCGCTGCGCGAAGGCCTGCCGCTGCGGCGGACGGAGTGGCCCGCGTATCTCGAGTGGGCGGTGAACGCGTTCCGGCTCGCCACCGCGGGCGTGTCGGACGCCACCCAGATCCACACTCACATGTGCTACAGCGAGTTCAACGACGTGATCCGGGTGATCGAGAAAATGGACGCCGACGTGATCTCGATCGAGAGCGCGCGCTCGGGGTCGGAGCTGCTCGAGGGGTTCAAGGAATACCGCTATCCGAACGAGATCGGGCCGGGCGTCTACGACATCCATTCGCCCCGGGTGCCGAGCACGACCGAGATCGTGCAGGCGCTGAAGCGCATGCAGGAGGTGCTCGACGACCGCCAGATCTGGGTGAACCCGGACTGCGGTCTCAAGACGCGCGGCTGGCAGGAGACGCTGGCGGCGCTGCGCAACCTGGTGCACGCGGCGCGCCAGATGCGGCCGGTGCGCGCGCCAAGCGGCGCACCAGGTTAGGTTTAAGCTGATGAACCCCGCAGAGATCCGGATCACGGCCGAGCCGATCGACACCAGCCGCTGCAAGTTCGTCGTGAGCGAGCCGGTGCACCCGGGCGGCGTGCGGCGGTTCGCGTCGCCCGACGACGCGAGCGGCTCCGCGCTCGCCGAGGCGATCTTCGCGATCCCGGGCGCGGACGTGGCCGAGGTGATCGTGTCGGGGAACCTCGTGACCGTCGTGAAGCGCGGTCCGGAACCGTGGCCGGCGGTCGGGAAGGCGGTGGGTCAGGCGATCCGCACCGCCCTCGGCGGCGACCGTCCGGCCGTGGCCCCCAAGCCGGCCGCGCCTGGGACGCCCGGTGCGGACGATGACGGGTTGTACGAGCGGGTCGCCGACCTGTTCGAGGGCCAGGTGAATCCCATGGTCGCGCGGCACGGCGGCCGGGTGGAGCTGATCGACGTGCAGGACGCCGTGGTCATGGTCCGCATGGCGGGCGGGTGTCAGGGGTGCGGCATGGCCGACGTCACGTTGCGCCAGGGTATCGAGGCGATGCTGCAGCAGCACCTCCCTGAGGTGAAGGGCGTGGTCGACATCACCGATCACGCCGCCGGCTCGAACCCGTACTTCGCGGCGGCAAAGAAGTAGGGGCGCAGCATGCTGCGCCCCTACGCACATAGGCTCCTCCTCCTCCTCCCCACAGCCACCTACCGCACCGCGGCATTCGTCGAGGCCGCGCGCCGCCTGGACATCGAGCTGACCGTCGCCTCCGAGCGGCCCAGCACATTCCAGGACGCGAATCCCGCCGGCCTCGTCACCCTCGACCTGTCGGATCCGGATCGTGCCGTCACGCAGGCACGCGCGTTCGCGCGCGAGCACCCGCTGCACGGCGTCGCAGGCGTGGACGACGACACGGCGGTTGTGGCTGCCGCGATCGCGGGCGCGCTAGACTTGCGTGGGAATGACGTCTCCGCGGCACGCGCCGCGCGTGACAAGCACGAGCAGCGGGCGCTGCTCGCCGCCGCGGGCGTGCCCGTGCCCCGCTTCACGCTGCACGGGGTGGACGAGGATCCAGCACAGCTCGCGGCACGCGTCTCCTACCCTTGCGTACTCAAGCCGTTGCGCCTCGCCGCCAGCCGTGGCGTGATCCGCGCCGACACTCCGGAAGGGTTCGGCGCGGCGTTCCAGCGACTCAAGAGAATCCTCGACGGTGCGCTTCCCGCATCGCGGTCTCTTCTGGTCGAGGACTTCGTGCCGGGCCGCGAGTACGCGCTCGAGGGTCTGCTCAGCGGCGGCCGGCTGCGCGTGCTGGCGCTCTTCGACAAGCCAGACCCGCTCGACGGCCCTTTCTTCGAAGAGACGATCTACGTCACGCCGTCGCGCCTGCCGGCAGACGAGCAGCGCGCCGTCGCCGCCTGCGCGCAGCGGGCTGCAGCGGCGCTCGGGCTTCGGGAAGGGCCGGTGCACGCCGAGCTGCGCGTGAACGAGAACGGCCCCTGGCTGATCGAGCTCGCGGCACGGCCGATCGGGGGGAGGTGCAGCGGGGCGCTGAGATTCGGGACTGGGGGCTCGGGCTCAGCGGCCTGGGCTTCGCTGGAAGAGATCGTCCTGCGCCACGCCTTGGGGATGCCGATCCCGTCGCTCGAGCGCGAGCCGTGCGCCGCGGGCGTGATGATGATCCCGGTGCCGGGCGCGGGAGTGTTACGGGAAGTGCGGGGAATAGATGCCGCTCGGCAGGTGCCGCTGGTCGAGGACGTCGCCATCACCGCGCATCCGGGCCAGCAACTGGTTCCCTGGCCCGAGGGTGCGCGCTACCCGGGATTCATCTTCGCACGCGGCGAGACGCCCGAGGCGGTTGAGGCCGCGCTGCGTGGCGCGCACCGGCGGCTGCAGTTCGTGCTGGTGTAGGGGCTAGGCCGCCGTGGCCACGCACTCGAGCCAGTTGCGCGGCACATGGTTCATGCCCGTTTCGTCGATCGTGCGGCGCAGCCCCTCTTTCAACGCGCTCGAGCCTTCCTCGAGGGGGACTCCTGGAAGCGCGCCCTCGATGAACAACGAGAAGCGTCCGATGTCTTCGAGCGCATCCGGGGTCATCTCGATGCGCACCAGATCGACCGCCGGGCGATTGAAGCCGGCTTGAACGCACAACTCGCCGTATTCCTCGGCCGACAGGAACTGGCGCGCGACTGCGTGGGCCTTGTGCTGGACCTCGAGCCCGCGCTCCCGCAGCACCTGCACGGCGCGCACCACCCAGCGGCGCCAGAATCCCGCCGTGCCGTCCACGTACGCGCCGTTGAAGAAGGTCGTATTGAACGCGAACACGCCGTCCCGCTTCAGCACCTTGCGGATCTCGGCGAGTACCTGCGCCTTGTCGGGCACGAGGTGGATCGCGTTCAGGAAGACGACCGCGTCGGCCGACGACACGAGGCGCGACACCCACTCGGCGCTGCCTTCGATGAACTCGACGACTCTGGAATGGATGGCGGCTCGGGCTTTGGACAGCGCTGACGGGGAGGGATCGATGCCGATGACCTTGGCGTTGCGCGCGTCGTCCAGCCGCTCCAAGATCAGCTTCGTGACGGCTCCGGGACCGCAGCCCAAGTCGACGATCTTGCGGCGACCGGGGCACATGACCCGCTCCACGATCCACCGATTGACTTCCGTGAAGAACGGGTGCCGGGTGAACGCCTCGAATGAAAAGCGTTCGTCGCCGCCCTCTTCGTGAGTTGCCATGGGCCCCTCCCCGTACTCAGGCTTGTGAATCGCGGCCGCACCGCGTCGATCCCAAGCTTCCAAGATACCCTTGGGGCTGGATTCGCGCTCATGCGCGATCTAGTATGGGCATCTAAGTGACCCCGCCAAGACGTCTCAGTCAAGACGAAGAACGCTCTTTGGTGCGCCGCCTCAAGGCGCGAGACGAGCACGCGCTCAGCGAGTTATACGACGCGCTCGCACCGTGGGTCCTCGGCATGGCTTATCGCATCCTGCACGACGAGGACGAAGCGGAAGAGGTCGTCGGTGATGTCTTCGTGAAAGTGTGGCGTCACGTCCACAGGCACGACCCGCGACGTGGTCCGCTGGTGCCGTGGGTCTTATCGATCGCGCGCAACCGGGCGCTCGACGGGGTGCGGCGGCGGCGGCGCTGGTGGCGCAAGGCGGAGCGGTGGGGCCAGGCGCAAGCGGCTGGAGACGAGATCGAGAACCCTGCGCCGCACGAGGCTGCGGTGCCCGGGTGGCCGCTGCATCGCGAGGTGCACGCCGCGCTCGCAACGCTGCCGCACGACCTGCGGCGGGTGGTGATGCTGGCGTACTTCGAAGGCTTGTCCCACAGCCAGATCGCGCGCCGCTTGCAGCAGCCGCTGGGCACCGTGAAAACGCGGCTGCGGGCGGCTCATCAGAAGCTGACGGACCGGTTGGAGCATCTCAAGGATTGGCTGGAATGATCGACTGGTTGGGCATGGCAGTCCCTCCGCGCATGCCGCGCCCCGAGCTCAAGGGGCGGGTGCTGGCGCGCGCCCTGGCGCGCCGGCGGCGCTGGCCGCTCGCGCTGGCGGCGGCGTTCGTGGTCGCGGTGGGTGGTGGGGCGTGGTGGGCGTACAGCACCATCGGCGCGCTCGAGACGGAACGCGCTCGGCTCGCGACGCGCGTCGCGGCCCTCGAGGACACGGTCTCGAGCTTCATCCGCGATCCCGCGACGCGACTCATTCAAGTTCCCGTCTCGACCGGGGGCCGGGTCGGGTCGGTGACGATTTTCGCCGACAGCGCGCGGCACCGCTGGCTGGTGCGCTGCGACGGCCTGGCTCCCAACGCCAAGGACCAGGCGTACCAGCTGTGGTTCATCACCGACAAGGGGACGCAGGCCGCTGCCGTGATGGCCATGGACCGGGACCAGCCCATGGTGATGGTGCTGGAGCTGCCGCAGTCGGGAGAGCGCGTGTTGGGCGCCGCGATGAGCATCGAGCCGCGGGCCGGCTCGGCCAGCCCGAGCGGCCCGATGGTGTTCCATCTGGAGCTTTAGGCCCGCTTCTCCGCCAGGTCGTGGACCGTCTCGAGCTCCACGATCTTGAGGCGCCGTCGCCCCATCGGGAGGGCGGTGGTCACCGATTGCCCCACCTTGGCGCCGAGCAGCGCCTTGCCGAGCGGGGAAGCCATCGAGACGGGCACTTCGTTGCCGTCGTCGTCGCCCTCGATGAACTCGCCGAGCGTGAGCGCGTACGTCTCCCGCCGCTTCGTGTCGACGTCCTGCACCGTCACGCGGGAGCCGAACCCCACGCGGTCGCGCGGGATATCGGACTCCTGCACGCCCGAGAGCTTGGAGAGGCGCAACCGCAGGTGGGAGAGCCGCGACGTCACGAACTGCTGGCGCTCGAGCGCCGCCTTGTACTCGGAATTCTCTCGCAGATCGCCGTGCGCGCGCGCCCGCTCGATCTCCTTCGGCAGTACGAAGTTGATCTCGTGGTTCAGGCGCTCGACCTCGACCTGGAGCCTGCGCTTCAGCTCGTCGATCATAGGGGGTGAAATCTAACCGCCCTGCCGCCATCTTTGCCTCATGCAGATCCGCACCTATCACCAGCTGACCGAGCCGGATCGCTCCGGGCTTCCGGGGCAGATCGCGGCCCAGCGGCGCCGGGTGGCGGCGCGGCTCGCGGGTGTGCGGCGCGTGGTCGCCGTGATGAGCGGGAAGGGCGGCGTGGGGAAAAGCTTCGTCACCGCGGGGCTGGCTCGAGCCCTGGCGCGCGGCGGTCGGGCCACGGGCGTGCTCGACGCCGACTTCAACGGGCCCACTGTGCCCTCGCTCCTCCGCCTGCCCGTTGCGCGTTGCACGTTGCACGACGACGCCATCGAACCGGTGGTGAGCCCAGAAGGGGTTCGATGCTTCTCCATGGCGTTGCTCCTCGAGGACGGCCGGCCGCTCGCGTTCCGTGGACCGGAGACCGAGGGTCACGTATGGCGGGAGACGCTCGAGACCGCGGCGCTGCGGGAGTTCCTGGCGGATGTCGCCTGGGGTGCGCTCGATCGGCTGTTCGTGGATCTGCCGCCCGGCGTGCAGCGGTTCCAGGAGCTGACCGAGCTCCTGGCCGCACCACCCGCCGTGCTCGCCGTGACCATCCCTACCCCGGAGTCGCGGGACGCCGTGCGCCGGGCGCTCCGCGCCGCCGTTGAGCGGAAGGCCACGCTGCTCGGCGTGGTCGAAAACATGGTCGGCGGCCCGTTCGCCGGAAGCGCGGCGGACGAGCTCGCCGCCGAGTTCGGGGTTCCGGTGCTGGCGAGGATACCGTTCCATCCGAGCGACGACGTGTGGGAAGGCGTGGCGCGAAGCATGGAAGGCGCGTCGTGAATGTTCACACGCTGAAGCGTGTGCCCGGGACGGCACTGCCCTTCAGGGCAGCGCTTCACCGGGCCCAGGCTTCAGCCTGGGAATCAAGGGGGCGCGTCTGAAGTTCCTGTGCGTCGAATGCGACCGGCAGATGTTGTTCGAGGAGCGTCAGCTCCCCGGGGACGGCACGCTGGCGGCGGCCTTCCGCTGCCCCCAGTGCGGTCGCGCGGTGGGACTGTTGACGAATCCCATGGAGACGCAGCTCGTCGCGTCGCTCGGCGTGAAGATCGGCGGGACGACGATCGAGCCGCAGCCGCTCGAAACGGTGCGGGGGATGGTCGCGACGGGGAGAGACGACGCGTTTGCCGACGGGACCCGGGACCCGGGACCCGGGATCGGGTGGTCCGCCGCAGCCCAGGAGCGCCTGGCCAGGGTCCCCAACTTCGTGCGCGGGATGGTGAAGAAGATCTACGCCGACTATGCCAGGGACCGCGGCATCTTCGAGATCACGCCGGCCGTGATGGACGCCGCGCGGAGCGAGCTCGGGCTCGAGGGCATGTGAGTCTCGACGAGCGGACGGTGCACGGGCTGCGGATCGTGATCGACCGCGACCAGTGTGTCGGGTTCGGCGATTGCGCGCAGGAAGCCCCCGATGGTTTCAGATTGGACGCCGACACGATCGCCACGTTCCTCGAGCCGGAGCGGGTGGAGCGCGAGCGCCTGCTGCGCGCCTGTGACGCCTGTCCGGTAGATGCCATAACCGTTTGGGACTCAGAGGGTAGGCAGCTGGTGCCAGGACAGCCCACGGCTAGACGCACAGACGCACAGCGCTGAATACGGAGTAGTCGACAGGAGCATCCGCCCACTCGGCCCTGTTCACCACTGCGCGTATCTGTTGCGTCTAGCTGTTGCATCTTCTGTCCCTTGCTTACTTGACAGCTTGTCTCGTCGTTCACATACTCGCCGCGCCCAAAGGGGAGGTGCCGGTGTACCGCGAGATCTTCGTCCCGGTCGATAACTCGAGCCCGTCGGACTGGGCAGTGGACCGGGCCATCGAGTTGTGCCGGAAGTCCGACGGCCGCATCACCGGAAATCACGTCTACGCCGCCCGCCTCCACGATGTCCGCTTTCGCCAGCTCGAGACCGGGCTCCCCGCCCGGTTCCAGACTCCCGAAGAGATCAAGAAGCAGCGCAAGATCCACGACAAGCTGATCGAGAAGGGCCTGCAGCTGATCGCCGACAGCTTTCTCGACCAGCTGGGGAAGCGCTGCGAAGCCGCGGGCGTGCGGCTCACGCGCCAGCTCCTGGAAGGCATCAACTACGAAGAGATCGTCAACGAGGTGAACCGCGGCGCCGGCCGGCTCCCGGGGCTGATCGGCTTCGACCCCGACCGCGCGGCGGGCTACGACGGGGGCGACAAGACGCGCTCGGACGTGAAGGTGGGTGAGAATGGCCGGCTCGTGGCCGAAGACGAGGACGCGGCCGGGCGGCTCGCCGGCTCGTCGGGCCGCCAGTACGACCTGCTCGCGATCGGGGCGCATGGTCTCGGCCGCCAGCCGTACTCGCAGCTCGGCGGCGTCGTGTCGCGCGTGCTGCGCGGCATCGAGAAGGACCTGCTGCTGGTGCGTGACGAGCGGCCGTTCGAGGGCGGGCGGTTGCTGGTGTGCGTGGACGGGTCATCCTACAGCTATCGGGCGATGCGGCTGGCGCTCGAGCTGGCCCAGGCGTTCGGCGGATCGCTGTTCGTGTGCAGCGCGTTCGACGTGGAGTACCACCACGTCGTGTTTCACAACATCAAGGATGTGCTCTCCTATCAAGCTTCCAAAGTCTTCAAGTTCGAGGAGCAGGAGGAGCTGCACAACAACATCATCGACAAGGGCCTCCTGAAGCTGTGCCAGGCGAACCTGAAGCGCGCCGAGGTCATGGCGCAGGAGTTCCCCGCTGTCCCTCTCAACACGCAGATCCTCGTCGGCAAGCCGTTTCAGGTGATCATGCAGTGGGCCGAGGAGATCAAGCCGTCGCTGCTGGTGCTGGCGCGGCACGGGGCGCATCGCATCGAAGGCACCGAGCTGGGGAGTCAAGCCGAGAACCTCTTGCGGCTGGCGCCTTGCAACGTGCTGCTGGCGGGGACGGGAGGCGTGCGGCCCGAGGATATTCCCTGGATCGAGGAAGACGGCGTGGCGGGGCTCCCCTGGGCCCCCGAGGCCGAGGTGCGGATTCTCCGCGTGCCGCCGTTCGCGCAGGGGATCGCGCGCCGGGCGGTCGAAGAATACGTGCTCGAGCAGACGCACGGCGCGTCGGCGGGGGCGACCGTGACCAACCGCTGGCTCGACGAGGCGATCCGGAAGCTGCTCCCGACGCACATGCAGCTGATCATGGGCATCGGCACGGCCGAGGAGGTCGCGCTCGCGGAGGTGAAGGCGCAGGAGCAGATGAAGGCCACGAAAGTGCAGGGGCACGACACGGACCCCGAGCCCCGGACGCCTGAAACCGAGGTCCGGTGTCCGGTAACCGGGGCGGTCAGCACGCGCCCGCGCGTGGCGACCGATCCCATCATCTGGACTGAGGAGGCCTGGCAGCGGCTGCAGCTCGTGCCGCTCATCGCCCGGCCGCTGGCGCGCAACACGGTGGAGCGGTTCGCGCGCGGCCACGACATCTGGCGCGTGAGCACGCGCGTGATGGATGAGAACAAGCAGGCGATGATCGCCGCCGACGAGTTCGACGTGGACACGATGATGGTGATGTTCCAGGAGCTGCGCGCCAAGCAGATCCGCGCCGAGGCGGAAGGGGGGGGCCGGGACGCGCTCTCCCCCGAGATGCGCGCGTTCATCGAGGAGGCCAAGGCGCAGGGGGTCACGCGCTGCCCGATCCGTGATATCGAAGCCCAGATCGGGAAGTGCCCCGTCGACCTGAAAGCGATTAGCCCCGAGGAGGCGAAGGCCGCGATGGAGCGGCTGCTCGCGGAACAGACCGGAGATTGACGTGGACTACGTGCCGCACGTGGTCGCCTGGAATCTGACCAAGCGCTGCAACCTGGAGTGCGCGCACTGCTACATCGCGGCGGGGCCGAGCGAGAGCGCCGCCGCCGAGCTCGACACGGCGGAGTGCCTCGACATCGTGGACCAGCTGCTGGCCGTGAACCCCGCCCCGCTCCTCATCCTGTCGGGAGGCGAGCCACTGTTGCGACGGGACCTGGGCGAGATCGCCCACTACGCGTCCGCCAACGGCGCGACCGTCGTGGTCGGGACCAACGGGACGCTGCTTACCGAGAAGCGCATCGCGGCGCTCCAGGCCGCCGGGGTGCGCGGGCTCGCCGTCAGCGTCGACTCGTTGCGTCCCTCCTATCACGACAACTTCCGCCACGGCAGGGGCGCGCTGGCCGACGTGCAGGGGGCGCTCGCGCGCCTGCGCGCGGCGCGGCTCGACTTCATCGTGCAAACGACGGTCACCAAGGGGAACCGCGCCGAGCTCGAAGCCCTGGTGGCGTGGTGTGCGGACCAGGGGGCCGTCTCGTTCAACTGCTACTTCCTCGTCTCGACCGGCCGCGGCGCGGCGCTCTCGGATCTGGCGCCGACGGACTACGAGGCGGTGCTCGCCGACCTGGCGCGCTGGGAGCGCGCCTATCGGGGCCGCATGCTGGTGCGGGCGAAGTGTGCGCCGCACTTCATGCGGCACGTACATCAGACCGATCCCGATTCCCCGGTTCTCACCTACCAGACCCGCTGCCCCTGTGGCACGCAGTACTGCCGCATCACCCCCGACGGCAAGCTGACCCCGTGCCCCTACCTGCCGGAGGTCGCGGGGGATCTGCGCCGCGAGAGCTTCGCCGACATCTGGCGTTCGGCGCCGTTGTTCCGGCGGCTCCGTGAAGGGCCGCTGGGCGGGAAGTGCGGGGTCTGCGAGTATCGCGCGCTGTGCGGCGGATGCCGCGCCCGCGCCTTCGCGCTCGAGGGCGACGTGCTCGCCGCCGATCCGTCGTGCGTGTATGAGCCGACGGGCGACACGACGCTGCTCGAGCCGGCGCGGGAGATCGCGTACGGCGACGACTTCCGGCCGGCGCTCGCCTGGAGCCCCGCGGCGCGGGAGCGGGTGGCGCGCATCCCCTCGTTCGTGCGGGGCGTCGTGATGCAGCGGGTGGAGGCGTGGGCGCGCCGCCAGGGCCGACGCGAGGTGACACCCGAGCTGCTCGCCGAAGTGCGCAGCGCGATGCCGATCGACTTCTCGAAGCGGCGACCGTTCTTCGTAACGGATAACGGATAACGGATGACCGATAACGCCTTCGTGTTGCTCCAGGCCGCCGCCGACACCAGTCGGGCGTACGGCGAGTTTCCCGTCATCGGCGCGCGGGCATTCGTGTGGATCACGGCCGAAGTGCATCTGATGTTCGCCGCCTTCGTGCTCGGCGTGCCCATGTTCGCCGTCGTGACGGAGGCGATCGGCATCTTCGGTGGGGACGAGCGCTACGACCGGCTGAGCAAGGAGTTCACGCGGCTCCTGCTCGTGGCCTACAGCGCGACGGCGATCTGGGGCGCGATGCTGGTGTTCGGCCTCTCGACGCTGTATCCCCGGTTCTGGGCCTACCTGACCGCGATCTTCGCGCCGTCGATGTGGGCGTACGCGGCGCTGTTCCTCGTCGAGTCGTTCACGCTGTACCTCTATTACTACGGCTGGGACCGCTGGAAGAAAGGCCGGGCCAAGCTGGGCCACTGGACGCTCGGCATCCTGCTCAACCTGTGGGGCACGATCGTGATGTTCATCGCGAACTCGTGGCTCACGTACATGATGTCGCCGCCCCGG
>Ga0209234_1000034_pt1 | contig 32634 bp, 21 predicted proteins | sample GraSoi013_1_20cm_2_FD_185816 | JGI IMG/M metagenome (GOLD analysis project Ga0209234, IMG submission 185816) | Grasslands soil microbial communities from the Angelo Coastal Reserve, California, USA - Sample 08_20_2013_1_20cm (SPAdes) (version 2) | ecosystem: Environmental > Terrestrial > Soil >... | reverse complement strand
CTGGAAGGAAGATAGACGCGCAATTCGAACGGCCCATTTGGCTTCTCGCCGGAGTACTGCACGACGGGTTGCATGGGCACAATGGCGCCGGCCCGAACATAGAGCGGCAATTCGTCCAGACCAGGATGCAGGTTGATCTGGTCTTTGTTAGTGTGTTTCTCCGCCGTCCAATAGTCGTACCATTCTCCCGGCGGTAGAAACACTCCATGGGCATCGACTGTTTCGGTGACCACCGGGGCCACAAAAAAATCTGGCCCGAAGAGAAAATCACGATCGTCGCCGTAAAATTCTTGAGCCTGGGGATATTCAAGGAAGACGGGTCGCATCAGAGGCATTCCCGTGCGCGTGCTTTCTTCTGTAATCGTATAGATATAAGGCAGCAGCTGGTAACGAAGCCCAATAAATTTGCGTCGAATCTCTTCCTGTTCCGGGCCGTTCACCCACGGCTCGTGATCCGCCGTGCCTTTCGCGGCGTGATCTCGGTAGATGGGATTGAAAGCACCGAGTTCATACCAGCGGGTCAGCAAATCCGGCGGTGGTGAACTCCCAAAGCCTCCGATATCGTCTCCGACGAGCGCATAGCCTGAAAGCCCCATGCTCATGAGCATCGGCGTGCTCATGGAGATGTGGTTCCACGTTGCGAGATTGTCCCCTGTCCATGTACCGGCGAAGCGTTGTGTACCGGAGTAGGCCGCCCTCGTGAGCACGAACGGCCGCTCGTCCCCTTGCAGTTTGCGCAGGCCGTCATACGTCGCCCGGGCGTTCTGCATGCCCATGATGTTATGCGCCGCGCGGTGGTCGACGCTTGTGCCGTCATCCAAACGATGCATGACGTCGAGTGGCATGGTCTTCTGGGGATAGCGGAAAACCGCCGGTTCATTCATATCATTCCAAAAGCCAGCCGCACCCATCTCCACGAAATCTTTGTATAAGTTGCCCCACCAATCGCGCGCGCGAGTGAGCGTGAAATCAGGAAATACACTCTCACCGGGCCATACCGGTCCCACGTAAACGGATCCGTCCGGATTCTTGACGAAAACATCGCTCTTGGTTCCCGAATCGAATGGCGCGTAACCCCGGTCGGGATTTCTCTTGATGTGCATGTCCGTGATCAAGATGATGTGGAAGCCCTGCTCGCGCAGGTCGGCGATCATTTTTTCAAAATGCGGGAAATATTGCCTATTGACGGTGAACGGGGCATAACCTTCCTGATAGTCGATATCCAGATAGATGGTGTCGGCAGGAATTTTCTTTTCGCGCAGGAGCCGCGCGATTTCCCGCACGCGGGCCTCGGGATAGTAGCTATAGCGGCACTGCTGGTAACCGAGTATCCAAAGCGGTGGCAGGGGCGGGCGCCCGGTGAGCGCGGTGTACTGCTCGATGATTTTTTTCGGCCCCGGCCCGGCAATAAAGTAATAATTCATTTCCCCGCCTTCCGCTCCGAAAGAAAAATAGTCCGCGGACTCCTTCCCGAAATCGAAACTGCTGCGGTAGGTGTTGTCAAAGAACAGGCCGTAGGCCACGCCCTTGCGAAGTCCCACAAAAAAAGGAATGGTTTTGTAAAGAGGGTCGGTGGATTCCTGCCAGCCGAACGCATCCGTGTTCCAGTTGGTGAACGAGCGATTCCGTCGATTCATGGGTCCGGTTTTGTCGCCCAGTCCGTAGTAGTTTTCCTCGAGCGGCATTTTCTTCCAGGCGTGAACGCCCCGCCCATTCCAGGCCATCGGCAAGCTCGACTCGTCGGCGAGAAATACATTTCCAGCAACATCAGAGAAATTGATCAGCAGGGGTGACCGCTGAACGGTAGCCACCACGTTTCCCGCGGTGATTCGTATCTCCTTCGGATCCTCTTCGATGTTGAAGGCGGGCGGTTCGGGCGACTGGATCAGCGCCCAGGAAGAATCCTTGGGAAAAGCACCGTTCGGGGCGAGGCGCACGCGGAACACGCCATCGCGGAAGACCGTGACGCGCACCTTGGCGGCGCCCGCCGTTAACTCAACGCCATCTTTCAGCTTCTCGACGCGCTGGAGCTTGCCAAGATGTTGCCAGCCTTGGGCGACTGCAATTGCACAACCGAGAGCGGCGGCCAGCAGCGCAGTTCCGATGCGTCGAACAATTCCTGTCATGTCCATCCTCCCGGTCGCGACGAAAAGTGAAGAACGATCTGGTGTGTTTCCCACTTGCGCAGAAACGATCCGGGGCCTTCCCGTATTATCAAGCTACTAGCCACTGTTCGAAAAACGCTGACGCCTTTGCGCCTTCGACTCGGCGCCGCAACGCATCCATCACGCGGCAGCGCATCGATCCGTTGCGGCCGTAAAAACCGAGCCAATAGGGAAGATACACTTCGCCCTGCTCCCGCGCGATATCGAGACGGGCTTCGCGAAGCTTGAAGAATCCTTGTTGGAAGACGACGCGCAACACTTTCTCTCGCAGAATTTCCTCGGCGCGTTCCCCGGTGAGCGACGGAACCATGCGGTTGCGGCTATCAACAGAAATGAGTTCATGGAGTTCGGGGATTCGTGGCAATTCAAATAGGTCGAGCGAACCATCTACGGCATCGAGCGCGAACAACCGAGCGTGGGGCGTTCTGCCGAGCTGGTAACGGACGCGATAAAGCCAGAAGGGCACGTAAGCGTCCGCAATCTTTTGCAACGGGCCGATGCGCAGGCGCCAGTACAGCGCCGAAAAGCCCGGCGCGGAGAAAGCCCGGAGGGCGTCCTTCTGGGTGACGTTCGGTTTCAGGGTTCGAATGGCAGGCCTGTCCATGATTCTTTCGCCAAAGCTGCTAGCGGAAATAGACCCACAAGCCCACCACTGTGGCGATCAGGACCCCCGTAAACGCCAGGTTGAACAAATGTTCCGTCCGCGTTTCTCGCTGGAGGTGCGGCGTACTCACATCCGTGGTCTCGAGTTTCTCGCCCACCGTGGCAAACGTCAGTCCGGCGATCTTTTTCCGCTCGGGGGCCGGAAACATCATGCTAACGCCGATCAGCACGGCCGCGCAGACAACGAACATCAAAATGGCGTAGTGCAAAAAGTTCATGTCCACGAGCCAGCGGGTGGCGCCGGAATCATAATGGCGGGTCTTATCCAGCACTTCGAAGATGAAGCGCACGCAACCGAGGGCAAAACCCACCAGAAGCGAACTGATGGCGCCTTGCCCGTTCAGGCGCGGCCAGAGAATTCCGAAAATAAAGCACACCGCAATCGGCGGGCTGATGTAAGCCTGCACGCTCTGTAGATAGATATACAGCTGGGCGCTGAGCAAGTGAATGAACGGCACCCAGAGAAGACCGAGGACAACCATGACCCCCGTAGCGATCCGTCCGAAAAATACCAATTGAGATTCGGTCGCCGCCGGGCGGAACTTCTTGTAAAAATCGAGCGTCACCATCGTTGATGCGGAATTGAAGACCGAGCTCATTGCCCCCATTAGCGCAGCAAGCAGCGCGGCGATCATTAATCCCACAAGCCCGCGTGGAAGCAAGTTCACGATCATGGTCGGGTAAGCAATGTCGCCGTTGGTGATTTTCCCATCCACCACGTGGAACAACTCCGGATACAAGCCCAAGGCGATCAGCCCGGGCAGGACGAGCACGAAGACCGGGAGAATTTTCAGAAATCCGGCGAAGATCGTGCCCGCTTTGGCGTGGCCCTGGTCTTTTGCGGAGAGGACGCGCTGCACGATCACCTGGTCCGTACACCAGTACCAGATACCCAGGATCGGAGCGCCAAAGAAAATGCCTGTCCATGGGAACTCGCCGTCGGTGGCCGGCTTCATCATGTGAAAATAATCAACCGGCACCGCGGCGCGCAATCCGGCAAATCCGCCCACCTTGTCCAGGCCGATGATCGTCAAGGCAATCGCGCCGGCGAGCAGGATCAAGGTTTGCACCAGATCGGTGTAGATTACGGCGGCGAGTCCGCCCGCGATGGTATAGACTCCGGTCGCCACAACCAGGATGACTGCGGCAGTCAATGGACTCCAGCCCACCACGCGCTCCAACACGATGGCAGCCGCGTACAAGTGCACCGAAATCTTCGTGAAGATGTAGGCGATGACAGAGATGCTCGCCAGATAGGTCGCGCAATCGCGATTGAAGCGCCGTTCTAGAAACTCCGGCATGGTGAAAACGTTCGAACGCAGGTAGAACGGTACGAAAACCCAGCCGAGCAGGAGCAGCATCAGGCACGCCAGCCATTCGAAATGGCCAACGGCCAGACCCGACGTCGCTCCGGAACCAGCCAAGCCAATGAAATGTTCGGTGGAGATGTTGGAGACGAAGAGCGAGGCTCCGATCGCGAACCAGCCGATATTACGGCTGGCTAGAAAATAGTCCTCGGAGGTACGCTCTTTCTTGGAAAAGTAGAAACCGATTCCGAACACGATGGCGAAGTAGATCCCAATGATGACGAGATCAACGGTTTCAAGGGTCCGGTGGGTAACCGCGACCGAAGATGCGAAGACCATGCGTCCCTCCTTGGCGTCCGGCGGTGGAGAAGCGCTCCGGACAATTCAACCACGCGCAGGAAATGAACGTGGCTACCCCCTGCTAAAATCATTTCACTGTACTTCGACAGCAACGGGCCTTACAAATGGGCGCGGAGATTTGGACTGCGAAGTTTATAACAGGCCCCATCCAGGCTCAATGCTATTCGAGCGGCGGCGTATTTTCTTCCCGTTCGCGTTACCAATGGAATAGGCGAGGGGCACGAACGGTATGCTCAAGTGCACCAGTCATCGGTCTGTTTCGGTCTGTTTCGGATTGCCACTGGGCACGGAACAGAGTAAAACGAGACGCAGGGAGAGGAATATGATGAAAGCAGTGCTTTGTTTGCTGTTCTGCGCGGCCGCGGTGATGGCTGCGGATAAGACGGTGTATGACTTCACATTGAATTCCATCGATGGCCAGCCTGCGCCGCTCGCGGCCTACCGGGGGAAAGTCGTTCTCCTGGTCAACGTTGCCAGCCGATGCGGTTTTACGCCGCAGTATACCGCGCTCGAATCGACCTATGAGAAGTACAAGGACCGTGGCTTTGTCATCGTGGGCATCCCCGCCAATAATTTCGGCGCGCAGGAACCCGGCACAAATCAGGAGATCAAGGCCTTTTGCTCCTCGAAATATCACGTGACCTTCCCAATGATGGCCAAGGTGTCCGTGAAAGGCCAAGACGTCACCGCGCTCTATCAGTTCCTGACGGACAAAGCCATGAATCCGCAAACGGGCGGAGAGATTCAATGGAATTTCACCAAGTTTCTAATTGGCGCCGACGGGCACGTCATTACGCGTTTCGAGCCCGAGGTGACGCCGGATTCGCCGCAGGTCACGTCGGCCATCGAAAAGGCGCTGGCATCGCTCAAATCCTGAGCGCCGCACGCCCGGCTCGATCTGTCGGGCGGTCACTCCGACGCGAAAATCACGCGAGCTGCGGCCGACGGCCGAACATGCAAAAATTACTACTGGCCCAGCAATCCCATGCCCATACTTTCGTTGCAAGACGTTTCGAAAGACTATTTGACGGATGGCCAGCCAGTGCATGCGCTCAAAGGTCTTTCGCTGAACGTAGAGCGCGGCGAGTTTGTGGCGTTGGTGGGGCGCAGCGGCTGCGGAAAGTCCACGCTGCTCAATCTTGCCGGAGCCATGGATTTTCCGACGTCGGGCAAGGTGCTTCTGGACGGAGTTTCAACGTCGTCCCTCGAAGACAACGGCTTGACCCGACTGCGGCGCGAGAGGGTTGGCTTCATTTTTCAGTCGTTTCAATTGCTGCACACGTTGACGGTTTTTGAAAACGTCGAACTGCCACTGCTCCTCGCCGGGAAACGCAACCCTCGCGAAGCGGCCCGGGAACGGCTTGCCTGGGTGGAACTCGAGGGCCTCGGCGATCGTCATCCCCACCAACTCTCCGGTGGCCAGATGCAGCGTGTCGCCGTTGCACGCGCGCTCATCCATTCACCGAGCCTCCTGCTGGCCGATGAGCCCACCGGCAACCTGGACACCATGACGGGCAACGTGATTCTTGAGTTGCTCAAGCGTCTCGCGCGGGAGCAAAACACCGCGACCATTGTGGCGACTCACAGTCTTGAAGCCGCATCGCTTGCCAACACGCTCGTGCGGCTGCGTGACGGAAAAATCGAAGAGCTCACCCGGCGCTAACATGCCTCGTTTTCTCCTCTTTTACCGATTGATGGTGCGCCCGCTCCTCCGTGAACCGCTGCGGACCTTGCTGACCATCTTGGCTATCGCCTTGGGCGTCGCCGTCGTCCTGGCCATCGCTCTTGCGGGCGACGCCGCCACCGGCTCGTTCCGTAGTTCGATGGAAACGCTGGCCGGCGAAAACGAGCTGGAAGTGCTCACCTCGGGAGGTGTGCCGGAATATGTGGTTGGTACGCTGGCAACGCTGGCGTATTCAATTCGAGTCTCGCCACGCATCGAGGACTACGCGGTGATCACTGATACCAAGAAGTCACTTCCTCTCATCGGACTGGATCTTGTTGCGGAAGGTAGCGCTTACGCGCAGAGCGCATTCCAAAAAACTGCTGAGTCCCAGACGCAAAGCGCTCAGGTGTTCAACCAGGTCGGAGACGCCGACGACATTTGGGTGGGCTCGAGTGTGGGCTACAGGACGAGCGACCGTGTCGAACTGCTCATCAACGATCGAGTCCGGAAATACACGGTGCGAGGCGTGTACCCCGATTCGAACGGCAACGAGTCCGCTATTGTGATGGACCTGGCCGCCGCCCAACATGCACTGGGGCGCTACGGTCGCGTCGATCGCATCCTGCTGAAAGTGCCGGAGACTCCCAGCCTGGGGGACTGGCAGCTGCGTTTACGGACCGTGCTTCCTGCCGGAGTGGAAGTTCGATTGCGAGGCACTGCCACGAACGAGAATCGCCGCATGCTTGCCGCTTTTCGCTGGAACTTGCGCCTGTTGAGCTATATTTCTCTCATTGTCGGCGCATTCCTGATCTACAACACCATCTCCGTCTCGGTCGTCCGCCGCCGCCCAGAGATTGGAATCGTGCGCAGCCTCGGCGCCAGCCGCGGCGTCATTCTCTCGGCATTCCTAGGTGAAGCTGCCTGCCTGGGTCTGGCAGGCGCTCTCATCGGGCTTCCTCTCGGCCGCCTCATGGCCACTGGTGCGGTTCGTTTGATGGCCGCCACAGTGGAATCACTTTATGTCAGCAGCCGGCCAGGAGCCATCGAGCTGAATGGGGCATGCGTACTTCTCGCGCTGGCGATTGGCGTGGGAGTTGCGGTTGCTTCCTCCTATTCGCCCGCGCGCGAGGCTTCCCGAGTTTCTCCTGTCGAGGCGATGGCGCGGGGCCGCCGCGAATATGACGCGCGTGTGCACAAAGCCCGCGACTTGTGGCTGGCTCTTGTGCTCGGTCTGGCGGCCGCCGCAGCCTCTCGCGCTCCGGCGGTCGCCGGCAAGCCGCTTCTTGGGTATCTCGCCGCGATCCTGCTCGTAGCGGCATCGGCGCTGGCAATGCCCGCTTTCGTCGACGCCCTGACCTCCGTTGCTTCGAATCTTCTCGACAAGGTTTTCGGTGTGGAGGCGATGCTTGCCTCGCGCACCCTGCGAGCCTCCTTGCGCCGAACTTCCGTCCTGGTTGGCGCGCTTTCGACGGCCATCGCGATGATGACGGCTGTCGGGATCATGGTCGGGAGTTTCCGCCAAACGGTCGTGCTCTGGATGAGCGACCAGTTGCCCGCTGATCTCTATCTCCGTCCCGCTGGTTTTGCAGCCGCAGACCGCCATCCAACCATTTCTTCCGGTGTGGCGGAAGAAGTAGCAAAACTGCCAGGCGTCGCAGCCGTTGAACGCCTGCGCGCTTACGAAATCAGCTATGAAGACATGCCCGCTACGCTCGCTTCCGCCGACCTGAACGTCCGGCGCTCCCATGGCAATTCCGACTTTTTCTCCGGACGTCCGAGGGAGCAAGTCTTCGCCGAATTGCGCGATTCGAATGCCGTCATCGTCAGTGAGCCCTTCACTTACAAGCACCATCTGAAGGCCGGCGATTCCCTAACCCTTTCACTGGGGGCAACCCAAGCGTCATTCCGCATCGCTGACGTTTATTACGATTACTCCAGCGAGCGCGGCAGCATCCTGATGGACCGCCAGACCATGCTGCGGTTCTTGCCTGATCCCGCACCCTCGAATGTCGCCATTTATGTTTCTCCGGACTCACAATTGGAGATAGTTCGAGCTGAAATCGAAAAAGCCACCGCTGGCCATCGCGTCTTACTGTTTTCGAATCGGGACTTGCGCGCCGAAGCCATGCGCATCTTTGACCGCACGTTTGCCATCACTTACGCCTTGGAAGCGGTTGCGATCATCGTCGCGGTTATGGGCATTGCCGGAGCGCTTCTTGCTTTGGTGATTGACCGCCGCCGCGAACTTGGACTGCTTCGATTTTTCGGCGCGGCCACTTGGCAAGTTCGAAAGCTGATTCTAATCGAGGCCAGTTTGCTTGGACTCTTGGCCAATCTTGCAGGCCTCGCCCTGGGATTTGTGCTGTCGCTCATTCTCATCTATGTGGTCAACAAACAGTCGTTCGGCTGGACGATCCGGTTTCACTGGCCGGTGGAAATTCTTTTTGGCGCGCTCACGGTCGTGTACGGAGTCACCGTGCTTGCTGGCCTCTACCCGGCGCAGGTAGCCGTGCGCTTGAATCCAATTGAGGTCATCCATGAAGAGTAGGCTCGCAGGATTCGCCGCCGCGCTGCTTCTCCAGCAGCCTCTTGCGGCGCAATACCGCACCGCCTTGCCGGGATACCGTTACGAATTCCCGCGGGATCATTTCAATCACCCGGAATTTCAAAGTGAATGGTGGTACTACACCGGAAATCTGAAATCGCTTGACGGCCACCGGTTCGGATTCGAACTGACCTTCTTCCGGCAAGCCGTCAGCCGCGATCCCACGAGGAACACAGTCTGGGAAGTGCGGGACCTCTACCTCGCGCATCTCGCGTTGAGCGACCTGGATGCCGGGAAGTTCTATCACCAGGAACGCACCAATCGATCCGGCCCCGGCATCGCCGCCGCGAGTGAATCTCTCGGTCGCATTTGGAATGGCAATTGGCAGACTCAATGGCACGGCAGCGACCAAGAGCTGAAAGCGGTCAGTGAGCGCTTTCAACTGCACTTGACGCTGCATCCGGAAAAACCCCCTGTCATTCACGGTGAGAACGGCGTCAGTCAAAAGGCGGAGGGTCCGGGCCACGCCTCCCACTATGTTTCTCTAACCCGACTGGCTACTTCGGGTGACATCGATCTCCGCGACAAAAAATTTGAAGTGCGCGGAACGAGTTGGATGGACCATGAGTTCTTTACCCATCAGCTCGAACCCCACCAGACCGGCTGGGATTGGCTGGGCCTCCAACTCCAGGACGGCACGGAGTTGATGCTCTTCCACATTCGCCGGATGGATGGTTCGATTGATCCGCACTCGGCTGGCACTTACGTTGACGCAGAAGGAAAGACGACGCACCTGCACTCAAGTGATTTCAAGTTGCTTGCCACCGGAGAAAAATGGAAGAGCCCCCTTACCGGCGCCGAATATCCCATCCACTGGAAGGCAGCGATTCCGAAATTAGCCATCGAACTCGAAGCGAAAACACCACTCGAATCCCAGGAACTGACCGGGCAAACAAAACTTGCTCCGAACTATTGGGAGGGCGCCATGGTCATCACCGGTCAGCGCAAAGCACAACCGCTCGGCGGCGCCGGCTACCTGGAAATGACCGGCTACGACCGGCCCGTTCAACTCGTTCCGTGACCAGGGTGTTCTGCGACCCTCCTAACTTTGTCTAGATTCAGCCGAATGGTTCGTTGTGTCGAGGACAGGGGAAGTGTAAGATGCGCGGGTCAGTGGTGCGTATCGGAAATTACGGGGGTAGGGATGAAATCGATGGCGCTTCTTGGCGTGTTGGGTCTGCTGGCGGCCTTCAGTTGTTTTGCGCAAACGAAGAAACCGGAAGACACCGCCTCGTCCCTGTCCGCGGGGCTCGAACGAATGCCCGAATCGCTCGAGGCGCGCTTCGCGCTCAGCGCCGCGCCGCCGCATTTGCGCGATGCCGCGACGGTTTACCTGCTGGACCCTGCCAAAGGCTACGTCCTCAACCGCAAAGGAAGCAATGGTGTGAGCTGCATCGTGGTCCGCAGCGACTGGCAATGGACGAATCACCCGTTCCGCGACGACATTTTCTGGGCGGTGTGCTACGACGCCGAAGGCTCGAAAACGCTCCTGCAGGACTATCTCGCCGCCGCCGAGCTGCGCGCGCCGGGATGGACTCGAAGCAAGCGCACGAGGAAATCACCAAGCGGATTGGCACTGCCGCGTATCCTAATCCGGCTCGTGTGGGAGTTTCCTACATGCTGGCACCGATCATGCGCGGCTTTCCCGGCCCTCGCACCATGAACATGCCGCACTACATGTTTTACGCTCCCAACGTCACCGACGCCGACATCGGCGGAAAACCGTACGGCCTGTACCCTTTCATTCTGAGCATGAGCCCGGGCCGCGACGACGTGATCATCATGCTGGTGGGCCAGACCGAGAAAGACAAAATCCTCGGCGAAGGAAAGGACCTGCTCGCCGATCTGTGCTCCTATCGCAATTACTTGTGCACCTCGGCGGAAACGCGGGCGCGCATGCCCAACGATCCCCTGCCAAACTAGCCGTTCTGTCTTGCTGGGCCCCAGGAACCTGTCGCTGGCGAATTGTTATTTCGCCCTGTTACTCCCAATGAGGTTGCGCGCATAGAAATTCGCGTGCAGGTCGAAGAGGGGCCAAGAGTGGTTTTTTGCCCGTAGCCTTGATGACTTGCCGCAACGAGACACTGCTTGGTGATCAACGGAAGCGTTTGACTGTCACCTGGGGAGCCAATTTAGGAGGCTTGACAGCAATGCAAAAACAAAGTATTTGACATAGACCGTTATAAAAAAGCATCAATTCGAGAGTCAAGGCAACATCCATTGATGGACGACCGCGCGGTTTCCAGAAGAGGTGCACTGAGATATCTGGGCCTGCTGGCCGCCAGTGCCGCAGGCCGCCAATTTTTGACTGCCTGGCTTCCTTCACCCGTCACATATGCAACTGGACGGAATGGTTTGGTGACCTTCGAGGGAATGCGCCACCCCCCTGAAGTGGAACCCCCCGCGCCGTACGCACCGCAGTTTTTCAAGCCGGGGGAATTCAAAACCGTCGAACTCCTGACGGAGATGATCATTCCCACTGACGATAAACCTGGCGCCAAAGAAGCCAGAGTAGCCAGCTACATCGATTTCGTCGTTTTTTCAGCGCGCGAGTTCGAACCTTCACTGCAGCGGGAGTGGATGGATGCCTTGGCTTTCCTCGATCGTGAGAGCCAGAGACATTTTGGGAAGGCGTTCCGCATGGCCTCAACGGCAGAGCGGGTAGATTTGCTGACCGACATGAGTTTGCCAGAACGCGATCCGGGAGCGCGTCACGAGGGTTACAGGTTCTTCCGGCTGGTCAAGAATATGACGGTAGAAGCATTTTACACCTCACGGATTGGCTTGATCGATGTGTTGGACTTTCAGGGCATGAATTACATGAGCGAATTCCCCGGCTGCACGCACCCAGAGCATCAACATTAGCTTGGCCAGTAGCATTCAAAGGTCGAGGAGGTTCGGGAAATAGAACGTGGATTCGTTTGGGCTCGGAGGTTGGCATGGATAAACCGATGTTACCCCGCCGATTTCTTGTTGCTGCGGGCGCTGCAACAAAGCGGCCCATCGATTGCGGCTCTTCGCTCAGGGCGGGTACAAAGGATACATGTCCGCGGAATATGCAGGGTGAAGAAGATCCGATGACCGGCGTACCAAAATTGCTGGAGAGAATCAAGGTTTTATGCCCCAAGTATTTCGAGCGCCTGATTTGGTTTGACGGGTAGCAGGGAGACCAGCAGTGGGCACGCAGACGGTTTATGACGCGGTTGTGGTGGGCTCCGGAGCTTCCGGAGGTGTTGCTGCTTACGCTCTTGCCAGCAAGGGACTTGAAGTCTTGTGCCTGGAAGCAGGCCCAATGATTGAGCCTCATAGGGACTTCCACACCCATAAGTACCCCTTCAAATGGCCGTACCGCGGCTACGGTAAACCTGGGAAGTACGGCAAGTTGCCGCAGGGAATGGAATGGAAAATCAACGAGTGGACCGAGAATCTCTATACCGTGCCTCAGGACGATCCCTACGCACTGGCGCCCGGGGCAAAGTTCACCTGGACAAGACTGCGCGCCGTGGGCGGCCGGACGCTGGTGTGGGGCCGGGAATCGGGACGCTTCGGCCCACTCGATTTCAAGCCCAGGAGTTTGCAGGACGGATTTGGCCAGGATTGGCCCATCACCTACGAAGAATTGGCGCCCTATTACGACAAGGTTGAGGCACTGATCGGAGTAGCAGGAGGAGGTGAAGATGTTTACAACTCGCCCGCCAACAAGAACATTCTTCCAGCGTTTCGCCCACGCTGCGGTGAGTGGCTGATTAAGAAGGGCGCGGCCAAGCTGGGCATCAAGACCGTAGCATTCCCTCTGGCCGTGCTCAGTAAGCCCTATGATAATCGGCTTGCTTGCCATTATTGCGGAGCATGCAATTTTGGGTGCGATACAGCTTCTCGGTTCAGCACGTTGGAAGTGCTTTTTCCCAAACTTCAAAAAATGAACAACTTTACCCTGCGCACCAATGCTGTGGCGCACCGCGTGTTACTTGACGCTTCAACTGGTAAAGCGCGCGGAGTTTCTTTTGTCGATACCACCAACAAACTGGAGTACGAGGCGTACGGAAAAACCGTGGTACTGGGCGCATCCATGGTGGAATCCATCCGGATTCTCTTTAACTCACGCACCCGGGAGTTCCCGCAGGGGCTCGGGAATTCAAGCGGCACACTCGGGCGATATCTCATGGAACATGTGGCCTTCAACGACGTGGAGGGATTTTTTCCGCAACTTGCCGGCCGGCCCTCGACCAACGACGATGGACCGGGCGCCAATAGCCTGTACATCCCACGCTATAACTACGGAAGGAAAAATGACAAGTTTCTCCGGGGCTACCGGTTCACTTTCTATACGGGTTGCGGCATGGGACCGGGGCCAGGATCGCATCTGCCGGGTTTTGGTTCCGCGTACAAGAAGAGAATCAAGGAGCTGTATCCAGCCGCTGTGAGCATTGGTGGGTACGGCGAAGGGCTGCCATTTGACTGGAACTACGTGGAAATTGATCCTGGCGGACTGACCGACCGTTACCGGATTCCTCAGGTTCGTTTTCACACCAACGCAGAATACGACCACTCATTTGCCATGCGGGATGAGATGTACGGTCAGATGGAGGAGATCTTGAAGGCCTCCGGCGCGGAGGTCCTTCCTTACGAGAAGAGGAATCCATATCCGCTCGGAAGCGTGACCCATGAAGCGGGTGGTGCGCGCATGGGAGACGATCCCAAGACTTCCGTGCTGGACCGATGGAATTGTTGCCACGACATCAAGAATTTGCTGGTGGTGGATGCCGCATGTTTCACCTCTCATCCGGAGAAGTCGGTGACGCTCACGATTATGGCTTTGGCTCTTCGCGCCAGCGAACATTTGGCAGAGGAGATCCGACTCGGGGAAGCGTAAGAGTTGCCGCCCACTGGTAATCAGAGTGGTGCCCGCGTGCCAACAAAGATGTGGACACTGAGCCCAACTGCAGTAAGCCGGATTCTCTTTATACTGGCGCTCTCCCCCGCGGTCTCCGCGCAAGAGTGGCAATCCTACGGTGGTGACGCTGGCGGAACGCGATCATCACCGCTCAAACAAATCAATCGTCAGAACGTAGGAAAGTTGAGAAGGGCGTGGACGTATCACATGGGAGAGCTGGACCGCGAAAACAATGAAACGGGCCGGCATCACGTTGTGCCATTCGAATCCACGCCAATCGTGATTGATGGAGCGCTTTACTTCTCCACTCCTTCCAATCGCGTGATTGCCCTCGATGCGGAAACGGGAAAGGAAATTTGGCGGTTTGATCCGCAAGCTGGGCGTGCCGGACCTCGCCACTTCTTCCAGCACCGCGGCGTAGCCTATTGGCATGGTAAGAGCGGGGACGACGGTCGAATTTTGTACGGCACTTTCGACGGGCGCTTGATCGCCCTGGATGCGAAAACCGGAAAACCTTGCCGCGCATTTGGAAAAGACGGCACGGTCGATCTACGTGCAGGAATCGCGGACGCTTATCCTGCTGCGGAGTATTCGGTGACCTCGCCGCCGGCCATCTATCATGACCTGGTCATTACCGGAGCGGCGGTCCCTGAATATCCGTCCAAAGGCCCCAGTGGCCAGGTGCGCGCTTTTGACGTTCGCTCTGGAAAACTCGCGTGGACCTTTCACACCATCCCGCGACCGGGAGAAGTGGGGCACGACAGTTGGGAGGGAGATGCTTGGAAGGAGCGCACGGGCGCGAACGTTTGGTCGATCATGAGTGTGGACTTAGAGCGCGGTTTGGTTTTTCTTCCCATTGGCTCGGCCTCTTATGATTTCTACGGCGCAGACCGCAGGGGTCTGGACCTGTTCAGCAACTCGTTGGTGGCGCTTGACGCCGCGAGCGGCAAACTGGTGTGGTACTACCAGATGGTGCATCATGATATTTGGGATTACGATATGCCCGCGCAGCCCGTGCTGATAACCGTGCGGCGCGATAGCCGGGATATTCCTGCGATTGCGCAGCTGACGAAGATGGGATTTGTGTTTATCCTCGACCGACTTACAGGAAAACCGCTATTCCCGGTGGAGGAGCGCCCGGTTCCCAACAGCGACGTGCCCGGCGAAGCCGCCTGGCCGACGCAGCCATCTCCGGTGAAGCCCCCGCCTCTTGTTCGACAGTCATTCAGCGAAGGCGACCTCAGCACAGTTACACCGGAATCCAACCGTTATTGCGCTCAACTATTTCATTCGCTCGAGAGCCACGGGATGTACACACCCTATGGTCGCAAGTTGACGTTAGTCGTACCCGGCACATTGGGTGGAGCGAACTGGTCCGGCGCTTCCTTTGACCGTGCTTCCGGCTACCTGTTTGTTAACGCGAATGAGGTGGGTGCCGTTGGAGCAATGGAACCGCAGGCCGCTGACGCACCAGTGCGATACCGGCGAGCTTCGAAAGAAGGGGAGTATGCCCGCTTCTGGGACGAGCAGCAATGGCCATGCCAGAAGCCCCCTTGGGGAACACTCAACGCCGTGGACGTGAACAAGGGAGAGATCGCCTGGAAGGTGCCGATTGGAGTTGTAGACGGGCTGAAGACGACAACTGGCACGCCCAACCTTGGCGGCTCGATAGTCACCGACGGCGGGGTGGTATTTATCGGGGCGACGACAGATAGCCGTTTTCGCGCATTCGATGCGCGGACTGGGGAGCAATTATGGGTCGGCGACCTGGAAGCCAGCGCTTACGCCACTCCAATGACTTACCTGGGCAAGAAGACCGGCAAGCAGTTCGTTGTGATTGCCGCTGGGGGAGGCGGTTATTTCACAGGAAAGGTATCCGATGTGCTGGCGGCATTTGCGCCACCGGATTAGTCGAACCCGGCAAGCATAATTTGAAGTACTTTTTTCGCTCGCGGCAGCATTGCCGAACGGCTAGCTGGGAACGGAGAACTCCAAGATGTTTCGGTCACCAAAATTATCCAGCAGCCGCGCACGATTGATGATGAGGAATTGTTGCTTCGCAACGCTGGTGATACTAGCGAGCCTGCACCAGGGATTTGCGCAGTCCAATGTCGTTGTGATTCGCCCGAAAGAAATCCACGACGTATTGGTAAATCCAGGAATGGGCATTACCACGTTTCAAAGATTCAACGGGCAAGAGCCAAATGCTCCTTTGAAGTGGTCCGAAGTCGGGCCAGTTACGAAGCTGGGGCAAGCGCCCACGAGGCCGGATTTTCCGGAGGCCTCTATCTCGTATTGCCGCTGGTATTGGAACGTACTTGAGACGGAGCCTGGGAAGTTTCATTGGGAGATTGTGGATCTCGCATTGGAGGAGGCCAGAACGCATGGACAAAGTCTTGCTATTCGTCTGATGCCATATTCCAACCAGGATCCGCTCCCGGGTTGGTATCGGAACTCGGGCGCGCGGCGTGCCAACAAACCGACAGACAAGGACGGAGAAATCTGGCAGCCGGATTTTAGCGATCCGTTATTTCTCAAGTACTGGGGTGAGCTTGTTGCCGAGGCTGGAAAACGATACGACGGGAATCCGTATTTGGACAGCGTGGATATCTCGTCAGTGGGGTATTGGGGAGAGGGTTGGAGCCCCTATATGCCCCCGTTCCCCTATCAAAAGGAGCTCATCGATATATGGCTGAATGCTTTTCAGCGCACGCCGTTGCTGATGAATTTTGACGAGCAACAGGCGCTCACCTATGGGACGGAACATGGCGCGGGATGGAGGCTGGATTGTCTGGGGGACATGCGGACGAGTTCCACTAATCCCTACTTTCCTGCCGAGATGTTGGAGATCTACCCACAGCAAGTGGTGCGCGCGGGAATTCAGGACGTTTGGCAACACAAACCAGTCTCTCTGGAAGTTTGTTTCACGGTTGCTGGCTGGAAGGAGAGGGGCTACGACGTTGACTACATTCTCGATCAAGCGCTGCGCTGGCATGTGACCTCCGTGAACATAAAGTCCGCACCGATTCCGCCTGAATGGAAGAGTCGATTCGAGAGCTTTCAGAAGAAAATGGGATACCGTTTTATTTTGCGGCGCCTGGAATATCCGAGGACGGTTAGCGCCGGCTCGATCGTGCCAATTCATATGTGGTGGCTGAACGCGGGAGTCGCCCCCATTTACAGAGACTTTTCGCTGGCCGTTGAACTGAGATCCTCCAAGACCGCGACGGTCATTCGAATCCCAGTGGACATTCGAAAATGGCTTCCCGGAGACGCGGTATTCGACGGCACGTTGTATGTTCCGGAAAATTTGGCAGAAGGCAGTTACGATTTCCGCGTTGCGATGCTGGATCGAAGAACAGAGCAACCGGCCATTCGCTTCGCCATTGAGGGCCGGCAAGACGACGGCTGGTATGGCATGGGGTCACTTACGGTGAAAATACCGTGAGTTATTTTAAGCCGGGTGCGGATGCGGAAGAGGCGACTGCTTGAGTGCACGAGAAAGCAATAAAGAGGAACGATGATCCGGCCCTGCCTCATGGCTGTCCTGGCTGGAACGATTGCTGTGTGCGCGCCAGCCGCGGACGATTCACCGTCACGCGAAGCTTTCCTTGTCCGCGAACAGCCTTGGCCGCCGGGGCCACGAATAACGCCCTTCCTCCAATATCAGGTGGAGCAAGCGTGGCGCGAAAACGACGATCGCCTAAGAGCCTGGGACGCCATCCATAACGAGAAAGAATTGTTAAAGACGCAAGACGAACTGCGACGAAGGCTTTTGCATATGATCGGCGGCTTGCCGACAGCAAAAACAGACCTGCAGGCGAGCGTCACCGGCAGGATTCAGATGGAAGGGTTCTCTGTTGAAAAACTGATTTTCCAGAGTTTGCCAGGTGTATATGTGACAGCGCTCGTATACGTGCCGGATGATCACTCCAAGAAGCATCCCGCTGTGCTGGTGCCTGCGGGTCATGCAGCCGATGGAAAATTCCACTATCAGTCGCTGAGTCAAAGGCTGGCGGGGCGGGGGTATGTCGTCATTTCCTGGGATCCCGTCGGGCAGGGTGAGCGCAGCCAGTTCTGGGATTCGGCAGCCGGTAAGAGTCGCTATAACTTGGTTTGCGGCGAACACGCGGCAATGGGGAACCTGGCCTATCTGGCCGGGGCCAATCTTGCCAGATGGGAGATATGGGATGGCATCCGCGCGGTGGATTATCTGCTCACCCGCCCTGAAGTTGACAGCGAGCGAATCAGCATTACCGGAACAAGCGGCGGCGGGTTTCAGGCTACTTTGATTGCCACTCTCGATGAGCGCATCAAGGTGGCCGTGCCTTCGTGCTATATCAGCGCGTTGCCCATGAGGATGTATAACCGCATTTTTGCCGACCCCGACAGCGATCCCGAGCAAGATTTGTTTGGCATGATTTCCAATGGACTGGACCATCCCGGACTGCTGCTGATGATGTATCCGCGACCGGTAATGGTGGCCGCGGCAGTACTCGATTTTTTCCCCATCGAAGGCACGCGCAAGACCGTCCGCGAAGTGCGCAGGCTGTACGAGCGTTTCGACCGCGGAGAGCGGATTAAGCTGGTCGAAGGCTACCACACACATCAATTTTCAGCGGAGAACCAGGAAGCCGCGCTCGACTTTCTCGACCGCTTCAATCAAATGCCAGTTCGACATGGACTTCCTCCGGTTAAGGAACTCGCTGATAAGGATTTGCTGTGCACTCGAACAGGGCAGGTTGCGCTCGATTACCGGGATGCAAAGTCTTTGATGGAAGTGATCCGAGAGTTTTACGACGAACACCGAGCCGGACCGGGGCACGACCTTGCAAAGGAATATTACGGTGACAAATACGGCGGAGTGAAAGAGTGGCAGGTAAGCGAATATTCCGGCGCCATGGCCGCGCAAGGGCAGATTACCTGGGAAGACGTGGGGAGCTCAAAAGCAGCCGGCGTGTCGATCGACCGGTATCTACTGCGTCACAGCAAGCTGCTCGAAATGCCTCTGCTGCACATTCATAAGTCCGCCGCTGGTAAACGAACAGTTCTCTTGTGGTTCCGCGAAGGCGGCAAAGCGACGGTGGCAGACTGGCCCGAAATCAAGAAATATGTGGATGAGGGCTACGATGTTGTCTCGTTTGATTTCCGCGGCCTCGGCGAGACTCGCATGCCATACACAGCGGTCTCTCCGGATGATCCGACCTTGGGTGCCTTGGATTTTGATCATGCTTATGTCAATTCCATTTCAGGCGTGTTGGCCAATCATGTATACAACTCTCTGTTGACTGGCAGGCCGTATTTTCTGCAAATGATCGAGGATGCAGAAATCGCCGGTCGATTCGCCCGTGAGAAGCTGGGCGCAAAAGGAGTAGCTGTAACCGCCCCAGATGGTGGGTACACGCTCGCGAGCGCCGTTGCCGAGACGCTGCCGGGCATGGAGCTCTTGCCCCAGCCTGACGCGAAAGTCTTGAAATGGTCTGAAATCGTGGAGCAGAAACAGGAGATTTGGCCAATACAGTATCTGCTGCCGTCGGGAGCCTATATTCATTAGGCCCAATGATTTTGTCTGGCGTCCTTGGTACGACTAAGGCCGGTCGATTGTCGGAACGTCAGAACTAATTCACCAGCCGCAAGATTCCAAACCGAGTTGGCACGTGAAATGTTTTCCCTTCAGGAATGATGCTCCAGGCCAGAAACTTACGGTGATCGTCACCGCCCTTTCCTGCTGCTCGAAAGAAATTCGCTCGCCATTCAGCACCCGGATGAATCGTACTGATATTCATCGACGAGATCGGTATGCGCATTTCCGCGGTCCACATGTGGTTCTTGGCATCGATGCGCGTGGCGTGCTCAAAGCCTGAATTCCAAGAGGCATCATTAAAGGGCTCTTTAGCCTTATCGATTTCAAGATCTATCCACTGGTTATTGGGGGCTACCTCAAACTCGTAGTAGTGACTCACTCGCTCTGGCTGAGGGTTCAGGAAAACTTCGGCCACGTCGCGATCCCACAGCTGCCATCGTTCAACCGCCGCGTCTTCTCCTTGATACACATTCAGCGAGTCGTAGCGACACCAAAAGAAAAAGTAAACATGAGTTTCAGTCCAAACGGATGCAACCTGAGTCGCAAGGTCCGGATAGTGGGGCTTGCCCGAAGCGTCGTTGTCAAATTCCACCGATTTGGCCTGTCTCCAGTAAGGCTTACTGGCATCACCATCGGCCACGAAATCCACAGGCGACCGTTTGGCCTGGAGTTGCACGTCGCTGGTATAGGCTTGCTGCGGTATCGTGGCGATCTGGCCGGTACTAGAAAAGGCAAGCAAAGTGAACGCTGCCCCGGCAAGAGCACCACTCAAAACCGCCATTTTCCAATTGATCATCAGTGTGTCCCTTGGGTCTCGGTCGGCTCGCTCTGTCCAAGGTCGACGTGCATCGTGGAGGTTGGCATTCGCCTTTAGGGAAGCCGAACCCGGAGAGTTATCCCACTTTGACAAGAGAAAGTAAACGATATAGAAGAAGTCGGGAATCCACAGGAGTGGGATTTGAGGACGGGAGGAATCATGAGGGGAATGGGCCGGAGACGCTGGTTGGAAAGCATGGGGATGTCTTTCTTTGCCGGCAGATTACCGATAAGGTCGTCGCCAGTCGCCCCGGAGGGAGCGGGAAAACCGCTGCAGCTCGCGGACTTCCAACCGCGCAGCATGCTCCACGTCCCTGAGACAAAGGTGCTTCGCTCACGACATCCAGTCATAGATATTCACACGCATCTGTCATTCACCGCGAAGTCAGCCAACGGAGTCGGCCTAGGAGAGGCCATGGAATATCCCGCCCCTGTCGAGGAGCTGCTGCCGCTGATGGATCGAAAAAACATCCGTGTGATGGTCAACCTGACGGGCGGAGTTGGCAAGGGACTAGAGCAGACCATTCGAAAGTTTCAGCAGCCATATCCGGAACGCTTCGTAACCTTCACGGAACCGTGGTGGGAACGCAGCAATCAACCCGGGTATAGCAAATTTCAAGCCGATGAGATTGTTCGGGCGCAACAGGCAGGCGCGAGCGGACTCAAGATTCTGAAGACGCTGGGTCTTTATTTGCGTAAGGAGATCTCGAAAGGCCCATTGGTAAGAATTGACGATCCGCGCTTCGACGCCATGTGGGAAACATGCGGATCACTGGGGATGCCGGTAGCGATTCACGTTTCGGATCCGGAGGCATTCTTCCTTCCCGTCGATCGTTTCAATGAGCGCTTCGAGGAATTGAATAACCATCCTGATTGGTCCTTTCACGGCGGCGATTTTCCGAGCAACGCGGAACTGCTGGAGGCACGTAATCGCGTTTTGGCCCGCCACCCCAAGACCCAATTCATTGTGCTTCATGTGGGCAATGACGCTGAGAATCTTCCCTACGTCGGCGAATGTCTGGACCGCTTCCCCAATATGCATGTGGAACTTGGTGCGCGGATTGGGGAGCTAGGACGCCAGCCGCGGATGGCCAAAAAGCTCTTTGAGAAATATCAGGATCGAATTCTCTTTGGAACGGATGCCGTTCCCCATGGTACCGACACGCCTCAGCAAATCTGCAACGACGAGCTGTACGAGATTTACTACCGCTTTCTTGAAACCGAAGACGAATACTTCGACTATGCGCCCGCACCGGTCCCCCCGCAGGGGCGCTGGCGGATCTACGGCCTCGGCTTACCCGACGGCATACTCAAGAAGGTATATTTCGAAAATGCTGCCCGACTCTTGCGAGTCAAGACCTAGCGGTTCTTCAAGGGGATTGACAAAGCAAGTAGTTTCTGCCAAAAAAGAAACCGAAACAATGATAACGAAAGTAAAGGAAAGAAATAGATGATCTTGTTCCTCCTTCGCCTTGCCGTAGCCGCACTACTCTTAGCTGACGGTGGCGACTCTCGTCCCGGTGATTTTAGGATCATTGGCCCGGGCGGTGGTGGTGCAACGTTCCATCCAAGTATCAGTCCTCACGACCCGCAGACCGTGCTCGTCAGTTGCGATATGACGGGGTCCTATATCACCCATGATGCAGGCAAGTCTTGGCGCATGTTTAATCTACGAGGAGTCGCGGCATTCTTCGTTTTCGATCCGCTCGATCGCAAGGTGATTTATGCGCAATCTAACGGATTGTGGCGCAGTCAGGACGAAGGTGAGACTTGGCGCCTGGTTTATCCGAGCCCGTCCTCGGTGAAGAGCATCAAAATGAGTTCGGATCACTCGGACGAAGATCTAATTGCGGAACCGAATCCTCTCGGCAACATAACGGCAATGGCCATCGATCCGGCCGATTCCAAAACCCTTTATGTTGCCGCAGGCGATAGAAAAAAGGAGACGTTTGCCCTCTTTATCTCGCGTGACGGGGGCCAGAATTGGATAAGAGAGGAGAACTTACCCGGACGGGCCTACAAGCTGTGGGTCAATCCTCACTCACCTAGCAGTGCTCGGACGGTCCTCATTGCCGGTTCACACTTCATTGAAAAGAAAACCTCCTCCGGCATGCAGGGGCTATCCGGCCCCTCGGCAAAGACGTTCACAGATTTCTCTGCCGGATTCAGGAAGGATGGCAAGCCGATCATTTATGTTATCGGTGACGCATCGGCTTACACGTCGGATGACGAAGGGACAACTTGGCGAAAGGCCAGCTTGGGTGAGGGGGGCGCGAAAGTGCGAGCGATCGCCACCAGCTTCGGCAATCCAGAGACGGCCTATGTCTCCTATAGAGACCTGGAAGAGCGCCGCATCAAATGGCTAGGAGTTGCCAAGACCACGGATGGGGGACGCCATTGGCGACCGGTTTGGAAAGAGGACAGCAATCCTGCGGCTTCGCCCGCCACAAATATCCACGATGCGTGGATCACAGAACGATTTGGATCGGATTGGGGTGAAAATCCCTTGGCGCTCGCCGTGGCCGACGAGGACGCCAATATAGGTTACGGGACGGATTTGGGAAGAGTAATGCGCACGACCGACGGAGGTGCAAGTTGGGTGGCAGTTTACTCAAAAAAATCCGGCGAAAACGGATGGGTCAGCACGGGTCTTGATGTAACGAACGCCTATGGCTACCACTTTGATCCGTTTGATCACCATCGGCAATTTATCACCACGACAGATATTGGCCTTTTCCGCAGCGAAGATGGCGGGCAATCCTGGATTAGTTCCACTCGAGGTGTGCCGAAGGAGTGGACGAACACTACCTACTGGATTGAATTCGACCCCGAGGTGAAGGGGCGTGTCTGGAGCGTGAATAGTTGGACGCATGATTTACCGCGACCAAAGATGTGGAGAAGGAGTGGGATTCGGGGTTATCGGGGCGGCGTATGCCGCAGCGAGGACGGGGGAAAGACCTGGACAAAGTCGAATGACGGAATGGCGGAAACCGCAGCGACGCACATCTTATTGGACCCCACGAGTCCGCCTGCCGCGCGCGTGCTTTACGTTGCCGCCTTCGGACAAGGTGTATACAAGAGCGTGGATGGAGGCAAGACCTGGAAGCTGAAAAACGCCGGCATTACCCAGAAAGAACCGTTTGCCTGGAGAATTGTCCGGGATGCCCGGGGGACACTCTACGTGCTGGTGGCGCGTCGTTCCGAGGATGGGAGCATAGGAACGGAGGGCGACGGCGCGATTTACAAATCCGCCGATGGAGCGGAGAACTGGAGCCCGGTGACGATGCCCGAGGGAAGCAACGGTCCGAATGGGTTGGCCGTTGATCCCCGCGAACCGGATCGACTCTATCTCGCGGCGTGGGCCAGGGACAAGGGAGAACGTGGTGAGGGTGGTGGCATCTACTTGTCGACCAATGCAGGAATGACTTGGACGCCGGTGCTTGATCGTGATCGCCACGTCTACGATATCACCATAGATCCGCGCGACGCGAAAATCCTCTACGCTTGCGGGTTCGAGTCCTCCGCATGGAAATCAAGCGACCGCGGGGAAAACTGGACGCGCGTACCCGGCTTTAACTTTAAATGGGGACATCGCGTCATTCCCGATCCCGAAGATCCCAAAAAAGTTTACATCACAACCTTTGGCGGGGGCGTTTGGCATGGCTCCGTGGATGGGGAAGATCGTCCATTGGACATCGTTACGCCTGAGCTTCAGCCGGGACGGTAGCGCCGGAATCTTCTGGCAGAAAAGAGACAAAAAGAGCCCATGGAAAGTGCCTCCTTGTTGACCCAGGCGGACTGGCAACGTGCGCTGACGAACCAGCAAGCGCGGGCGGCAGAATTTTTTGGCCGGTCAGAGACGGAGCAAAAACGGCTTGGCTACTTTCACACGCTGCAGGAGATCTGCCAGCAGCCTTGGACGTGGCTGCGGACTGCGGATCTCATGATCGCTGCTCGCGATAGCCTGAGAAAGGATGTGGCAGGAATTCGAAGCCTGGTGCTTACAGGATCCGGGAGCTCAGAGTATGCCGCCGAATGCGCGTGCTTCCCACTGCAAAATGAGCTGGGGATCTCGGCGGAATCGATCAGCGGCGGATCGCTGTTAATGTACGGCGGAAAAGCGCTGCCTCTCGGAAGGCCTGGCTTGCTCGTTTCTTTGGCGAGATCCGGAGACAGCCCCGAGAGCAGGGGGGGCCTAGAATTGATACTGGACATGGAGCCACAGTTTCGACACGTGGTGGTGACCTGCAATGAGCAGGGAAGCCTGGCCAGAGATTCGGGTCTTCATGAGAAAGTACACGTCATCACGCTTCCTGCCGAGACTCTTGACAAGAGCTTGGTCATGACCAGCAGTTTCACCAACTTGCTGCTGGCGGCGCGCTTCATGGGAATGCTGGAAAGGCCAGAGGGATATCGAAAATTGTCCGAGAGGCTAAGCCAAATAAGTGGGGAACTGATCCGATCTAACTTCGACATCCTAGCAAAGATTGCGGCCGCGGATTTCCGCCGTGCCGTATTTCTTGGCAGTGGACCGCATTTCGCTGCCTCACGCGAAGCGGCGCTGAAGATGTTGGAGCTGACCTCGGGTCGCGTTACTACACTTTGCGAATCGTATCTTGGTTTTCGGCATGGCCCCATGAGCTACGTGCAGGACGACACTCTCATCGTTTGCAATTTGTCGTGCGATTCCACGATACGCGCGTATGAGTTGGATCTATTGCGCGAATTGGACCGGAAGAAACTTGGATTATGCAAAGTTATTGTCGGAGAGAATATTCCAGATTCCGCGGTTAGAGAGGGCGATCAGGTCATCGCGTGCCAGGGCTTGACTGAACTCGGAGACCAAGAGACCCCGACCGTGTATGTGGTTGTCGCCCAACTTCTGGCTTTTTTTCGTTGCCTCGAAGAAGGACTTCGGCCTGATTCACCGTCTGAAGGAGGGATTATCAACCGCGTGGTGGAAAAGTTTCCTCTTCACACGCCTTCGTGAATGGCCGTCACCCGCAAACTCTCTCCAGCGGACGAATAAGTCTGGAAGCCTGTGTTAATCCGTGATCGAGCAGAACTGCTTGAAACGGCGTTAGCGATGTTGCTCCGCGAGGCCAAGCCCATGCGATCGACGGTGCTGTTCTTATTTCTGGCTGTCAACGCCGTAACCATTCAAGCGCAGGCACGCGTGTGGGAAGGCGTTCTGAATCTTCCGGCGTACGAAGAGGGGCTGCCTGACCCCAATCCTCCTTTCGACCAGTTCGCCATCGGTCGATTCAATTATCCCTATACCATGCGGAAAGAAATCACCAACCAGCGGACGGAGCACCGGTGGCGCGCGATCTATCTTGAAAATGAATATCTGAAATGTTCAGTGCTACCGGATTTGGGCGGGCATATTTATACGTGCATCGACAAACTCAGCGGGCAGCCGATGTTTTACGCCAACCCTTCGATTAAGAAAGCCCGGATCGGTTATCGCGGAGCGTGGGCCGCGTTCGGGGTCGAGTTTAACTTTCCCGTTTCTCACAATTGGGTCTCCATGTCCCCGGTGGATTTCGCTTACGCGAGCCACGAGGATGGCAGTGCATCGGTAACCGTCGGGAATATCGACAGAGTTTATGGAATGCAATGGTCCGTCGAATTAACTCTGCGGCCGGGTTCTACGGTTCTCGAACAGCATGTCACGCTGAGTAATCGAAGCGATGTACGCCATCGTTTCTATTGGTGGAACAATGCCGCCGTCCAGGTTTGGGACGATTCTCGGATTCAATACCCCATGCGCTATGCCGCAGCGCATGGGTTTGCGGAAGTGCAGAGGTGGCCGGTCGATCCACAGGGTAAGGATCTCAGCGTCATACATAACCAGACCGACGGACCAGTATCCATGTTCGTCCATGGAAGCCGCGAAAACTTCATGGGCGTCTGGCATCCGCGAACAAACACGGGGACGGCGCATTTTGCCGACTATGCTGAACTACCGGCCAAGAAAATATGGTCCTGGGGTGTTGACGCGGATGGGCTTGATTGGCGCAAGGCGCTCTCCGACAACAACAGCGCCTATGTCGAGTTGCAAGCAGGCCTGTTCCGAAATCAAGAGACCTATGCATTCCTCGAACCGCGACAAAAGATTGCCTTCACGGAATACTGGATACCGGTCCGTGATACGGGCGGGATTTCCCGCGCCAATCTTGCCGGGGTGGTTCACCTGGAGCGCAAGACCGGCATTTTGGCGGTCTCCTTCAATGCCAGCCGAAAGTTGCCCGATGCTACGATCCAGATCTTGGATGGAAACACTTCGTTGCTCAACGAGAAAAGAGATGTTGTACCGGAGCGAGTGTGGAAGAAAGAGATTCAGATTCCAAGTGCTACCAGGAAGTATACGTTTGAACTCCAAAATGGCGAGGGCGCACTGCTTTTGAGGCAGACGGAAGGAGAGTATGACTGGACGCCCGAATCCGAAATTAAAGTTGGCCCGCAGATTTCCTACCCTGTACCGGAGGAGAGGCGTCGCACCGAGGACGACTGGCTCGAGCAGGGCAAGACGGAAGAGTTGAACGGCAACCTATTAGCCGCCCTCGAAACCTACAAAGAAGCCTTGGTGAAGTTCCCCACAGCCTTTGAATTGTTGAAGGCGGCGGGACGACTCGACGCATGTCTAGAGCGTTTTGAAGAAGCGGTATCTCACCTTTCTGCCGCTCATGACCGAAATACCACCGATGCGGAGATTTCCTATTATCTTGGAATCGCGTACGAGGGCGTGGAACGAGAGAACGACGCGGTCGACGCATACGAGGAAGCGATCCGCATACCCTCCTATCGTGCGGCCGCTGCATTGCGCCTTGCCGAACTGCGGGCTCGGCGGGGTGCCCTGAAGGAGGCCAAGGATTTTCTGAGGAAAAGCCTCGAATCCGCGCCGGAAGACCTGCGTGCAGAGGAGGAGCTGGCAGCTGTATCGCGCGTGCTCGGAGGGACTGCAGACGGGGAAAAGATAGCAAGGGAACGGCTGGCGCGCTTTCCGCTGAGCGGTTTTCTCCAGGAAGAACTTGGAAAAACGGACATCTTGCATCTTGCCGCGGATCCCTATCGCGTCCTAAATGTTGCATCAGAATACGCGCGGTTGGGACTGTACCGTCGAGCAGTGGAGGTTCTCTCGCGCGACTATCCGTCCCCTGAGGCGGACCAGAGCGAACCTGGCGCGGTTGTCCCGCAGAAGAATCCGATGGTGGTCTACTTTCGCGGGTACTGTCGCGAGAAACTCGGGGAGTCAGGGGCACAGGACTATTTGCAAGCCTCCCGACTCTCGACAGTAAATATATTTCCGAACACAATCGAAGACCTGCAGGCGCTCAAAGCGGCCCTTCGCACGAACCAGAAAGACGCAACCGCTCATTACCTGCTGGGGACGTGGTATTTTGCACGCGAAAAGACGGAAGAGGCTATCGGCGAATGGCAAAAAGCGCGAGAGCTCAATCCCCGAATACCAGTGTTGGAAGCCAGTCTCGGATTAGCGTTGCTACACGTGAAGAGGGATTTCGCGGGTGCCCTCAATGTATTCGCCGAAGGAATAAGAAATGATCCGTCGAACGTGGTGAACTATTCCGGTTCGGTTTCGGCGATGGCGGTAATGGGGAAACCCGCAGCGGAGCGGGCGAAAACACTGGAGCGCTATCCCGACCTAGACCGTATGCCGACTAGTTTGGTTTATGAACTGGCTTTGAACCGCGCCGAGGAAGGGGATTATAACGGCGCGAATGATTTGTTCAGGAATCGGTTCTTCGGCAGCGAGGAAGGTGGAACGAGCGTTCGCCAGGTATGGGTTGAAGTGAAGTTGCGACAAGCCATTGGGTTGGCTCGAACCGGCCACTGCGAAGAAGCGCTGGCCACAGCGAAAACACTTGGTTCGCCCGTTCCAGGCCTTGCATTTACGCAGGACGGATTGAAACCATTACTGGATTCCGCCAGGACAAACTACCTAGTCGGTGAAACGCTTTTTACTTGCGGCCAAAAAGAAGAGGCAGATCGCAGGTACCGACTCTCGGCGCAAGCGACCGACACTTCGGGCGCCGTGTGGGCTTGGGCGTCGGCAAAGAAGCTGGGAAGCTATGATCCAGCTCTATGGCGGGAACGTCTTTCCTCAGCATTGTCACAAGCGGAGTCCAACGCACGAACCAGCGCCAATCAAGGTTGGTGGGCCTACTTGGTGGGGGTCTTGCAGATGGCGCTTGGAAACGAAGTTCAGGGCAAGGCTTTCCTTCGCGAATCCTTGCTCTTGCCCGACAACCGAATGTCTTATCACTTTAGTCGCTTGGCAATGGAAGGCGCTACACCTCGATAACGTCGATACCCTTTTTGCGAAGTTCTTCCGTGAATTCCCGGGTAGCACGATTATCGGTGATCAGGCGCCTGATTCTGGCGAACGGGCCAATCTTTGAAACGCTTCTCCGACCCAGTTTGCTGAAATCGGTGACAACATTAACCTCTTTGGCGGAGCGCATCATCACATTGTTAAGCTGCGCTTCGAGCAAATCCGGTGTCGAAGGGCCGTTCTCGAGATCGAAACCGTCGACCGCGAGGAAAAGGCGGTCGGCGTGGAACTCATTCATCATGGCTTCTGCCTGTGGTCCGACGAAGGAGCAGGCAATCGGACGCAACAGCCCACCAATCATAATTAAGGAAATACCGGGAGCATCGGCGAGCTCGACCGCTATATTCAAGGCATTGGTAATGACCGTAATCGATTGAATTTTCAACCTTTTCAAATGCCGTGCGACCTCTGCGGTGGTCGTTCCTGAATCGAGAATGATGGTTTCACCCGGCTGTACCAGTTCGGCTGCGGCTTTTCCGATTCTGATTTTCTCCTCTCGGTGCAGACTTTCTTTGGTGCGGAGCGGGTAATCCTGGATAGCCTCCAGGCGCCGCACGGCGCCGCCGTGCGATCGAACCACTGCCCCGATCGACGCGAGAGCATCAAGGTCATTGCGGACCGTGACGGCAGAAATAGAGAACTGTCGCGCCATATCCGCGACGGTTACTTGGCCCTCCTGGTCGACGAGGTCCAGCACACTCCGGCGTCGCTGTTCTGTTAGCAGACGAGCTTTGGGGGTCATCGACCGTTTCCGTAAGTCGAGTATAGGTTGCTGGCATCCGGTGCGTCAAACAAACGAAACCACAGAACCCGCAAATACTTTCGTCTTCTTTCTTTATCCATTTTATTCTTTATTTGTCGTTGCGTTTGCTTTCCTATTGTGGTACAGGTCTCGAAACCCGTTTGCCTGGGGTGTTTCGGATTTCGGGTGATTTTTGGCATTGCCAGGAGGTACGTATGCGCAAGGTCTGCGTGATTATGCTGCTCGGTGGCACTCTTCTTTTGTTTGCGCGCTCGGCGTCTGGGCAGGGCAACCTCGGTGCCATCACCGGTACGGTTCTGGACACGAGTGGTGCCGTTGTTCCTGACGCCGCGCTCACCGTTACGAACGTTGAAACCAACGTGAAGTGGACGGCAAAAACAAGCAGTGCCGGCTACTACCGGGTGGCTGTGCCTCCCGGCAGATATCGCCTGGAGGCAGAGAAGCAGGGTTTCAAGACTGAAGTAGCCGAAAGCGTTCTTGTGCCAGTCGCGCAGGTGGTGACGGTCGATCTCACGTTGCAAGTTGGCAACCAATCGCAAAGGGTGGAAGTCACATCGCAGACGCCGCTCCTCACGCCTTCCACGGCGGAAGTGAGCTCTGCAGTAAGCGCTCAGGAGTTCGAGACTCTGCCAATTGAGGTGGGTGATGGAGGACGACAGCTCCAAACCTTCATCTTCACCAGTCTGCCCGGGGCCGTGGGCGATACATTTGCAGGTTCGATTAACGGAGGTCAGCTCTTCAGCCATGAAATTCTCATTGATGGTGTCACCATTGGTCGCTACGACTTGAGTGGGGGAAGTTTGGATGAATTCAGCCCGGGAACTGACGCAATTGCTGAATTCAAGGTGCAGTCGTCCAACTATTCAGCAGAGTACGGCGAGACCGGTGGCGGGATCGCAAATTTTACTTACAAATCAGGAACGAATGATTTTCATGGCACGCTTTTTGAATACAACAAAAACCCAGTGTTCAACGCTGCTGGCGTGCTGGCAAACGCGTTTGGTACCCCCAAGGATAGTGAAAAAGAGAACAACTTCGGTGGCACTTTGGGCGGACCTATCAGGAAGGATCACACCTTCTTCTTTTTCAACTTCGAGGGCGATCGCTTCCGCAGCTTCGCCTTCGCCGGGACAATGACATTGCCGACAGCGGCCATGAAGAACGGTGATTTCAGCTCCTGGTTGGGGACCCAGGTCGGCACCGATGCACTGGGCAGGACAGTGTTCCGCAATGAAGTCTACGATCCCACAACGACACGCAATGTGACCGCCGGGCAGGTCGATCCGGTCACCGGTTTAATGGCCAACGCCAGTGCAGTCATCCGGGATCCTTTCAACTCCGGCGGGCAGTTGAACGTCATCCCCGCCGGTGAATTCAGCCAGACGACCTCCGTTCTTCTTCCAATGCTTCCAGATCCGCTGCTCGCTGGAAACACCAACAACTCCCCAAAACTCAACGGCTGCTGCCCGATCCTCTCACGGAACGCGTGGACCGCCAAAATCGACCACGTCCTTACCGGCAACCAGAAGCTGTGGGGGTCCTTTACTTGGAATCACAGGGACCGGTACAACAGAAACAACAACAAAACCTTCCCGCCTTTCCCCGGACAGCCGCTCAATCCTGTCAAGCGGCAGATCGTCGGCGGTCCCCAGATCCGCATCGCACATGCCTGGACGATTAGCAGCCGCACTGTGAATGAATTCTCTGTGGGGTACAACCGCTTTCAAAACAAGAACAACATCACCGACAACGCTAAGGTCACGCCGCAGCTAGGAATTCCGGGCATTCCGAACGACTGTTTCCCGCCCATCCACTTCAGCAGCAGGCATGTTACCGTTGCTCCACTTTTCGGCGTGGGTTGCAAAAACGTTGACCCCTCCGAGAGCTACATTTACCAGGATACTTTGAGCTACTTGCGCGGCAAGCATAGCCTGAAGTTCGGCGGTGAATTCCGCCGCTATCGCTACAATACTTATGAACCCGGTCCTCTGTCAGGCGATTTCACTTTCACCGACCGCGAGACCTCGCTTCCCGGCTTTTCCACGACGACCGGCCATCCTTTTGCCAGCTTCATCCTTGGCGCCGTCAACCAAGGCAATCGCTCCGTTTACACCACTGAGCCGGGCTACAGGGCTGGCTTGTTTGCCTTCTTCGCCCAGGACGACTTTAAGGCGTCTCCCAAGCTCACCTTCAACCTTGGGCTTCGCTGGGAAATTCCTCTGCCCCAGAGGGAAGTGTTGAACCGTGAGTCGGGCTTCGATCCCACTGTGCCGAATCCGGGGGCCAACAACATCCCTGGGGCTTTGGTGTTCTTGGGCAGTTGCCAAACCTGTATCCACCGCAATTCCTTCCAAGACTGGTACTTCAAAGAGTTCGGGCCCCGGCTCGGCCTGGCTTACCAGTTCAACAAGAACATGGTGTTTCGCAGTGGTTACGGCATATCGTATGGTGCCCCCATCGAAAACAATTTTGGTAGCCAGAACCTTTTCGGCTTCAACAGCGGGGTGCCTTTGACCCTAGGCACCTCCCCCACCGGATTCTTCGTGGATCCGGTTACGTATTGGTCGACCCTCAAGACCGCTTCCTTGCCGGCGACGGCTCAGGTTGGCGTTCCCGCATTTACGGGAACACTTCCTAATCGAGACCCAGCGTCAGCCAATGGACAGGTACTCGACTTCATGCCTAGGAATGGCGCGGCCCAGCCGTATGCCCAGAATTGGAGCGCCGGAGTGCAGTATCAATTGCCTCATGAAGTTCTGCTTCAGGCGGACTACGTGGGGTCTAAGGGTACCCGTCTTCTCAACGGTTACTTTGGCCTCCAGTTCAACCAGGCGCCTTCGAAGTACATGGGCTTGGGCGATATTCTCGCCGACCATTTAGCCGACGATTTGGCCGACCCTGCCAAGAGTGCAATTTTAGCCAGCTACGGGATCACCGGACTGCCCTATCCTAGTTTTGCAACCAACAATTACAGCACGACGGTAGCTGCGGCGCTACAACCCTTCCCGCAGTACGCGGGACTCACCAACAACTACCCGGCATTTGGGAATTCCACCTATCACTCTCTTCAGCTCATGGCGCGCAAGACTGCGGCGCACGGCTTGGGCTTCATCGCCGCCTACACCTGGTCCAAAACTCTCACCGACACCGATAGCGCTCTCTATGCCTCCGGCAGCCAGGTGGTTCAGGACTTCTATAACCGCAAGGCAGAGAAAGCCATTGCTAGTTTCGATTTCCCCCAGGTCCTGAAGCTCACCTGGATCTACGAGTTGCCGTTTGGACATGGGAGAAAATGGCTGAACACTGGCGGGTCGTTCGACCGCTTGGTTTCTGGATGGCAGCTTACGGCGATTCAGAACTATCGGTCCGGCGATCCGCTGGTCATCACCTCGTCCCTGAGTCCTGGGATAGCCATGAACTCGAACGCCGGCCTGGTACGTGCCGACATCGTTCCC
>Ga0209234_1000033_pt1 | contig 32761 bp, 25 predicted proteins | sample GraSoi013_1_20cm_2_FD_185816 | JGI IMG/M metagenome (GOLD analysis project Ga0209234, IMG submission 185816) | Grasslands soil microbial communities from the Angelo Coastal Reserve, California, USA - Sample 08_20_2013_1_20cm (SPAdes) (version 2) | ecosystem: Environmental > Terrestrial > Soil >... | reverse complement strand
CGGTTACCGCAAAGTCGGTGGAACGCGGCCTCTCTTATACCGCCGTGACCAACGATTCCGGTATCTATCGTATCGCGCAACTGCCGGTTGGCAGTTATGAACTCAAAGTGGAAAAGACGGGGTTCGCTTCGGCCGCATACCCGGCATTTGTCCTCACATTGAATCAAGTCGCACGCATCGACGTTCCACTGAAAGTCGGCCAGGTCACCCAGATCGTTGAGGTAAGCGGCGCCGCGCCTATCTTGAAAACAGAGGCGACGCAGGTCGATACCATCATCAACTCGGCGACCAACGATAATCTGCCTCTGGCCTCGCGCAATTACGTCCAATTGACGCTGCTTGCGCCCGGGACGGTATCAACCGATCCGGCCAGCTTCACCAGCGGCAACAATACCGATTTTTATAGCGGCCGGCCGTTGATCAATGGCAACCGCGAGCAAGCGAATAATTTCTTGCTCGATGGCATGGATAACAATCAGGTCTCGGATAACTTGTTGGGTTACACGCCGGCGCCTGATGCCATCCAGGAGTTCAACCTGATTACCAGCAACGCCTCGGCGGAGTTCGGAAACTTCGAGGGCGGCATTATCAGCGCTACGATCAAGTCCGGTACGAACAGCTACCACGGCGACGCCTGGGAGTTCTTCCGGAACGACGTCTTGAATGCGAAGAGCTGGTCGAATAACTTCAATGCCCTTCCCAAGGACAAACTGCGCTGGAATATGTTTGGCGCTACCTTCGGCGGTCCGGTCTTCAAGAACAAGCTATTCTTCTTCGTTGATTATCAGCGCCAGCGTTTCGATATTCCGAGCTCCTTCGGCACAAAAAGCGTCTTTACGACCGCCGAGCGCACGGGGGACTTTAGCGCTCTTTGCCCGGCAGGTTTCACAGGCGGTGTTTGTACCTCGACTGCCAAGGGAAACGAACAGTTGTATAACCCATGTGCATCATTTGCCGCACCATGCACTCCTTCTTCTCCCCAAGCGACGACTCGGCAGCCATTCCCGAACAACCAGATTCCGTTGGCCATGATCAGCCCTGTGGCGCAGGCGCTGTTTGCCTCCTCGCTCTATCCAACAGCCATGGGCCCTAGCACGCAACTGCAACAAAACTCTGTGAATATTACTGCAAAAGCCTTTAATGTGGACCAGGGCGACATGAAGGTGGACTACAAGGCTACGGACAAGGACACTATTTCAGGTCGGTTTACCAGGGCTTACCAGAACAATCCATCGACAAACTCGCAGGTGCTGTTTGGCAACGGCTATGCAACGACGCCCATTTACAACACGGTTGGCGATTGGACGCGCTTGATCAGCAGCAGCCTTGTCAATGATGCCCGCATGGGCTGGAGCCACGTTACGTTCGGCAGCGGTACTAGCTGGGCTTCGGGTGTTGGGCAATTCGGCAATGCGATCGGTATCGGGAATGGTAACCCTGCGGGTCTTGACGGACTGTTGGCGCTCAACTTTAAGAACTCAGTCCTCGACAACCTGGGGACCCAGGAGAGCACTACGAGCTTCGACGACCACGTCTGGCAATTCGAAGATGCAATAACCTGGACACGCGGCCGACACAACATTAAATTTGGCGGGCAATTCTGGCGTCAAATTATCAAGACCTTCTATGCGGGTAATAATGGTGAACTTGGGCTGATGGACTTTGACGGCCGGTTCACCAGCAACACTATCGGTAGTGCTGGCACCGGCGCTGGGGACGGGGGAGCGGACTTCTTCCTCGGGCTCCCCTTTCAATTCGGCCGCGGTGTCAGCACCGGCAAAACCTGGGAGCAGTCCAGCAAAATCATTGGTGTCTACGCTCAAGACACTTGGCGCCTCTCGGACCGCTTGACCTTGAATCTGGGTTTGCGTTACGAGGCGCACACCCCTTGGGTCGAAACCAAAGACCAGCAAGCCAATTACAACATGGCCACGGGTAATGTTGACCTCGCAAATCAGAACGGAGCCAGCAGAGGTCTTTATGATGGGTTCTATGGTGGTAAGGACTTCCAGCCACGCATCGGTTTCGCGTGGACTCCCGCCATGCTGGGCGGCCATACGGTCGTCCGCGGCGCCTTCACAATCTCCTCGTACCTGGAAGGTACAGGTACGAACCTGCGTTTGACCTTGAACGCGCCTTTTACTCCGGCCGAAATCAACGCCATCTATAACAACTCTGCACTGCCCGGCACGAGCACCTCAGACGGCATTGTGGGCTCAGGTAGTTCGGCATCCTGCGCAGCGCCAGCTTATGCTTGCTACGCTGGCGCCTTCCTCCGCGTGTGGGATCCCAAGGTCCAGCCGGCGATCGCTGATCAGTGGAACCTGACCATACAACACCAATTCTGGGGGGATACTACCTTTCAAATTGGTTATGTGGGGCAGAGGGGTACTCACTTGATGGTGCCATTCGACTACGCGCAGAGACAACTGCTTCCCACTTCTTCTTGCGGGACTCCGCCGTGCACTGCTCCCAGCCCGTTCTTTGCCAAGAACCCGACGATCTATAACGTTCTGGGCCACCCTAATGCAAATCCGGCGGTGCTTGATGCTACGGTCTCAGGCACGCAGTCCAACGGCACCATGGGGTACAACTCGCTGCAGGCCGTCCTCCAGAAACAGATGAGCCACGGCTTGCAGTATCAAGTGTCGTACACCTTCTCCAAGTGCATGTCTGATAGCACCGGTTACTATGGCGCTTGGAATAACGCGCTCAGCGCATCGGCATACTGGCAGAACGTCTACGACAAAAAGGCCGAATGGGCGCCCTGCTATTACGATGCCACGCACGTCCTCACAGCCTATTCCATTTATGAGCTTCCCATTGGCCGCGGCAAACTCTTGGCAAAAGACGCCAACAAGGTCGTGAATGCCGTTATCGGAGGCTGGTCGGTCAGCCCGATCTTCACCGTCCGGACCGGCTGGCCGATGCCTGTTTACAACGCCGCTGACGAGTCCGGGACGTTCGGTCGAGGTGCGCGTGCGAATTGCAACTCCATCCCGAGCATCACCGGAGAAACGCCAATCACCGGAGGAGTCGGTGGCTTCCAGTGGTTCACCAACACTAACAACTTCACTAACCCGGTCGCTGGGACCTTTGGAAATTGCTCGCCACAGCTCGGAAAGCTGCGTGGGCCGCGGTACACCGACGTGGACCTGAGTCTGCATAAGGACTTCCCGCTTACGGAGCGGTTCAAGCTGCAGTTCCGGTCGGACTTCATCAATGCGTTTAACCACGTCCAGCTCAACGCCCCAGAAATGAGTCTTGGAGGCAAGATGGGGCAGATTACCAGCGCCCAGCCTCCAAGGAATATCCAGTTAGCGCTGAAGCTCTACTACTAAACATAAACCGCGTATAATGAGGCAGGCGATCACCCCCGCCTGCCTCATTTTTCTTTTTGCAGCGACGTTCCTTAGGGGCACGTTCGAAAGCAGAAACGCCTAATGCAAAATGTTTAGATACTCAGGCACGGCCGCGGTTTTTGTCCTCTTCATTGGTTTTTTGTGGTCCGAACCGGTCATTTCGGCTCAGCAAGCGAAAGTAGCTACCGCACCCGGTGCCGGGTCCGGATTATCCACCGACAAAGCACTCACCTTGGCGGAACAGGGGCACTGCCAGGAGAGCATTTCTGCGCTCAAACGTGCCATGACCGGCCAGATCCCGCCGGAAACACGAAAAAAGGCCGGCATAGTTGGACTGCGCTGCTCTTTGACCTTGGACAATCGTGATGCGGCCCTTGATTTTCTTCGACTGCTAGGCAAACAGTTTGCCGGGGACCCTGACGTACTTTTTATCCTTGTCCATGCCTATTCCGATTTATCGACGCGAATGGCCCAGGAGCTTGGCCGCACGGCTCCACAATCCATTCCCGCACACAAGCTCAATGCTGAGGCACTCGAGATGCAGGGGAAATGGGAGCCCGCGCAGCTTGAATATGAAGGCATGATCGAAAAGGAACCTGATGCTCCCGGCATTCACTTTTTGCTCGGAAGGCTGTTGCTCTCGCGGCCTGATGCCGGCCCTGACGCCGGGGAACGCGCGAAGCAGGAATTCCTGAAAGAGCTTGAGGTTGACCCCAATAATGCAGGTGCCCATTACGTCCTGGGAGAACTTGCCCGGCGAGACGAGAAATGGGATGAGGCCATCTCCCGATTTTCCCAGGCCGCCAAGCTCGATTCCCAATTCGCGGAAGCCTACCTGGCCTGGGGGGCTTGTCTTGTCACCGTCAAAAGATACGAGGACGCAATTCCGCCTTTGCGCGTTGCGGAGCGTCTGACGCCTGGAAACCCCGCCATCCATCACACGCTTGCTACGGCCTTGGAGCGATCCGGTCACAGGGAAGAGGCAGAAAAGGAATTTGCGATTCACCGAAGCCTCGATTCCGCCACGCCAATGGCGTCAGCCCCTCCAAAGCCACAATAGTTTTTGTCCTTGTTTGATTTCGGATGCCAATACTTGGAAACTTTGAGAGTTTGCTCGGCACGGACTGAACGAAAATGCCAAGTGGGATTCGTACACCGCAGCTAACACGGCGCGATTTCGTCTCCAAGGTGGTGGCAGGAGCCTTGCTCGTGCCGCGATGGCCGGGATTTGTCTTGCCCGAGGCGCCACAATTTCCCTTCGAGGAAATTCTCCCTGAGAAGAGTGGAATCCGATGGGTTCATTCGAACGGGAAGTCACCCGAAAAATACCTTCCGGAAACCTCAGGAGCAGGCTGCGCATTTCTCGATTATGACAACGACGGCTGGATGGACATTTACCTGGTGAACAGTGGCAAGTGCGATTTTTTCACCCCGAACCCACCGTTGCGCAACGCGCTCTACAAGAACAATCGCGACGGAACGTTTACCGACGTAACGGAAAAAGCAGGCGCGGCGGCGGGCGGTTTTGGCCAGGGCGTCGCTGTCGCGGATTACGACGGCGACGGTTTTTCGGACCTCTATGTCACGCAGTACGGCCGCAGCATCCTTTATCACAACAATGGAGACGGCACGTTTTCCGATGTAACGGAAAAAGCGGGAGTCGCCGCTCCCGGTTGGGCTTCCAGTGCCGTGTGGTTTGACTACGACAATGATGGCCGCCTTGACCTGTTCGTAGGGCGCTTCGTGGACTTCAGCAAGGAACTCAACAAACCCTGCGGAATCCACGATGATGGCCGCCATCATTATTGCATTCCCAAGATTTATTCGCCCATGCCCAGCTGGCTGTTCCACAACAACGGTGATGGCACGTTCACCGACGTCAGCAAGGAGTCCGGCATCGCCAGTCACCTCGGCAAGGTATGGGGCGTGGTCGCGACCGACATCAACAACGACGGACTGATCGACCTGTGGGTAAGCAACGACACGGTGGCCAATTTTCTCTTCGTCAATCGTGGCAAGGGAAAATTCGAAGAGATCGCCACGACTGCCGGCGTTGCTTACAGTGATGCCGGCCGGGCGCGATCCGGCATGGGCGTGGACTCTGCCGATTTCAACGATGATGGATGGATGGATCTGTTCGTGGCGAACCTCGACCGCGAGATGTTCGCCATATACAAAAACAATCATGACGAAACATTTGACGACGTAGCGCTTCCTACCGGCATCGGCAAGACCACGAAATTCATGAGTGGCTGGGGTTTGAAATTTGTTGATTACGACAATGACGGGGACCTGGATCTGTTTCTCGCCAACGGCAATCCGGATGACCTCATCAGCTCCCTGCACGGCGAGGTTACTTACGAAGAGCCGCTCATGTTATTTCACAACACTGGGAAATCCTTCCAAGACGTCAGCGCACAGAGCGGCCCTGTTTTTGCCATGCCAATGTCGTCGCGTGGTTTGGCACTCGGTGATTTCGATAACGACGGCGCCGTTGACGTCCTGATCTCCGTCAATAATGGCGCGCCGGTCCTACTCCGCAACAATGCCGGCAGGCACAATCACTGGCTGGGAATTCATCTCAGAGGGGCAAAGTCGAATCCGGACGCTATCGGTGCCGTTGTCACCTACCAGGCTGGAGACTTGAAACGCAGGCGCGTGAAAGTCGGCGGAGGCAGCTATCTTTCTTCGCACGATCCGAGAATGGTGCTTGGGCTGGGCAAGCGGGAAAAGTTGGAGTGGCTGGAAGTGAAGTGGCCGATGCCCGGAGGGACGACCGAGCGTTTTACCCGACTTCCGATAAATCGCTACATTACTATCGTGGAGGGCCAGGAAAAAGGGAAATAGGCTCAGATCGCAGGAAATCTCCTCACGTTCTGCTAATTCAAGGAGCAAGCACCAGAGAGAGTTCGGACAGCCATCGCAACGCGACGGCCGTTCGCACGGCCGCAAGCGAAGGAATCACTCGTCTTGCCGCTCAAACACTTCCTGTGCGAGATGAAAGGCCGAGTTGGCTGCGGGCACACCACAATAAATAGCCGTTTGCAGGAGAACCTCGCGGATTTCTTCGCGGGTCACGCCGTTGTTCAACGCGGCGCGCAGGTGCAGGCGAAGCTCTTCAGGCCGATTCAGCGCCACCATCATCGCCAGAGTGAGCATACTACGTGTCTGCCGGGGAAGGCCGGGACGGCTCCAGATTTCTCCCCAGGCGTAACGCGTGATCAGGTCTTGAAGTGCCTCGTCGAATTCAGTCCGATTCTTCAGCGATGCATCTACATGCGCATCCCCCAGCACGGCACGCCGCACCTTCATTCCTTGCTCGTAGCGCTGGCGCTCATCCATCGGCCGGCCTCCTCAGGAGTGCAGAAACGCGGAAATTTCATTGTTGAATCGGTCTTGCTCTTCGATATTGGAGAGGTGCGCAGCGTTGAGCTCAATATATCGCGCACCTGGAATCTGATCTGCGAGAAAGCGTCCGTCCGCGGGCGGCGTGGCCGGATCGTGCGCACCGGCGATCACCAACGCTGGTATGCGAATCCTGCTTAATTGGTCGCGGCAATCGAAATCGCGAACGGCGGCGCAACACGCCAGGTAGCCATCCGGGTTTGTTTCCTCAAGCATTTTCTGAGTATTCGATATCGTGGCCGGCGCCTTCTGGCGGAAAGCGGGCGAGAACCATCGCTCGACCACCGCGGAAGCAACCGGTTTCATGCCATTTTTTCGAACCGCTTCGATACGGGCATTCCAAGTTTCTGGAGTTCCAATCCTTGCGCCGGTGTTACAGAGTACGAGTCTTTTGAGGCGTTCGGGTGAGTTGATTCCCAGCCACATGCCAATCATTCCGCCCATAGATAGTCCGCAAAAATGGACGTGGTCCAGCCGCAATGCATCCAGCAACGCAAGGACATCTCCCCCGAGTTGCTCGATCGAGTAGGGGCCCGGGGTGACCGACGATTGTCCGTGACCCCGCGAGTCGTAGCGCAGGACCCGGAGCTTCTTTCGAGCCTCGGGAACTTGCGGGTCCCACATGGAATAATTCGCGCCGAGCGAATTCGAGAACACCAGTACGGGTGATCCACTTTGACCTTCGAGTGCGTAATGAATTCGAGCCGCACCCGCCTTCACGATGGGCATACGGATTATTTTTCTCCCCTAGGAATTCTGCCCCGGCTTGCGGCGACCACTCGGCAGACATATTCTTCCGCTGCCCCCAGGTAATTGCGAGGGTCGAACAAGCGATCCAAATCACGCGTCGAAAGTTGTGCTCCGACTTTCCGATCGGCGCTCAAAATCGTCCGCAAATCACGCTTCTCCTTTTGCGCCGTTGCGCACGCCGTCTGGACGATTTCATGAGCCCGGGCTCTGCCGATTTTCTCGCCAAGCGCCATACTGACCGCTTCCGTGAAGATCAACCCTTGCGTTAGGTCGAGATTCTTGCGCATGCGTTGCACGTCGACTTCAAGTTTCGGCACTATCGTAGCCAAGTGACGGATTGCGCCGGCCGTCAATTGGACGATGTCCGGCAAAGTCTCCCACTCAGCGTGCCAACCGCCCAGCCCGCGTTCGTCCTCTTGCACTATCGCCGTGAGCAAACTGCTGACGAGTCCGGGAACGCGTATGGCAGCCTGGAGCATGACCGCTGAACTCACCGGATTGCGCTTGTGCGGCATGGTTGAAGAGCCTCCGCGTCCCTCGCCGGCGGGCTCAAAGATTTCTGCAACTTCGGTTTGCATGTGCAAGGAAATGTCGCGCGCAATTTTTCCCACTGTTCCGCCGCACAAGCCCAGTGTGACACCGACTTCCGCGATGCGATCTCTGTGGCTGTGCCAAGGGAGATCGGGCAATCCGAGCCCCAGTTCCGCGGCCAGGAGCCTGGCAACGTCCGGACCGCGGCTTCCGAGCGCAGCCAATGTTCCCACGGCGCCGCCGAGCTGCACCACGATGCAGCGCTTTCTTGTCTCGGTCAGCCGCGCGAGATGGCGCATAACAGCATCCAGCCAGCCCGCGATCTTGACCCCCAGTGTCGTCGGCAATGCATGTTGCATCCAAGTGCGGCCGGTGATGAGCGTTGACCTATGTTTCTCGGCGAGCGCGCCCAGTGGCTGCGCCAGGCTGTCTAAATCGCGCGCGATCAGATCCAGCGCCTCGCGCAATTGGAGGATGCGGCCAGTGTCGATGGCATCTTGGCTGGTTGCACCCCAGTGTACGAAGTGAGCGGCTTGTTTGTCTTTTTTCGCCACCAGTGCCGTGAGGTTCTTTACGAGAGGAATCAGAATATTTCCGGTGTGAGCAGCCGCCTGGGCCAGCGCAGCAGTATCGAAGAGCTCCGCCCTACACTTTTTAGCGATCACCGCCGCCGCCGCGCCTGGAATGACACCGGCACGGGCCTCGGCGCGCGCAAGCGCAGCCTCGAAATCGAGAATTGCTTGGAGCGTGGCGCGATCGGTGAACAGGCTGTCGACGGCTGATGAGCGGAAAAGGGGATCGAGAAGACTCATGTGATGAGTGTAATCACTCCTGGCAGACAATGAAAACGGTTTCCTCGCGCTCTTGATGAAACAGATCTCCTGCTTGAAGGAAATGCAAGCCTCGGAGGGACTGAGGCCATGCTAGACGCGTTCGAGAATTAGGGCAATTCCTTGCCCCACGCCGATGCACATGGTGCAGAGAGCATATCTGCCATTGGTTCGCAAGAGCTGATAAAGCGCCGTGGTTACTAGCCGTGCGCCACTGGCACCTAGAGGGTGCCCGAGTGCAATCGCACCACCGTTCGGATTCACGTGCGTCGCATCGTCCGGAATTCCCAATTCGCGCAAGACCGCCAGCGCCTGTGACGCGAACGCTTCATTCAATTCCACGACGTCCATTTGCCCAAGCGACAATCCTGCCTTCGCCAGAACTTTTCGCGTCGCAGGAACTGGACCCATACCCATGATTCGTGGAGCGACGCCCGCCGCCGCCGCCGCAACGACTCGGACTTTTGGTGTCAATCCGTGCCGTTTCACCGCGGCCTCTGAAGCCAGCAGCAATGCACAAGCTCCGTCATTCACTCCAGAAGCATTTCCAGCAGTGATCGTGCCATGCGGTTTCACTACGGGTTTCAGTTTCGAAAGCGCCTCCAGCGTTGTGTCCGGTCGGGGATGCTCATCCTCCGAGAAAAGGAACGGTTCACCCGACTTTTGTGGAATCGGCACGACCAAAATTTCCTGTTTCAACCTGCCGGTCCGGATGGCCTCAGCCGCGCGCTGCTGGCTCCTCAGTGCGAACAGATCTTGATCCTCGCGCGAGATATGAAATTCCTCGGCGACGTTCTCGCCGGTTTCCGTCATGGGATCAACACCGTACGTTGCTTTCATACAAGGGTTTATGAATCGCCAGCCGATCGTGGTGTCTTCCATTTTCATCGAGCGCGAATACGCGGCATCCGCTTTGCCAACCACAAAGGGTGCTCGCGACATGCTCTCGACGCCCCCGGCAATCATGAGATTGGTCTCGCCGCATTTGATGGCCCGCGCGGCAATCGCGATGGCGTCCATGCTCGAACCGCAAAGGCGGTTAACCGTGGTGCCCGGGACTTCTTTCGACAAGCCCGCTAGCAAGAGCGCCATCCGGGCAACGTTTCGATTGTCTTCGCCTGCTTGATTGGCGCAGCCATAGACGACGTCATCAACCATGCTCCACTCGACACTGGGGTTGCGCGTAATCAGAGCTCTGATAGGTATTCCCGCGAGATTATCGGCGCGAATCGCCGCAAGCAGTCCGCCGTAGCGTCCGAATGGCGTTCGAGTGGCGTCGCAGATGTATGCAGTCTCCATGGTTATCCTTGGAATTTCCTCCTACCCGTCCTAGCCGTAAAGCCCCGGCGTTCAGACCGAGGATATGTTTCCTTTGGTTTGTTCTATCATCCTCGCGTCTAAAGACCCCTGGGCGGATAGCCCAAAAGTTAAGCCTCTTCGTTGTCCTGGCCTGAAGTAAGGGCGTTCGGGGAGGTACCCACCGAAGAGACCGGACCAACATCCGGCCCCGTAGGAATCTTCTCCCTTTTGGGTGAGCAGGATGTCAACTCTAGTTTATACGCAACGGCTGCGGCGCGCGCTACCGCGACATTCATCCCGCCGAATTGGACCACGTCACTACTTCGTTGGGCGAGAGCTCCGTCGTCCTTCTGGAGCCACCTCGTTTTCATGCCTGGTGGTGCGCCAAAGGGCATGAAGTTTCCTATGAAGGAAGCCGTACGTCGTTGATTCGGCAAGACCGAGACGTGGGCTGTATTCATCATTTGTTGTGGCTCTCCGAGAGCCATGAATTACTTGTTGCGGGGAGCTTCAACAGGATTAAGGTGCGCCGCGCGCGCGGCGGAGTATGTCCGGCGACGAGACTGACGATAATCGGCAGGTTGGAGGATTGGAGAACCAACCCGACCATCTCGCGGGACTACCGCGCGAGTTCGTCCGTTTCGCACTCGGCCAGATTGCGCTCTGGAACGCGGATCGCGCCGACGTGGGGCGGTCAAGACCGCCATCAGCTCAACTGCGTTGACCTGGCAAAGCCGGAACCATCCCAGGAGTTCGCCTTTTCCAACGGTGAGGGAGACGTCGCCGCCATTGACAGTTTCTCCCGATTTTCTTGGCTCCCTTGAAACGAGTCTTCAAAGCCCGATCAAGAGAACCAAGTTGCGTCGGCAGGTATCGCCCGCAGAGAAAACGCTTGCGAGGGCCGGGAAGCCCAGCGGCTACTTTCGTTTGATCTCAACAGGCTGAAGCAGTTTGAAATCGAGTGCCGTCTCCGCAGCTAGCGTGAGCTCGCGATTGCCGGTGAATCCCGCACCACCGGTACCCGCTGCAGCACCGATCAACGCACCGATGGCCGCGCCCTTGCCGCCACCAGCGATCGCTCCGATAGCCGCTCCGCCGGCTGCGCCGCCGCCTACCATGGTCGCAGTGCGTTTGCCTTTTCCCTTGCTGGACATAGTTGGTGCGGAGGTTTGAATCTCATAATCCTTCCCGTTTACGGTGACGCTCTCAAGTGTGAGAGCCAGCGTGGCACCGCCTTTGAATCGTCCCGCAGCTTTCGCAACCTTTACGACTCCCTCTGTGCGCGCACCCTTCGGGATAGCAACCTTGCCGTCGACTTCAACGGGAGACTCGATGGTCGCTGAGAACCTGTCTCCTGACTTGCTTGTTTTCGAACTTATGGTTTGATCCAGGACGACTGTGACAACGGTCTCGGCAGGAACGACCAGCGGTTTTGGTTCGATGGCTTTTTTCACGGCGGTTTTTGCCGCTTCTGCTATAGACGGAGAAGAGCTAGCGTCCGGGCCGGCTTGCTGGTCAGCCGGCTTTTGGCACCCTGCGACCAGCATGCCCACAGATAAAGCAGACACCCAGATTGTAGCGAGACGACGATTCATCAAATCCTCCACAGGCTGGACCGTATTCTTCAAACATACGCTCATCCATCGTGAAGTCAATTTGCCTTGGTCACATTGGTCAACTGCTCTCCGCTACTGACTAGAAGGCTACCGACTGACGCCGTACTGCTGCTGACGACGGATCCGGTCGCACACTAGAACGAAAAACCGGATTCGAGCATCCAAACTTTTACCCGCGCTAGAGCGGTGGTGCTCTTGCGCTGACACGCGCTGCGCTCACATTGTCTTGACACTCCTTGGCACTCCGTCCATACTGAACCTACCCCTTCTCGAGAATCTAAGTGGTTTCGTGTGAGCCTATGCGCATTCTTGTCGCCGAAGATGACGCGCCGCTTGCAGAATTTCTGCACCAGCGGCTAGAACAAGAGCAATTCGCGGTACAACTGGTTTCCAATGGGGTGGAGGCTGAACGGCTGGCATCCGAGCAGCCCTACGATCTCGTGATCCTGGATCTCAACCTGCCAGGAGCCGGCGGGCTGGATGTCCTTCGCGGGATTCGCTCCAAAAGGCCGGATTTGCCGGTCGTCATGGTGACGGACGCGAGCCTGGTTGAGGAACGCGTCCGTTGGCTCGATGCTGGTGCGGACGACTATGTCGCCAAGCCTTTTGCCTTTGTCGAACTTGCCGCGCGCATTCGCGCCGTTCTGCGCAGAGGGAACCGGCCCGTGCGCGCGATTCTGCGGATTGAAGACCTGGAGGTCGACCGTGTGAGCCACACGGTGCGGCGTGGAATTCACAACATCGAACTCAGCCCAAAGGAATTCGCTTTGCTTGAACTCCTGATGCGCCACGAAGGCCGACCGGTTTCACGTGGGGCCATTGTCGAGCAGGTCTGGAAACTCAATTTTGACGCCATAACGAACGTCGTAGATGTGTACATCAATTATCTTCGCCGCAAGGTGGATTTCGGATACAACCAGGCTCTGATTCGAACGATTCGGGGTGTAGGCTACCAGATTGGCGGAAGCGGCCGGCACGCTTAATCGCCGGACTGAAATCCGCATTCAATTTTGATTCCAGGAAATTATTTTTGAGCGCGGCCTCGCGCCGAGTTTGCTATCCTACGCCGCGTGAAGCCTCTTTTCCTGATTGATACCGACACCGCTTCCGATGACGCCGTGGCCTTGATCATGGCGCTGCGCTCTCCTCAAGTACGCGTGCTGGCAATTACCACGGTTGCCGGGAACGTAGCCGTTCAGCAGTCCACGCGCAATGCGCTCTTCACCGCGGAACTCTGCGGCACGGAAGTCCCAGTCTTCATGGGCGCGGAAAAACCGCTGCATCGCGCGCACCAAAGCGCACACTGGTTTCATGGCCAGGATGGTCTGGGAGACCACGGTTACCCGGCTCCCCGCAGGGCACCGGAAAAACAGCATGCCGTCGAAGCCATCGTTGCAACGATCGAATCCAACCCGGGCCTGGTATTGGTGACCTTGGGACCTCTTACCAATGTTGCTTTGGCTTTGCAGCGGAAACCATACATCGCCGCCAAGGTCGGCCGCTGCGTGGTGATGGGCGGTGCACCATGTTGCGAGGGGAACGTGACTCCGGCCGCCGAGTACAACATCTGGTGCGATCCTGAAGCTGCGCGAATCGTGCTGCACGGTGGACTTCCCGTGGAGCTGGTGGGTTGGCACCTCTGCCGAGGTGAAGCCGCATTGAACCCAGATGACATCAAATATGTGCTGAGCCTCGGCACGCCGCAGGCGCGCTTCGCCATTGAATGCAACAGCCGTGCTCAACAAGCCTATTTCGAGCAGACCGGTGAACGTGGAATTTCCTTGCCGGACCCTGTGGCGATGTCCATCGCGCTGGACCCGGCGATTGTCACACACCAAACCGCGAATTATGTGGACGTGGAAACCTCCAGCGAATTGACTTTGGGAATGACCGTGGTAGATCGTCTCAATGTGGCAGGCAACGATCGCAATCGTGCGGTTTGGGCGCCGATTTTGGATCGAGGCGAGAAAGCCAAGGTCCACTGGACCATCGACAATGCGCGGTGGAAGCGCACCCTGTATTCTGCACTGTGTTAGTACGACCAAGTGCCACCTGGCCTAAAGTATAGATATCAAGTCACTTACCAAAAATGATGGGGCTAAATCCGGTTCCGTCCGCGCAACCGGGGGCCAGCATCATCCCGGTGGGCAACTTCTTTCCCATTACGGTGTTCTACCTAATGGGAGCCATAAGATGTTACGCTCCCATCAGCCGGAACATTGGCCCGAGCCGCCTGCAGTAGGCTGGCCGCCCGGCTGCAGAACCGAGGGTTGTCATGACGACATTTACCGGTAAGAGCAGGCTAGGCTTGCTGCTGGGTTTGGCCGGTGTTTTGATCCTGGTGGCTTCGCAGGCGCGAGCAGATGAAGAAAAAGATCCGCCCACACGCGTCGCACGCATCAGCCATGTCGATGGTTCCGTGTCCCTGCAGCCCAGTGGACAAGGCGATTGGGGCAGCGCCGCAAAAAATCGTCCGGTGACCATCGGAGACAAAATCTGGGTTGACAAAGATTCCCGTGCTGAATTGCAAGCCGGCACAGCCGCGATCCATCTCGGCAGTATGACCGCTCTGTCGTTCCTAAATCTTGACCAGGGCATCACGCAGATGCGCCTTGCGGAAGGCAGCATCAACTTCCGCGTCAGTGAACTGCGCGAGGGCGACCTTTACGAAGTTGACGCCCCGAACCTGGCTTTCACCGTGAAGCAGGCTGGGGCATTTCGCATTGACGTAAATGAAAACGGCGACTCCGCGCGTGTGACCGTGATTCGCGGCGAGGGGGAAGTTACCGCCGGCGGCAAGACCTATGAAGTGCATCCCGGTGAGCGCGGGGAATTCACCGGTACGGACCGCATCGACTACGTCATTCAAAAAGCTCCCGGTCCCGACGGCCTCGACAGCTGGGCCGCTGAACGCGACCGCAAAGAAGACAACTCGGCCTCCGCGAGCTACGTATCGCGCGACATGGTCGGTTATGACGACCTCGACGACTACGGCACCTGGCGTGACGAGCCTGAATACGGCCACGTTTGGTATCCCGCTGCGGTTGACCCCGGATGGGCTCCTTACAGCAATGGCTATTGGAACTGGGTTGGGCCGTGGGGCTGGACCTGGGTTGACTATTCGCCGTGGGGCTTTGCTCCGTTCCACTACGGCCGTTGGGCGTTCGTCGGCGGCGCTTGGGGTTGGTGCCCGGGCCCGATTTTTGGCGCCCCCATTTATGGGCCTGCGTTTGTGGGTTTTTTTGGCGGCGGTTTCGGATTTGGAGTTGGCTGGTTTCCGCTGGGCTTTGGCGAACCGTTCTTTCCGTGGTTCCGCTGCCGCCACGAGTTCATCGAGCGGATCAACGTCCACAACACGTTCATCCGCAATAGCAGCGTTCTGAACAGCAGCGCTCGCAGTTTCAATTTCGTACATGCTCGCAACGTAAATGCCGTGACGGTGGCGAATCGCAATGCCTTCAGGAGCGGTCAAGCAATCAACCGCGGGGCTACCCGCCTCACGGCGGCTTCCTTGAGAGGCGCGCAAGTGACCAACTCGGTCGGGATCAAGCCGACGCCGCGCAGCTCGCTCGGAGCGGTAAATATCAGATCGCATGTAGCCGCGCCGCCGACGGCGGTTCAGAACCGCACCGTGGTCGCGCGCACAGCGCCGGCGCAAGGTGCTTCGCAGATGCATGTGCGCACGTTCAACAGCACTGGCCGCGTTGGCAATGAGCCTGCAAACCGCGGTCTGAATCAGCGTGAGGGTGCAGCAAATTTGACATCTCGCAACATTCCTAACACGTCCGGGATGACTGCCCGGCAACGGGAGCTGTCGCAGAGCCGGCCGCCTTCGTCGATGGCGGGCTCGAACCGGACATCGGCCGCTGCTACGGGTAACACTGCGTCGCAGCGTGCCGGCCATAGCCCACGCACCTGGGAAGCGCAGGGAAATACAACGGATCTCGGCCGCGCGCCGGCAGGTTTCGGAAGCTCGAGTCAGCAGCGAAACCCACGGGCGCAAACGGCGCGCGAGACTTCCGGCAACCGTCCGCCGTGGGCACGCGGCGATTCGCAGTCTGCCGCCGTCGGTGGCCGAAGTTCACGGCCTTCGGCGCCAAGCTACAACGGCGATCGCCCAAGCTCTTCCAACAACGGCCGTTCTTACACTCCGCAACGGACCTACAGCAACTCGCCGTCCTATGGGAACCGAGGATACTCGCAGCCTCGGTCGTACAACCCGCCTCCCACGCGGTCTTACTCGTCGCCGCGGACATACTCCGCCCCTAGCCGTAGCTATCCCGCTCCGTCTCGTTCCTACTCCGCACCGAGTCGCGGCAATGGCGGGAGTGGTGGTGGTGGCAATCGAGGTGGTGGCGGTGGCAGTGGAAGCCCGCACGGTGGCGGTGGCGGTGGCAGTGGAAGCCCGCACGGTGGCGGTGGCGGTGGAAGCCCGCACGGCGGCGGCGGCTCCACGTCTCACGGCCGGCACTAATCTCTTTGCCAACTCCAGAGCTCGTTCGGATCTTCCCGCGCGGGCTCTTTCTGTTTGGAGGAGGTTTTGACCCTCTTGTTTCTACGCCAATTGAACTTGTTAAAAATCTCCAGGTCCCGGAGTTTCGTTCTACTCCCAGTCCTGAGTACAGATCCGACGGTTGCACACGCCGCTCAGAAATAGGTCCGCCACAACTCTTTCTATTGTCATGTGTTAGATGAAGTGACGAACCTCCTGTCAGGTGTTTTCTGTTTCGACATGCAGAAATGGCCTGTCAGGTGCACCACCCCGATGGAGTGTTACTGTGCCAAAGGGGATAGAGACCAGGTACAAGGCCATTAGAAAAATGCGGCGCAATCCAAGAGACGCCGCTCGTGATTCAGGAGAGATTTAGAAATGAGAAAACACGTGTTCAAATTGGCGACCCTTCTCAGCGTTCTGCTGGCCACGGCTCTCTTTGCGCCGCAACGCGCCGCGGCTGATGATGATGACGATCCGCCAAGCCGCGTGGCGCGACTGAGCTACGCTAGCGGCACCGTTTCGTTTAATCCGGGAGGCACCGACGATTGGGTTTCCGCGGTCGTCAACCGGCCCATTACTACCGGCGACAAGCTCTGGACCGACAACGGCGCGCGCGCCGAACTGCACATCGGCTCCGCAGCGATCCGCCTTTCCGGCAACACTGGTTTTTCGTTCTTGGATCTGGATGATCGCATGGCGCAGATCCGGCTCACCGAAGGCACCCTGAACCTGCGCGTGCGGCGTCTCGAACAGGATGAATCTATCGAAGTCGATACCCCCAACCTTGCTTTCTCGATCCTCCGTCCTGGCAACTACAAGATCAACGTCAACGAAGCAGGCGATTCCACTTTCGTTGTTGTCCGCGACGGTGAAGGAGAAGTCACAGGTGGCGGCGCTGCTTATACCGTTCATCCTTGGGAAACCGGCACGTTTACCGGCACCGACCAACTCGATGCCGACATTCAGCGATTCGGGGATAACGATGACGACTTCGACCATTGGTGCGGTGGCCGCGACCGCCGCGAAGATCGCTCGCAATCCTCGCGCTACGTCTCTTCCGATGTGATTGGCTATGAAGACCTCGACGACAACGGAGGCTGGCGCACGGTGCCCGAGTACGGCACCGTTTGGTTCCCCCACACCGTCACTGTCGGTTGGGCGCCTTATCGCTTTGGCCACTGGGTGTGGATTTCGCCCTGGGGCTGGACTTGGGTAGATGATGCCCCCTGGGGCTTTGCGCCGTTCCATTACGGCCGCTGGGTGACGGTCGCCGGAGTTTGGGGTTGGGTGCCATGCGCGCCTCGCGCGGTCGTCGGTGTCGCCTATGTGCGTCCGGTTTACGCTCCGGCGCTTGTCGCCTGGGTTGGCGGACCACACTTCAGCGTAGGCATCGGAATCGGAGGAGGCGGTGGAGTCGGAGTGGCCTGGTTCCCGCTTGGGCCGCGTGAGGTCTTCGTGCCTTCCTATCACGTAAGCCGCACTTACGTGACAAACGTGAACGTCTCCAACACGACGGTGAACAACACCGTCGTAAACAATTACTACAACAACGTGGTGGTTAACAAAAACGTTACGAACATCAAGTATGTGAACCAGACGGCGCCTAATGGGGTAACCGCGACATCGCAGCAGAATTTCACCTCGGCGCAGCCTGTCGGACGAAACATGATCAAGGTCGATCAGCGCGAAGTAGCCTCGGCGCAGGTCCGTCCGACCACTCCAACGGTAGCGCCGCAGCAAAGAAGCGTACTCGGCGCTGGCGCTGCGGGTGCGGTAAGACCTCCAGCGAGGTTTCAGGAACGCCCCGTCGTGGCCAGGACGGCACCTCCGCCCGCTCCCGTATCCTTCGTAAAGCAGCAGCAGTCCATTCAAGCCAATGGCGGCCTGCCGCCGGCCGTTTCCCAGATGCGTCAAGCGCAGACCGAGAACGCGCAACAGGCTCGTCCGAACATCAAGCTCGCACCGCCCGCCAATGCTGGCATGCCGCAAAACATTCAGGCCAACCGGCCCGGCTCGGTACAAAACAACCGCGTCAATCGTCCTGGGCAGCAACAAACGAACGTTCAGAATAATTCGAATAAGCCGCCAACTCCCAACAACGCTGTACAGCCTCCCCCGGGTAATCCGCCTGCAAACAACGGACGGAACAAGTCGTACAACGACCGCCCGCCAACTACTAGGCCGGACGGCGGCAGCCCGAACTCCGCGGTGAACCCACAGCTCGATCAGAAGCATCAGCAGCAACTGGAACAGCTCCGTCAGAGACAGGATCAGGAACGCCAGAGAATCGAACAGAAGCAGGTCCAGGAGCAACAAAAGATTCAACAGAAGAATGCCGAAGACAGCAGAAGGCAGCAAGTCGAGCAGAAACAACAACAGCAGCTCCAACAGCTCGAACAAAAACACGGGCAGCAGCAGGAGAAACTGCAACAAAAACAGCAGCAGGAACGACAGAAGCAGCAGGAACGTCCGAGAGAAAAGCCGTCCAGCAAGCCGCCGAAGGACGACAAGCCTCCCCATTGAGGCTAGCGCGACTATTTCACGAACATCATCCCGGGCGGGCGCTGGTTGAAAATCAAGCGCTTGCCCGTTTCGTTTTTCGCACCTCCCATTTTTCGTTGGTGAAAGGTCTTCCCGCCTCGTCTGATTTTCCGCCTCGGTTTTTGGAGGGTGGGGGATTGATAGATGAAAGCTTTTGCTGTGTCGCGTAAGATTCCTCTTCCGTGCTCATGGTGAAACGATCTAAATCCCGCACCCCCTCCGCAGTCATCTCGGCTGGGTCTCAGGAGTTGCGGCTGTTTTCAATTCCAGGCATTCCGGAGATTCGCCCCGGCAATGATCTCGTCAAATGCTTGACCAGCGCCGCGCGTCGAGCGGCCATCCACTTCGCACACGGAGACATTCTCGTCGTGGCCCAGAAAATTGTTTCAAAGGCGGAAGGCGCCCTGGTTCGGCTAGCAAGCGTAAAGACTTCGCCGGAGGCCCGCGCGCTCGCTACGCGTCTGAAAAAGGATCCTCGCGCGATCGAAGTGGTCTTGAGGGAGTCGCGGCGCATGGTCCGCAGCGATCATGTGCTGATAGCCGAAACCCGCCACGGTTTCGTCTGCGCCAATGCAGGCGTCGACTATTCGAACGTCCCGGGCCACGATGTTGTAACACTGCTCCCGCGAGATCCAGATCGCTCCGCAAAAAAACTCGCTGCCGCGCTCCGGCAAAGAACTGGCAAACGCATAGCGGTGATCATCAGCGATACATTTGGCCGCCCCTGGCGCCTAGGCTTGACAAACGTTGCCATCGGGGCGTCAGGCGTTCCGGTGCTCCTCGATTTGCGGGGTACGCGAGACCGTCAGGGAAAGCCTCTTACCGCCACGATTCTCGCCACCGCCGACGAGCTCGCCGCAGCTGCCGGTCTGCTGATGGGCAAATCGGAGGGCTCCCCGGTTGTTCTCGTTCGTGGCTATCGTTACGCGGCCGTAGACGAGCCGGCGGCCCGCATCATCCGTCCCGCTGTCGAAGACCTCTTCCGGTAATCCCATTTCTCACCGCGCGAAGCGAAGGCCCTCATCTGATCTACAACTCGGCCTAAGCGTTCGGTTGAAATCCTTCGCTTGGGTTTCCTCGAACCGTCTCCTCCTCTTCGCGTCACTGTGTTAAATTCCCTTTGTACCGCTGCTTGCTTGCCCATGCACACTCCACTCCATCCCATCGCCCGCGAGGCCGCCCTTCTTTTTGCGGACCAAGCCACCTTGTCCGACCTGCTGGCCGCCGCTGCGGAAATCCGCGCCGCCGGGAAGGGAACTGTCGTCAGCTTCTCAAAAAAAGTCTTCATCCCTCTCACCACTCTTTGCCGCGACTATTGTAACTACTGCACGTTTCGCAAGGACCCGGGCCAGCCTGGCGCTCATTTCATGAGCCCCGACGAAGTCCTGGCCCTCGCCGAACGCGGCCGTCGCGCCGGATGCCAGGAAGCTCTCTTCAGCCTCGGTGACCAGCCCGAACGGATTTTCCCCGAAGCCCGGGAATTCCTCCGCACGCATGGTTATTCGCGCACGCTCGACTATCTCGCGGCTATGTGTGAACTCGTTCTGGAAAAAACCGGCCTCCTTCCTCACGCCAATCCCGGCGTCATGGACCGCGCCGCCCTGGCACGTCTGAAAGATTCGAACGCCAGCGTCGGCTTGATGCTGGAAAACGTCAGCCCGCGGCTGATGCGTGATGGCCTGCCGCACGCCAACGCCCCAGACAAGGTGCCAGCGTTGCGCCTCCGCACCATCGAAGAAGCGGGGAAACTCTCCATCGCGTTCACGACTGGAATTCTGATGGGCATCGGCGAGACCATGGAAGAGCGCATCGACTCTCTCCTCGCGATTCGGACACTCCATGAAAAATACGGTCACATTCAGGAAGTCATCATTCAGAATTTCCGCGCCAAGCCGGAAATCCCCATGGCCGCGCATCCGGAGCCGTCTCTTGAGGATATGCTGCGCACTATCGCTCTCGCCCGCTTGATCCTCGGCCCGCAAATCAACGTGCAAGCCCCGCCGAACCTGAGCTACGACGATTTCCCCCGTTTGCTCGATGCGGGCATCAACGATTGGGGCGGGATTTCCCCGGTGACCAGGGATTTCATCAACCCGGAAGCGGCCTGGCCGCAGGTTGCGCGACTCCGAAGCGAGACGGAGTCCCGCGGCTTCACTTTGCGCGAACGCCTAGCGCTCTATCCGGAATTCGTCCATCGCCACGAATTCCTCTCTTGGCGCGTCCGCAATCGCGTCAGAGAAGTAGCCGGGACCGACGGATTCGCGCGTGACGCTGCCTACGCCGCCCGCATCTGATTTGTCTATGCCTTCAACGAGAAAACTGAAAATCACCGCCCTCGCCGGCGGCGTGGGCGCTTCAAAACTCCTCCTCGGTCTGTACCAAGTGATGGACCCCAGCTTGTTGACGATCATCGTCAACACCGGCGACGACATCGTCCTTCACGGCTTGAAGATTTCACCGGACCTCGACATCATCACCTACACGCTCGCGGGAATTGTGGATACTGCAAAGGGCTGGGGGTTTCGAGGTGAAACTTTTCATGCGCTCAAACGTCTCGCCCGCTATGGGCGCCCCGATTGGTTTAATCTCGGCGATCGTGACCTCGCCACTCATATCCATCGCACGGCCATGCTGGCCGAGGGAAAGACGTTGTCCCAGGCCGCGGACTCCATTCGAACCGCCCTGCGCGTAAAATCGCGTATTCTCCCGATGTCCGACGAACCCGTTCCTACGATGATCGATTCGAACGAAGGGCTGCTGCATTTTCAGGAATACCTAGTGAAGCACCGCTCCGAGCCAGTCGTCAGAGGTATTCGCTTTGCGGATGTGGAATCAGCGAAGCCGGCCCCGGGCGTCCTCGAAGCCATTCGCGATGCCGACCGTGTCGTCATCTGCCCCAGCAATCCCCTGATCAGCATCGGCCCGATTCTGGCAGTGTCCCAAATCCGCGACCAGCTGCGAGCTCACAAAGAAAAAGTTTACGCGGTTTGCCCCATTGTGGGCGGGAAATCACTGAAGGGCCCTTCCGACAAAATGCTTGCCCAGCTAGGCCACGAGCCAACCGCCCTGGGCGTCACCAAACTGTACGCTGACTTCACCGGCGCATTGGTAATCGATCCCGCGGACAAATCGCTGGCAGCCGCGATCGCCGCTCTAGGCATGAAAGTTGTAATTCTTCCGACGGTCATGACCACGCGCACGCAGAAGCGCAAACTCGCCAGCGCTCTCCTCTCCTTTCCCCTGTAGGGCCGCAGCGGGCGCGGCCTACTCCAGAACTTGGTCATCACTTCGTCCGGACGCTATCTCAAAGGCAATCCCGTAAATCGAATCCCCGCACCGTGAACCTTGTAACGCATATTCAATCCAATCAGCAGCGCTGTCAGTGATTCCACAATGCGCGCATTCTCCAGTTTTCCTCCGTTGAGCGGTCGCGCCCCGCGAATCTTACTGACCAACTCGAAAGCCACCTGCTTGGCCTTCTCATCGTCGCCGCATACCAGAACGTCGCAATCGACAGGTTCGTTTCCAGCAAGCGACTGCGCTCCAAGATTCTGGAACGCCGCTGCGAGAGTCACGCCTGGAGGCAAAAGCTCTTTCGTCTGCTCGGCTGCCGAGCCCTGCCACACTCCAAGAACCCGCGTCGTTGCGCCGCCCACGGCCGCCGCCAGAGGCACGGTCGTATCGATTACCATGGTTCCCTGCTTCCAAACACTCTTCAATTGTTTGAGCAGTGTTGAAACGCCCGAAAAGGGAACAGTCAAAATCGCTACGTCGCAAGTTGCCGCCGCCGAAGCGTTATCCATCCCTTCGATCTGCGAATCCCCGCCAATCCGCTCGCGCAAACGCTTCGCCGTTTCCTGTGCCCGAGCCGCGTCGCGCGAACCAATCAAAACTGTCTCCCCGGCCTCGGCCAGGCGGTAGGCGAGGCCGGAACCTTCGGCCCCCGTTCCGCCCAGAATTGCGATCTTTCGCGCCATTACTCTTCACCCCGCTTCAAATCCGCTGCTTCGCTTTTCCCGCACCCAGTATGGTATCTTCAAAAACTTCCAAGATGCCAAACTCCTTATTCTCGTCATTTGAATTCCGCAAAGCCCTCGGCCATTTCACAACCGGCGTGACTGTGGTTACCGTCGAGCGCGAGCCCGGGAAGATCCACGGCATGACCGCCAACTCGTTCTCCTCCGTGTCACTCGACCCCATGTTGATTCTCGTTTGTGTCGACCAGCGCGCCAAGATGCTTCGACTGCTGCAGAAAAAAAAACGTTTTGGCATAAGCGTCTTAAAACAAAACCAGCAGGCCGTTTCTGAATACTTCGCAAAACGCGAACACAGCGTCGAAGCGGAACAGCGGCTGGGAATTCATATGCGGCGGACACTCGGTGGGGTGCTCGTCATCGATGGCGCGCTTCTCCAGATGAGTTGCAAAGTGATTGCCTCGCATTTGGCTGGCGACCATACGATCTTTGTCGGGGAAGTAGAGGACGCGGAAATGAATGAAGGCGAGCCGCTGGTATATTTCCGCGGCGAATATCGAAAAATCGCTCGTCACTCCTAAGCCTGAGTGCCAGATAATTTTCCGGGGCTCAAGGGGAAAATGCTCTCGAGAAAAATTCTTAGCGTTCAGAATTTCCCGAAGGCCGTGGTGATTCTGTCGAATCGCCCATCTCTTTGCGGTGGCTCTTCACTTCGCGCAGTGCATAGATCGGTTTGTTCTGCGATTCATAATACGTGCGCGCGATGATCTCGCCAAGCAATCCCATGGAGAAAAACTGCACGCCGCTAATAAACAGTGCCACGGCAAGCAGCATCAGCGGGCCGTGCTCCGCCATGATCGCCTTGTGCAGGTAAAACTTTTCGTAGGCCAGGAAGCACGCCAGCAGGGAACCCAGCCCCGCCCCCGCCACTCCCAGCAACCCGAAAAATTGGAGGGGCCGCGTCGAATAATCCAGCAAAAACTTCACGATAATCAAATCCAGGAATACACGGATGGTGCGCCCAATTCCGTAGTTGGATCTTCCGCTCTTTCGCTCGAGGTTTTCGATGGGCACTTCCGCGATTCTTGCGCCTGTCGAACTTGCCAGCGCGGGGATGAACCGGTGCAGCTCGCCGTAGAGCTGAATTTCCTGAATGATCTCCCGGCGGTAGGCCTTGAACGTGGTGCCAAAATCGTGCAGATCGATTCCCGATAGCTTGGCCATCATCCAGTTGGCGATGCGGCTGGGAAGCTGCCGCATCAGCCAATGATCTCGCCGGTGGTGGCGCCAGCCACTTACCAGGTCGTAGCCCTCTTCTATTTTGTCCAGAAAGCGTGGAATCTCTTCGGGGTCATGCTGCAGGTCGCCGTCCATGGAGATGATGACCTCGCCCCGGGCAAAATCAAAACCTGCTTTCAACGCCGACGTCTGCCCAAAATTCCGCCGCAGCCTCACCAGGTTTACGCGCCGGTCGTGCTCATAAATTTCAGAGAGCACCTTGAACGAATCGTCCTTGCTGCCGTCATCCACAAAGACCAATTCGTAGGGTTCGCCGATCCCGTCCAGTACTTCCGTCAACTTCATGTAGAGAGGTGGGATGTTCTCCTGTTCGTTATAGAACGGAACGACGATGGAATACCGAATCGGAGAATCGCTTGCCATTCTTTTCCGCGAACTCCTTTTCTTAAGCTTCCTGGGCCACGAAGCCATAGTCTATCAGGCGAATCCCCAGCGAGGCGACAAGATTTCGGATCCCCGTGTCCGTCAGGATTTGCAGTTCGCTCTGCCGAGAATCCTGCAGCCGCGTCTCTGTCCTGCGCAAAGCAGCATCAACGTAGCCGGGGTGGCACATCAGCTCGGTCGTGCCGTCCGGCAGGCTCTTCACCAATTGAGCCACGCCCTCGAGTGTCAGCTCTCCGGTTTGCGCAATCCCGCAAAAATGATCGGCCGTGGAAATACCTGCGTGCTCGGCTTGCTCACGCGCATCGCGCGCCAGCAACTTCAATCCGCGCGCCTGCACGCCTTGTTTCATGACCACCGTGGTGTGCTGTCGTGAGCCGGAAGAAAGTGCTGCGCGCAGGCTAGACGCTTCCAGCGAAACTCGAATCGCGCGGATGCCATGCCGCTTCGCAAGCCGCAAGGCGATCTCAAACACCCCCGGTAGCATATGTACATGTTTGTGCCCGTCAAGGTGCGTTGGCGCGATCCCGGCGTCGCGGACTTTCTGAATCTGCGCCTCCAATTCGGTCTCCACTTCCGCCAGCGAGAGCCCGCGCCGCGCGCGACGCAGAAGCAGGTTCTCGGGTCCGCCCGCGAATTCGCCGCCGTCAGTCAGAAGACTGGTAACACTTTCCCGGTCGGCCACCGGCGGGCCATCGCTCAAGTTCAAATGCACGCCCACCCCTAAGCCGGGCGCTGAGCGCGCCGCCTCCACACCCCCAGCAAACGCAGCGCCGTTGGCCAGCAGCGAAGTACTGGTCACAATCCCGTGATGGAACGCCTCGACGATTCCGCGGTTTACGCCGTCCGTCCACCCCAGGTCGTCCGCATTGACGATCAGATTCTTCACCGCCTGTCCCGCCCCAGCGTGCGCACCTGTCCTTTCGGACAGCTACTCTTTCGTGTTCCCATCCGTATTCGTACCATTGACCCTTTTGACCCTCAACTTTAGCATGTCGTTAACGAGGCGAAAATGAAGGTAAAGCTGCGTGAATCCAAGCGCCTTGGTTCACGGCATCACGAGAAGCGCCGTGGCCGCCGCATGAACTCCCGGGTACCCGTGCGCCTTGAATGGGACGACGAAGCCGGGAAGCGCGTCAGTATCGAAGGGCACACGCGGGTCGTCAACCCTTACGGCTGCATGGTGGTTCTCTCGCAGTCGCTCAATCTCGAGCACCGCCTGGCCCTCAACAATCTCGTCACCGATACTAGCAATGCCGCGATCATCGTGTGGAAAGGCAACCAGCGCCCTGACGGTTGGGAATACGGCGTTGAACTGGTCGCCCCGGAAATGGATTTCTGGGGGCTGGACCTGTGAAGCCCGCCACGAATATAAAACCTGTGCCCACTCACCCAGTGCGCCCCGCGATCGCGCGGCAGCCTACCGCCGAGGAACGACGACGCGCACAGCGTGTCCTCCTGCGTATGCCCGTGCTCGTGCACATCGCCAAGAGGCCCGAGCCCATGAAGGGCTTTACGCATACGGTCAGCGCTACCGGAGGGATGATCATACTTCCCGAGGGTTTTGCCCAGGGCACCAAGTTCACTCTCGAAAATCCAAAGACGCAGCAGCGCGTGGAGGTGAACGTTGTCCGTTCGCCGCAGATGAATCAGGAAGGCTCACTCGTTCCTATAGAGTTCCTGACCCCCGCGCCCCAATTCTGGAATATCTTCTTCCCTCCAAACATCAACTGAGCCCGCGATAGTCGTTCACGCTTCATGCCATGTGAGTAGAAATCCTCTCCGGCAGAGCCGAATCTCAATCGTTCGGATGCTCCTCGGCGAGAAGCAGAGCGTTATGCCACAGAGAATCCACAACCAAATTGTTGCAGGAGAGTTGTTTGTTGCGAGCAATGACTGCAAAAAAAAAGAGCGGCCCCGGAACATAGGGTCCGCTCGTCCTTGTTGAAAACGTTCCGATTTAATTGATAGTGATGTTGACGGTCGGCGAAGGGTTGGACGCCGCCGGCGTGGCCGTGACTGCAAAAGTGGTCGCGCCGGTTGAAGTGACATTCAGCGTGCCGCTGTTGGACGCCTGGGTATACGTATCGCCGAGATAATGTGCGCTGATCGAGTGTGTTCCCGGTGCTAAGCCAGCAGTTGTAATGGTGGTCGTCCCGTTTGAGACAGTCACGGCCGAGCCCAGCATGCTCGATCCATCAAGAAGCTGCACCTGCCCATTGGCCCCCACGGACGCCGTGACGTTGATGGTGAACTTGAAGCCAGTCGGATCGTTGGACGCTAACTTGCCACTATTCACGGTTATCTTCGTGGCCGTGGCTACGGGCCCGCCTCCACCACCACCTCCGCCGTACCCTCCGCAACCCAGAGTGAAGCTCAACACGCACACTAGGCCGAGCCCCAGCGCGGCGCGATAACGCTTGCGCCCGGGCAGGACGAGCATGAGCATCGCGGCAAGGCCGGCGCCTGCGCTCAACCTCCACCAGCCCTTGACTCCGCCGGGAGGAATCGTCCCGGCCGCAGTGAGTGTGCGCTCTGCCGGTGGGGCCGAAGCCGTCAGCGTCGTCGATGGCGCTGCCACGGCTACGGCCAGCTGGCCCGTCACCGCCGCTGTGCCCGTCACGTTGATCGCCAAGGGACTCGGTGAGCACGTGACACCAGCGGGCAATCCAGCTGCGGGACAAGTCACATTCACGTTGCCTAAGAACCCGCCGCTCGGCGTCACAGTGATGGTAGACATAACGCTGGCTCCCGCCGTGCCCGTCACTGCGCTCCCACCCAAGGTAAACGTGCCTGTATTGGCATTCACCGTGAAGTTGACGCTATTTGAAGTGCCGCCCCCCGGAGCTGGGTTCGTCACCGTCACCGCCGGTGTGCCGGCGCTGGCAATGTCCGCTGCCAGGACAGAGGCCGTTAGTTGAGTCCCGCTGACGAAGACGGTCGTCTTCGCGGCTCCGGCAAAGTTCACCGTCGAGGCATTCACAAAGTTTGTGCCATTTACTGTCAGCGTGAACGCTGTTCCTCCTGCTGTCGCGCTGCTCGGAGCAAGCGTGGTGATCGTCGGTACCGGATTATTGGCAGCAGTGATCGTAAAAGCTACCGCAGGCGAGCTACTCGCATTAAAGCTCGCATCCCCACTGTAGTTCGCGACGATGGAATGACTTCCGACCGCAAACGTGGAAATCCCTGGGACAGTAAACGCTTCACTAGCCGAATTTACGGGCACGTTGCTGGCTACTGTTGAGGGCGTTCCATTAAACGTGTCCACGAAAGTTACCGTACCAGTCGGCGTGAGTGGACTGTTGTTCGCCACGACCGTTGGGCTGATGCTGGACTGCAGGAATAGGGTTTGCGGTGCCTGCCCGCTGGTGAACGTTGCAAATCCAGGGCCAAGCGCAACGAGCACGCTGCCGGTTGTGGTGCTGCCCGCTTTCGTAACGGTCACCATCACCGGGGGCGAAACACTCGGCGCAAATGTTCCGTCTCCCGAATACCGGGCCGTGACTTGATAGCTCGCTCCATTGTTCCCAGTCAGTTGGGTGGTCGTGCCGTTGACGACGGACCCGTTGGCATTGAGAGTGAAGCCGTCAACGCCATCTCCCGTCGAGGCGTTCGAGACCAAAGCAACGTCGCCCGTCGGCTTTGTGGTGCCAGCACTCGGCGTAACGGTAACGTTCACCGTTACGCTCTGTCCGGCGGTAATTCCAGTCAGAGGAGACAAGTTCAAGCTCGTCGTGGTCGATGTAAAGGTGCTGACGGCGGTGCTCCAGTTATTTACCAGGTTGTTCGCATTTACTGAGCCGAGTCCTGTTGCCAAATCATAACCCGCAGTCGTTCCGTAGCCGCTGAGGACGCCGATGGTGTCGGTCCCCACAGTTACGTTGCAGTCCCTGCGGCCCTTCGTGCAGGGCACGGCAATCGTGCCCGTGGTGACGTCGTTGAATGTGCAAGTTGCTGCGGGGAGTGGACTCGCCACGGAATTGCAGGCCGTCGCCGCCGCATATTGCGTCTGCGCCAGCTTATAAAGCGCGAAATTTGCGTTACCCTGCCGACCGTTTTTCTGATTCACCAACGCCATGATGCCCGCAAAGCTCGGCGTGGAGGCGGATGTACCGCCAAGACCAAGGAAATGGAAAACCTGGCCTTTGGCACAGGAAGGCGAAGAAACGGTGTCCGCTTCGCATACGACGTAGAAACTCTTATTGAATCCGCTGCTGGCAAAGAAAGACACGTCGGGAAGGTCTCTTGCCCCATCGACGGGCATGCCGTTGGTGGCGCTGATAAACGACTGATACGGTGGTTTTGCATAACCGCCGCTGCAAACGTTATTCACTAGCGTGAAGCAATGACTGCTACCGCCGCCGCCACCCACTGTAAAGACTGCCGCTTTGTTTGCTGCCACAGTGCTGTTGCAATTGGCCTCCGGATTAGTTCCAAAAAACGAGTTTGTGCAGGACTCGTTCCAGGTACTCTCCGGAATGTAGCCCTTCGCCGACGCCAGGGTATTGGGGTCATTGGTAGTGTTGAAGTATGTGGTTTGCGTCGTACCATCATTGAAATCCGTTCCACCCACGGCAACGTTGAAGGGCGTGGACGCGAAGGCGTTTACCTGAAGCCCTGTGGTTGCCGGATTGGGTGCAGGAGTGTTCTGGTTCTCGCATCCGGCCGAGCCTGGATCGCCCGAGGCCACCGTCACGGTGATGCCTTCGGCCGCCGCCTGCTCCCACAGAACCTGCCAAAGCCCCGTGTTGTTTGCTCCTTCATTTGGTTCGCAGTCGCCGAAGCTCAGACTCAAGATGGGGTCGGAGTTGTTGTCTATGACATTGACGATTGCGAGGAGGAAGCCGGAAGCAATGTCTGTATCCGCTGCAATGACCAAATGAATCTGAGCGCCTTTGGCGATAGCCCCCGACCATTCAACATCGAGGAGCGCTTCGGTCTCCGCGCCTCCCGTGACGATTCCCGGATCGGCGCCATCAATGACAACGATGGGGGTATTTGCAGCCCCTCCGGTTGGCAGACCAAACAGCGTCCGGAAGTCGGTAACGTCCTGCTGATTGATATTGGAGTCGCCGATGACCGCGATGCTTTGGCCCGTTCCGTCGGTTCCGGCTGCCCACAGCGGAGCAACATTGTAGATGGTCGCAAAATCGGTTGGCCCGATTGCGAAAAACCCTCCCGACGTTGTGAACTCTGGGTTAACTGGCTTAACTTCGGTGTTTCCTGCCGATCTGGTGTACTCGCCAGCAATGCGATGCGACGGCCTTGCTCTAAAATTGTTAAGCGGGGCTAATCCGCGCACCACGGGTGTGAGCGCCACCGGGACTTGTGGGTCGCTCGTGTTAGCAAAATGTGTCTCGCCATGCACTACAAATTTGTGAATCTCTGTGTGGAAGGCTTCGAGTACCTCGGCGGCAGTCCCTGAAAACTCGATGGCAACTTTTCCTCTGCTTACTTTCGCGACTTGGAAGCCATGGGACCGCAGCCAGGCGGTAACTGTCTGAATGTCCGCGTCGGCGGGCCCAAACTGCGCTCCGAACCCTTCCGGCGTTAGCCACTTGTGGTAGTTGGCTGAGGCCATGTTGTATTGGTCCACCATCAATTGTGCGAGCGCCGATTCTTGCTCCATACTCCGCCTCAACACCAGCAGCATTCGCTGCATGGGTAATTCTGACGGTACCGGCCCCTGATCAAATTCTGGCCGGGCGAGCGGGTGCACGTTGCCCTGTAGGCGCGCCAGGTGCGTTTCATCAATCGCTTGGGTGATACGCGCGGGGATGGCGGCGGTCTGCGGGGCAGTGGCGCTATCCAGCTTGGTTTGCGCACCGGCGCGAAACGCCGGCAGCACTAGAGTCAAAGTAAGACCGAGAAGGGAATGGCGAAGCATCAGAGATTGGAATTTCATATTCCGCCCACGCTGCAGATTTCAATCCGCTTCCGACTAAACGCATCCGGCCTGAAGGCGTGGCCATTTGGACAGAGGCACAGCTTCCGCAAATGGCTTCTCGCGGACTGGGGCTTGGACCGGAAACGAGACACCGTTGAACTCTTAAAGCGTATCACAAGCTATTAGAAGACTCTCTAGTACCCGCCGTAGGAGGTTGCTCAGTGCATCACTGCTAAATCGGAGCATCACCCATCCACCTAAGCAATCGCCATTCTGATGCACCACAGGATGTTTCAGCCATTTTGATGAGCGCCGTGCCTCGATGCGGTTTTCATGGCGCCCGCCTCTGCAGAAATTCCCCCTTTGCTGCAGTTCCAACTCCGCTAGTGCCACTTTTATTCCACTTAGAAGCGCTGCGGGCGTTCCGGTTTTCTGGAACGCCCGCTCCTGCCATTTCCGTTTCGCTCTAAGTCATTTCACGCGACTCAGTGTCGAAAGCCACCCCTGCTATAGAAACCCGGACCCCGGCCCCAGCCATCATAAAATCCCCCAAAGCCTGGATAGGCGTAGCAGGAGCCGTAGTAACCACACGGATAGAGCACTGGTCCAGGGTACGCTCCGGCCACATGGCGTGGGCCCCTACGCTCCAATCTCCCCCCGTCAAAATCCTGCTGCGTGACGGGCAAGAAGGCCTGCTGGCTCTGTGTCGTGTCAATCCTGACCGGATCGACTAGGCGGAAGCTCAATTGTTGCTCCGGCGCGATTATGGTGGGGTGCCCTCGCGTTAGGAGCACCGCGCCAATTCCAGCTGCCGCGCCGACTCCTGCGCCGATCGCTGCACCTGTGCCCCAGTCTGCCGCTGCTCCGATCAGCGCCCCAAGCCCTGTGGTGGTGCCAATCGTTGCCGCATCTTGTCCATGCGATGTCCCAGCCGAACCTTTCGATAGCTCGGTAAGAATCGGCATTTGGCGGCCATCCACCACGGTCATGTCCGTCACCTCGACGCCCAACTCGGAAGTGCCCTTGACTCGGCCGGCTTTGCGCACCTCTTTGACCTGACCGACCAGCACCTGACCTCGCCTCGCCACCACCCAGCCATTAACCACAATCGGGTTTTCCAGCACGGCCGTGAAGTGGTCGCCAATCTGGTTGCGGTCGCTCGAAAGGTACTCATTGATTCGGATGAGAAGGATCGTTCCGGCTGGTACGGTCAGAGTCCCGGGAACTTGTTGGACTTGCGTGGCGGGCGTGGCGGCGGCTGGCCGGTCGTAGGAATAGGGCGGCTTGTCGGCGTCTTGTGGGGGGTAAGTTGGCTTAGCCTGCGAATCTTGAGCTTTCCTGCTGCTGGCCTTGCTGTTCCTGTCCGTAAGCGCCTGCGCTGAGCCAGATGGCTAGGGCCAGAGCTGCCGTTGCTCTCGAAATGAAACTGAAGCTCCTCGACCTAGCTGGGTGGTTCACCATAATTTTTCTCCCTGGACTTCCGGATCCTCTCCGCACTTGGACCAGTTGGATGACCTCGCTTCAGGCTGGGGATGCCCGGGTCATTTAGGGTTTGTCGAATTTGCCATTGGCGTGGCCGCGAAACCTTTCGCCAGTTCCTGGGTTTAATATTGGGGGAAAATCAGGAGAATTGTATCACTAAAAAACCGTGAGCCGCTCCGCGCGCAGAATTAGGTCACGGTATGACGTGTAGTTGAGAAGCCCGCTGATCCGCAGCGCCACGGAATTGTCCGTCGAGGCAACCAGCGACGCATCGGCGATATCAATCACCTGTTTGCATTCCGTGGTGACCGCGCGCCCCAATTCGCTCCAGCTTACTGATTCCTCGCGACAATTAGATTGGTGCTCGGCAATCAACCGTGCTTCCTCTTCGCGGGCGCCGGCGGGAACCGAAAACTCTCCCGGCCACACCGCATAGTGGTCTACCCGCGCCGATTGCACGCCATCGAGCCCCAGGAGAAGCTGCCTATCCGGCGGCAGTTTCATCCAATCCACGATCCCGTTTGGTTCTTCAGGCATCCATCACCGGTATAAGTGAAATCGCGGGCGAAGTACAGTCCGCACTCCGCCAAATCGAAACGCATTGTATAATCCTGCGTCCAATCCATCCACCCTTAGGAGGCGCCATGGCCGAGCCAACGTACGAAGAACTCAAAGCAAAAATCGCGGAAATGGAAAAACAGGGGGGAGGGCGCCGCACCGGCTCGCTCGAATTTCGTGTCGGCGAAAAAGGGGGCGTCAGTGTCTATGGTTTGGGCCGCTTCCCCGTTACGCTGTACTACGAACAATGGATTCGGCTGCTTGAAGCAACGCCGCAACTTCGCACCTTTCTCGAGGACAACAAAGCCACGGGGAAATTGAAGCTCAAGGAAAAATAGTACAACGCGGCGC
>Ga0209234_1000031_pt1 | contig 33128 bp, 32 predicted proteins | sample GraSoi013_1_20cm_2_FD_185816 | JGI IMG/M metagenome (GOLD analysis project Ga0209234, IMG submission 185816) | Grasslands soil microbial communities from the Angelo Coastal Reserve, California, USA - Sample 08_20_2013_1_20cm (SPAdes) (version 2) | ecosystem: Environmental > Terrestrial > Soil >... | reverse complement strand
GAATCGGCCATGCTCATTCAGGTAGTAATGACCATTGACGGCATGTGGATCGCCACCGCCGAGAAACTGGCTGATGGTGATAAAGAGAATGAAGTTGCCGAATGCAATGGCTGCGATGCAGTAGCACAGGGTCTCGCCGCTTTGTTATGTGCATTGGTCTGGTGCGCTCACCATCTAACTACAATTCGACGAAAGTCTGTTTCGTCTATTTCGGAATTTACTCAGGACAGACTCCTGATAAACGGAAAGCATGGGTTGGTTTTATCAGGGGTCAGACGAAGGGGGCAAGCAGAAATGCTTAATCAGATGCGCGAATCTCGCTCGAGGAGCGTGAACTGAGGCCAAGCCAATATCGAGAGATTGATTCGCTCGCTCCCGCTTGCTCGGCCTCCCGCCTGCCCGTCCTTGTCGCGGCTCCCAGACTCGCTCCATTCTTCGACTTCGCTCGCAATGACATAGGAATGAGCACATGCTGAACTGGGGTCACGCCGCAACGGACTTTTCTTCCACAGTGCTTCTAGGAAACGCCCAACGTTCAACGCTCAATCTCCCTTAGGTAATGGCAAGGAGGCCTGGCCAAAGACGTAACGCCAGCCTGTTGGAGTGCGAATATAAGTATCGCTAAACCATAGCTTATAATCGGCTGGTTTACCTCCCCGGACCGACTTGATCCACAACAGCGCAGTCACCACGGCTGTGTTACCCCATACCCTGACCTTCTGCGTTCCAGGTTCTTCGTCCTGACGTTCGTAAGTGACTTCCTTTTTTCGAGCCGAGTCAAGCAAGTCAGCTTTGCTAAAAACAGCACCCCGCCCGGTTACCAAGACGAAGTCATCAGCCAGAATCTGATCCATTGTCGCGGCGTCGTTAGCCTTAACCGCGGCTTGATATTTCGTATCTAAGGCGGCCACAGTCTTTGTCTCCTCCTCTGAAGAGGCGTTCAATTTGGTCAGGGTGCCTAACTGAATTGGGACAATCATCGAGATCAGCGCTAAAGGACAAGGAAGTATTTTGATCAGATGGCTCCTATGTTGAGTAGGTGGCGTCATAATTTCTGGTTTCTGTCTACGATACTCACTTGACGTTGATAGCAATTGCTATGGTTGGTGCGGACATCGCATGGGCATGATGCGGATCTTGCTGTCCCTTTGGGAGGAAATACCACATGCCAGGCGTCATTTGGCCTCGTTCGGGTAGCTGTTGCAGGCGCGATGGATCCAGGCCTGCCGCAATCAACCCGGAGGCGTCGAACTCGTAAACAACGTCTTCCGATGTGCGCTCCGGTTGCGTAGCGAAGTGAACCATTGTGCCGAGGCCGCTGTTAAAACAGTATTCGCCACTTGCTGCCGTCTGATCGATCGCGATCTCGGGTTTAGCACGCAGAATCCTGGCGATGGTCAAAATCTCGGCGTTCGATGTGCCTTTAAGGGCGATAACGTCGGCGTACTCACGCTTTAGTTTAGTGAGTTCGTCTTCGGCTACCGGTTGGTCGCCGGCAAGGAGGCGACCAGTCAGAAGGGACATGTGAACAAAAAGAATCACGAAAACAACGCGCTGCATGATGATACCTCCCTATGGTGTTTGAGCGGCCTAACCATATTCGGCTGCCTTTTGCAGCCGACTCTTCCCGTCGAAAGTACCGTCCAGCACAAAGCCGAAGCAAGCTTAAACTGCTTGGTCAAGTGCGCGATTCTTCTAATCGGCGAATAGAATGAGAGAGACCATTTACGGATTGACTCGCTCCCTCCTGCTTGCTCGGCCTTTGGCCTGGCCCTCCATGTCGCGGCTCCCAGACTCGCTCCATTCCTCGACTTCGCTCGGAATGACAAGAGAGCCAGAAATGCTGGCTCGACTTTGTGAAGCCCGGTTTTTAGTCTCATGGCAGGATTAAATGTCCACAGAAGAATTTCCCAAGAAAGAATTGGAGACCCTCTGGGCGCCGTGGCGGGTTGAGTATTTCGAGAAAGAACCGCGCGACCTGAACTTTCTTTCCGAGGCGGCACGGACGAGCGATGACGCCGCGCATTTGGTGATCACACGGCGAAAGAATGCGTTCCTGATGATGAACCGGTATCCGTATGCGGTCGGTCATTTGATGGCAGTGCCATATCGAAAAACCCCGGAACTCTCTGCGTTCGGAGAGAATGAAATTGTCGAGTTATGGAATTTGGTTGCGCATGCGCAGGCGCTTTTGCGCGCCACGACAAAGGCGCAGGGGTTTAACATTGGTTTGAACCTTGGCGCATGCGCGGGCGCAGGTGTGACGGATCATTTGCACATTCACATCGTCCCGCGCTGGAATGGTGACACGAATTTCATGCCGATCCTCGCCGGAACGCGTGTGCTTGGTGAAGGGCTGCGCGCGCTTTATGACAAGTTGATGGAAGCACAGGCGAAGATCGACGCGGAGTCGCATCAGACGATATGAACGGTTGGGTTGACGCGCCGCCACCAAGAAGGGGATCGGGCTGTTTCGGGCGAGGCTGTCTTATTCTTGTTGTATTTGCGATTGTGCTGGGGATAGCTTGCATTGCTGGCATGTATTGGGGGCTGCACCGGCACTCGGCGATTTTCCATGGGCTTTATTGGCTGACGAAAGCGCGAGCCATTGCTCAAACGCCCGTGCCAGTACCTCAGTTCACTGTTTCGGACGCGCAAATTCAATCGGTCCACGAGCGGTGTGAGGATTTTGAGCAAAAAGCGCGCGCCGGTCAGCCGGCCGAACTGGAGCTGACGCCGGACGACATCAATACTTTGGTCGCCACCAACCAGAATGCGCGCGGCAAGGTGTTTGTGTCGATTGACAAGGATCGATTGCGTTGTCAGGCGAGCGTGCCGCTTGGAGTGTTTATCGGCAGAGCTGGTTATTATTTTAACGGTGACATCGCAGTCGAACTAAGGAATGAGGAATCAATGGAGAATCCGCAGCTAACCGGAATCACGGTAAACGGCGAGCCCGTCCCGACAGATCTATTGAATTGGAAATATCGTGCGAAGCGATTGCGAGATTATCTCGCCAATTACCGGAACGGCTCCGGCGTGGGTACGATTCAGATCCGCGACGGCAAGTTGATTCTACGATCGCGGACCGAGTGACACGAGAATTTGGTAGGTGCGACCGCCGGGCGCGCCGTTCCTACTGCATGATCTCGCGCACAAAGACGTTGAGCTGTCCGTCTCCCTGTTTGCGCACTTCGGTGATCTCGTATGGCCGCTGTTCATCGCGGTTCACTTCGGCTCCTTGCCGCGGTGGCACGTAACCGGCCGGAAATTCGACAATGATACGCGTAGAAGAACCCCCACCGAAGTGCAGCATCTTCTCCGTCAACTTCGTGCGGGGACGTAGCACTGCCTTGTTGGCATCGGAAAAATTCACGACGAACTGTCCTTTCAAATAGATGCGTTCGCCCGCGAGCCCGTGCTCAGCAACGTCACGCAGATCGCCTGTTCCTATAAGGCGGCCAAGGGGCATTCTGCCCGCCGGAAATGTCTTCCAACTGCCACCGCCAGCGTTTGAGGCCAGAGCCACGTTGGAAGCGTCCGCCGGAACGGGTTGAGCGGGTAGAACTGGCACTGGTGTCGCTGTTGGAACGGATGGGGCCTGGGCGACCGCTGGAGCTTGAGCATTGGAGGCGTTCGCGACTGGCGCCGGTGCGGCCACCGGAACGTTTGGCGGCGTCGCTGCAGACGCAACGGTGAACGGTGTCGCACTTGGCGCACTTGGTTTCTGAGCAATCATTGGCGCCGGAGTCATTGCCGGAGGAGGGGATTCGAGTTTCTGTTTCTTGCCCCATCTTCTACCCTTTGGCGGCGGCGCGGGGTTAGCCAGCTTTTCATTCTTAGCTACGACTCGCCCGGTCGGCGGTGTTCCAAGGGGGATCGCTTGCTCGACGCGCACCAATTCATTAGCGGCGGGCGGAGGCGTCGCACTGGGGCTCATGCCGGGTATGGATATCGGCCCTCCTTGCGCTACTGCTGCTTTTTTCTGGTAATCAGCGTAACGCTGCTCGATTGAATTGCGCTCTGACGCCTTAAACATTGGCCAGCCCGCAGCGAGGTTGAGACTGAGCGGTGGCTCAAGGCGAAATGTCCCCAGACCACGTGTGACCGTATAGCTTCCATAAAGCAATGGCACCGCAGTAATCATCATGCGGCCATCGACCAATCGCTCGGCGTGGATCACCGATGAAATGTCATGTGAGCGCTCCAGCTTGATTTCCAATCCAACATTAAGCGTCTGTTTCATCAGTGGCAGTGCCTCCGGATTCGCTGGGTAAAGATGTTCCATGAGCAACTCGCCGTTATCGACAGCATTGGTTAAGGCAACCATGCCAGAGGTAAACACATCGCCGGGCCCCAGCTCTCGTGCCGCAACAATTTTGTACCTGCCTACCACATAGGGAACCAGGCCGCGCACCATCTGATAATTCCGAATATAATTGCGCGCCAGCTCACCATTCGTCCTCGCGAGCTCGGCGTTGCCCATCTCCGAATAACGCTCGTAGAGGTCCTTCGGGTTTAGAAATTCGCCTGCCGGCGCCGCGGTCAGTTCAAAACGCTTCGGCGGCTCGATCTTGTGCAGTCTTTGTAAAATCCGGTAGCTGTCGGGGCGTTCCGGTTGATTGAAGATGTAAAAACTGCCGAGCCACGCGGCTAATGCGAATCCAATCAGAAGTAAAATGGCAACCGTCCAGGCAAAATAATTGATGCGTCGTCGCGGACGAGCGTACGGCTCGTCGTATGGATAGACACCATAGTCCATCAAGCCAGCGCGAGAATATTACCTGGTTTCAAGGCGATTGTGTCGTTTCGAACGACGAACCGCATCCGCAGGTGCGCGATGCGTTTGGATTAAGGACCTGAAAACCGGTGCCAGTCAAGCCACCGCTAAAATCCAGGGTCGCGCCGCGCAGGTAGGGAACGCTTTCGCCGTCGATAAAAAAATGCATTCCATCCCGCTCTACCACGGCGTCGCCTTCCTTTTTTTCGTCTAAAGTCATTTCATAATGCAGACCTGAACAACCGCCCTTCGCAACCTGGACGCGCAGACCTTTTTGCGCATTCTCTCCCAGCGCCGGAAGCAGACTTTGCAGCTGTCGAACAGCGTTGTCCGTGACGTTAATCATAGTTCAACAAAATACGGCTGCAGCGTAACCAAGTCAAAAAGGATGCGATTGGGCGGACAATGATTGACCTCGTCAGGGTCATCGTTGTAGGGCAAGCGTTCCGCTTGCCTTCCTTATTGTGATTGGCAGGCGATGCGCCTGTCCTACAATTTCTTCGCAATTCCCCGGCCCAAAACTAGAATTAAAAATCGCATGAGCCGGATCCGATTGTTGCCAGAGACCGTGGCTAGTCAAGTGGCCGCGGGCGAAGTCGTGGAGCGCCCGGCGTCAGTGGTGAAGGAGCTGATTGAAAACAGCATCGATGCTGGCGCCCGCAAGATCGACATCCTCATTCGTCGCGGGGGAATCTCGCTGGTCCGAGTAGTCGATGACGGCTGCGGTATGGATCGCGATGACGCGTTGCTGTCGCTGGAGCGACATGCCACGAGCAAGATTAGGTCGGCTGCCGATCTGCAAGCAGTGGCGACATTGGGATTTCGCGGCGAAGCATTGCCGAGTATCGCCAGTGTGTCGCGATTTCGTCTGACTACGCGAGAGGCCGGCGCAGTCGCAGGAACCGAGATCGTCGTCAACGGTGGTAAGATCGATATCGTGCGCGATGGCGGCGAAGCGCCAGGAACTCAAGTCGAGGTGCGCTCGCTTTTTTATAACTTGCCCGCGCGCCGAAAATTTCTTCGCTCTGAAAACACTGAAAGCCGTAACATCGAACATCAGATTCATTTGCAGGCGATCGGTCATTCCCGGATCGGTTTTTCTTTGTTACGAGACGACCGCATGTTATTCCAGCTGCCGTCGGCGGCGACACTGGGCGATCGAATCCGAGACTTATATGGTATCGAGTTACTGGAGCGCCTTGTTGAAGTAAACGGCACACCTTCGCGAAATATTCGCATAGCTGGATATATCGGGCAGGCAGGGCTAAGCCGGCAGACAAGGTCGCAACAGCTCGTCTTTGTAAATGGCCGCGCCATTGAGAGCGGGCTTCTCACGGCAGCACTTCGTGAGGGTTATCATACCGCTCTGATGAAAGGCCAGTATCCGGTAACGTTCCTCTTTCTCGAGATCGATCCCGCGTCTGTCGATGTAAACGTTCACCCAGCAAAACGCGAAGTACGTTTTCGCGATCCGACCGCAATCCGTGAAGCGATCGTTCGCTCGATCCAGCAAACTTTGGAACGCGGCCGGGTGGGGTGGCAGGAAAAATTTCGCTCGCCTGTGACCACACCCGCAGCTGTTCCGGAAAAACCAGCCTCCGACTTGAAGTTACGGCCCGAGGTACCAGCTCCAGAAGAATCCCATCGTGAATTGCCACATCTAGCTCCGACTGTGGCCGGGATCGCGACTGTAGCCGGAGTCGTTGACTCCGGGCGCCTGCCAACTCCCCGCGTCGATTCGACGGACGATGCGGTTGCCGCCGCACAACGATCGCGACAGCTCGCTGTCCAGCAGCAGTTTCAGATCATCGGTGTGTTAAACAAGCTTTACGTCTTGATGGAAAACGCCGATGGGCTCGTCCTCGTCGATCAGCATGCTGCGCACGAGCGAATTCTCTTTGAAGAGTTGCGGCGAAGAATGGAGGAACACGGAGTCCCAACGCAAAAGCTGCTCTTACCTCACACATTTGATATGCCGCCGCGCGATGCCGACTGGATTGAACGCAACATATCGATCCTTCAAAAGATGGGGATCGGCATTGAGAGTTTCGGGCCGGGCACGTTCAAGATCGATAGTCTGCCTGGTTTCTTGAGCGTCTCAGATCCGGCCCAATTCATGCGCAAAGTGATTGACGACCTAAAAAGCGCTGGCAACAGCACCTCACCGATGCGGTTAGGTGAGGAAATGATCGCCATGACAGTGTGCCGGCACGCAGTCAAGGCCAATGATCCGTTGCGTTACCCCGAGATAGAGAAATTGATTCGCGATCTGCTTGAGTGTGATTTGCCTTATTGCTGTCCCCACGGACGACCTACCATGATTCAGATTTCGCTTATGGAATTGGAGAAAAAATTCGGTCGCAAGATGTGATTATACGTCAATTCTTGCCTCAACGTTGCGAACCCTGACTAATGACGAATGAAGCCCCAATCATCGAATGAGGAAACATGAGCCGCACGTAAAATTGACTTCGTTATTTCGCAGGTCGCAGCGCCACTGTAGCTTCGCCTGGCAGTATCCACTGCGCAGGAGTAGCGGTTATGGGCGAACCTGCGCCGCCGTAGCGGGAAGACTCGCTCGTCCAAAGCGTTTCCCAAGTGTAGCCCAAGGGCGGCGCGAGGAGAGGCTCTGAAGCAGGATGCAACATCTGACGCTCTCCGAAATTGACTAAAAGCAGACAATCGTCGTCCGCCTTGGAAAAATATCTGAGGACGAAACTCGTCGTACCCAAGACTGCGCCATCGATGCCGCCAGGAATGTGCTGGCGAAAGCGCGGATCTTGCCGTCGCAATTTCAAAAGATCGATATGCAGATCGTAAAGTTGTCGATTTTTTTCGCGCTCGGAAAAATCGAGTTTGCAGCGGGCGAATACTTCCGGATCGTCCGGCGCCGGCACAGTTGTTAAAGCTTCTTCCTCAGTTAGTGACAGGAACGGCGCCAGCCATTCGGCGCGGCCTTTCCGAATGGCATCGCGCACAGAAGCATCGCCAATGTCGGCAAAAAACATAAACGGGCTCGACGCGCCGAACTCCTCTCCTTGAAACAACAGTGGTGTCCAGGGTCCAAGCAAGAGAAGCGCGGTCATCGCGCGATAACGCGCGGGTGAAGTTTGAAGACGCACTCGTTCACCCTGTCCCGTATTTGCGATCTGATCGTGGTTCTCGATGAAACAGACGAAAGCCTCCGGGGAAATCCCGAAAGTGGACGATCCACGCAATGCCTTTCGCCACGAGAGCGCCTGACCTTGATAAAGGAAACCGTATTTGGCAGCGGAAATAAATTCCTGTGGCGTACCGCGGTAATCGCAAAAGTACGCTTGGTTGCGACCGGTCAACGCGACCACGGCGCTATGATGAAAATCGTCGTTCCACATTCCGTCCAAGTCGTCACCGCCTTCGCTGCGTGGTCGCACCATCCTGGCTTCCTGGCGATCGTTCTCGGCGATTAGAATAATTGAGCGCTCACCAGCCGCCTTGCGCGCCGCCCGCGCGACTTCGCCAATAATGTACTCACTGGATCGATCGCGAATGGCGTGTAACGCGTCGAAGCGAAACCCATCGAAATGAAATTCCTCAACCCAGTAACATCCATTGGTGACGAAGAACTCGCGGACCGGTCCCGAATTCCGGTCATCGAAATTGATCGAGTCGCCCCATTCATTTTCGTTTCCGCGGGTTAGATAATCGTCGGAAAAAGCACCGAGATAATTTCCGTCAGGTCCAAAGTGATTATAGACGACGTCGAGGATCACACCGAGGCCTAACGAGTGCGCGCGATCGACGAATGCCCGCAAATCATCCGGCGTTCCGTACAAATGTGAAGGCGCGAACAGATCAACGCCATCGTATCCCCAGCCAAACCTCCCTGGGAAATCCGCGACCGGCATCATTTCGATCACGGTGATTCCGATGCGCGCGAGCTCCTCCAACTGTTGCGAAGCTGCGCGCCACGTTCCCTCCTTTGTGAACGTGCCGATGTGCATTTCGTAAATGACCTGGCCTTTGAGTCCCGCAGCCGCGGGGCCGGGCCACTGCGAATCGCTCCACTGAAACCGCGCCGGATCGACAATGCAGGACAAACCGTGAGGCCCATCAGGTTGAAAACGTGACGCAGGATCCGGGTAAAAATTATTGTTTACGCGGAATCGATAGCGATCGCCTGCACCAGCTTTGGCAGCTCCGGAAAAGTATCCGTTTTCTTCGGCTTCGAGTCCTTGAAACGTTTGCCCTGGAGTTTTCGCTGCGCTGCCTTCCAGAACAAGGTCCACACGCTGGGCCTTCGGCGCCCAGACGCGGAAGTGGGCTTGGTCAGGCCCGATTAGTTCTGCGCCAATTGGGTAACGACGTTGCACCTGGCGAGTTTCTCGCGTGCTGTAAAGCATGGATCATCAAGATGCGAGCGCTTGCGTACGAAGCAACCAAGGATCCCAAATGCTTTCGGGATTGATCGCGCGGGTCGAACTGTTTCAGAATACGCGTCATGAACGGAGTCAGACCCAGGATCGAAATCTTCAGACCTTTTGGCGAAGCGTTCGAGCTGACGAACAAGATTCTATTTCAACCGTTCGACCTGAAAAAATGGCTTGTAATTGGTTTCGCGGCGTTCTTGTCCGGGCATTTGGCAGGGGTTGGCTTCAATTTCCCATCGCCATTCGGCAATTTTCAATCGCATCGGACGACTCCGGAAGTGATTTCACCTCACTTTGAGCAATGGAAACCGTGGCTCGTGGCGGTAGTCGTTGTGGGTGCGCTGCTTTTTTTCGCGTTGGTAATCGCGCTGACGTGGTTGAAAGCACGCGGCAATTTCATTTTTACAGACTGTGTCGTCCGAAACCAGGCGGCAATCGTGGAACCATGGCGCGAATATCGGAAGGAAGGGAACAGTTACTTCTTATTTCTGCTCGCGGTCATGTTCGCCGTATTGCTATCGGCAGGGCTAATGCTGGCAAGCGTTATCGGGCTGGGCTGGTTGAAACAAGGCGCGGGTGAAACGGGATCGATTACTTCCATTGGACTTCTCGTTTTCCTTGGTCTGTTTTGGGTTTCGATTGTCATTTTTGTCAGTGTCGCCACTTATTTCATGGTGCCGGTGATGTACCGGAGGCGGTGTCGAGCAGTCGAGGCGTTTCGCGATGTAACGCTTCTGATTTGGCATCACCTGGGCTCTTTCTTTTTGCTTTGCTTGTTTGGGATTGTTTTGTTTTTGGCTGTGCTAATGATTGGCGCGATCGTGACATGCGCGACCTGTTGCCTGGCTGCGCTTCCCTACGTTGGGACAGTTATATTGCTGCCATTATTCGTATGCTTGCGCGGGTTCGGGCTCGCGTTTCTGCGTCAGTTCGGTCCGGATTACGATGTCTGGGCGAGTTTCATGCCACCGGAATTTCTGCCTATATTGTCAGGACCGCCGCCTGCGCCGCCACCGACTGTACCTGGGCCGAATCCACCGCCTGAGTCACCATTGTCTCCAGCCATGTGAAAGAGGACAGGCAAAGCCTGAAGGCCAAAAAAGATTCGACCGTATTAGTCGACTGTCCTAAGAATCTCTTATGAAAAGTGAATTTATCCCTTGTTGTTTCAGCTTGGTTGTAGCTGCTTCTATTTGCTTTGGTCAGGAAAGTCCAAGCCCAAGTCCCAGCTCAAGTCCGACTCCGTTCAAGACGATCAGATCAGCAACTAAAGAGGCCACAATTACGAAGTTGGAAAAGTCGGTCACCGACGCGTTTAAGAACAAGCAAGCGAAGGCGTTTAGGGACCATTTGGCGCCCGAGTTTAGCGCGGTCGACGCGGAAGGAGTCAAAGATGCGGATGCCGAAATCGAGGACATGCAGAAGACTGATCTAAGTAACTACTCGTTCGCCGATATGAAAGTGGCGCTCCTAAGTCCCAAAATGGCGGTAGCTACCTACAAAGTGACTACCCAATCCACCTCATCCGGGCGTGATACGTCAGGTACCTATTACGCGGCCACGGTGTGGAACAAACGCGGCGCAAAGTGGCTAGCTGTCTTGCACACTTTTGTTAAAGCTCAGTAAGGCTAAGCTATTTACCCACTGTCATGTTGAGCGAAGCGAAACATCTCAAGCGGTTGTAGTGGAGCCTGCCCCAGCCATGATCAGCGATTCTTCGCGTCGCTCAGAATGACATTATGAGGTCGCTTGTGATAGTCCGCAAGTCGTCCGTAGTATGAGATAAGTGATGAACTGGGACGCAATTAGTGCCATCTCTCAATTGGTAGGTTCGATTGCTGTCGTCTTGTCGGTGTTATACCTCGCGTTGCAAGTGCATCGGAGTACGCGTGTGGCCAAGCTCGCTACGCAAGACGCCGCGGCTACGGCTTTGCGTGAGGTAACCGCACCTTTCATGGAGAACGCCGAACTGGAACGTATCTGGCGGCTAGGCTTGGAAGATATCGGCGCGCTTTCCGTCGAAGAGCGGGCGCGTTTTTTTCACGCCGCCTATCAATTCTTGAAAGCGTTCGAGACAATTCACTTTCATTATGTTTACGGATCGATGGACAAACAGCTTTGGGAAGGCTGGCAGGGACTCCTTCGGCATTACATTGCTGCGCCCGGGATGGCTCAGTACTGGAATCTTCGTCCTGAAGTTTTCTCCGAGCGGTTTAGAAATTTTGTAAACTCACTCGAGCCTCCGGCTGAGCAACGCACCGTGGGAACTCTTTTTGGTGAGGAACGAAAATGAAGGGCCGCTTCCTTGTTTCAGAAATAACACCCTAGTGGCTGCGATACGTTGAAAGCGACACGAGGACGCGTACACACTCCCAAAGCTTTCGCGAAACAGGGCGCAGATCTCCTATCGATTTCGCACGAAGTGCTTTTGGAGTGCGATGCGTCCTGCATCGCTTTTTAGCGCACTACAAACCTACCCAGGCTGTTACTTACACGGACCGGGCACGGGAATGACGAACTTGCCGTCCTTCTCGGCGATGAAGTTTTCGCTTGTGCTAGTTGAGCTGCCGTTGGCGTCTTTTTTCTCCACCTTGATGATGAGCTTCTTCGTGGGTTTAAGTGTCAGACAAACTTTGCCCCCGGTCGGCGAATCCATCGGCGTCGCGGCTTTCTTTGCGTCCTCCGGTGTAAGATCGACAAGCTCAATGCTGGATATTTTCTCTCCGGCTTCTCCTGACTGCATCATCTTGTAGAAACCGAGAATCGCCGGGTCGGCCCCTTGCGTGTAAAGGAACGATTCCAATGTGGCGCTGTCCTTCCCCTCGAACGCGGTTTTGTATTTGTCGGTAAAGCCCTTCTCTTGCGGCGACGTGCCGGCGAAAATCGACAACGTGATCGTGATAAGTAATGCGCAAACCAGACTAAGGAGTTTGATCAAAGTGTTCATGGCGCAACCGTAGTGGGTTTGGTTTTCAAGAGGCAAGCCAATTCGATTCGGCCCTTGTCATGTCGAGCGAAGTCGAGACATCTCTAATTCTCACTTCCAGAAGTCCAGAGATTCCTCCACTTCGGTCGGAATGACAGGAATGAAAGAAAAATCTTTGCTGATTTGTCTTCTGCAGGGTATTGCAGTTTGCCTTCTGAACCTAAAGGCGGCGGACTGGAGACTCCGAAAGAGTTCGCGAGCAGGCTGCCGCTCCCTGTCGATGAACATTCACGAATACCAAGCCAAAGAACTGTTGCAAAAATTCGATGTAGCGACCACGCGAGGGAGGGTTGCATCGAGCCTTGACGAGGCTGAACAAATCGCGCGTGAACTCGGCGATGTCGATATTGTTGTTAAGGCGCAAATTCACGCCGGTGGACGGGGCAAGGGCACCTTCAAGAATGGATTCAAGGGTGGTGTACAAGTTCGCAAGCCGCCAGATGAAGTGCGCGATGTCGCGGCAAAGATGCTAGGTCAGATCTTGGTTACGCACCAGACGGGACCAACCGGTCGCAAGGTAAACAAACTGCTCGTAGCGGAATCCGCGGACATTGCGCGCGAGATTTACTTTGCCGTCTTGCTCGATCGAGCCACAGCCGCGCCTGTAATTGTCGCCAGCAGCGAAGGCGGGGTTGAAATCGAAGCCGTCGCGGCGAAATCGCCGGAAAAAATTATTCGTGAACCAGTCGATCCATTGGCAGGTCTGCAGCCATTTCAGACTCGGAAATTGGCGAAACAACTTAGCTTTGAGTCGTCACAATTGAAAAGCGCTTCGAAATTATTCGAAGGCCTCTATCGCACGTTTGCTGCCTACGATTGTTCGATGGTCGAAGTGAACCCGCTCGTTGTGACAACCAAAGGCGATGTCCTGGCGCTCGACGCCAAGTTTAACTTCGATGATAACGCGCTTTATCGTCATCCAGAGATCGCGGCGTTGCGTGATATCGCTGAGGAAGATCCGCGCGAAGTCGAAGCTTCGAAGCATGGTCTTAGTTACATTGGTCTCGACGGAAACATCGCCTGCCTGGTGAACGGAGCCGGTCTGGCGATGGCCACGATGGATATCATCAAGTTCTATGGCGGCGAGCCGGCCAATTTCCTCGATGTAGGCGGCGGTGCGACAGAAGAGCAAGTTACCGAAGCCTTCAAAATTCTGATCGCCGATAAAAAAGTAAAAGCGATCCTGGTCAACATTTTTGGCGGTATCATGAAATGCGACATCATTGCGCAGGGAATCATCAACGCAGCAAAGACATTAAGGTTATCGGTGCCGCTGGTCGTTCGGCTCGAGGGAACGAATGTCGAAGCAGGAAAAAAATTGATCGCGGATTCGGGTCTGGCCGTCATTGCAGCCGACGATTTGGCCGATGCCGCGCAGAAGGCCGTGAAAGCGGCAGCAGGAAAAAAATGAAAGCGAAGAAGATTGCATTTACCGGAATCCCGGTAACTGACATGAAACGCGCCCGAGCGTTTTACGAAGGAGTGCTTGCGCTCAGAGTTTCGGGTGAATTTGGCGAGGGTGTTTGGATCGAATACGAGATTGGTTCCGACACGCTGGCCATCGGCAGCGTCGGCGATCAATGGAAACCATCCGAAGACGGCACCAGCGTCGCTATTGAAGTCGAAGACTTTGACGCTGCCATCAAGAGCCTCAAACAAGCGAACGTTCCTTTTGCTGCCGAAGGTATCGAGAGTCCGGTATGCTGGATGGCGGTCGTGCAGGATCCGGACGGTAACAAACTGATAATTCACAAGCTCAAACCCAAAAACGAGAAAGGAATCGGAAAATGATTACAAACGAAGTGGCCTTCGTCGCCATCGCGGTCTCTGACAAAGAACGCGCGCGGAAATTCTATCAGGAAACGCTCGAGCTAAAACCTGCAAGAACGCAAATGGATGGCGGGTGGGTCGAGTACGATCTTGGCCCCATCACAATCGGTGTCGGCTGTCATCCGGCTTGGCAACCATCACGCGATGGCACGACGATCGCTTTTGAGGTCGAAGATATCGACGCCGCGGTCGACAAACTTAAAGGCCGTGGTGTCAGCTTCGATATCGAAAAGACTGAAACGCCTGTGTGCTGGATGGCGCAATTTCGCGATCCAGACGGAAACAAGCTGGTCATTCACAAACGAAAGAACTAACGAAGGCGATAGTAGAATACTTTTCGGTCATTCGGATTTCGTCATTCCTTCGAGCTTCGTCATTCGTCATTTTCGTCATGTCTATTCTGGTCGATAAGAGCACCCGCCTAGTCGTACAGGGCATTACTGGAAGCGCAGGAGCCTTTCATACACGGCAGTGCATGGATTACGGGACCAACGTTGTAGCCGGTGTTACTCCAGGCAAAGGCGGGCAGATGTTCGATGGCGAGGTGCCGGTGTTTGATACAGTCTGGGAAGCGCGACGAGAGACTCGCTGTAACGCTTCCATGGTTTTTGTGCCCGCGCCGGCGGCTGCTGATTCAATTCTTGAAGCCGTGGATGCAGGAGTAGAACTGGTCGTTTGTATCACGGAGGGAATTCCAGTGATGGACATGATGCGGGTAAAGGCCCTGATGCGCGGAAAGCGATCGCGACTGATAGGGCCGAATTGCCCCGGGATAATTACTCCCGGTGCATGCAAGATCGGCATCATGCCAGGGTACATTCATAAGCCCGGCAACATCGGCGTGATCTCGCGCTCCGGCACGCTCACTTACGAAGCTGTGTGGCAACTCACTTCGCGCGGTTACGGCCAGTCGACTTGCATCGGGATAGGTGGCGATCCCATCGGCGGGTTGTCGCACCTCGATTGCGTGAAACTGTTCAATGAAGATCCCGGTACGGATGCGATGATCTTGATCGGTGAAATCGGCGGCTCGGCGGAAGAAGAAGCCGCCGAGTGGATCAAGAAGCATTGCAAGAAACCGGTCGCGGCTTTCATCGCGGGAATGACGGCCCCGCCAGGGCGCCGAATGGGTCACGCCGGCGCGATTGTTTCGGGCGGCAAAGGAACTGCGGCAGGCAAGATCGAAGCACTTAAAGCAGCAGGCATCGCCGTTGCCGAGACTCCGGCGACTATCGGTGACACATTGATCGCGCAAATGAAAGCGTGATCCTGAGCCGTCCTTTTTTTATCTTCACGTTTCAGAAGGAAGATTGATTATGAATACACTAGCCCTCATCGCTATTACCTGGATTGGAAAAGAATACCGGTTTTTTGGACTGGATTGGAGTTATCTGATGGTCCTTGGTTTCATTGGAAACGCTCTCTTCTCGATGCGTTTTCTCGTCCAATGGCTCGCCTCCGAGCGGCAGGGCGAAAGCATAATTCCAGTCTCGTTCTGGTACTGGAGCATTGCCGGAAGCGTACTCATGTGCATTTATTTTATTTTCCGACGCGATCCGGTTGGAATTCTCGCATATCTCCCAAACTCGATGATTTACATTCGAAATTTAATGCTGATTCGGAAGCGCAAGTTCGCTTTCACTGCTGCGGCGCCTTCGCAGCACCCGCGTGAAACGGGATAGCGAAGTGACTCTCCGCTTCAATCCATGCTGGGATGATTCGCGCGGTGATAAGTGCTTCGACAAGATCGTTGCCGCAGCCAATGCCGCCTGCAGATAGTTCCTCGTCCAGAAAACGAGATCGTTCTGCACGTCTGTTTTCTTGGACAGAATCCAGTCATCTGGTGTGTGGATAACAAAGCCCTGACCCCATTTCCCATTTCTCCGGGTGAGTTCAAAGAGCCGTAAGCGTCACACGTGAAACAAAAAGCCGCCATGCGGTGAAGCGTGACGGCTGATTGCCAAATATGGCTGCTTGTTCGGCTGGGCAGATTACTTGAGCAAGCCCTCGCTATTGTCTGGTCATGGTGCCGCTGTTGCTTGCTATCACGTGGGTACCGGGTGGGTCTGTAATGATCCACTTGAGCTCAGCGCCTCCGTTCACGATGTAAAAATCGCGGTGCTTGGGGCCGTTTATACCCATCCACGTCATCGTCCCGTGGCCGTTCGCATCCACGGTATAGGTGCCATTAGGATGGACCTCGAGATTTGTTCCAGCACTTCTTATGATCAAATCCTCGTGAAAGGTGCCGGTCGCGGGTGTGAACGTGACGAGACCGACCTGACTGATCGGGTCGAAGTTAACGACGCCATTGCCGAAGGCCCAGCCGTCGGCGAGCTCAACGTAGTTTCCCGACACGTCGTTGATGCTAAATGAACCAGCCCGTGCACTAGCCGAAAAGGCTGGCGCAAGGCCGATGATGGAAGCCGCTAACACGAGTAGCAGAGCGACTCGGATGCGGTTTTTGGTAATGTTTGAATTTCTCATATGTTAATTTCCTTTTGTTTTGGCCTTGTTTGACTTCTCGTTTTGGGAAGTCCTTTCTAGCCGTTCACTCATGTAAGCAAGAAAGGCCGATCAAAGTGATCATCTGAATTGAGTTTTTTCGGAAAAGCTTCCTGCGTGCAGAAAATTTCGGGGGGTGTTAGACTAGCAAGAAAAACTTATCGATGAGCCTTCGGTCTCTCCGCATAGAATCACCCAGCTTCTGGAACAATGGAGTCGCCGGGATGATGCCGCGTTCAGCGAGCGAGGGAGCCGACGACGATTTTATAGCTAAGGGTCGTCCGACTCCTCGAGTCTTTCTTTTGTCGGTGTGCTTGTTTAGGAGGGCTACACCCTTTACTCATAACACATTTCTCTTAGGGAGTGACAGTCACCTGCCCAACCATGCCCATCTCGTCATGCAGGGCGCAGATGTAAGGGAAGATCCCGGGGTTCGGGAAAGTGACGCGGAAACGTGTCACGCCAAGGGGCGCCTGTGGCAGCCCGCGCCGTTCTTGTGGCGCCGCGATGATGAACCCCGAGTGGGTGCTGTCGGCAGTGGAAGCGATGATGGCGTGCCGGGCCCCATCCGGATCGACCGTTACGTCGGGGGACGGATTCTGAAGGTTCGCCGGCTCCTGCCCGAAGGTAATGGTATGCGGGAAGATTGGAGCCTGGTTATCCCATTCGACCGTTTGACCGGCATGGATTTGGATATTCTCGTGGGAAAAACGCACAGCGGCGACGGTTTCGGTGCCACCCGCCGTTCCTGTGATGTCTGTAATCCCCGCCGTGACTCCCAGTGGTGAGTTAGGGACATGCAAGGGTTTCATCTTTGCGCCATGGGAAAGCAATTCATCGGTGTGACTCGCCGCCTGCTCGTCATAGAACGCCTGAGTGTGGGGCAGCGGGTCGCTCGCCGGGAGGACATGAATCCGTCCATCCATATTTACATGGACCAGACAGGTCAGCTTGAAATTCCCGGCCACCGGGAAGATGACGGTAAAGGTCTGCCCCGTCACCATCGCGGGCGTGGTAACGCAAGTCGAACCGTCGAAGATGGCCGGGTCACTCGAAAAGCCCGGGCACCCCACATTGAAATCAGGGCGCACCTGGCCGGCCCGGAGAAAAGTCACGGTGTGATTCTCGTCCGCCTGGAATGTCCAGGTGATGCGGTCTCCGGCGTGAATCCAGATTTCATTGGGCAGAAAAGCCAGAGCCTGAATTCCTTTTTCGTCGGTCTGGGCGCCGACAGTCGCGGTCCACTGCGCCTGCACCATCTGTGGAAGGATCAGAAGGGCGAGGAGCAAGGGCCAGCGGAAGATGGCTGCAAGCCGAGTCCGCCCGGTTTTGTTTATGCCTGGTATAGGTGTAATCTCTTTCGTTTTGGTTTTCATAGTTTGCCTTTCATTGTTATAAGCAAGAAAGACCGATCAAAGTGATCATCTGAATTGAGATTTTTTCGGAGACGCTTCCGCGTGCAGAGAATTTCGGTGGGTGTTAGACTAACAAGAAGAGCTTATGGATGAGCCTTCGGTCTCTCCGCATAGAGTCACCCAGCTCCTGGAACAATGGAGTCATGGGGACGATGCTGCTCTCGCAGAGTTAACCCCGTTGGTCTACAAGGAGCTCCGACGCCTCGCTCATCGTCATATGGGCGGAGAACGTCGCGACCACACACTGCAAACAACTGCGCTGGTCAACGAGGCTTATCTCCGCCTGGCAGGCCAAACAAATCCAAGCTGGCAGGACCGTGCTCACTTCTTCGCTGTGGCAGCCCGAGCGATGCGCCAAATCCTGGTTAACTACGCCAAGAGTCAGGGATCTCAAAAACGCGGCGGCGGCGCGATCAAGGTAGAATTGGGCGAAGCAGCGCTTGTCTCACAGGAGCAATCGAAGGAAATTGTTGATCTACACGAGGCGCTGGAAAGACTGGCCACACTCGACGCAAGAAAAGCTCAAGTCGTCGAGCTAAAATATTTCGGCGGACTCAACTATGACGAGATGGCAGAAGTGCTCAAGATTTCACGTGTAACGGCGAGGCGTGACTGGGAATTTTCCAAGGTATGGCTGTATACGGAATTGCACGCGGACTGATAGACACGAATTTCACTAATTCACACCAATTGATTCAGTGGTTTGCGCGAGCCGTATGAATTTCCTGGTAATTCGTGTCGGTGATTCGCGTGGGAGATGAATGAGCTGGTTTGCAAGAAGGAGGTCTTCCAGCTCGTGGGCTTTTGCATGGAGATTCATCGCGAGTTGGGAAAGGGCCACGACGAAGTGATCTACAAAGATGCTCTGGTCGTTGAACTGAGTCGCGCTGGAATTCCGCTTTTGCGCGAGAAAAATTACGAAATCACCTACAAGGGAGTGATCCTGCCTCACTATTATTACGCGGACTTCGTCGTGTGGGATAAGATTCTGTTTGAGGCCAAAGCCGTCGAGAAACTGACTGATTCGCACATCAAACAAGTGTTGAACTATCTCGCCGCGTCGAAACTTCGGCTCGGTCTGTTGGTCAATTTCGGTGGCGATTCGCTGGAGTGGAAAAGGGTTGTTTTATGAGACGCAAATTTTACCAATTCACACGAGCGGATTTGACGAGGTTGGTGACGATTCGTGTAATTCGTGTCCCAAATTCGTGGCAATTAGTGTAATTGGTGTCTATGACGCCGGCGCGGTTGCGAACGATTGAGGAAATCTATCGTACTGCGTTGGATCAAGAGCCGGACCAAATTCGCGCATTCCTGGACACGGCCTGCGAAGGCGATGAGGTGTTGCGCCGTAAAGTTGAAGCGCTCCTGGCTTCACGTGAACGAGCAGGCAACTTCATTGAAACGTCAGCTGTCGGTCTCGCGACGCGGATTATTGAAAATGGGCAAGCTGATTTGCTCGTCGGTCGCACGATTGGTCACTACAAAATTTCTAAACGGATCGGCACCGGCGGAATGGGCGATGTCTATCTGGCCACCGACATGACAGCGGGCCGCAAGGCCGCACTCAAACTTCTGCCCATGCGCTTTACCGCCGACGCGGAGCGCCTGAAGCGGTTTCAACAAGAAGCGCATGCCGTAGTTGGGCTCAATCATCCAAATATCCTGACGATTTACGAGATCGGCGAAGATCACTCAACTCATTACATAGCCAGCGAACTGATCGAAGGCGAGACGCTGCGTCAACGTCTGATGCGCGGGCGAATCGAGGTCGGTGAAGCTGTTGACATCGCGATCCAAGTGGCGAGTGCGCTCGCTGCCGCCCACGAAACCGGCATTGTCCATCGCGACATCAAGCCAGAGAACATCATGCTGCGGCCGGATGGCTACGTGAAAGTGCTCGACTTCGGGATTGCGAAGCTGGCGGAACAGGAAGTGCCAGTGACACTGGCGGAAGAAGAAGCGGTGTTACTGGTCGAGACCCACCTGGGGTCGATCATGGGAACGGTTCGTTACATGTCGCCGGAACAGGCGCGCGGCGCGCAGGTTGATAAGCGTACCGATGTTTGGAGTCTCGGCGTAGTCCTTTACGAAATGGTAACGGGGCATGCGCCATTCGCCGGCGACACGCCGGGAGAAACGATGTCTTCGATTCTTGAGAAGGAGCCACCGCCGCTCACGAATTACCTCGCGCACGCTCCGGCCGAGCTTCAGCAGATTATTAGCAAAACGCTGCGCAAAGAGCGCGAGGAAAGGTATCAGAGCGCACACGAACTGCTTGAGGCGCTCCAAAGTCTCCGTCGTAGCATGGAATTCAAGACTGCATTGGAACGCTCCACGAAGGCTCCTTTATGGCTGCGCTGGGCACGGTCGCCCATTGCTTCGGTGCTCCTATTGTTAGTAGCTGCTTTGGCGCTGGCGCTTCCATTCTACTGGCATCGGGCCCTGACGCCGATCTCAATTCCAGAAAAGAGCATCGCGGTATTGCCCTTTGAGAATTTCAGTGACAACAAAGAAAACTCCTACTTCGCCGCCGGGATTCAAGACGACGTGCTGACGAGCCTCGCGAAGATTCACGAATTGAAAGTCATCAGCCGCGCCAGCGTGATGGCTTATCAAAAACCTGGCGGGCGCAATCTGCGTGAGATCAGCCAGGCGCTGGGCGTGGCGAATGTTCTCGAAGGGAGCGTCCGCCGCACGAGCAACCGGGTGCTCGTCAACGTCCAGCTGATCGACGCGCGCAACGACCGCCATATCTGGGCGGAGCGTTACGACCGCGCCGTCGACGATTCGATTGGCCTTCAGGGCGAACTGGCCGCGGAGATCGCCAAGGTCCTCCAGGCAAAACTCGATTCGGAAGAAAAGGCAAGTCTTGGAACGAAACCGACGAACAATCCAGAGGCCTACGTGCTTTATCTCCGAGCTCTCGAGCTTGAGCAAAATGCTGAAACATTGAAGCCACCACTCCTGCCGACGACCGAAGATTGGAAGGCGGTGGCTCAGCTCTACGCGCAGGCGATCGCACTTGATCCCGCGTTTGCCCTGGCGCGGGCACGGGCTTCGATCAGTTACAGCCAACAATTCTTTCAGACGCAGGACCCGGCGCTGAAAGCGAAAGCGCGCACCCTGGCCGAAGAAGCGCTCCGCTTATCGCCTGCTCTCGGCGATGCACACCTGGCGTTAGGTCTTTTCTTTTATCTCACGGAAAGAAATTACACCGCAGCGTTGGAGCAATTTACGATTGCCCTGACTGCTTTGCCTAACAACGTCGAGGTCCTTAACTACATAGCGAGGATTTACCGCCAGCAGGGTCGTTGGCGCGCGGCGATCGGAGGCTTTGAACAAGCTCGGAGCCTCAACCCTCGCGTGGAGCCGTGGGAACTGGTGTTCACCTACTGGATGGTACGTGATTGGCGGGCTGCCGCCGCCGCAATCAAACGAAATGTCGCACTGACCCCAGATGAACCGCGTCACAGAGTCGGCCTGGCCCAAATTGAAGTCGTTGCAAACTGCGATCTGGCGGCTGCCAGGGCTAAGCTGCGGGAAATACCGGCCGGCGTGGATCCCGATGGGGTAGTCACCCTGCCAAATTGGAATCTAAGTATGCTGGAACGAGACTTCGCCACGGCGGAGAAGTGGTTGGCCGACTTCCCGTCAGACAAATTTCCGGGTGCTAGTGCAAAGAGTTTCTATCAAGCCCAAACCGCACTGGCGCGTGGCGATGTGGAATTGGCGCGAACCCTTTTTGAAAAAGTGAGACCGGCCTTGGAAAGCAATGTGCGCGATCATCCCGCGGCGGCCAGGCACCATGGTGCTCTCGGAATACTCTACGGCTACATGGGCCGGAAAGAGGACGCCATTCGCGAAAGTCGCCGAGCCGTTGAACTCTGTCCGGAAAGCACAGACGCCGTCGAGGGTGTGCAACGCGCGTACGAGCTGGCTCTGGTTTACGCGCTCACGGGCGAGACAGATCAGGCCCTCCCGCTGATTGAACGCCTCCTGCGGACCCCGGGTGCGACCACGCGAACCCGCTTTTATGACGGGGGCATCACGCAGGCCGAACTGCGTCTGCGCTGGCAATGGGACAAGCTCCGAGGCGACCCCCGATTCAAAAAAATTCTCGACGGACCGGAGCCGAAAACGGTCTACTAGAGCCATCTTATAAATCGTCCCGCTGTAGCGGCGGTCTGCGACCATCGATCGAGTGGCGATTGAAAGTGCGACGCTGCCTTCGGCTCCGCTCCCACCTACGGTCGCCGCGGCGACCTTCGGCGTGGCAGGCAGGGCAGACGGCAAGCGGGTTACACAAGAAACTTGTTGTTTGTTAGGCAGTTTGCTAAACCACGGAAAGTGTAGCGAGAGGACTTTTCATCAAGCGACCATTCATCTGGTGTGCCGGATGGAGCATAGCGGCAATGCGTTTGCTCCTGCCCTCAGTCACATTCGCTCAGGGAACAGCTCCTTCGCCTGCCGCGGTTGCCGAAGTGGAGCGCGTCATTGTAACCGGTTCAAACATTCCGACCGCGGAAGAGACGGGCCCCAATCCAGTGGATACGTATCGTCCGGCAGACCTCGAAAAACTGGGCATCCGCAATGCAACGGACCTGCTGACCAATCTGCCGCAGGAGATGGGCTCGACGGTCAACCAGAACGCTGTCGCTGGCGGCGATGGCAGCGTCATACCGAACCTGCGGGGTTTGCTGCCGAAAGAAACTCTGGTTCTCGTCGATGGAAAACGCGTTGCCATATCTGGGATTGGCGGTGCTTTCAGTGTCGCCCCGACCTTCGCTGGTGTGGACATCAATCTCATCCCCTTCCCGATGATCGATCACATCGACATCCTGAAGGACGGCGCGTCGGCTGTGTATGGCTCGGACGCTGTTGCTGGCGTAATCAACATCTTTTTAATACACAAGTTCCGTGGGCTTGAGATCGGAGGCAGTGTGGGGAATACAAACTTGGGTGCGTCCAACGATGCGCGCGAGTTGGAGGGTTGGCTCAAAGCCGGTGTGGGAGGGGATAAGACCGATATCCTGGTCATTGCTGATTTTTACGATCGTGCCGCCATGTACGCTCGCGACCGCCAGCTTACCAGTAACACGTTCTCGGTTCCCTGGGGAGGGGTTGATAAACGCCTTGCGTATTCTCCCGGCCACATTGGACGTTTTCGCTTGATCCCGAAATTGTTTTTCAGTGCGAACTCTCCGCCGCCGCACTCAGCGCCGAATGTCTCAACTTCTCCATTTTATAAGAACCCCTTTGTGATTGCCCCCAATGCATATCCAGGCCCTCCGGGTATCATTGGTCCTCATGCAGCCAAACACCTCCCACAGACCTTGGGCACCTATGGGTATAAGGGCGGTGGCGATTACTTCTTGTATAACTCCTCTGCTGTGCTGCCGGATATTCCAGCGGCGAATCGCCAAAGCTTCTATGGCTCTTTCACGCGCGATATTTGCGACAAATACTTGACCTTATTTGCCGACTTTAAATATACGCGCTCATTTTTTGACGCAGCGCTGGCGGCTACTCCGTTTAATGGTGATCCTTTCAAGCGGCCGAACGGCGCCGAATTTAGCCCCCGCACCATCAGTGTGCCGCTTCAGAATCCGTTTAATCCGTTCACGGTGGCGGATGCCACTTTAATTTACAACGGTGTCCCTGTCCCAGTAACTACTGGAGTCGCCTATCGCGGCATTAACGATCAACGCGTCAGACCGGACAAAACTACTTTTCACGACGTTTTGTTCGATACCGGACTTCGCGGTGAGATGGGCGAATTTGGGAATTATTTTAAGAGTTGGAATTGGGAATTGGGGTTTCGCTACTCCCGAAATGACGAGGAACTCCTCTTTGGCGGCGCGGTGAGCAGCTCGGGCCTGCGCGAAGCGCTGCTGGATACGAATCCGGCTACAGCCTTTAATCCTTTTCTGGGGTTCTTTGGTGGGAACAGCAAAGCCGCCATCAGCAGAGTTTATGTTACTCTGCACCAAAGCGGTGAATTTGAGTTACCTTTAGGTTATTTCGCTATCAACGGGGATCTATTCAATCTCCCGGCGGGGCCGGTCTCCTTTGCGGCCGGGCTCGAATACCGTGGCGAGAGGTGGAAGAACAATCCCCCGTCGCAGAGCACCACGTTTGACACGATCAGCTTCTTCAATACCGAAGCTTCACGGGTGAACCGGGACGTTTGGGCAACCTATCAGGAAGTGCGGATTCCGGTGACCAGCCCGCTGTGGAACTTCCCCGGTGCGTACAGCCTCGAGTTCGATATTGCCGAGCGCGAGGAATGGTACAGTCAAAACACGTCTGCGGTTCTGCCCATCGCGGGCCAGCCATTTATCCCGGCGCAACACTCGCAATATAACGCGCAAAAGCCGAAATTTTCTGTGCGCTGGCAGCCGCTTGATCCCAAGTGGATTGGTGCACTGACCTTGCGCGGCAGTTACAGCGAAGCGTTTCATGCCCCGACATTACCAGACCTTAGACCTGCAGGGACGGCGGGCGCTCCTATTCTTCCCGGCGATCTTCGCGATCCCAAGGGATTGACTCCTAAAGGAACGAGCGTTCCGGTGGTCGTAAGTGGAAACCCCAACCTGAAGCCGGAGGTCGCTTACGAATGGACTTATGGAGCGGTTTACAGTCCGAAATGGATCAAGGGTCTTACGCTGAGTGCTGACTTCTGGCATATCGACCTGCGTTCGATTGCTTCGCTTGTTGACGCCCAGTTCATCATTAATTTCGAGAACAGCTTTCCCGGGCTGGTTGTTCGTAATCCAACAACCGGCGCTATCACCGAGGTCACCAATCCAAGCTTGAACCTCACTCGCGCTATCGTCGAAGGTGTTGACTACGAGGCGATCTATATCCTGGACTCTTCAATCTTCGGTCCCGGGGATGTTGGCAGATTGACCTTTACCCTTAACGCCACCTATTTGTCGCGGTTCGAGTTTCAGGCGACTCCAGTTAGCAAACGAATTGGGCTTTCGGGCGAATTTGTGTCGGGCCCTACGTTTACCGGCTCGTTGCCGCACAATCGCGCCTATGCCAGCGTATTCTACGATGGCCCAGCTGGTACGTGGCTCGCTGGGTTCGATACCGGCGCAACCGTCCACTACACCGGCCAGTATGAAGATTTAAACCAAGTTCTGACCTCAGATCCCACTGGTTCCTCCGAGCCAGCCAAGCCACAAATGCCGAGAAGTGGGCCTTTGCCTTGGCGAGCGCGGAAAGTGTCCGCGTGGACTACGCTTGACCTAATGGCATCTTATACGTTCAACCTGTCAGCGCTAGCTGCAGGCGAGGTGCCCGGCTTAGCCAAGGATGGCGGCAAGAATTTCAAAATCAAGGACAGCAATGAGAAAAACGTCATGCCGATCTCTACCGCAGAGTACAATCCCTGTGGGTGGCGCGCTTGGTTGAATAGCACCACGATTTCCCTTGGGCTGCAGAACGTGTTCGATTTCGATCCGCCGTTTGTGGCTGGAGCCTTGGGGAACAACTACGACAACTCGCTTGCCTCGATCAAAGGCCGGTTCTGGTACGTCCAGCTAAAGAAGCGATTCTAAGAACCTTCGATGTTGAGATCCTACAGACTGTGTGCGCGATCTTAGCGAGTGGCTGGGGCACCTTCGACTGTCGCCAATTGCCCAGCCGGCAGATTTGCTGCTTTCCAATCCATCGCCATGCGAATTCGGGCACGGCCGCTGGGATGATCGAAAAAGATAAATTCTTCGAGCGGTGCCGGATCGAGTTTGCGATAGGCGCCCAGTTTCAGCGCGACTTTTGCCATGCCGTCGGGCTCGCGAGAAGTGTTGATTCCGAAAGCATCTGCTTCTCGTTCTGTGATGCGTACGATCGTATTAAGAACAGGAGTGGCAAAAAAGACTAAGATGCTAAAAATCAGCGCGAGCAATGGAAGACCCCCAGGGTCGGCGATACCGCGCACGCGCCATTTGTGGCCCCAACGCGTCACTGCGGCATCGAAGAGAATCCGAGTAAGCGCGAAGCCGATGAGAATAAGAATTCCAAAGTAGGTGACCAGTTTTGCACCATGATTGAGGACATAGTGACCCATCTCGTGCGCCATCACGGCGCGAAGTTCCGGGAGCGTGCATTGCTTAAGCAGATTGTCATTGAGCGCCACGCGGGTCGTGCCGAGTAATCCCGAGACATTGGCGCTTACACGTGTCGTCTGACGTGAGGCATCGACTTCGAAAACCTGTTTAACCGGAATTTCATTCGCTCGAGCCATCGCAAGAATTGGATTTCGAATTTTTGGATCGGTTAGCGGTTTATAGGTGTTAAAGAGGGGTTCGATATAAACCGGCGCGATAAGGACGAGGGTTCCCGAGTAAATAATCATGACGATAGCTCCCCAAAGCCACCATGTACGCGGTGCGCGCCGAAAGACGGCGTAGAGAACGACCACTAGTAAGGTTCCGCCGACTAAAGCTAGCGCCAACCCGAGTAACTGTTCCCGAAACCATGGGGCGAAACTCTGGGTCGCCAGACCGTATTGATGTTCGCGGAAAAAATTTTCGTACAGGTTGAGCGGAAAACTCAGTGCGTAAATGAAAAGCAGATATGGGATCGCATAGCAGGCGATTTGGAAGTTCTTGATATTTGTAACACGTTCGGAAAAATCACGCAGTCGCGCCGACAACCGTGAGGCCAGAAGAAAGACCGAAATTGCTGCCGAGAGGAGAAAGGTCCAGAGGATCAGCCAGTAACCGCCTTCAAAATAGGCGTCGGACTTTTCTCGCTGATTGCTCGGGACGCTTTCCAGCCATGCCAGTGTCGCCGCAGCCGGATCGAATGCGTTTACATCGCGCCCGGTCGCGGTCGAACTGAAGCCGGGATTGTTGACTGGGGCAGCGCGTTCGAAAGAGCTAACTTTGTCAGAGATCGCGGGCGAGGCAGTTCGCACCGGGCCGTCTTGCGCCGAGGCAGGCATCAAAGTCATTGCCCACGTAACAACCAGCAAGATCAGCATCGAAGGTTGGGGCATCATGCGCTCATGATAAGCCGGAATCGAAAGGGAAGCGCGTCAGCGCGATCTTGATCGCGTTAAGATCATCGATCCGGTCTGCAACATCGCATGCCAGGCGAATCGATGTGACCAGATTGGACCAGACGTTCAATAAGCTGGACTACCCGCTTCGCTCAATAGAAAATGCAAGCATGAAAAAGCTTGTGTCATTGGTCTGCGTGTCCTTTATGGGAATGTGCGCAGTCGGCAATTTACGCGCGGAAACGCAGCCCGCCGATGCGGAGCGCTATGGACCGTATCCCACCAATTACAAGGAGATCGTAATGAAATGGCTAGACACGCAGCTAATCGACGCGGGGAGTGCACGCATCGAATGGAATGGCGATCCCAAACCCGCGGATCTGGGGACGAAAGACAAACCTCTTTACGGGTACTTGGTCAATTTCAAGGTAAACGCTCGAAATCGCTTTGGCGCTTACACGGGAATGCAAAGCCACGGCGCGTTAATCCGTAATGGTGAAGTGATTAAAGGCATGGGTTTCGGCTATTAATAAATAATCTTAAACAAAATGAAAATAAAGTCTCAGTCGAAATCATCAGGACAAATTCTGGTTATTGTAATCATTTTGCTGGTATTACTCGGCATTGCATACTGGTGGCTTGATTCCAACAAGCGGCAAATGGCGCGGGAAGGGGACCAATTCGGGAAGCAAGTGATCCAGGAGCTCATCATGCAACACAATGTGAAATTTTTTGCGGATCATTTGAGTCCCGCAATGCGTCTCCAGTATCCGCCGTCAGCGCAACAGGATCTCATGACTCAGCTGGCCAAGCTTGGAGCGCCGCTGTCTCCGCCAAAGGTGGACGGTGATATTGTGTTTGAGTCACATTTTTTCGAGCCAAACGGCAACTTCCACGCGCACATTGATTATCCAACCAGGGGAGCTGATATCAACGTGGCTGTTTCCCATCCGGTGGGTCGTTGGCAAATTGATGAGATCGGATTTACGGCAGAACAGGCACGATAGCCATGCCTGTCGATGGTTACGCCAACAATTGGTCGATCGCGTCCACGCAGATTTGCGACCATGTCTCCAACGATTCGCGGCGGGCCATCAATTCTTGCTTTGTCAGAAACGTCAGGCCGGTGATCATTGCTTCGCGTTTTTGCACTTGGGGCTCTTTCAATTTGAAGATGTGCACGATCCCCAGGTGAACGCGCCCCACTTCGGTTGAATCGTCATTCAAGAGCGCAACGATTCGATCTTCAAACGGAGTCTCGATCTTGACTTCCTCGCTCACTTCGCGCTCCACGCCTGCGCGGTAAGCCTCCTCATCCATGGCAAAGAGCGATTCATCCGTCTCGTTCATATGGCCACCAATGCCAATAGAACCTTTCGCCACTAACCGCTGTTCGCCTGCTTTTTTACCACGCACATAATGAAGCACCGTCTTTTCAAAGGCGATCAGTGCATAAGGGATGATTTGCTTGTAGCCGGGATTGGTCTCGGCTTCGGGCCGCGGAATGTAAAAATTGCTTCCGCGCGACAGAATCGCCTTCAAGTATTTATTGGGCTCGAAATTTAGTCCCTGAAAACTGCCGAGCTCGTCAAACAAGCTGCGTCTGATGACCAAGACGTTTTCCGTCGTCGCGTTCATCTTTAAAACTTACTTTGTGCTGTCATTCTGAGCGGAGCGAAGAATCTCTGGGCATTTGCGCACTCGGTACGAAAGGAATGATAAGAGCTGTTTCGCTTCGCTCAACATGACAAAGACGTGTGCTAAAACGAATAGCTCACTCCGACCTGCGGGCCGAAAAGGTTCAGGCTGGGATTGGGATCTGTTTGCCCACCATTCGAGAGATGCTGATAAAGCGCGCCCACGCTTATCTTCCAGTGATCGTCCACGAGATAGGAAATCCCGGCTGCCGATAAAATATTGAACGTAAAATCCTGACCCTGGCCACCGGGAACTTCTGGGTGACTGTCGATCCATCCTAAACCGAGCCCGCCTGAAAAGTAGGGAATGAAACGGCTGCCCGGCCGAACAAAGTTGTAACGCATTCCGAGATTCAGCCCGAAATAATGGTTCTCGATTCCGCGGAAGATCGGCTCCGCGATCGCGCTGACATAGAATTGGTTGTAGCCGCGAAGCCAGGTGTCGCGCCGCATAACTCCCCATCGAACGCGCGCGGTTATGAATTCAGCACCAATGTCGTAATCGGCAGGCGGGTTAAACGCGCCAAACAAAAATCCGGACTCGACGGCCAATTCGAATCGTTGCGGGTTAAGTTCTTCCGTCGTTGCCTCGGTGCGGGTCTGTTCAGTGCCGGCGAATATTTGCGAGCACGCGAGAACGATCACACAGGCAGCGAAAGCGCAAAGCGTTTTCATTCGGCGCGCCTACGATATGGACGCTTGATTGGATTGCAATTGATAGGACAGCGCAGCGCGTTGTATCCCTATGTCATAAATTCCGCGAGATCCTGAGGCAATGGGCTGTTCCATTCACGGTCGCCTTCGATTGTAAGTCGCGCCGAGTGCAAGGCATGTCGCGGAAGGAACAGCTCACATTCGAGCTCAGGGGTCCATCCGGTCTCAATAAAATGGAGGTAAAGCTGTTCGTCAGGTCCGTAAATTTTGTCGCCCACAATGGGATGACCAATCGAGGAGAGGTGCACTCGAATTTGGTGCGTGCGTCCTGTGTGTGGAATCGCGCGGATTAAGCTGAATTTGTCGCTTTTCTGCGCGTTCTCTAACGGCGCGGCCGGCGGTCGCGCGCTACCAATTGATCGAATGAATCGCCGTTCAACCTTAAACTCACTCTGCGCCGGAGCGCCAGATGGGTGAATCATTTGTTTGAGCCAGATCGCAGAGTCTCGGTGTTTGCCTTGTCGATCCAAAGCGGCATCAACGAGTGTGTTTTCCCACTCGGGCCAACCGTACACAATCGCCAGATACTCTTTCTTTAGTTGTCGCCGCTGCATCAAGAGCCCAAATCGGCGTGCGCTTTCGGCTTTCTTGGCAATTAAGACCAGGCCGCTTGTCTCGCGATCGAGGCGATTCACAATGGATACCTGGCCGCCGGCAGCAATTTCGAACGCGAAAAGACCGCGCAATTCCTGCCACAATGTTCGCGTGCCATCCGGTTTCGTGGGATGAATCAGAAGAAACGGCGGTTTATCGACCACAGCATAATCGTCAGTTTCATCAATGATTTTGAAATCGAGTAACAGCGGCGACTCAATCATTCATCGCAACAATAGCCACGATTGCCTTGACCTCATTCCCAAAACTGCTTTACCTAGCCTCTTTAACTTTTGACAGGAGCACGTGGTGGAGCCCAAAGACATCAAAGAAATCAAAACCATCATCGATTTGATGAAGAAGAACGATCTTTCGGTCTTCGAAATCGAAAAGGAGGGGTTTCGCTTAAAACTTCAAAGAGGTCCTTCGGCTCAGGCCGCGCCAGTCGCTCCGCCGCCCGTGGAAGGTCAATCCAAAACGGCCGCAACAACCGCTGAAGCTGCACCAGCTATTCCGAAAACAATTGAAAGCGTACAGCTGAAAGAAATCGTTTCGCCCATGGTGGGAACATTCTATCGCGCTGCATCGCCGGACGCCGCGCCCTTTGTTGATGTTGGAAAAACCGTTACGGAGGAAACAGTGGTTTGCATTATCGAGGCGATGAAAGTGATGAACGAAATCAAGGCAGAGACGAGCGGTGTCATCGCCGAAGTTGTGGCTGAAAACAGTAAGCCAGTCCAGTTTGGCCAGGTGCTGTTCAAAGTTCGTTAGACAGGTAGGGCGCGACCGCCGGGCGCGCCGGATCGGGCGTCCCAATGTTCGAAAAAGTCTTAGTTGCCAATCGCGGTGAGATCGCGCTGCGGGTGATTCGCGCCTGCAAGGAACTCGGCATCCGAACGCTCGCTGTTTATTCTGAAGCCGACGTGGACTCGTTGCACGTTCAGCTTGCAGACGAATCCATCTGCATCGGCGCGCCGCCCAGCACGGAAAGCTATCTCAAAATCGATCGAATCATGAGCGCAGCCGAGATTGGCGATGTCGATGCGATACATCCCGGCTACGGTTTTCTCGCCGAGAACCCGCACTTCGCAGAAGTCTGTGAAAGCTGCAATATCAAGTTCATCGGGCCTTCATCGCGGGCTATGCAGGCGATGGGCGATAAGAATGCAGCGCGGGGCGCCGCGCGAAAAGCCGGCGTGCCAGTCACGCCAGGAAGCGATGGAATTGTCGAGACAGAGGGCGACGCGATCAAAATCGCGAGGAAGATCGGTTATCCGGTAATGATAAAAGCGACGGCCGGCGGTGGCGGACGCGGAATGCGCGTTGCGCATAATGAACCGAGCCTGCAATCAGCCTTTCACAGTGCGCGTCACGAAGCCGAGAAAGCTTTCGGGAACGATCAGGTCTATATCGAGAAGCTCATCGTCAATCCGCATCACGTTGAATTTCAGATTGTCGCCGATAGTCATGGTCACATTGTCCATCTGGGCGATCGTGACTGTTCCATTCAGCGACGCAACCAGAAGATGATCGAGGAATGTCCGTCACCGCTGATGACGCCGGGACTTCGCAAGAAGATGGGACACGCTGCGGTGAAACTGGCCAAATCTGTCGGCTACGAAAACGCGGGCACAATCGAGTTCCTTGTCGACAAGGACCGCCATTTTTACTTCATGGAAATGAACACACGCATCCAGGTTGAACACACGATCACCGAAGAGGTTTACGGATGCGATTTGGTGAAAGAACAAATTCGTATTGCCGCAGGCGAGCCGCTTTCGGAACACGTCGCGCATGCAACGCCCCGACTCCACGCAATTGAATGCCGTATCAACGCGGAAGACCCGGCGAGGGATTTTCAGCCAACGCCGGGCCGAATCGACTTCTACTATGCGCCGGGCGGCCGCGGCGTTCGAATCGATTCGCATGTTTATACCGGTTACACCGTGCCATCTTATTACGATTCGTTGATCGCAAAAATCATCACGGTGGGCGCGACGCGGATCAATGCTATCGAGCGGATGCGGCGCGCTCTCGACGAGTATTACGTCACCGGCATCAAGACCACCGTGCCGTTTCACGCCGCTATCATGCGCAACGGCGAATTCCGCAGCGGAAATTACGATACCGGATTCATTGAGCGAGTGATGTCGTCGGGCAAACTCGATCTCAGATCGCGGCCGATTCGATTGCATGAGTAAATCAAGGCAGCGAAAGCTGCTTTTTGCCTCGCAATTGGGAGTTGCCTCTCAGTTGTGATCTCGACAGCCGTACGAGATTTGTCCGAGACTCCACGCCCATGAAGATAACAACATCATTAGTTCTCGCCGTACTTTACCTCGTCTGCGTCGGCCCTTTGGCAAAAGTTGAGGCGGTTAGCCCGCCGCCGGATGGCGATTATCCAGGCGGTAACACCGCAGAAGGTCGGGACGCCCTTTTTAGCCTCACGACCGGCAGTTACAATACTGCCCTTGGCTGGAATTCGCTTGCGAGTGACAGAGAAGGCAAGTTCAACGCGGCCGTTGGCGCTGGAACGCTGGTATTCAACGTCGCGGACAATAACACGGCCACTGGCGCCGGCGCGCTCTTAAACAACACCACCGGGAAAGAGACACGGCTAATGGAGCGTTCGCCCTCTTTAGCAACACGGACGGCGATTTCAACACGGCTATTGGCAATGGCGCGCTTCAGAATAACACCACTGGCAATACCAACACCGTCGTCGGGGACGCCGCGCTCTCGATCAACACCACCGGTGTCAACAATACAGCCATCGGTTCTGATGCGCTCCAGGGCAATCTCACTGGCAACGGCAATGTCGCCTTGGGTGCAGGGGCGGGAATCCTTATTACTCAAGGCAATAACAATATCGATATTGGCAACTTGGTAGGCGTCACTGGCGACTCGGCTGCGATCCGCATCGGTAATGTCCAGACAAAGACTTTTATCGCCGGTATCAGCGGCGTACCAGTTACAGGAACAGCAGTTGTGGTCGATGGCAGCGGTCAACTTGGAGTAGCACCCTGTTCCAAGCGTTTCAAGGAGGAGATTAAACCGATGGATAGCGAGAGTGAAACGATCCTCGCGCTCAAACCAGTCACGTTCCATTACAAAAAAGAGATCGACCCGAAGAGCGCTGCGCAGTTCGGTCTCGTTGCCGAGGAAGTTGAAAAAGTGAACCCAGA
>Ga0209234_1000030_pt1 | contig 33802 bp, 29 predicted proteins | sample GraSoi013_1_20cm_2_FD_185816 | JGI IMG/M metagenome (GOLD analysis project Ga0209234, IMG submission 185816) | Grasslands soil microbial communities from the Angelo Coastal Reserve, California, USA - Sample 08_20_2013_1_20cm (SPAdes) (version 2) | ecosystem: Environmental > Terrestrial > Soil >... | reverse complement strand
AGTGAAGTGCGATGTGTAGCTCTCTCTGGATGTCTGCTACGAGTGTGGGTGGGCATTCCACTTGTAAGGCGATTTCATCCATAGTACCTTCTCTTCTCTTAGAAGCCGCAATTCTTGCCGGATCACCCGCCAGCAGCCAGGCACCAACCGCCCCTTTTATCCATACTCCGGTACCACAGCAAGCCACGCTCAGAGAGACAGCAGTCGTCGTCTGTTCTGTGCTCATATTTTGCCTGGTAGTGGGAGCTAATCTCTCTCTTGCGTTCTATAGCGCCTTTTTTGCATCAGTAACCATCACTCTCACCCCACAACGGCAGAGCTACAACACGACGCTTCTGCTGCAACTGGTAACAGGAATGCCAACATCCTTGACTCAGGTGCAATCCAGGCGTTTAGCCCCGCTTACCATCACTCAGCGTACAACCGCCCAGGCAACAGGCAGCTATCACCAAGACCCGACATACGCAATTGGCTATGTCACGTTTTATAACGGCCAGTTTAGCCCGATCACCATACCAGCAGGCACACAACTCAGCACCCAGGAGGGGAAAGCTGTTGTGACTACCCAAACCGCGACCGTACCAGGCATTGATCAGTCAGCAAACCCGCCCGCACTTGGAGAGGCAACCATACCCGCTCGTGCTGTAACAATGGGAGCAGGGGGGAATATAGACGCATACTCAATAAGTGGGCCATGTTGTGCATCAAGTGTGCTTGTCAAAAATGTCCAGACATTTACGGGAGGGCAAGACGAGGAAAACTATGCCATTGTCAGGCAGCGTGATATTGGTAGCCAGATTACCCCTCTACGTCAGACAATCGCGCAGAGTATGACAACAACATTGAGGAGCCAGGTAAAGCCAGGAGAGACTCTGGTACCATCTGTATGCAGCCCCACATTTACCCCAGATCATAAAGCTGGTGATGCAGCACAAGCGTCACTATTACCGCAAGTGAAACCTGTAGCGGGCTCGTCTCTAATCAGGCTACGGTGTATACCTACGTCCATCGTCATGCGCCAGCACACTACATACTCTCAACAGTACCCAAGACGCATATCCTGACAACGATGCTGACACCTACCCCGGCAATCACCGTGGCAGTGAAGGGCACATTTGTCTTTCAGTTCAGCAGGGGAGAGCTAGAGCGCATGAAACTGCGTATTGCAGGTTTTGGGAAGCGGCAGGCTCCCAGGAACTTCACTCCTTCCCCGGAGTTGCAGCAGCGACGATTGACGGTATCTCGACAAAAAGCAGCGTACCAACTGATTCGGCCAGAGTGAGCATTCGTGTTCTGGTCCCAAACCCGTAGAAAGGGCGGTCCATGCCCTGCATGGCAATTCTAAAGTCCACATAGGTATAAATACTTCGGTATAAATACTTCTTGAAAAAATGCCTACAAGCGAGCACAATTCAAGTAACAACGGTGTGAGCTGGCGTTCGACCGCCAATGATGCAAGGGGAGCAATCATGAACGAAAAGAAGATAATCGCAGCAAAAGGTATCGCTGGTGCCATAAACGAGCCTGTATGGACCATCTGGAAAATAGTGCAGGTTTTTGAAGATGCAAGCTTACAGGACATGTCCATTGAGACAGCTCTAGAGCGCTTTCACGAGGTAGTACAAAAGTGCCAAGACATAGAGCGCGTGCTCAGTGAGCAGCTTCCTGCGCTAGAGAAGCTCGCGTATAAGCAGGAATAGAAGCATAGGAGTGCACACCAATGGGGCTGGATGCTCAAGGTCAGGGGAAGCAACCCCGTGACCTTTTGTCATAGAGAAATGCCCACCGCGGTTGCAACCGTGGTGGGCAGGCCATGCGTGTATCGAGTAGCCCCTAATGGCTTATGTGTGTACTGTGTGTAAGGGGACCATCGCTGCCATGTGAGAAGGAGGGCACAGTGAGCGTCCAGATGCTTCTCGTTTTTGCTGTCATCGTCGTCTTTGTTGTGCTCTTTGTCCTGGCGTGGGCGTTGGCAGCAGCGAATCGGTGCTCAGAAGAGCGAGACGACTTCACTGACCACGACCAAGATTACTAGAGTTACTCGAAAAGCGTAGATTCGTCATCAAATGTGGAACCACAAATACATTTTTGATGGAAGAGGCATGGAAGATGCAACCTCCGCAGAACAGTTACCCATCTCCGTCTTTCGGTAATCCACAACAGCCTAATAATAATCAGCAACCAATGCCGCCACAACCACCACCACAAAAACCTCTTTTTTTCTCACGTAAGGTAGGGCGTATGCCCCTTTGGTTGCTGGTCTTACTCTTCGTCTTCTTCATGTGTTCCTGTGGAAGCACACAGCAGGCATCATCCTCACCGACTCAGGCACCGACACAGGTGCAACCGACGAACGCGCCTGCCACACCAACTACCGTCCCAACGAAGCAGACAGGTCTTGCTGTGACACACGGCACGCCACATCTCGGCGGGCCACTCTCAGATTTTATTGGAGCATTCGGGCAGCCGAATAGCCACGGCACGCCTGGCGCGAGTTACCATTTCCTGACAGTGAGTAGTGTCGACAGCATCATTGTCGGTACAACGTTTGGCATCGCTAACGTTGACGATGTTGAAGTGAACGCGACAAATGGGAATGCGCAAACAAGTGCTGTGGGTTGGATCCCCCAGCGATTGGGCTGCCCATTGATGTCCACCCACAGAAGGGTTGCCGCAGGGGGATATAACGCAGTCGTTTTTGTAGCTCACGAGCTACCACATAGGAGGTATCTGGCTGTTGCGGTGGCGGGAATTGCGATTGATTGTCGTCGTTTGGTGGATAATTCATATCCATAATCCTCCACTATAATATGAAATGACTCCTTTAACTGACTTACAAATTCCAAGGCTACCATAACTTTTTTCATGCATCCAGGTGTCTTTGATGCTGGTTGAGTGAGGCTACACATAGAATGTGAAAGACACACGAATCCTGAGCATTGCAAGCACGAAAAGCGAATTCGCCAACAATATCTTAGTGCAGTTCTACCATGTGAGGTTGCTGCCGAATAATGGATGGATTTCCTGGTCGGTAACAAGCTCTTGTTTGGCCGTAAAAGGTAGAAGAGCCAGGTCTGCTATCCTCTTCAAGGAGAGGTGTTCTGTTCCTGCTAGCTTTTGCAGGTAGAAGGGATTGGTCGGCAGCATGTGTACCAATCCCTGGCGGAGTCGTGCCAGTTGATGCGCTTCGATTAGCGTGCGGGAGGCTGTTTCCAGGTATGTCATCGGGCACCAGTTCCTTTCAGGAGGAGAGAATAAAAGAAAAAGCGAAACAGCTAATTGAGAGCCTTGTGCATGTAGTAGAAGGCCCAGCATTTACCGTTTCGCTTGACCGATGAAAGAATTGCTAGCGCTGTGTCGGGAAAAGAGAGGGAACTTTCATTGCGAGCATCATGTCGCCAACTATTTTGAGCTTGCCGGTCATATAGGCGTTCATGGCATCTAGTTTACCTTCGGTAATGGCCAGCCAGTCTTTATCACTGACAGTGAAAGTGATATCGGGCTTTTCGACACCGCCTGGAATAATCTTGCCCTCACCGTTGTTGATCTGCAAGGCCCATACACCAGCTTCTTCACCCGTAATATTCCATTGGAGTGTTTTGTTCATCCCTGCTGCTGCCGCAGAATTAAGTACGGTTGGCATTGCTTCAAAGCTCTCGGCAACTGTCATCGTTGATTTCTCCTAAATCTTTCATTTAGATACAGGAAAAGCTCCTGCTAGCACTGGTATAGTATAGCACACGGCTGTAGAGGGGGTAAACCACTTTGCTACAGGTCATCGAGGGAGAGATAGCCTCTAAAGCTCCGGAGTGCTAGGCCAGAGGTGGTACTGGATCTTCAGGGCGATGATGCGTGTCACCGACTCGTTGATACTCGCCATCGAGAGTCCGCCGGCGGCAATGGCCTGCTTGAGAGCCGCGACAGAAGAGCTCAGTTCGGAGGAATCGCGCACACCCAGGATCATGTCGTTGCCTGCCTCAATCGCGAGCACCACGGCCTGGGTCAGGTTCCACTTATTCGCAATGCCCAGCATGTAGAGCGCGTCAGTGAGAACTACACCGTTATAGCCAAGCTGATGACGCAGGATATCGGTAACGAAGGGATGCGAGAGTTCCGCGGGCATATTCGGGTCAACCGCCGGCATCAGTACGTCGGTCGTCATAATCATGCCTGGATTCTCCAATTTGTTCTGAGTATGCGCAAAGTATTTGTATGGCGCCAGTTCAGTCGAGTAGAGCTGGTCCAGCGAGCGCTGGACCACCGGCAGTTCTGAGTGGGCATCTGTGGTGGCGGCACCAAGGCCGGGGAAGTGTTTGAGGCAGCCAATCTCTCCGTCTCCCTGGATGGCACGCAGATATGTCCCGCCCCATTGGATCACCGATTGTGGAGTGTAACCCCAGGTACGCATATACTGGTCTGGCCCCATCACTACCGGCACATCCACATCTGGTGCGAGATCCGTGTTGATTCCCAGCGCTTGCAAGTCGTGAGAGATGCTGTGTCCCAGCTTTGCTGCGTTCTCTATTTTTCCTGTCTGATATGTTTCCAGTGCCCCTGGGCGATGCCCATAAATATTCATAATGCGCTCAACGAAGCCCCCTTCCTCGTCGGTGGAGATCAGCAGCGGCATCCAGGCCTTCTTCTGCATATGCGTAATATCGTTTTTCGTTTGATTAAAGGTTTGCATCTGGGCGCCATACATAATTACGCCGCCCGCATATTGATCGTGGATCATCGTTTCCAGGTCGTTTGAGTAGGTGTAGCCCCAATACTGTACCATGAAGAGCTGGCCAAGTTTCTGATCAAGGGTCATACGCGAGAGATACATTTTGGCCAGGGTCTTATAGTTTATGTAGGTCGAGAGCTGGTGCAGTTTATTCACCTGATCCGGATTGAGAGGCTTCTGGATGAAAGGGCCTGTCATTTCGAATATCTGCGGCGCAGGGGCCGCTAAACCCGTCACCATTTGCCGGATATCGCCTCCGAGGGTTGCGACCAGGAAGGCGAGTAGGAGCAGGACCAGCGCTTTCGTCCATCCAGGGGCTTTGTGTCTCGCGGGACGCTCAGGCAACTGCTCCTGCCCATGGACTGGATTGCCAAATGGCTGCTGTAGAGGCAATGACAACTGCGACTGTTCTGTAGGGATCGACATAAAGACTCCTGTTTACCTGTAGCTTCTCATCTCATATTAATCCCGCGGCAGCGTAGCAGGCATGAGGTGATATTGCATCTTCAAAGCAATGATGCGAGCCGCCGCCTCGTTTACGCGCTGCATAGAGAGCCGGCCATCGTTGAGTGCCTGTTTGAGTGCCTCGATCACGGCCGCTGTGCGGGCGCTGCCCATCGGACTCAAGATCATGTCGTTCCCGGCCTGGATTGCCAGCACTGCTGCTTCGGGCTCACTCCACCGCGCGGAAATGCCACCCATGTAGAGGGCATCGGTGAGAACCACGCCATCGTAGCCAAACTCATTACGCAGGATGTCTGTCATGAATTTGTGCGAGAGTTCCGCTGGCATATTCGGGTCGATGGCGGGCATCAGCACGTCGGTAGACATGATCATACCAGGCCGCATGAGCGGATTGGGCGAGTTTATGAAAGTCTTATATGGCGCGAGTTCGGTCGCGTAGATCTGGTCTCGGGAACGGCCATCGGTTGGCAGAATATCGTGTGCATCGTATGGTGTATCGCCAAGGCCGCCGGGATAGTGTTTCATGCAGGCAATCAGCCCATGGCTCTGCATGGCTTCGATATTGGGACCAGCATATTTGATCACCGAATCGGCCGTGGTGCCAAAGGTGCGATCGGCGGTGTCGAAGCCGGGGACAATCATTACGTCCACGTCAGGAGCCAGGTCGGTATTGAGACCGAGTGTGAGCAGGTCCTGGGCCATTTTCATTCCCTGCTGGCGGTCAAAATTCAGGTTCCCCGACTGGTAGATCTCCCAGGGACCGGGCCGCGATCCATAGATATGCTCCAGGCGATTGACGTACGCGCCGCCCTCTTCATCGACCGAGATCAAAAGGGGGATCTTCGCACGGTGCTGGGCCTGGCCGGTTGTCGCCCTCGCCTGATCGGCGGTCTGCAGGTGAGATTCATACATAATCATCCCGCCAACATGCAACTGGGTAATCATATAGTCGAGGTCATCAGAATAGGCGTTCTGCTCGCTCTCGGTCATAATCAGTTGGCCAAGTTTCTCGGCCAGCGACATACGCGTGACATAGAGGAAGGCGAGCTGCTTGTAGGTCATACGATCACCCAGATTCATGAGAGCATTCACCTGAGATGCGTTATAGGGCGGTTTGATAAAGGAGCCTAATGGTCCTGCGGGCACTGTAAGCCGCTTGCCGGAGGCAAGCGGGCCGGTTGAGCCCAAATGTATTAACAGGCTGGTCAGGACCACGATCGCGGCTAGAGCGACCAGAGCTAGCGAGAGGTAGAGGCAGATCCCGCGTCGTCTCGGTCGCGACCCATGAAGCGCAGTGCCCCACTCAGACTCCCCCTTGTCTTTCGGTGGCATGACTATTTGGGATCGTTCTGCATCTTTCGGCATAAAACTTTCCTGATAATTATATGTTTTTTTGTTACTATAACAAAATCATTGATCTTATGGCAAGCGAGCGCAATAAATTATGGACCAGTATAGCAGAATAAACTGCGAAGTAACATAGCTCTTCCCCAAGAGCTCAGGGCTGTTGCAAGGACTCCGATAACCGACATCAGTGGCAACGAAATGGGAAGGAGCGTGGGCACATCACACTCCCAGGAGGCGGTCGCCTCCTGGGTCCATGCTTCTCCCTGATCTTGCAACAGCCCTACCCAAAAGCTACCTGTTATCACCGCCTGTGGGGTTTAGCCCAAGCGAAAGGAATTGGATGATTCAAGATTCCTCTTTAGCAGGCTGTGGTCCAGAAGCCCCTGAGGATTCACTTGGGGCCGGATTATGCCAGCCTCCATAAGGTTCAACCAGCTTGTCCGCCTCCGGTGGACCCCAGGTATCGGGCGCGTACTCATAGAGAGGAGTGACGTTCCCCAGGATGGGATCCACTATCTTCCACTCCGCCTCGACGGAGTCCTCACGTACAAAGAGCGTTTCCTCACCCTTCATGGCTGCTGCGAGGAGCCGCTCATATGGCGGCATCTCGTCGGGAGCCTGGTGGACTGCGACAAGCTCGACTTCTTCACCCCTCATGGCCTCTCCCGCAATTTTAGCCCGGGCACCAAGCGAGATCTTGACGATGGGACTGATACGGAAGCGGTAATAATTACACTGAGGAGGCTGAACTTCCCCAAATACGGCCTGGGGCGGACGTTTAAGTGTAACCTCTATCTCCGTGGCAGTCACGGGCAAGCGCTTGCCAGCTCGGATGAAGAACGGCACGTCAGCCCAACGCCAGGAGTCGATAGAGAGTTTCACCGCAGCAAACGTCTCGACCTGCGAATCGGGAGCGACACCATCCTCCTGGCGGTAGCTCTGGTATTGCCCCCGCACGACATCCGAAGGATCAAGTGGCCGCACTGCCTTGAGGATTCGGGCCTTCTCGTCGCGAATGGAATCAGAATCTTCAGTCGTAGGGGCATCCATCGTGAGAATAGAGACTAACTGCAGCATATGGTTTTGTACGACATCGCGGGTTGCCCCGGTCTCTTCATAGAATTTTCCCCGGCCGGACACGCCGAATTTCTCAGCCATAGTGATCTGCACGCTCTCGACGTAGTTCCGGTTCCAGATGGGTTCGAGAAACGAGTTGGCAAAGCGGAAGTAGAGAATGTTCTGGACCGGCTCTTTGCCAAGGTAATGGTCGATGCGGAAGATGGCCGGCTCGGGAAAAACGGAGTGCAGGATCTGATTCAGGGACTGGGCAGAGGCAAGGTCACGTCCGAAAGGCTTCTCGACGATTACACGAGCATTTTTAGCAATGCCTGTTTTTCCCAGTCCCTCCACTACGGGGCCAAACATACTAGGCGGGATTGCCAGGTAGTACAAGGGGTGCTGCGCGGAACCGAGCACTTGACGCAGTTTTGTATAGGTTGTCTCATCGTTATAGCTACCGGAGACGTACTGAAGCAGTGAGCATAGCTTCGCGAACGCCTTCTCGTCCACGCCCCCGTGCTCCTCAAGGCTGGCACGGACATGAGCTTGCAACTGTTCAATGCTCCAGGGTCTCCCTGCGACTCCGATGACGGGCATGTCGAGGTGCCCGTGCCGGATCATCGACTGCAAGGCCGGGAAGACCTGTTTATACGCAAGGTCGCCCGTAACTCCAAAGAAGACGAGCGTGTCTGAATAGGTATCTGTCATGATGCACCTTCTGACTTAGGATTCTCCACTTCCAGGTGGCCGCCAAACTCGAACCGCATTGCGGATAACAACCTGTTGGCGAAATCGGCCTCCCCACGTGAGCTGAAGCGTTCGTAGAGCGCTGAACTCAGCACAAGGGCTGGAACGGACTCATCGATGGATGCGGCAATGGTCCAGCGCCCCTCCCCAGAATCCGATACCCGGCCCGAGAATTTGTCGAGGTTGGGGCTCTTGAGGAGCGCACTGGCCGTCAGATCCAGCAGCCACGAGCCGATCACGCTGCCGCGCCGCCAGACTTCAGCCACATCGGGAAGGTTGAAATCGTACTGGTAGTATTCTGGATGCTCTAGCGGGGATGTCTCGGCGTCGATCAGTTGCTGATTCTTGCCGACATTAGCATGACGGATAATATTCAATCCCTCGGCGTAAGCGGCCATGACGCCATACTCGATGCCGTTGTGGACCATTTTGACGAAGTGGCCTGCACCGTTTGGTCCACAGTGGAGGTAGCCTTGCTCGGCAGTTCCCCCCATGTTCTCCCGGCCGGGAGTGCGGGTTGCTGCATCGATGCCGGGGGCCAGGGTAGTGAAGATCGGGTCGAGATGCTTGACGACCTCGTCCTCTCCACCGATCATCAGGCAGTAGCCGCGCTCAAGTCCCCAAACGCCGCCACTCGTGCCAACGTCAACGTAGTGGATGTCTTGGGTTTTGAGCTCGGCTGCGCGCCGGATATCGTCGTGATAGTATGAGTTGCCGCCATCGATGACGATATCGCCGGGAGCGAGGTGCGGGACAATGTTACCCAACGTCGCATCCACTGAGGCCGCGGGTACCATGAGCCAGATAGCGCGAGGCGTGGAAAGCTTGTTGACGAGATCTTCCAACGACGTTGCTCCGTGCGTGATGGCTCCCTCTTTCTGGAGTTCCTGCACTTTTTCCGCGTGGCGGACATAACCGACGACAGTATGACCAGAACGTAATAATCGTTGTGCCATGTTGGCGCCCATGCGCCCAAGTCCGACCAATCCGAGTTCCATAGTCTGTTCCTTTCTCTATACCTCCATTCGGTGGTTAGTACAGTGATCGAATTGTTTTCTATGCCTACTATATCATAGTACACGACTCAAACGCCTTCGAGTGTTCAACAAGGGGAACTTTTTTGCAAGGGATTGCAATGACGGGTCTGAAAGGCTAAAATGGGGTAGGCGCGGCTGAATAAGGAATGAGACAGCTGAGGATGACAAGATGAACATGGACCCTTCTGCGAACAATCAGGCGCATGCTCACCCTGATGGGGAGGATCACACCGGTCGACAAGCTGACACAGAGGTACAGAGTCGTCCGGCGACTGTCCTACCACCTCCGAGCGATCTTGTGGCTGAGCCGGGAGCTGGCCAGGTCACGATGCGCTGGCAACCGGTGGTCGGGGCGATGGGCTACTTCGTTCATCGCAGCGAATCTGCTCATGGCCCATTCGTACGCCTTGATCATGGTGGGATGGGTGATATGCTTGCCGTGCCGGGACCATTGTTCGCCGATACGACAGGCATACCCGGCAAACGGTACTGGTACGCAATCGCCTCGATCTTTGATGTGAATGTCCCCCCGGGTGAGCTTTCGGCGCCTGTTGAAGCGAGCCCAGGAGTGGAGAACGCGCACCCGCTGACTCTGCGCGTCCAGGCAAGGACAGCGGCAGGGCAGCTCGACCCTGTCTGGCATATGCTCGGCTCTGAGCACCTCTCGCAGCTGTTCTACGGCGAGGGACCTGGCGGCAGCCAGATTGGCGCCCAGTTCCAGGAGGCCCTGAGCCTGGCGCGAAGGGAACTTGGCGCCACACACATACGTGCCCATGCCATTCTGGACGATGAGCAGGGGGTGTACAGGGAAGTTGCAGGGGAGGCCAGCTACGATTTTACGGCCATTGATCGCATATACGACCGCCTGCTGGACCTGGGTCTTCGCCCCATTGTAGAGGTGTCTTTTATGCCGCGTGATCTTGCGTCCAATCCCGAGGCGACGGTTTTCACGTACCGTGGGATCACCTCACCGCCACGCGACTGGCAGCGCTGGGGCGAGCTGAATCACCAGCTCGCTGCGCACCTGGTGGAGCACTATGGCATCGAAGAGGTCAGCCAGTGGGGCTTCGAGATCTGGAACGAACCCAACCTGGTAGGGTTCGGGCCCAACTTCCCAGGGTTCTGGACAGGCACCCAGGTGGATTATTTCCGACTGTACGACCAGGCTGCCCGAGCCATCAAGTCCGTTGACGAGCGACTGCTAGTGGGGGGACCGGCTACGGCAGCGGTGGGATGGATGGCCGACTTTCTCGACTTCGTGCGTCGAGAGCGTGCGCCGCTGGACTTTCTCTCGACCCATTCCTATAACAATCTGCCGTTAGACTTGCATCAGACGCTCAAGAGCTACGGCTTTGAAGGGGTAAGAATCTGGTGGACGGAATGGGGTGTGTCACCGACGCATTTCGGCCTCGTCAACGACTCGGCATTTGGCGCCCCATTTATCCTTCATGGCATGAAGAGCGTACAAGGACGCGACGACGCTCTTGCTTATTGGGTGATCAGCGATCACTTCGAAGAACTGGGCCGGGCTTCACAGCTTTTCCACGGGGGGTTCGGCTTGCTCACGATTGGAAACCTGCACAAGCCCCGCTACTGGGCCATCGCTCTTGCGGAGGGCCTGGGGACAGACCTCGTCCAATGTGAACTGCGGGGCGATGGCGCCAGGTCACTGGTAGACGCCTGGGCAACTCGCAAGCCCGATGGTACGATAGATATCCTGGCGTGGAACGGCACCCTCGATCAATCGAAGAGCCAGGGCGACCCGCTGCTGGATCGTCACCTCGAGGTGCGCATCGAACAACTAACGGAGCGGGCATACCAGTGTTCACTGGCACGTGTCGATGCCGTTCACTCGAACATCGCGAACCACTGGAAGTCGGAGGACGCCTGGCCTACAGCAGAACAATGGGCGAAGCTGCATGCTGCCGACATGCTGGATGAACATCCATTACCGGATATAGTTCCGCATAATGGCATCGCTCACGTTGATTTCGACCTGCCGATGCCAGGAGTCGTCCGGTTACGGCTCACCCCCAAATAGGCCTGGTACCGAGATCAAGCCGATAATTGTGATGACCTGGGAGAACCAGATCCTGGCCCACCGCGATCACTCCATCCATGGGGGATTCCTCTCTTGTTTCTTTCACTCCTCCATGTTATCGTTTTAAGAACGATGAATTTCATGAAAGAAATGGGGTCAAAGTATGGAGGAAGAGCAGATTTTGCGCAAGGTGAAGATAGAAGGTGGTAATCTACGCTTTAGCTCAGCCCACTTTATCACCTATGGCGGGAAATGCGAACGCCTGCACGGCCACAATTATGGCGTGCTGGTTGAAATAGAGGGGACGCTCAACGAAGATAACCTTGTTTTTGATTTCACGGTGCTAAAACGGCTTACAAGGGAGATTTGTCAGAAGCTCAATCATCGTTTCCTGCTGCCATTGCATAATCCCCACCTGCAACTCGCTGCCACTCCTGAAGCGTGGGAGATTCAGTTTCAGGATAAACGCTATGTCTTTCCTCGCGGTGACATTGTCGAATTGCCCATCGATAACTCCACAGCAGAACGCATTGCCGAGTATATCTGTAGTGAACTCATGGTCATGCTTGGGCAGTACAATATCTCGCATCTCCACACGATTATGGTTGGCGTTGAGGAGGCGCCAACTCAGATGGCCTATTACCGCAGACCACTGCACAGCGAGGAGTGAGCCCGCCTGATGGGTTTAGAACAGGTAAACCGTGCTGGAGCTCCAGGTGATATAGCAGAAGCGGTATGATACCTGGCAGCCCCAGAGTTGTCATTTATCAGTATTCTCAGCTTTACTCTGTTACTATACTGCGACCAATAGCCTGAGTTACGGCCTGAACCTGTGGCATCAAACTTTGAAACTGATCGATGGTCAGGGATTGGGCACCGTCCTTCAGCGCTTCATCGGGGTTAGGGTGTACTTCTATCAATAGCCCATCGGTACCTGCAGCCAGCGCAGCCAGCGACATAGGTGCAACGAGATCGCGTCGTCCCGTACCCTGGCTGGGATCGGAGATGATCGGCAGATGTGAGAGGCGCTTGATCAGCGGTATGGCGCTGATATCCATCGTATTGCGGGTTACCTTCTCAAAGGTGCGAATGCCGCGCTCGCAGAGGATCACGTTGCGGTTGCCTTGCGCGAGAATGTACTCTGCTGCTAACAACCACTCCTCAATGGTGGCGGACATACCGCGCTTGAGCACCACGGGTTTGTTTGTGCGACCTACTTCGTCAAGGAGCATATAATTTTGCATGTTGCGCGTGCCGATTTGCAGGATATCGGCATATTCACAGACCATCGGTACATCTGTGGGTGTCATTACTTCAGTAATGACGGCCATGCCAAACTCTGAGCGGGCATTGGCGAGCAGTTTCAACCCCTCCTCACCCATACCGCGGAAGCCATAAGGCGAGGTTGAGGGTTTGAAGGCTCCCCCACGCAGGATGACGGCTCCTTCTTTGCGGACAGCCTCCGCCGTGGTCATCAACTGCTTTTCGCTTTCGACAGTACACGGTCCGGCCATTATCACAACTTCGGAGCCGCCAATTTGCACGCTACCCAGGGAGACACACGGCACGGGAATACTTACACGAGTATCCTCAGGGTGAAACTCACGACTGGCTAGTTTGTAAGGTTTGGAAACGCGCAGCACAGAATCGACGCAGGGGAGACATTCCAGAGACTCGCCAAGGGTGGGATTGATGCCACCAATACTCCCGGGTGTGCCAGAAGGGCCAACAGCGCCAAGGACACCGATGATGGTGCGTTCTACACCTCGCGAAGGGTGTCCACTTAAACCGTGGTTCTCGAGGAAGGTTAATACATTGTCGATGTCTTTGTCATCGCAATGCGCTTTCATAACGACAATCATGATCAAAACTCCTTTAATAAATGTGTCAAAATGGATTATTGCTGCTTCGTCATTGCCAGCGCCTCGGCCTATCTTGACACCATTGTCATGACTGCCTGCTTACTGTAGATGCTCTTGCTTAGCTTTGCTGTCTGCAACGAGTATCTCGTGTTCATTGCTCAAAACCCGGCCGCAGATTGACTGCACGCCGAAGATAAATATGCTGTAATTCCGCCGCGCTACGTGTAGTATTGACATGAACTAAGATACGAATGCACTTCTCCAAGCTGTGAGGAACAGGTATCTCGCGGGCACACATCAACGCTACATTATTCCAGCCAAGCTTACGTGCGGCCAATGCTGGAAATTCTGCGTCCAGGTCTTCTGTGACGGTGAAGAGAGCGCTGGCCACATCTTCCGCGCGCAGGTCATTGTTCTGGATGAGCAATTCTAATAGCTCCGTCGTAGCCGCCAGTATTTCTTCTCGTACATTTCGTTCGACAGTCGTTGCTCCTCTGATACCCCGACAGTACATGGATCGACTCACCCCTTTTGTAGTTCTATCTACCCGCTCTACAGGTATATACGTGAGATATTTACGTATATCGACCAGAGTTGATATGTTGTCTATTGTAAGGGATGAAAGCAAGAGGAAGAAAGCATTGAGATGCCATTCCCGGTGCAGGTCTTTTTTCCGCTATTTCCGTTATCTCTTACGAAGGCTTTCGATATATTTTTTCACTGCTTCGACCTGTTGACTCTCCGGGTGCTGATCGATGAGATTGACCAGGGCGCTGCCCACAACTGCTCCTTCGACGTAGTTTGTAACCTCAGCAATGTGCTCGGGCGTAGAGAGCCCGAAGCCAACGACCAGCGGTAGGTTATGGTCTTTCGTATAGCCACGGACCCTGGTGATAAAACTACGTAGATGTGTTGATATAGCCGACCGTGAACCAGTGACACCCGTGAGCGAAACACAGTAGAGAAATCCACCAGGGGTATTTGCAGCGGCTTTGACGATCCGGGCAATACGGTCATCGCTGGTGGTAGGAGGTACGAGGAAGATCAGCGCAAGTCCATGCTGGTTTGCGGCCTGTTGCAACGGCAGCGCCTCTTCGGTAGGGAGGTCAGGAATAATGAAGCCACAGACGCCGCTGGCCGCAGCTTCCTGGCAGAAACGCTCAAGGCCGTACGCCAGGATAGGATTATAATAGCCCATTAAGAGCAACGGGACAGCGCATTGTGACGCGACCCGGCGAGCGACCTCCAGGCAACCATTAACAGTCATCCCGCGTTCAAGTGCAACATGTCCTGCGTGTTGGATCGTTGCGCCATCAGCGAGGGGATCGCTAAATGGCATGCCCAGCTCAATGATATCGGCTCCGCCTGTGGCTGCCGCCAGTACAAGCTCTATGCTTTGTGCTGCCGATGGATAACCGCACATAAAGTAGGGAATGAGTATGCCTCGCTCTTCATTCTGTGCACGCTCGAAGGCGTGCGTTATCCTGGTTGCTGGTAATATAGTGGCATGGTGTCTGCGTTGTACGCTGTTCTTGTTCGTCGTTTGCATCATTCATTCCTTTCTTACAGCGTCACATTCAATGCCTGTGCCACGGTAAGCATATCTTTGTCACCACGTCCTGACAGGTTCACAATGATCAGAGACCCCTCGGGAATCTCCCTACGATTCCCCATTTCCAGCAGGTATCCCAGGGCGTGTGCTGGTTCCAACGCCGGGATGATGCCTTCACTCTGGCTCAATGCTTGTAATCCGCGCAGTGCAGTTGCATCGTTGGCTGAAACGTAGGTTGCGCGGCCCGTCTCTTTCATATAGCTATGCTCAGGCCCTACACTGGGATAATCGAGCCCGGCTGAAATGCTGTGTGTATCCAGTACCTGCCCATCGCCATTTTGCAGGAGATAACTCATTGCTCCATGAAGTATCCCTGGTCTACCTGCTACTAATGTTGCCGCATGCTGCCCCGCTTCCAGACTGGTCCCTCCAGCTTCCACCCCTAGCAGTTGAACATCTAATACGCCAGCGAAGGGATAGAATATACCAATAGCATTACTGCCGCCACCTACACAAGCAACGACCATATCAGGCATGCGTCCCTCATGTGCGAGAACCTGTTTGCGTGCCTCTTCGCCAATAATGGCCTGGAAGTTCCGCACGATACGCGGGTAGGGGTGCGGCCCAACCGCTGACCCGATAAGGTAGAAGGTTGTCTCAACATTGGTGACCCAGTCACGAATTGCCTCATTAATGGCATCTTTCAATGTACGACTGCCGCTGCCGACCGAGCGAACCTCAGCTCCGAGTAACTTCATGCGGAACACGTTGAGCGATTGGCGTTGAATATCGATCTCGCCCATATAGACAATACATTCAAGTCCGAGCATGGCGCAGACGGTAGCGGTCGCAACGCCGTGTTGACCAGCGCCAGTTTCGGCAATGATACGTTTCTTGCCCATACGCTTGGCCAGCAAACCCTGACCCAGCGCGTTGTTAATTTTGTGAGCACCTGTGTGTGCCAGGTCTTCGCGTTTGAGGTACACTTTGATGTTGGGTGCGACCATTTGCGAGAAGCGCGGCACATAATGGAGCGCTGTTGGGCGCCCGACAAAAGTGGAAAGCTGTGCTTGTAGCTCGAGTTGGAAGCCAGGGTCGTTAGATGCATCGAGATACGCCGCTTCTAACTCTGAGAGGGCCGCCGTCAAGCTTTCGGGAACAAACTTCCCTCCGAAGGGGCCAAAACGGCCACGCTCGTCGGGGTAGAGGTTATGCTGATATGTCCCTGCTTCTTTTGTGTGATATGTTTGCAAAGTTCTATTGCCTTTCAGTTTATGGATTTACGGTGGAGAAAATACAAGAAATAAAAAGTTGTGGCTACGCATCTCAATGTATCGCGGCACTCATGCGCACGTTCTTAATGAATGCCTGTATCTTTGCCACATCTTTGGTTTTGTTGGTCTCTACCCCGCTGCTGACGTCGACACCCCATGGTCGAACGCGGGAAATTGCCTCCGCCACATTCTCTGGTGCCAGGCCCCCGGCCAGTATGATAGGGCTATCCTGTGCCACGAGGCGTGCAAGATTCCAATTGTGTGTCGCGCCTGTTCCACCCCAGGCGCTAGAAGGTGTATCGAGCAGAATGCGCCACGCAGCCTTTTGATAGGCTTTGACCAGGCCGTAGTCCTTATTATCAGCGAGTTGAAGCGCCTTGATGACGGGGCGCTTGATGAACTGGCAGAAGTCTGGTGGTTCATTGCCATGCAACTGTACAAAGTGTAGCCCGACCTGTTCAACAACCTCGTTGATAAAGTCAGCTTCCTTATTGACGAAGACACCAACAAGATCAGGTGCAGCCTGTTCATCTCCAGGTGAAGAGGAGAAACGCGTGTCTTCTAGCAGCATTTTTACCTGTGCTGGCTTTATGTATCGATGACTCGGCTCGTAAAACATGAGACCGAGCATATCTGCGCCAGCTTCTATCGCAGCATTCAGGTGTACCTGTGTGCGTAAGCCACATATTTTGACCTGGGCACTTTGGTTTGCTCCTTCCAATAATGAGCGCATCTGTCCCGGTATATCCTGAGATTTTACCAGCGACTCGCCTACCAGCATTGCATGGACGTCATAGCGAGCTAGCCGACGGGCGTCTGCTGCGGAATGGATACCGCTTTCAGCAACAACTACACGGTCTGCCGGGATGGTGGAGCGTAGTTCTCGCATGAGATAGGGGTTCATGCGAAAGGTCACGAGGTCGCGGCTGTTCACCCCAATGATTTGAGCACCGGCTGCCACAGCCCGCTGTGCCTCCTCGGCGCTATGCACTTCTACCAGGCAATGCATACCTTGATCATGGGCAACGTGAAGCAGGCGCTTGAGTTGTTCATCGTTGAGGATAGCGCAGATGAGCAGTATGGCATCCGCACCCCATGCTCGTGCCTCGTAGACCTGGTATTCATCTACAATGAAATCTTTTCGCAGCACAGGAATGCTCACCACTTCTTTAATTGCCCTCAAGTGCTGCAATGAGCCAAGAAAGAAGTGAGGTTCAGTTAGAACAGAGATGGCAGTAGCACCATGCATTGCATAGATACGTGCGAGAGCCACCGGGTCGAAGTGTGGCGCTAGCAACCCTTTGGAGGGTGATGCCCGTTTCACCTCCGCGATCAGATGTACCTGCGTTTGATTACTTGTAACAGTACCGCCTATCGCAGTGTCCACAACCCTCCTGGTGTGGAGGGCCTCCAACAGGTCACGTGGGGGGGGTTGAGCGACCGCATGGAGCATCATCTCCGAGGGTGAGCATGCTTTTTTGCGCTGTTCCAGGTCTTTCAGCGTTTGGGTCACAATCTGGTTGAGAAACATGGGTCACCTCAACTGCTCAAAGCGCGAGAACAGGCAATAACGTCCTGTAGTTTCTGTTTTGCCTTGCCATCTTGCAAGGTGGCACGTGCCAGATTGATCCCCTCGCGCAGTGATGCAACCTGTTCGTTGGCTAACAAAGCTGCACCTGTGTTCAGACACACCATATCAGTGGCAGGATCAGCTTTGTATTCGCTCAACAAAGAGCGAAGCATACTGGCGTTATAGGCCGGGTCACCACCGTGGAATGGCTGATGGTCAGTAATGCTGGTGAGGCCGACCTCCTCCGGTGTGATGACGTACTCCCGTAGTTCCTGGCCGCTGCGCACCTCACAGATGCGTGTTGGCGCACTTAACGAACACTCGTCGATGCCGTCTTCTCCATGAATAATCAAGGCGTGCTGACAGCCGAGGTGGAGCAAAACCTCACCCATCTTGCGCAAAAAGGAGCCGTCGGCTACGCCCAGTACCTGGTAGCGAGCGTGAGCGGGATTTGTCAGCGGTCCAAGGATATTGAAAACTGTCCGGATGCCAATCTCACGACGCGTTGGTCCGACATGTTTCATGGCAGGGTGATAGGCCGGGGCAAACATAAAGCCAAACCCAACCTCCTGGACACAACGGGCCACCTGCTCAGGGCCAAGATCAATGCGTGCACCGAGAGCCTCCAGCACGTCGGCACTTCCGCAGAGGCTCGTGGCGGAACGGTTACCATGTTTTGCTACAGAGGCTCCTGCCGCGGCAGCCAGGATGCCTGCTGCTGTTGAGACATTAAAGGTACCCGCTCCATCACCACCAGTGCCGCAAGTATCTAGAGCATGCGTTGAAACGCGCTCCACCAGGTGAACCTGCACGGCTTTTTCTCGCATGATACGCGCCAATCCCGCGATCTCTGCGACGGTTTCGCCACCTGGGCGGAGGCGCAAAGCGGTGAGAAACGCACCCATTTGTGCCTGAGTGGCGACGCCAGACATAATTTCCTCCATTACTGCCGCTGCCTCGTCTTCGCTGAGGGTGGCGCCAGCTACGATGTGGGCGATTGCTTCACGAATCATTGCTTGTTCCTCTCTATGGAGCTTTCATTGTGTGTACTTTGGAGCTGCATCCTGCATTGCCCATTGTATGCTAAAAAGTTCCGTAACAGGTCTTTCCCAGCTGGAGTCATGATCGACTCGGGATGGAACTGTACACCTTCGACAAGGTAGGTACGGTGCCGCAGACCCATGATCAGTCCCTCCGCCGTCTCGGCGGTGATCTCCAGTTCATTCGGGAGAGTGGAACGCTCAACGATGAGGCTATGATAACGATTGGCCGAAAATGGCATGGGAAGGTTTTGGAATACTCCTTGTCCCCGGTGAAATACTATGGTCGTTTTACCATGCATTGGTTCTGGCGCTCGTACAATCTTTCCCCCGTAGACTTGACCAATGGCCTGGTGTCCCAGGCACACTCCCAATATGGGTATGTGCGACCCAAAAGTATTGATGATCTGGCAGGACAGCCCTGCTTCGTTCGGAGTACAGGGCCCTGGCGATATAACAATGTGATCAGGCTGCATTGCCTCTATTTGCTCTAACGTCACCCTGTCGTTCCGGTATACCGTAATTTCTGCCCCAAGTTCCGCCAGATACTGGTACAGGTTGTAGGTAAAACTATCGTAATTATCGATCAATAACAGCATAACAGCCTCCCACGCTGGGCGCTTAATTCAGGAGCGCCAGATCAATCTCTTATACAACTGCTGCCTGCTCTTGAGTAGTCCTTCTTTCAAGCAGTGAAGAGCGTCTACGTTCATCGGCGATGAACTCGGCCTCGTCAAGGGCGCGAAGTAAAGCCCGGGCTTTATTCAAGCTCTCCTGGTATTCGGCCGCGGGGTCTGAGTCAGCAACAACGCCACAACCTGCTTGTATATAGGCGCGACCATTTTTAATGACCATCGTACGCAGGGCAATGGCCGTCTCCTGGTTTCCGGAGTGGCTAAAATAGCCTACCGCACCGGCGTAGACGCCTCGCTGTTCTTCCTCTAATTCATTAATGATTTCCATGGCCCTTATTTTGGGCGCGCCGGATACCGTTCCCGCGGGAAAACCAGCCCTGAGCGCGTCATAAGGAGACAGGTCGTCACGCAGCTGGCCTGTGATGTTGGAAACTAAATGCATCACATGTGAATAGCGTTCGATCTCCATCAATTCGCTGACCTGGATACTACCAGGCGTACTCACCCTTCCTACGTCATTCCGCGCGAGGTCAACCAGCATGATATGCTCGGCGCGCTCCTTGGGATCGCTCTGTAGTTCCTGCGCGAAATCTTTATCGCGTTGACTATCGGTTCCCCGTGGACGTGTTCCAGCTATTGGCCGAATGGTCACTTCGTTATCCTCGTAGCGAACCAGTAATTCAGGTGATGCTCCGACGATGTGGAAGTCATGCATGTCAAGGTAGAACATATACGGAGAAGGATTGATGGCACGCAAGGCGCGGTAGATGGTGAATGGTGCAGCGTTGACATGGCGACTGAGCCGTTGCGATGGCACAACCTGAAAGACATCACCTGCCTTGATATAGTCTATAGAACGACGTACCATATCCTCAAACTCGCCCTGCGTGCGGTTAGAGGTCACCTGTAATGCCGCCGTGTCGGTAAGAGGAGCGGGTTCCTCTGGCAAACGTACTGGTTGTTGCAATCGTTTTTTGATAGTCTCGAGGATATCTTTCCCACGCCGGTATTCGGCATCTATGTCCGGCGCATCGAGGTGCAGGTGAGTGACAATCCTGGCGTGGTGTTTGACGTGATCGAAAACCAGCACCGTTTCGGTCAAACAGAAGACTGCTAGCGGCAGTTCAAGCTCGTTTTTCTCAGGTACCGGAAGATGTTCAAAACGTGCTGCGGCTTCGTAGGAAAGGTAGCCGACGGCACCACCATGAAAACGTGGCAGGTCATTCTGAAAGACTCCATCAGGTGTTACAAGGCGATATTGCCCAAGTTCGGCCTCAATGAAGCTTAATGGGTCGTGACAGGGAATATCCTCGCTGCTGGAGGCCATCGTTGCGGAAGGTGCGCCTGGTATATCGCGCCAAAGCGTTCCCTTCATTCGATAGATGGTTGCCCTTTCTCCACGGTGGATCATGACCATGTGAGGGTCAAATCCAATAAATGAATAGCGACCAACACGCTCGCCACCGGTGACACTCTCCAGGAGAAAACTGTATGGTCCTTGAGCTGCTTTGCAGTAAGCCGAGACGGGCGTCTCCAGATCGGCCAGGATATCACAGTAGAGTGGCAGGAGTGGCCGTCCTGATTTCTCGACAGCAGGCGCCGTTTCTGCTGCTCTCAATTGTCTGACTTCGTCGAACGTTGGATAATACATAATTGTCCTTGCATAACTATCCCAGTCCTACTACATTTTTAACATGTTGTAATGTAGCCTCTGCCATCGGGCGTACTTCGTCTGCTCCCTGCTTGAGGATTGCCTCCAAGGTGGGCAGGTCATTCATCAACGCACGATAGCGTTCCTGGATTGGTTCGAGAGTTGCTATCAACTGTTCGGTAAGAGCGGCCTTAAAGTCGCCATACCCTTTTCCTGCAAATTCTGCCTCAATCTCTTGCTCAGACTTTCCCGTCAACAACTGGTAGATGGTCAACAAATTGGTTATTCCCGACCTCTCGGGATCAAATGTCACCAGGCGTAACGAGTCCGTTGTGGCCCGCGCAATCTTCTTTTTGATCGTCTTTGGATCATCAAGCAGATTGATACGAGAATTGTCATTTGGATCGCTCTTGCTCATCTTGTTGGTTGGATCATCAAGAGCCATTATGCGCGCACCTACCTCGCGTATTTGCGGCTCTGGAATGGTGAACACCTGCTGCCCATATAAACTGTTGAAGCGTTGCGCCAGGTCGCGTGTAAACTCGATATGCTGACGTTGATCGTCTCCTACCGGCACAAGATTGGTTTGATACAGTAAAATGTCGCAAGCCATCAACGTAGGATAGCAGTAGAGGCCTGCGCTGACGGATTCCACATTCTCGCCTGCCTTCGATTTGAATTGGGTCATGCGGTTCAACCAACCCAACGGGGTGTAGCAGTTCATGATCCAGCTCATCTCAGCGTGCTGGCGGACATGCGACTGGACAAACAGCTTGCAATAGCGTGTATCCAGCCCGCAGGCAAGGTAGAGTGCCGCGAGTTGCCTGATGCTCAGGTGTAACTCTTGTGGATCAATGGGTACAGTAATGGCGTGCAGGTCGACAATGCAGAAAATGTTATCATACTCTGCCTGTACTGCTACCCAGTTGCGTATAGCCCCCAGATAGTTGCCTAAGTGGAGATTACCGGTTGGCTGCACACCGGAGAAAACGCGCTTTTTCACTTGTGTCTCCGTACTTAACCTGCTTAATTCAGGCTTGATGTTCTGATTTGTCTCAACTGGCATGATTGCTCATTCCTCCATCATGGTAATGCGTACAACAGCAATAAAAAAACGCCACTCTTCCCACTGTAGGGACGAGAGGCGTAAAGCTTTCGTGGTACCACCCTTGTTCAGATTATCCTTCATGCCCTTGATGGGCACATAATGAATAATCCCTCATTGCCGGATACAATCCACCTGTGAAAATGAATGGATGATATCCTGTCCTCGATAACGGGGGACGTTCCGCAAGAGACTACTAATTGTTGCAGAATATTCATCTGCTGGATGTTTGTGCTCTGGCTCCCAGGACCATTCTACGACTGCTCAGGTATCGGTTTCCACCTGTTCCGACTCTCTGTTTCCGTTGCAAAGACGTGTACTTTTCCTGTTCATAGCTTTCAAGGTATTCATTTGTATTTAGGCCAAGTATACGGGTGATTTGCGATTGTGTCAAGTGTTTTGAAGCCCAAAAATTGAGTTTCAAGTTGGCGATTGCTCGTCTGCTTGCCAACTTGAAACTCACCCTTATCACCTATTAATAGCTCTTCGGGATTACGAAAATATGACTGCTCCGTTAAGAAAATAGATCAACGTGGTTGTTATAATTTTTCGGGTCATTCTCTCATTCATTACTATGCTAATTTGTACTTTGTATGGAGGAGTAACCATTGATGGACTCTACTTCCGCTCAATCTATCCAGAAACAGCTACCTTTAACCTCTGTTCTTCAGCCAGAAGATACGGATGGACCTACATTGAATGATGATAGTTCTCTTCCAACATCTGCCGTTAGCGCATCTCTCTTGCCTGAAACTTCTCTAAAGGGATGGTATGTTGCCTTCAAGAACATCCTGCCTACCTATTTCACTATTCATTTGTTATTTTTCATTATCACCTGCCTTTCGGTTTTATTTAGCATCAAGGATTTCTCTTCGCAGCATTTGAATATATCGACCCTGTGGCAGTCATGGCTTCATTGGGATACGTATAACTATATTGCGGTGGCAGTCAATGGTTACAGCGTCTCGTGGTTAACTGCTTTCTATCCCCTGTACCCTTTGCTTGTTAGATGCTTGATGTTTCTTGTCCATGATCCCCTCATAGCTGGCCTCATCGTCTCAAACCTCTCTGGTTTAGGGATGCTTGTCGTACTCTATCGCGTTGTGCAGGAGGATTTTGATGACGAGGTGGCATCTCGTACCGTTTTGTATTTTTCTGTTTTTCCCACCGCTTTTTTCTTTGCCGCCGTCTATAGTGAGTCGCTTTTCCTCTTTCTGACCCTACTCAGCTTCTATCAGATGCGCCATAGTCGCTGGTGGCTTGCCGGCATATTTGGCGCTCTAGCAGTCTTAACGCGTCCGACAGGCTTATTTCTACTCCTACCATTTTGTTATGAATACCTTCGGCAGCATGACTTCAAACTGAGGAATATGCGTTTCGATATCGCCAGTGGTCTCTGTATTATTGCAGGTATTGGCCTCTTCGCACTCTATTGCTATTATCTCTTCCATGATCCCCTTGCTTTCTCACATGCGGAAGCGAGGTGGGATCGCAAGTTGAGCGTTCCCGGTTATGCGGTACTCAGAACGGTCCATGCAATTATCATCAGTCAAGGGGTTCTTAGCTTCCAATCCTTGCGCAACATTCTTGATCTAATACCGGATCTATTCATGGTAGTGCTGGTTATTCTTGGCTTTGTTGGCCCCTGGAAGTTCCGGCGCGACTTATGGGTCTATGCCATATTTGCCGCAGCATTCTTTGTTTTTCCGCAACTCTTCCCTTTTGCCGGCCTCTATCCCTTACAAGCAATGGCTCGTTTTTTGCTACCGGTCTTTCCGGTATTCATTGTGCTTGCTGCAATCGGCAAAAATCGGACGCTCGATGTCGGCTACCTTTTGATTTCAGGCTCTGTGCTTTTCTTCCTGTTAACTCAGTTTTTGACGGGCCACTGGGTTATATAAACATAATCCTTTTCCGTTGTATCGCAACCATCACAAATTTGTGAGCATCCGAAATCCCACTTAAAAGCCCTTGACAATTTTTGCATATAGATGTAAAATGCATATAGTAACAAAAAGGTTTTCCGTAGTTCTCATATAGACTGCTTGACGCGAGTTTGTGCGAGACTATAAAGGTGAAAAAAGATTACATAGTCCAGCGATCGCAGAAATCTGCGAAGAAGGAAGAAAGCGACAAGGAGCAAAGAAATGGTAGAGAAAAAGGCAAACGAGGTTAACGAGACCGTATTAAATATGGTCAAAACAGCTCAGGAGACCAACGAGAAAATTGCTGAAAGCGCAGTAGCTGCTCAAGAGCGGAACATAAAGTATGCACAGAGCACAATCGCGAACGGTGTTGAGGTACTGAGAAGCCAGGCCGAGAATGTCCTTGCATTGATGCAGAGCGCAGTGGAGCAGTCTAAAAAGCAGCCAGGAGGTTTCCAGAACGTGATTGACAGTGCTATTGCGGCTCAGGAGCAGTACCTGAAATATGCTCAAGGCACGATAGTGAATGGCATGGAGGTGCTCAAGAGCCATGCTGAGAGCACGCAGGCACTGATTCAGGAGTTGGAGCAGCAGACCAGCAAGCAGCAAGAAGCCTTCAAGGAACTGGCACGTGAGTCGGCAGACGTCTACACGGACTACTTCCGCTCCCCGTTCTCTTTCTATCAGCAGGCCCTCAGCACTGTTGAGGCGGCCACCCGGCAAAGCATGGAGGCCTTTCAAAGCGCAACAGAGACCTTCCAGAAGTCCACGCGACAGGGTCTAGATACCTTTCAGAGCTATGCACACCAGGCACAGAATGCCGCGCAAAAAAATACCAAATAATATATGTAGAGCGCACACAAAGGGGGTCAGGGCGAAAGCCCCGGCCCTCTTTGCTATTTGTTGTATTTCAATATATGAGTTACTATATGTGATGATGCTAGTCTACGTGTTAAAGGAGCAGCTAATAATGGCGGAAGAATCAAAGGCACGGGGGCCAATGGATCCAAGGGATTTTTGGAGACAATGGTATGAAGCAACAACCGGAGCCCTGGCAAAAGCAGCGGAACTGGAGGGAGATCCGCTGGGTATTACCGCTCAGTGGTTGAAGGTGATGGAAGAGAACCGTGCTAAAATTCTTGCTGGAGCAACAACCCCTGCTGATCCGTACACTTTTTTCAAACAGTGGTATGAAGCCTCCAGTGAAACGTGGTCAAAAGTTGTTGGCGATATCATCGGGGAAGAGAAGTTTGTCGAAAACGCCAGCCAAATCATGGAGAGTTATACGAGTCATTACATGGTTACTCGTCGAGCCAACGAAGATTATTTTAGAAATCTGCAACTTCCCACTCGCTCAGACCTGGTCCGTGTTGCTGAAATTATCATTGCTTTAGAGGAAAAGGTTGACCGCATTGATGAAGCCTTCGATGATATCAAGGATGGATCTTCACAGCTGGCTACGCGGGACTCTCTGACAGATCTAGAAGTTCGCCTGGGCCGCGTTGAGAAGAAATTGGATACTCTCTCCTCAGTTCTGGAAAAGCTTGAAGCAATAGAGAAGCTTGTAAAACATGCGGATCATATTGAGAAGAAGGCTCAGTAAACTATGTAAATCATGCAGAGTAAATCATCAGTGTTGATACATAGCAGCAAAGAGGAGGGCGAAATGACCGGGGAAAATACTATAACAGATGATATACAAAACAATATCGAGAAGTATAAGGCAGGTATGCAGATTATTTTCGAAGGGGCGAGAGCTGAAACGGGACAGACACCAAAAGAGATAATCTGGACGAAGAACAAGGCGAAGCTTTACCACTATGAACCGTCGATAGAAAAGAGGTTTCCCGTGCCGATTTTGTTGGTGTATGCCCTCATCAATCGGCCCTATGTGTTAGACCTGATACCGGGTAACAGCCTCGTAGAGCATCTGGTGAACAATGGCTTTGATGTCTTCATGCTCGACTGGGGAATACCGGGTGACGAGGATAGCAATCTTACCTTTGAAAACTATGTCCTGGACTATTTACCGCGCGCGGTAAAAAAGGTACTGAGAACATCTAAGGCTGAGGAGATTACTCTACTGGGTTACTGTATGGGCGGAACGATGACTGCAATGTACGCAGCACTTTTCCCGGGCAAACCCCTTAGAAATTTGATACTGCTCACTGCTCCTATTGATTTTTCCCAGAAGAACACGGGGCTCTATGGATTGTGGACTAGCGAAAAATTCTTTAACCCGGATCACATGGTGGAGGCATTCAGGAATATTCCTGGTGAACTCATCGACACTGGAAATCGTATGGCTAAACCCGTCACCAACTACGTGGGATCCTATGTCACGATGTGGGATCGCATTTTGCAGGGTAAATCAATGGATACCTGGTTAGCCATGAACAAGTGGGTAAACGATGGTATACCTTTTCCAGGGGCAGCATTTCGCCAGTGGATTCGCGAATTTTACCAGCAAAACAAGCTTGTCAAGGGTGAAATCAAGCTTCGAGGGCAGCGTGTAGATCTCTCTAAGATCAGCTGCTCTGTTCTGAATATCGCAGGGAAGAAGGACCATATCTGTACTCTCCCACAGGCAGAAGCCACCATGAATCTTATCTCGAGCGACGATAAAGAATTTTTTGTTCTTGATGCTGGGCATGTCGGGCTGTTAACCGGATCAGAGGCTAAGAAAACGCTCTGGCCGAAGGTCAGCAACTGGCTGGAACTCCACTCGAATTAAAGTATCTCTGCGTAGAGAATAAAGCAGGCTCTCAGGGGTAGTTACCTGTGAGAGCCTGCTTTATTCTGCTTTTATGTTGACATTCGTATGTGCAATCAAGTACTATTAAAACAAATCCGGTTGGCATTCCCAAGAAATAGCTCGTGCCATCCGCTACCTGATTGTGGATGGCAACTACATCACGGGTCAGATGCTCAACGTCAATGGTGACTTTTACATGAAGTAGTATTTTTAGAGCAGAGTTAGGAGGACAACCTGGCATGAGCAGCAATCTCAGTTTCGAGCATACCGACAACATCCTCATTGAAGAGCGGTTATTTCCACCACCCGAGGATATTGTAAAAAATGCGAACATCACCGCATACATGAAGTCTAAAGGCTTCGATGATTACGAGGCATTTTACCGGTGGTCATTAGCGAATCGCTTCGAGTTTTGGAACGATATGGCGAAAGAACTGCACTGGTTTGAACCGTGGAAATCGACCTTTGAATGGACAGACAAGCCTTTCTTCAAGTGGTTTACGGATGGCAAGTTTAACATCGCCTATAACTGCCTGGACAGGTACATGGGTACCCCTATAGAGGACAAAGTTGCATTTTACTGGGAAGGTGACGACGGCTCAAGCCGCGCCTACACGTATAAAGAGATGTACGTCCTGACGAACCGGGTGGCGAAAGTGTTACAAAACCAGGGCGTGAAGAAGGGCGATCGTGTGGCGATATATATGCCAATGATCCCTGAGATGGCGGCGTCAGTGCTAGCATGCGCACGCCTGGGGGCTCCCCACATGGTAGTGTTTGGAGGGTTTGCAGCCAGTTCTCTGCGCGACCGCATGAATGACTGTGATGCCAAAGTACTCATTACAGCCGATGGTGGCTATCGCGGCGGTAAAGTTATTGAGCTCAAGAAAATTGCCGACGAAGCTGTTGCCGAAACTCCTACAATTGAAAAGGTGTTTGTCCAACGGCATACAGGGTTTGAAGTACCCATGGCTGAGGGCCGCGATGTGTACCTGGATGTCCTGCTGAATGATATTCCCGAGGATACCGTTGTTCCTTGCGAACCGGTGGATAGCGAGGATATGCTCTACATTCTCTACACCAGCGGTAGTACTGGTAAGCCAAAGGGAGTTGTACACGTCCATGGCGGCTATGCAGTAGGCTGCTATGCTACCACTAAATTCGTGTTTGATATCAAACCGAGCGACGTTTTCTGGTGTACAGCCGACATTGGTTGGGTGACGGGTCATAGCTACACTATTTATGGCCCAATGATGAATGCTGCGAGTATTGTCCTGTTTGAGGGTATACCGACCTACCCTGCCGCTGACCGCTTCTGGAGTATTGTCGAGAAGTACAAGGTAAACATCATCTATACTGCTCCTACTGCTATTCGTAGTTTGATGCGCTTTGGGGAAGAATTACCTGCCAGGCACGACCTATCAAGCTTGCGCATCCTTGGTACCGTGGGTGAACCGATCAATCCAGAGGCGTGGATGTGGTATCGCAAGAACATCGGTCACAACGAATTGCCCATTATGGATACCTGGTGGCAGACCGAGACCGGTATGATCCTGATTAGTCCGACACCTATATTGCCGCTCAAGCCTGGGAGCGCAAGTCGACCGCTTCCCACGATCGAAGCTGATGTGGTAAACAAGGATGGCAAACCTGTTGGTCCGGAACACGGTGGGTTTTTGATCATTCGCCATCCGTGGCCAGCCCAGATGCGCACGATTTTTGGCGACCCTGACCGTTATAAGACCTATTGGGAGACGATCCCGGATGTGTACTTTGCAGGTGACGCTGCGACGATGGATAAGATGGGCTACTTCCGTATTCAAGGTCGCGTGGACGATGTGATCAAGGTCAGTGGACACCGCCTGGGTTCTATGGAGATCGAGTCAAGCCTGGTCAGCCATCCTGCGGTTGCAGAAGCTGCGGCAATCGGAAAGCCGGATGAGGTAAAAGGCGAGCACGTCAAGGTGTTTGTAATCCTCAGAAATGGTGTTGAGCCTACGGAGTCCCTGGCGGTGGAGCTCAAAAGACATGTTCGTACTTTAGTTGGCCCACTGGCTACACCAGACGAGCTTGAATTTGTGACAAGCTTGCCCAAAACTCGCTCCGGCAAAATTATGCGCCGCGTTGTCCGGGCCAGAGAACTGGGTGAACCCGTTGGCGATATCACAACGCTCGATGTTTAGCAACTGAGCGCCAATTGTAACACTATTGCCCCACAATAGAGCGAGAGCTTTATGGCTGTAAGACCATAAAGCTCTCGCTCTATTCGATTGATCCTCATAGAACGTAAAACCAAGCGACCAGTCTCTTGACAAATAGCGCCTCTAAATGTAATATGCATATAGATGCTGTTGCACTATCTCATCTCCTGGCATATAGATGCGAAGTTGTCTACGTGAGCGGGGGCGAAACAATGGAATATCGAGGGGAGAAGTTCGACATGCCAGTGAGAGCAATTACGGCATGAATGTTGATCCTTTTGTTGAGAAGAAAACAGTGATTGAGTCAACTTCCAAGGAACGAAAACTATGAGTAAACCCTCCAGAGACCTGGCACCGCTTCCAGCCATTGGATTGCGAGCATCACGTTCACGTACGATTACTGAGGACGATATTGACCTTTTTGCCCACGTCAGCACCGACAAAAATCCCATTCATATTGATGAGAGATACGCCGCGCTCACACCTTTTGGAGGGCGTGTTGCACACGGAATCATGGTCGCTTCGATGATATCAGCCGTGTTAGGCAATGATCTCCCTGGGCACGGGAGCATCTACCTGGGTCAGACGTTAAAATTTCTCGCACCTGTTCGTATTGGCGATACCATTACTGTTACTGTTGAGGTAATTTCCCTACGGGAAGATAAACACATTGTCACGCTGCGTACTGATTGTACAAATCAGGAAGGGGCATTGGTTCTCACCGGCGAAGCAACAATAAAATATGTACGAGTGTTAGATGAGCGGTAAATAATCCAGATCAACGCGAGGCACAAGATGACGCTCCACCCAAATAGTGAAGGTGGAGCGTCATCTTGTGCCTCACTACTTGACGGGAAGATGTCAGGTGATAAAATTTGAGTAATATTGTGAGATGGGCGGTACCAGAACGGAAACAGCGATGAAAATGGAAGAACCTCTGAGCGCAACAGTCGAAGAATACTTAGAAGCGGCTTATAACATGAGCATGGAAGATGAAGTGGTAATTGGGGCGCGTCTTGCTGAGAAGTTTGGTGTTGCGCCTCCAACCGTAACAGAAATGCTCAAACGTCTCGTACGCGATGGATATATAACGATGGATAACAAGCGACAGGTGACGTTGACTGAAGCTGGTATCCAGGCCGCTGAAGCCGTGTTGCGACGACATAGACTGACAGAGCGTTTTCTTGTCGATATGTTGGGAATGCAATGGCACCAGGTGCACGAAGAAGCCTGCCGCCTGGAGCATTTCATCTCTGGCGCGGTAGAGGCTCGAGTCATTGCTGCTCTGAACAATCCAACCACCTGTCCACATGGTAACCCTATTCCTGGCTCTGTTGTAAATGCCCGCAACTATCTCAAGGATCAGGGTGCGATACGTCTATCCTCAGCCTCTAAGGGAGAAATCGTCACTATTCTCTGTATCTCGGAGGTGGTCGAAGACGAAGAGGCGCTCATTCTCTACCTGCACGAGAAAGGTCTGACGCCCGAAACAGAATTAACTGTGCTCACGCAGGGTGGTGGAAGCGGTAGTGAACAGGATGAGAGCTTTATCGTGGAGGTCGCAGGTCGCCAGGTTTATATCAATAAAGCGGCGGCAGCGAAAATCTGGGTAAAACGCTGATAGTTACGACGTCAAACACCCTTTGTTTCTGGATTATCGCTGCGAATTTCGCAGCGATAATCTCTTTTTGTAAAGAAATTCGTAGAAAAAGCCTCTAAAGAATTGCTAATTTCTTCAGTTGTAGGTTACAATAGAGGAGGTAACCTGTTTTTGTGCTGTTAAAACATTGTGTTACTACTATTTTCAACATGACCTCTTCCCAAGAGGAAAGGAGCTATTATGCTTCGGGAACCGATTACGATTAACCCAAGAATTGTAGAAGAGATCGTCGTCCGCGAAGAGGGAGAGTTCAGGAAGCGTACTCCCCGCTCGCACGAGATTCACGAACGCGCGAAATTATCAATGCCAATGGGGGTCTCCAGTTCGTTCCAGGCGGTGCCCCCCTATCCGCTTTTCATCAGTCGCGCGGAAGGCAGTCATATCTGGGACTATGATGGCAATGAATATGCTGACTTCCACCTGGGCTTTGGAAGCCTGCTCGTTGGTCATTCACATCCCCTATTGGTAGAGGCCTTGCGCGAGCAGCTTGGAAAAGGCAGCCTCTATTCGTTGCCATGCCCTGATACTGTTTTCCTGGCGGAGGAATTAGTGCGTCGATTCGCGCCAATCGAGCAATTGCGTTTCTGTAACTCTGGTACTGAAGCGACAATGGATGCCTTGCGCCTGGCACGAGCTCATGTTGGCCGTGATAAGATCGTCAAAATCGAGGGTTCTTATCATGGGCATCATGACGCCGTCCTTATGAGTACCAAGCCTCCGATTGATGCAGCAGGCCCTGTTAGCCGCCCCAATAGCGTTCCGGCCTCGAAAGGTATACCCTCGGACGTCAAGAGCAACACTATTATTGCCCCTTATAATGATGCAGAGGCCCTGGAACGGATTTTGACAGAGCACGAAGGTGAGGTAGCGGCCGTTATCACCGAGGCAGTATTAATGAATGTTGGTATCATGCTGCCTGAAGAAGGTTATCTCGAAAGCGTGCGTGAAATCACCCGTCATCATGGAGTATTGCTCATCTTTGACGAGGTAAAAACCGGAGTCACGGTTGCCCCAGGTGGTATCACTGAATTGTATCCTGTAGAACCTGACCTTATCTGTCTAGCTAAATCGATTGGTGGCGGCATGCCTATCGGCGTTTTCGGAGGCCGAGAAGAGGTCATGCGCCATATTAACCACCAGGAAGTAGTGCATCTGGGGACATTCAATGGTAACCCTATGTCAATGCGCGCGGGCCTGGTCACGCTAACCCAGATTTTCACGCCAGAGGCTCACGCCCATGCAATCGGCCTCTCGAAGCAACTGGGAGAGGGATATGTGGGCATCATTGAGGAATATGACATGCCCATGCATGTGGCCCAGATTGGCGCGAAGGGGTGTGCCATGTTCCGTTATGAGCGCGCGCGTAACTATCGTGCCTGGTGGGATATTGATATGCATCTCTCCTATGCGTATTGGCTTTTCCTGGCAAATCGTGGCATCCTCTTTCCGCCAGGGTTTGATGACCAGTGGACGGTTTCCATTCAGCACACGCAAGCCGATATCGACCACCACTTACATGTGTTCCATCAGTTTGTCTCAGAGTTGACGAGATAAGTAAGCAGCCACATAGAGGAGATGGTAATCTATTTCACCATCTCCTCTATGTGGCTGCTTACTTAAAGTCCTAATATTGATGATTTAACTGATGAATTAATGGACGAACGCCGCATACTTTGCTATACTTACTGGTACAATAACGCTCCCGGTATTGTTACATATACATGCGACAATGTTATGCAGAATAGCTGATTGAAAATGAGTAGCCAAAGCATTCCTTTGCGAGATACCGCCCATGGTGAGAATGAAGCGGGGAACGGAGATCATGCCGCTTTAGGCAGACCAACTGATCCACCTGTAGATAATGGAAAACGAATCAGGGGAATTACACCGTTCTGGCATGATCGGTTCATTGAAATAAGCCTGGTCTTATCAATGACAGCGTATTATGTCATTGGTAATGTGCATCTCGGTACAGGTTTCCTCTTTGCATTAAATCCGTTGTTATCTCTCCCGTTTTTGCTGGTATTCGTGGTCCTATGCTGGTATCGTTTACCAATTGCCATAGCATTACTTCCTTTGACGTTACCCTTCTATTTCTACCAAAAGACGATATTTAGCCATTACTCTTTTAGCCTTGCAGAGATAACACTGGGTATCTGCCTGCTGGTTGCGCTGTTACAACTTGGGCTCCGGAGAAGTAATTGGTCATACTGGCTTTCGTGGCCAGAGTTGCGAGACCGCCTGGGGCCATTTTCTATCCCAATATTTGTTTTCTTTCTAGCTGCGACACTTTCAATATTCATAGCGTATGATAAAGTTTCAGCTCTGCGTTATTATCGTGAAGAGGTAATTGATCCGCTTCTCTACTTGATGCTTGCTCTCTACTGCTTACGTACACGTGGTGATGTGACACGTTTATTGCTGGCGATGTTGGGTACCGGGTTGATGGTGGCGTTAGTTGGCGTGATGCAGTTCTTTGACTTTAGAAACACGTTGCAACTCGAGTCTGATGGCGTACGCCGCGTCCATGCCGTGTATGGCAGCGCAAATAGCATCGGATTGCTCTTTGACTATGTATTGCCAATTGGATTTGCATGGATTGCCGCGAAATCACCGTTCACGCTGAATACATGGGCTTTCTGGAAAAAGAAGCTATTTGCTGTTGCTGTTTGTGTACCATTACTCTACGTGCTCTTTTTGACGCAATCCCTTGGATCCTGGATTGCCCTTGCTGTGGCGGCCGTTTTTATTGCCGCAATCTCAATTCGCCAGCGCAAAGTACTGTTGATAGCTGTAGCCATCTTTGTTGTTGCACTGGGTATTGTGCTTTTTCTCTTTCATACTCATATCACAAATTTTTTCTTTCATAGTCATGTCGACATTCATCAGGTCAGTACAACCACCAAGCGTCTCTATTTATGGGAGAGTGCGCTGAATATGATTCACGATAGCCCCTGGTTTGGCTACGGCATGGATAACTGGCTCTGTCACTATAGTGTCAATAAAATTTGTTTTACACCTCAACTGCACCATTACCTGATCGCTCGCGATCCTGTAACTCATGTCTCGACCGACCTCAAGTTCGAGCCAAATTTGTCTCACCCACATAATGTCTTTCTGCATGTGTGGGTAAGTATCGGAATCTTTGGC